>PDWJ01003004.1_pt1 | contig 20612 bp, 19 predicted proteins | sample 1430881 | NCBI WGS metagenome assembly PDWJ01 (sample SAMN01162460, study PRJNA174530) | Oral metagenome, whole genome shotgun sequencing project. | biome: Marine environment; feature: Marine mammal; material: Swab sample of the gingival sulcus; isolation source: swab sample of gingival sulcus... | reverse complement strand
CTTAAAAACCTTTGAAATATCTTGATATTTCTTCATGTTTTTAAGTACAAATCTAAAGTATTCTATACGTTCTGTGAAAACAAGATTAACCGAATTCAGATTAATAATTGGTGAATATATCCATTGACTATTATGATAAAACACACTCCTGTTTTATCATAACTGCATAGCTTTATACATGTAAGATACGAAAATTTTTATAGATGACAAAGAAAAAAACCACAAAAAACAACATAAAATACTGCTAAACAAATAATTATATGTGTTTTTTACAAAATCAGCAAGCCCTAGTTAATAAATCAAAAAAAGTTACAGTTTTAGTTTTTTTAAGCATCGTAATTGAAGGAGTATAATTTCTTACACTTATTTCTTGGCTGTTATAATAAAATGTTAATTCAGCTTGCCGCTTCCTAAGTCCTTATAATTATCTAGAAATTTCATTCTGTCTAAACTATCTAATTCCTTAATGCTATCTAAAATATTATCAGGAATGGCAGGAGGTGGCAAAGGTATAGAATCATAAGTAATTTTATTTCCAAAAGGGTAGATTATATTTTTGTACAACACTAAATCCCCTTTAACAAAAAGAGAGTTTAAGAAAGAAATATTTTTTACAACATATACTTTGTCTAAATTATTATCTAAATTATCAAAGCCATAATCGTAAATGTAAATAGAATCTTTAATTCTTTTTATGTTAAAATTTAATTTCTTAAAATTATCTTTTTTGCTAAAATCAATTTCAAATTTTGGATTATTAAGATTAATATAGTCTTTAAAATCTTTAAGGTTAAAATCTTTTTCTTTTAAATGTAAATTATAGCTTTTATGATTAATTGCAAAATCAATCCAAAAATCTTCGTTATATATCTTTTTCTTATTAATATATACTGAATATTTCATAACTGAAAAAGATAAAAGAATTAACAAAATCAATAATAAAATAATATTTCTCTTTTTCATTTAATCAAATGTTTTAAGTTTTCAAGTTTTTATTTGCAAAAACCTTAATTTCAGGCTGATTGAAGCGTTTAGATAATAGTTATTAATATAATTCTGAATGTCGATTACTGTTCGAACGGGTGTACGACAAATTTCCGTAAATAGAAATTTTTATGATTTTTCAGTTCCGTCAAACAATTGATTTTATTGAGTTTTTAATTTTCAGAAAATCAAAAATATTAACAAAAACGGAAATTTGTCGTAAAGTGTATAAATATTTTTAGTTTCCTCTTTGCCTAATTTATTTGTAGTAGTTTTTGTACTTATGGAATAGGTAATGGTGAATTGTTGGCCCACGGTATTGTCATTTTTAAGTCCAAATTTATCTATTAATTCATCTTTTATATCCGTAAAATAAAGGTATTCTGCGGTATTAGGGTCATTGGTTACGGTTACAAAACTGTAGCCATCTTTATCGTAATTGTCAAAAGCTACATTTACGGTACGTTCCTGAACAGTGAGGGATAAGGTACCTGCTAACAAGGTTATTAAAAAAAATATTTTCATCAATTTAAAATTATTCCAACCAAGATTTATAATATTTCCCATCATCAATTTCTAATGCGGTTTGGGTGAGTTGTAACGGTTTAAAGGTATCTATCATCACGGCCAGTTCATGGGTAGCTTTTTGGCCAATGCTTCTTTCATAAGCACCCGGATGCGGCCCATGTGGAATACCTGCCGGATGTAAAGAAATAAAACCTTTTTCTATATGGTTTCTACTCATAAAATCTCCGTCAACATAGTACAAAACCTCATCAGAGTCAATATTAGAATGGTTATACGGTGCCGGAATAGAATCCGGATGGTAATCGTATAGCCGTGGACAAAAACTGCAAATTACAAAAGCACTTGTTTCAAAAGTCTGATGTACCGGCGGCGGCTGATGAACACGGCCTGTAATAGGTTCAAAATCGTGTATAGAAAAACCGTAAGGAAAATTGTATCCATCCCAACCCACTACATCAAAAGGATGCGAAGCATAGACCAAGTGGTGCATTTGCCCCTGTTTTTTTACTTTCATTAAAAAATTGCCTTTTTCATCATAAGTTTGCAAGTTTTGAGGCAATTTAAAATCGCGTTCGCAAAAGGGCGAGTGTTCTAAGTGCTGTCCAAACCGGTTTCTATATCGCTTAGGGGTATAAATAGGATGATAAGATTCTGCTACTAACAGCCTGTTGTCTTCTGAATTAAAGTGAATTTGATAAATCATTCCTCTTGGAATAATAAGATAATCACCGTATTCAAAGGGTATTTCGCCCAGAAAAGTTTTAAGTATGCCACTACCTTTATGGATAAAAATCATTTCATTCGCATCAGAATTTTTATAATAATAATCCGTTATCGAACTTTTTGGAGCCGCAACTGCAATATGAACGTCATTGTTAAAAAGCAACACTTTTCGGCTTTCTAAAAAATCATCTTCGGGTTCAATTTCAAAACCTTTAAGCAATCGCGAAGAGATATTGTATTTTACTGCCGCCTTAGGGCTAATATCCAGAGCCTTTCTAACCTCTTTAACCATAGTAGGCCTATGTAAATGGTATAATAAAGAGGACATACCGTCAAAACCAATGGTGCCAAACAATTGTTCATAATATAAAGATCCATCATCTTTTTTAAATATGGTATGTCGTTTATGCGGAATTTTTCCCTGTCTGTGATATAATGGCATAATTAATATTGGTGGTTTTTGTAAAAATAAAAAATTATTATTACGTCCTTGATAAAAGAAGGTTAAAATTTAGTGGTTTAAACCTCAATCTTGATTTTAAAATTTTGTTAAAAAGGCAAAACTAGAAAGATGTTGTTGCTCTACCACAGATTTTCTTTAGATTTCTACCTTACGTTTGTAGAGTAAATAAAAACAAATAAATTTTAATTAAAAACAAAACATTATGAAAAAGTTAAGTTTCTTATTCGCAATTGCTTTAATGATTTTCACTACTAACGCTACTTTTGCTCAAGAAGAAGAGGTAATAGAAGCTGTAGAAGTACAAGAGGTTCAAATGGAAGAAGTAGCCGTAGCTGATTTACCTGAAGCTATTACTGCTGCTTTAGCGGCTAACTTTGCAGATTACACTGCAAACAAAGCTTACAAAACTGCAAAAGATGACAAAGAAGTATATTGGGTAGAGCTTTCCGGCGAAAAAGGTGCTGTAAAAGTTCTTTTTAGTGCAGAAGGTGAAGTTTTAGAACAACAAGACGTTAAGTCATAAACAAGAAATAATTTTCTTAAAATATAAAAAAAGCCCTTTTTTTGGGGCTTTTTTTATTGAACAAATTTTAGCTAGCTCTTCTCTTTTATTATTTTGGTTAAAAAAAGTTCATCCCAATGAATAATTTACCGGTTATATTAGTTTTTTTAAAGCGTTTTTTTTACTATGCTTTTAATTCCTTTCCAAGACAGACTAATTTAGAATTTTCATCTGTTGGTACATTTTTGCTGTCTGCGGGTATTATTTTTAGTGAGCCCTCTTTGTCTTTAATAAAAACAGGTACAATATACTCATCCTGTTTTGTCAATTCAATTAAAGTTTTGTAGTGTTCTTCAGATTCTATTTCTATCTCGTGCATCTCGGGGTATTTTCGAACTACTTCTATTAAAGAAATATAATCGTCTGTTCGGGAAAAAATATGCTTTTGTTGATTGTTTTCCAAATCTGAAATCTCATCGGAATTTACTAACCTGTAATAACCATTTTCTCCGTATTGATGTTTAAATTTATCAACCACATATTTGTTAATATCTGAGTTTCCGGTAAGTGCTATAAGGTAACCTACATCATTTAATTCAATATAGTCACCAAGACTATCGGCATAAATATCTGCGGTCAAAGCATCTATTCCCATATTTTTAGCTTTGGCAATATTGTTTTGGTTATTATCTATTAAAACCACATGGCGGCCATTGTCTTTTAAATACTTACCAATAACTCTGGAAACTTTAGATGCCCCCACTATTAAAATGCCTTCACTTTTGGTTAAGAAAACATTGAGTAATTTTGCAATCAACCTGGCCGTGGTAGCATTTAACAATACTGTTCCTAATACAATCATAAAGACCAATGGAGTAATGTATTCTGCACCTGCTACGCCTTGTTTTATCAATTTAGTACCAAACAGCGAAGCTATACCCGCCGCTACAATACCGCGTGGGCCAACCCAACTGATAAACAGTTTTTCATTAATGGTTAACCTAGACCTGTGACTACTAAAAAAAACAGCCAGCGGCCTAAGCACAAATACTACTGTCACAAATAAAATAACAGTATTCCAATTATTTAGCAGCATAAGATCTGACATATCTATATTGGCTGCCAAAAGGATAAATAATATGGAAATAAGCAATACACTAAGTGATTCCTTAAAATGGAGTAATTCTTTTATATTGTCCAGCTTGTTATTGCCCAATACCATACCCATAACCACTACCGCCAATAATCCGGACTCATGAGCAAAAATATCTGACTCTACATAAACCAAAAGCACAGTAGAAAGCGAAACTACGTTTAAAAGATAATGTGGAATTAAATTTTTATTAATAGCAAAAGCTAAGGCGTGGGCAAATGTAAAGCCAAAAGTAGTGCCAAAAAGCAATATTTTGCCAAATTCTATCAATGCTGTTTTGGTAAAACCACTGCCGCCACCTACAATTATAAATTCAAATACCAATACGGCCACCAAGGCACCAATAGGGTCTATAAGAATGCCTTCCCATTTTAAAATAGCCGAGAGATCTTTCTTTAAAGGTATATTTCTAAGGATAGGTGTTATAACTGTAGGTCCGGTTACAATAATAAGAGCAGCAAATAAAAAAGACAACTCCCATGATAAGTCAAATACATAATGAGCCAATAAACCTCCGCCAAAGAATGTAACTGCAGCACCAACGGTAATTAACTTAGTAATAACCGGGCCTACTGTCTTTATTTCATTGCGTTTTAACGTAAGGCCGCCTTCAAATAAAATAATACTAATAGCAAGCGAAACAAAATAATACAAGCCTTCTCCGGGGAAAAGACCGTTTTTGCCATTCCATACAGGCTCTATCCATTTTGACCCATCTTCTGAGAAATATTCTGCAGCAATTGGCCCTACCAACAAACCTATTAAAATCAAAGGTAAAATAGCGGGTATTTTAAACTTCCACGCTACCCATTGAGCTAAAATTCCCAAAATGATAATTCCGGCTAACTCTATCATAAATTGAAATAAAATTTGGGTGAAGATATTATTTTTTTTAAAAATACATCGTAAACAGCAATGAAATCTTAGACTATAGTAATTATATTTGTGTTTTTGGCATCAATGAGATTTCTTTTAATTATACTTTTTTATTTAATAAGTCATATTGGCTTTGGTCAAGCTGTTGATAAAAACCTGCAAATAATAGTAACAGATAGCCTTAAAATAGACGCTGACAGTTTTATTGGCACAGACCCGTTTAAAAATATATATTATTTAAAAGATGATATTCTCTATAAAAAATCTTTGGATACTACGCTAACTTTTAAAGCGGTCTCTTTAGGCAAAATAGCTTCCGTAGATATAAAAAATCCACTTAAAATTTTGGTGTTTTATAATGATTTTAATGCGGTGGTGCTTTTAGACAATAATCTTAATAAACTGGGAGAGGATATCTTATTTAACCAATCTGCTTTAAACTTAAATATTACCTATGCTCAATGGGCTGGCGATGAAAAATTATGGCTGTACAGCAATGATGACAACAGGCTGCACGTATTTGACTACATTAGCAATAAAATTATAAAAAGTAGTCGGCCGCTTAATTTTTATCAAAAAAACTTTTCTCCTATTTATATGATTAGCAGTTATAAGAATTGTTGGCTTGTGGGTAAGAATTACGTTTTAGAATTTGATGAATACGGATATTTTAAAAGCATTTTAGAATTGGATAAGACAAACCTATTACGCAGATATAACAACAATTTTTACACAGTAAAAGAAAATAGCTTGTTCAAAGGGAAATTATTGGGTAATTTAAAAAAATTTGAACTTAAAATACCTATTCCCATACAATCTTTCTATGTTTTAAATAATGAAATTTATATCTTTGACGGCAAAATGACTTTTATCTATAAAGAAATCAACCATTAATTAATAGTACTTACCAACCAAAACTAAAAAAACAGACTCCATGCACGTTGCAATTGCCGGAAATATAGGGTCAGGAAAAACCACTTTAACCAAACTTTTGGCCAAACATTACAAATGGACACCCCATTTTGAAACGGTTGATGACAATCCTTATTTAGACGATTTTTATTCCGAAATGGAACGATGGTCTTTTAACCTACAAATTTATTTTTTAAACAGCCGTTTTAGACAAATTCTCGCCATAAAAGACAGTGGTAAAAATATAGTACAAGACCGTACCATATACGAAGATGCTCATATTTTTGCACCCAACCTGCACGCTATGGGCTTGTTAACTAACAGAGATTTTCAAAACTATTCTTCGCTTTTTGAGTTGATGGAAAATCTGGTTTCTCCGCCGGATTTGCTCATCTATTTACGGGCTAATATCCAAACCTTAGTGGGTCAAATACACAAACGAGGCCGTGATTACGAAAACACTATAAGTATAGATTATTTAAGCCGCTTAAACGAACGTTACGAAGCTTGGATTTCTACTTACACCAAAGGAAAACTCCTTATAATTGATGTGGATAATCTGGATATTGTAGATAATCCGGAAGATTTGGGCTCCATTATTGATAAAATAGATGCCCAGTTGCATGGATTGTTTTAGAGGTGAGAACTGAAATAATCCGATAGGTCAACCAACAGATGTGAAATTTTAGACATTTATAATACCAAGTCTAATATCAATAATTTACAAAAAAGCCTTCATATGGGCACAAAACCATCAATTTTCGTTACAATCCAAAAAGTTTAAACCATTTCATTATCTCCAAGAAAAAAAGCTGCTCCATAACAGAACAGCTTCTTCATTATTTTAGTTTGATTTTGAGTTAATTCTCATATTTTTCAATCAAATTATGCACCTCATCACCTTCTGCGGCTTCTACAGTTACGTCCTTTTTACCATTTACTTCAGTGGTAGCTATAATGGTAACGTTCTTTTCTCCGTTTACTTCTTTTAAGAGAACTTTTAAATTCTTATTTACCTCCTCGTCAGTTAATTCATTTGAAGTAAGTACTTGCTCTATTTCTAAGTTATTCTTTTCTTTATTATACGCAGCCACATCATCCGCAGATATAGCTATACTTGGAGCAATTACCAGAGCCACAACGGACATTAATTTTAATAAAATATTCAAAGAAGGCCCTGAGGTATCTTTAAACGGGTCTCCCACAGTATCTCCTACTACCGCAGCTTTGTGAGCTTCTGTACCTTTTCTTCCCTGTTCTTCTATCATTTTTTTCGCATTATCCCAGGCACCACCGGCATTGGATTGAAAAATAGCCATTAATACCCCTGCAGTGGTAACACCAGCCAATAATCCTCCAAGCATTTCGGCACCACCAATAAATCCAATTAACACGGGAACTGCAATAGCCATTAAACCGGGTATTACCATTTCTTTTAAGGATGCTTTAGTAGATATTTCTACACATTTTTCATATTCTGCAATACCATCGGCAGCGTCAAAAATCTTACGGTCTGCGTCATTGGCCTTAGACATATCAGAGTTGTATTTTCGCATTATTTCCAAGGCTCCTTTGAGTTCCGGAATATCTCTAAACTGTCTTCTCACCTCATTAATCATAGACATTGCTGCCCTTCCTACGGCATTCATCGCCAATGCAGAAAAAACAAAAGGTAACATACCTCCTATGAGCAATCCGGCCATAATATCCGGCCTGGATACGTCTATTGCTGTTACATTTGCAGTTTCCATAAAAGCGGCAAAAAGTGCCAAAGCTGTCAAAGCTGCAGAAGCAATAGCAAAACCTTTTCCAATAGCCGCTGTGGTATTTCCTACCGCGTCTAATTTATCTGTACGCTGTCTTACCTCTGCAGGGAGTTCAGACATTTCGGCAATACCTCCGGCATTATCAGAAATTGGGCCATAAGCATCTACTGCCAGCTGAATTCCGGTATTGGCCAACATCCCTACAGCTGCTATTGCAATTCCGTACAAGCCGGCGAAATAATGTGATATAATAATTGCAGCAGCAATTAAAATGATGGGTACGGCAGTGGACATCATACCTACGCCAAGCCCTGCAATAATATTTGTTGCGGAACCGGTTTCTGATTGATTTACAATACTACTAACCGGTTTTGTACCTGTTCCTGTATAATATTCGGTAATTTTACCCACTAACAATCCGGCCACCAAACCGGCAATAGTGGCGAGAAATACACCGAGAGATGTAAATTCTTTGCCATCGATAACCCAAGTTTCGGGCAACATCATATCAATAACAAAATAAGAAGCTATCAGCATTAAAACTGCAGAGCCAAATTCACCAATATTTAATGCCGTTTGCGGATTACCCCCTTCCTTTACCTTTACAAAAAAAGTACCTATAATAGACATTACAATCCCGATTGCAGCCAATACTAAAGGTAAATACACAGCACCTAAACCATTAAATGCAGTTTGAAATTCGGGTAAAGTGGCATAAACAGCTCCCAGAACCATAGTACCGATAATTGAACCTACATAAGACTCAAATAAATCGGCTCCCATACCAGCTACGTCACCTACATTATCGCCTACGTTATCCGCTATTGTAGCAGGGTTAAGCGGGTGGTCTTCCGGAATACCGGCTTCTACTTTACCAACTAAATCAGCACCTACGTCTGCCGCCTTGGTATAAATTCCACCTCCTACACGGGCAAAAAGTGCAATGGAAGAAGCCCCCAATGAAAATCCTGACAGTACATTTAACACTTCAACCAAGCCCCAACCTTGGGAACTGTAAATCATAAATAAACTGCTTAACCCCAAAACACCTAAGCCAACAACACCCAATCCCATTACTGAACCACCGGCAAAAGCCACTCCCAGAGCCTTAGCTAAAGAAGCCTGTGCTGCATTGGTAGTTCTTACATTTGCTTTTGTAGCCACTCGCATTCCTATAAAACCGGCCAGAGCAGAACAAATAGCTCCAACAATAAAAGAAACGGCTACCATTCCATTGGAACCAGCCTCTGCACTACCCTTAAAATAGAGTAATACAGCAACGGCTAATACAAAAATGGACAACATTTTGTATTCTGCCTTTAAAAAAGACATGGCTCCATCTGCAATATTTTTTGCAATACGAGCCATTTTTTCATTTCCCACCTCTTGTTTGGTTACCCAAATGTTTTTTATCCAAACAAAAAGTAAAGCCAAAACTCCAAAAATTGGTAAATAGTTTACGATAAATTCCATGTTAGTTGTGAATTAGTTAATATTTTTTATGCTAAGAAATTTCAAAATTTTCTGACTGAAAAACCTAATAATTGACTGAAACCCTTACAAAATTAGTAAAAGTGAAGGGATTAAAAAAGGAGAAATAAAAATTAGTACAACTAACTCGTTAAAGCATTTCCGATAATCCAATAGGTAAGAAAAAGAAATTGCAAGGCCGCAAAGGTTTCACCTTTGCGGCCTTGCAATTTTATCCATTAAAACAACAAGCTATAAAGCGTAATTAAATGGTAAAAGTCCGCTTTTTTTTATGCTCACTATTTTCATATCGTTCTACGCTTTTGTAGTATATTTCAACAGCCTTTTCGGCATTGCCCCAGCCGCCTACATCTACTTTTTTTTCTTCTAAGTCTTTATAAACCTGAAAAAAGTGTTCTATTTCTTTTAACCTGTGTGGGGTAAGGTCAGAAATATCTTTACTGTCACTCCAAAGCGGATCAGAAACCGGTACGCAGATTAATTTTTCATCCGGCCCTTTTTCATCGGTCATGTGAAAAACACCTATAGGACGCACTTCCATTACCACCATTGGGTAAGTAGGCTCTGTATTAAGTACCAGAACATCCAACGGGTCTTCATCAAGAGCTAATGTTTCCGGTATAAAACCATAATCTCCGGGGTACATCATTGAGGAAAATAGGGTACGATCAAAACGTATTTTATTTAATACAAAATCATATTCATACTTGTTTCGGCTTCCTTTTGGAATTTCTATCAAAACATCAAAGGTTTCTTTAATATTATTTGTCATTTTTTCAATTTTGGGCAAAAATACAAAATAGTGTTTGTTTTAACACAAGTTAAAGCATATTAAAAATTTGGTAGATTCATCAACCAATTGCCATTCAATTATAAACGGTTAAAAACTATATCTAAATCTAAGAAAAATGCTATTAGCCAAATTGGTAATCTTATCATTTTCTTTACCATAGAACAACTGTCCCGTAATATCAACATCCCAGTTTTGAGCAATATTGTAACTAAACTGAGGCATGGCAAAATATGCATCCAATTCCTTTGCATAAATAGCAGAAAAGCAGGTGTTTATGGCGGGTGTGAATGCTTTTGAAGCTTGAGCAAAAAATGACCATTTATTGGGCATTAGTCGTTTAGGGCTTACTTTTACCGAACTGAATTCAGAAATATCCAGATTTGTTATTTGCGAAATACCTGTACTGTTATAAAGGCTTCCCAAATTGATTGCAATGCCATTTTTAAAATAATAATCAAGGGATAAAGCCCCTACAAAAGTATTATCAAATTCCTTGTCTTTAGGGCTAAAATAGCTCAATTCGCCTTTAAACCCTATATTTTTAATAACACCTTCCCAACCCAATCCCATCATAAAATCACGCAGATATTTAGCAGTTAATATCTGGAAATCGTAATTGCCTGCATGAAAATTATACTTTAAGGCGAGTGTATTGTCATCCCAATTTTTTTTATAATTGATAGCTGTCTCAATACTAGAATTGCCTGACAAATAATACTGAACCCTAAGGGCATCTGTACCGGGACGTTCTTCATAATCAAAATCAAAAAAATTATAGGTATTAAAAATGTCATTGGGATTCCAGGCCAAGTTCTTTCCCCAATTAATACGTTGCCTACCTATTACAACATGCCATTTTTCATTGGAAAAGTCAAAATTCAAACGGTCTATTTCTAAAAGCATTATAAACCCTTTTTCCTTTACGGGAAAAAAACTAAGGTCGATACCATCGTTATTACTATCTAATAATTCAGCATAATTTGGATATAAGTTCAGGGTGTTACCCCACACCATTCGGTTACGCATTTCTGTAGTAAAAGTAACATTCTTATTTATATAGGCCTTAAAGTTAAGCCTGTTATGAATGAGGTTATCTGACAGAATAACATCGAGACTCCTAAAAGATGAAGTATTCATATATTTGAAATAACCTGAGAATGACAGATGCTTTGAAGCCCAACTGTCACCGGTTTCCTGTCCAAACATAATATCACCAGCCAGTACAGTATATACAAAAACCAATATTATTTGAATGCGTATCATTTTAGCTTTTGAATACAATCGTCAATTATTTTTCCATCTTCCAGCGTAACAATACGGTGTGCCCTGTCTATTACCCGTTGGTCGTGTGTGGAAAATATAAAAGTAGTCCCTTCAGTTTTATTAAGGTTTTCCATAATTTCAAGCAGCCCGGAAGTCGATTTCGAATCGAGGTTAGCCGTTGGCTCATCGGCCAATACAAACTTCGGTTTTGAGGCCAAAGCTCTGGCAACCGCTACACGTTGCTGTTGGCCACCACTCATCTGGTTGGGGCGTTTATCTTTTTGCTCTGTAATACCAACAGCTTCTAACAGGTTTTGTACCCTTTTATCTATTTCTGCTTGTGATTTCTTTTGCAACAGCATAATAAACCCAATATTTTCAGCAGCTGTAAATACAGGAATTAAGTTATACGACTGAAATACAAAGCCTATTTTATTTTTCCTGAAATCTATGAGTTTATTATCAGAAAGTTGCTGTATGTCAACCCCATCAACAAGTATGGTACCTTCCGTTTGACGGTCTAAGCCCCCAATGATATTTAATAGCGTAGTTTTTCCCGAACCCGAAGGGCCTACAATAGCCGTAAATTCACCTTCTTCAATTTTGAGGTTAACGCCTCTTAGTGCATGAACAGGAATCTTATTAGGATTATAAGTTTTTGTGATATTTTTAGCAGATATTAACGCCATAATGATTTACAATTTAGATTTCTTGTTAAAGAATTTGAAAATAAACCCTTTTTTAGCTTGGAAACTACCCCTAATAGCTTCTACAGGACTCAGCCTAATCGCTTTAAAAGCCGGATATAACGACCCAATTAATGCCGTAAAGGTAATGGCCACAACCAATTGTACATAAATCGTTATCGGTACTGTAGGATAAATAAGATTATCGAAGCCAAACTGACGCAGGCCCTCTTCGGAATAAAAGAACATATTCAATCCTTGTTTATTAAAATACGCATTTGTGGCATATCCAAGCAACAATCCTATCGGTGCAGCAATCAATGCTAAAAAGAGTGTTTCAATTACAATCATCATAAAGACCCTATACCTATTCATACCTACAGCCATTAAAACCCCAAGTTCGCGAACTCTCTCTAATACAGCCATCATCATGGTATTGATAATACCAAACACCAGAGCCAACATAAAAATAATCATATAGATAATACCTGACATTTTAATCTGTTGCTGAAAAAGGGCAAGTTCCGGTTGTATCTCTTTATAATTTCTAACCAAATAATTTGGGTACCTCTTTTTAATCTTACTTTCAATAGTATTCAAATCTTTAAGGTCATCAATTAAAATAGCCACCTCATGTGCCACATCTTTAGCCTGTAAAATACGGTTCATATCTTTGAGCCTAACAAATACGGTAACGTCATCGTACATATTATTTCCGGTATCGAAAATCCCCGATATACGAAAAGCACCCATAGTAATATCATTTTCGAAATTCTGAAAAGTCAATACCAGTTTAGAACGTAATTTTACTTTGAGTTTCTCAGCCAGACGTTTACTGATAATAATCTTATTCTTATCTGTATCAGACAAATAGGTTCCCTCTACCATTTTTTTATGGATACCCGACACATCCGTTTCTAAAGAAGGAACAATCCCAATAGCCGTACCTCCTCTGTTAGAGCGTCCAGAACTAATCATAACATTGGTTACGGTCTTATCAGATACTGATTTTACACCCTTTATGGTATCTATAGCCTGAACTATTTGTGATGCATCAGGGATATTGTATTTTACTTCTTTGTTATCGATAAATTTAGGATGTTGAACTTTAATATGTGACGCTTCATTTTTAATGGTATTATCAATATAACCTTCTACCATTCCGTTGACCATTCCCACCAAAAAAATAATAGACCATATACCAATGATTATAGCCCCCATAACTACCAAGCTGCGGGTTTTATTACGCCAGATATTTCGCCATGCTATTTTTAATAACATTTCAGGGTGATGTTTTTGTAATACTCTTTCATTTTTTACTCCTGCATCGCTTTGATGGGTTTTAATTTAATTATTTTCCAAATGGCATATCCGGCCAAAATTGTTGTAATAAGAAAGACCAATAAGGCCTGTGAGTAAAACAATTGGCTTTCAATAACCGTTGGAAATATGGGGTCAAAACCCCATTTTTTATAGGTATTGGCCATTTCTTCACCAAATTGTGAAAAATCAATCGGGTTTTTATAAAAATAAAATACCAGTGGCAAGGCCCCAAGAATACCCAATAAAGCTCCTATCATAGCCATAAAAATTATCTCCAACCAAGTGGTAAGTGCTAATTTAGCCCTGCTCATACCAATTGCCAATAAGACTCCAAATTCATACATCCGTTCTTTGACCATCATAAGAATGGTGCCAAATACCCCAAAAGAAATGATTAGATATAAAACAAATAAGAAAATATAATTTCCGGCCGTATCTGTTTTTTGAGCTTCTACCAAATCCGGCAGCAGTTCTTTCCAGTCCATTACTTCATATTGTTCCATATCCAAAACCCCGGTAACCTGAGCAACTACCTGCGACAGGTCATCACGAGAATCCAACTGAAGTGCCAATGAGGTTAACCGGTTTTCTGCACCCAATAAGTATTGCACTTCTTTTAAGGGCAAATACACCATTGATTTATTCAATTCGGGTGATGCAAAATGTACAAAACCCGTTACGGGATATTTTCCTGCAGCCTGTACACCCCTAAACCCTTGGGTCATCACGATAAGAGTATCACCCAATTTTATTTTGAGTAAGTCTTTAACACCATCCGCCACCAAAAGTGATTTGTCATCTGCCGAAAAATAAGCCCCTTCGGTAATCTTCTCTTTAAGGGCTGTCAAGTTATTTTCTTTTTCAGGATCGGTACCAACCAACATCAAAGCATTAGTATATTGCCCTGAGCTCAACAGGGTAAATGTTTCTAATCTGGGAACCATATCTTTTAGCCCCTCTATTTTATTGGGCAATTCATGGAGTTCATGAGTATAGTCCATTGAATCGTCTATTGTTCTATCTTCCCAATATCCGTTTTGATGTATTTGGGCATAGCCATAATAATAATTTACAATATTATCTAGCATACGCACCCAAGCCCCTTTTTGAAAAGAATTCATAAAAACCGAAAACAAAACTGCAAAGAAAATAGAAGCTACGGTGATTAAGGTTCTCCGTTTATTACGCCAAATATTTCTCCAGGCCAGTTTAAATAACATAGTTATTGTTTTTAGATTTAGCTACCTTATCCTTTTCATATAGTTGGTAGTAAAATAGCTGTCGGGAATTTTCAGGTCAAATTGCAGGACATTATAAGTCATTACCGTTTCCTGCCCGTCTTTATCAACAGGAATTATCCGTAGTTTTGAAGGTAATTTCTTTCCTTCAAATACTTTTACATCACTGCCTACCATTTTATTGACCAGATAATCATCTTCATCATAATAATCTGTTTGCATCATCATATATTCCGTTTTATCCACCCAGATTACTACTTTGCCCCAAACCACAGGTGCATTTTCTTTTGGCGTCAATTCAATTTTCCAACAGGGATAGCCCTCTTTTGTTTCCTCTCCGGTAATCTTGTGGGTATAATCTTCTATAATAGAGGATTGTTTAACCAGATCGTCATTCGTAAGATCTGTTCCCATCCAGTTCTGTAACATCATTGAGGGCGGGAATTTTATACTCCGGTCTATATTAGGAATATAGTTCCAAACTTCTTTATCACGCATCAAAAAAACAGTACCTTTTTCTTTAGCAGGTGCAGTAATTATAGAAACCGAATAATCATCACCTTTTGACCATCCTTTAAGTTTCATTTGTTTGGTCCATTTAGGACGGATAATGTCAATAGTCATCTCTGCATACGACGTTTTACCCCTAAATTTTTCATCGGCTTTTTTGATAATCTCGTCAGCAGTCTGAGCAAATGATAATCCTGATATTAAAAAAAGGAATATTAAAAATTTTTTCATTGTAGATTTTTATTTTTTTAAATATGTATTGAGTATGTTTTCTTTTATCTGTTGTAAAGGATATTCTTTACCAAAAATAAGATATTGGATACCTATACCGTCAAAGACAGCACCCAATTTTATGGCTTCATTTTTTGGGTTTTCATGTCCTATAAGTACAAACAGTTCTTCCATTTGTGCCAACAGTTCTTCATATACCAATGTGATTGTATTATAGACTGACGGAATGGAACTCACATGAATAGCCACAGAGACAATCAGTCGCCAGAGTTCTTTTTTTTCTTGGAGCAAATCAAAATACCCTTCTATGGCTTTTTTAAAGATATCCTGAGTATGTAAGCCTTTGAGTTCTTCTTTGGGCATATACATTTGAGCACCTTCACGCAGGGAATAGGCAATAACTTCATTTAACAATACTTCTTTACTCTCAAAATAACTATATAAAAGCCCTTTAGACATCCCCACAGTTTTTGCTATATCACTTACGGAAGTATTGAAATATCCGTTTTCAGCAAAAAGAACTAATGCTTTACTTATAATCTCTAACTTTTTTTGTGCTCTAAATGTTTTGAGCTGTTGAGGCGTACGAGGACTCATTTTTTAAATTAAACGATTGGTCAAAGTTAAAAATTACATTAACAAAAACAAAATAAAGCGTATTAAAATTAAAAAAATCAGACAAAATATATCTTTTTTAACCTGCTCCTGCCTATTATTTTAGCTGTTACCTCTGGAGAACAATTGTAATACCAAATCTAATGTATAATGATATATTGGATTTGGGGGTAAATTTTTACTTATACAAGGCGAAAAACGCAGACATAGCCTTAGCTATGGCGAGTATTTTTAACGTAGTAGAAATGAAAATTTATCTAATTATATGTAGCATTATATATTAGATTTGGTATAAGATTAGTTGAAAACCTTTTCCCTTTAGAAAGGGGATAAAAGAAGAGGTTGATAAAAACAGTTCTACATTTTTATGTCTCAATTTATATTAGAATTGATGTTGTAGGTTATAAGAGTTTTTAGGCTTACTTGTATTTATCAAACCAGGCTAAAATATGCTCTACTTTGGCAATTAACTGGCTTGGCTTATTGGCAATGTTATACGATGCTTCCGGAATTTCTACCAAAGCCATTTCTATTTTTCTTATTTTAAGGGCATTGTACAGTTGTTTTGCTTCGGATAACGATGTACGCCTATCTTCTGTTCCAACCATCACCAAAGTAGGTGTTTCTATATTGCCTGCCAATGAAATGGGCGAAAACTTCCAATACGTTTCAAAATTCTCCCAAAATTGTGATAGAGCAAATTACCAAAATCTTCTCTATACCATTAAAATAGACAGGTTACGGCAATTTTGTAAAAAAACAAGAAGGGGTTAATTTTTAGAAAATCAAAATTATTAAACAAAAAGGGGAATTTGTCGTGTACCCAATAAACAAGGGGCTTAGGCATCCATTCCAAACAGGTGGCAATCCTTAAAAGGATTGCCTTTTATCAAACTAACTTCGGCTTCACGCATTTAACAAAGCCCATAACTTGTCTTTTAGTTTTTCAAGCCCTATCTGGGTAACGGAAGAAATAAAAACGGTTTCTATTTCTTTGGGTAATTCTTTTTGTAATTCGGCTTTTAATTCCTCATCTAACAAATCTACTTTAGAAATGGCTAGCAGGCGGCTTTTATCCAACAATTCCGGATTGTGTTTTTTAAGTTCGTTGAGCAAAATTTCGTATTCCTTTATTATGTCATCTGCATCTGCGGGAATTAAAAAAAGCAGTACGGCATTGCGTTCTATATGCCGTAAAAAGCGATGCCCAAGACCTTTTCCTTCTGCAGCTCCCTCAATAATTCCGGGTATATCTGCCATGACAAAACTCTTAAAATCGCGGTATTTTACTATCCCCAGATTGGGTTTGAGTGTTGTGAACGGATAGTCGGCAATTTTTGGTTTAGCGGCAGATAAGACAGATAATAAAGTAGATTTACCGGCATTAGGGAAACCTACCAATCCTACATCCGCCAAAACTTTTAATTCCATTTGAAACCACCCCTCTTCACCGGGAAGCCCGGGCTGTGCATATCTGGGCGTTTGGTTCGTAGAAGATTTAAAATGCCAATTTCCCAAGCCACCTTTACCGCCTCTTGCTAAGATTTTCTCTTCTCCGTTTTGAGTTATTTCAAAGATAAGTTCTTGGGTTTCTCCATCTCGCACTACGGTTCCCAACGGAACTTCTATGTAAACGTCATCACCGTCTTTGCCGGTGCTTCTACTCTTACCACCATCACCGCCATGTTCTGCTTTAAAGTGTTTTTTAAATTTCATGTGGTACAGTGTCCATCTGCCACCTTTGCCGGATGCAGCAAATATTTTTATATAGTCAACAAAGTTGCCTTCTGTCATAAGATAATTATTTGTTATTGGTTAATACCATTTCCACTTCAAAATTACTCAATAAAATGTGCCTTTTTATGCTATGTTTCGTTATAAAAATAAACTATAGCTACGGCTATATTTAATTTTTACGCCTTATCTATCACAAAAATTCATCATTTTATTTTTTGAGTATTTTTAAAGCAGAACTGGTATAACAGGGCTATTCTGTTTTTGGTTTCGCCGATGACGACTGTTGATTAGAACCGTTTGCCTGATATATTATTAAAATAAATTGATAAATTAAAACATTGAAAATTCAAATTGCAGACCCTTATTAAGGGTTCACTATAATTTTACTTAACCTTAAAGCCAAAAACCGCGAATTTTATATTTTACCTCACCTAAAACTGGCAAGTCTGATCTCTTCTAAAGAAATCAACAGAAACGTCCGGCAAGGGCAAAAGGATTTTTAATCCAACTTATCAAAAACGGCACATAATCTTTCGGTAATTTCCTCAATACTTCCCACACCATTAACACCATAATATTTATTTTGAGCGGCGTAATAATCTTTTAATACCGCTGTTTTGGTTTCGTATTCGTTAAAGCGGTTTCTGATTTTGTTTTCATCCTGATCATCTGGTCTGCCACTGGTTTCGCCGCGTTTTAATAATCGTTCTACCAATAAATCTTCGGGAACTTCCAGAGCCACCATGCCGCTTATGGCTTGCCCCTTTTCTTCCAAAAACTTATCCAAAGCTCTGGACTGGCTTTCAGTCCTTGGAAATCCATCAAAAATAAAACCATTGGCATCAGCATTTTTTTCAACTTCGGCTTTAAGCATATTTATAGTTACCGTATCAGGAACTAAATCGCCTTTGTCCATGTATGATTTGGCCAATTTTCCTAATTCCGTCTGGTTTTTAATATTAAATCTAAAAACATCTCCGGTAGAGATATGTACTAAATTGTATTTTTCCTTTAAAAATTCTGCCTGTGTGCCTTTTCCTGCTCCCGGAGGGCCAAACAATACAATATTTTTCATTTTTTTTGGTATTAATTTATAAATAGATGAAAGATTTCTTCCTAATCCGTTATAATCCAAACCGTAACCCACAATAAAATCATCAGGAATAGTTTTGCCAATATAGTCTATGGGCAAGTCTTTTTTAAAAACATCGGGTTTAAAAAACAGGGTGGCTATTTTCAGCTCTTTTACATTTTTAACGCTAAAAATATTATAAATCTCTTCTAAGGTATTGCCAGTATCTATAATATCTTCTAAAATAATAACACTTTTGCCAGCAAGGTCTTCACTTAAACCAATAAGCTGACTTACTTTGCCCGATGATTCTACCCCTTGATACGAAGCTAATTTTACAAAAGTGATTTTACAATTTCCCTGATAACGCCTCACAAAATCTGCCGCAAACACAAAAGATCCGTTTAAAATACCTATAAAAACAGGTGTTTCGGATTGGAAGTCTTTAAAAATGCTCTTTGCTAATTTTTCTACCGTTGCCGTAATTTGCCTTTCGGAAATATAGGGTGTAAAAGACTTATCGTGTAGGGTTATAAAAGACATAGTAACAAAAATACAAATGTTAATGTATATTCAGATAAAAAACGTATAGAATTATACCTGTAAAAAAAAGATTCTTTTGCTGATAAAATTACGAGTTTAAAAAGATAAAACCTCCTGAACAAAAGACCAATATTGTTTATTGTTCCGCCATAGCCCGATGGATTTTTTCTTCCAGTTCCTCCATTAACTCGGGATTGTCTCTTATAAGCGTTTTTACAGCGTCCCTGCCTTGGCCCAGTTTGGTATCTCCATAGCTAAACCAGGAACCACTTTTTTTAATAATACCGTAGTCCACGCCTAAATCTAAAATTTCACCTACTTTGGAAATGCCTTCACCATACATTATGTCAAATTCGGCAGTTTGAAAAGGCGGAGCTACTTTGTTTTTAACCACTTTTACTTTTGTACTATTACCCACTACTTTATCGCCATCTTTTATTTGGGTTCTTCTTCTAATATCTAATCGAACAGAGGCGTAAAATTTTAGGGCATTTCCACCGGTAGTCGTTTCGGGGTTGCCAAACATAACGCCTATTTTTTCTCGTAACTGGTTGATAAAAATAACAGTACATTTGGTTTTGCTGATGGTACCTGTGAGTTTTCTCAAGGCCTGAGACATTAAACGGGCGTGTAATCCCATTTTGGAATCACCCATTTCGCCTTCTATTTCACTTTTGGGGGTTAATGCCGCCACGGAGTCAATAACCACAATATCAATAGCTCCTGAACGAATTAAATTATCCGCAATTTCTAAGGCTTGTTCGCCGTGGTCAGGTTGGGAAATAATTAAATTATCTATATCAACGCCCAGTTTTTCAGCGTAATAACGGTCAAAAGCGTGTTCTGCATCAATAAAAGCCGCAATTCCTCCGGCTTTTTGAGCTTCGGCAATGGCATGCAAGGTTAAAGTAGTTTTACCCGAAGATTCCGGGCCATATATTTCTACTACCCGTCCTCTTGGATATCCGCCTACACCCAAGGCAATATCCAAACCTAAAGAACCGGAAGGAATAGCCTCTACATCTTCTGCTACACTATCGCCCATACGCATTACAGAACCTTTGCCATAGGTTTTGTCCAATTTATCTAAAGTGAGTTGTAACGATTTTAATTTTGCTGCTTTTTCCTTGTCTTCTGCCATAATAAATGATAAAAATTTTTTGTTGAGATAAGTGTGCTAAAATACGAAAAAGAAATTGAACT
>PDWJ01002310.1_pt1 | contig 20636 bp, 23 predicted proteins | sample 1430881 | NCBI WGS metagenome assembly PDWJ01 (sample SAMN01162460, study PRJNA174530) | Oral metagenome, whole genome shotgun sequencing project. | biome: Marine environment; feature: Marine mammal; material: Swab sample of the gingival sulcus; isolation source: swab sample of gingival sulcus... | reverse complement strand
CATTTTTCCTTGATTATAAAGACTATCAATATCAGCAATATTCGTATCCAACATCCACAACGATTTTCCGCCATTTGTAACAAACTGGTCAAGTGTCAATTTTTCTTCGTCAGAAAAACGCTCGGTCGGTTTTGCAATAATCGCCATATCAAATTGTTGCAATTCTTTCAAGGTTTTTTGCGGATTTTTAGCAACACTATCCAAAGTAAATTTTGCCATTCGGTATTTTTTTCCAACTTCGGATAAAAAACTATATAAATGTGCGTCATTTAATTCGCCATTCCCCGATAAAACAGCAATTTTTTTGGTCTTTTTTTGTGTGATACTGTTTATTGCCTCTGCAAATGAAAATTCCAAATTTGAAATCGCATTTTCTAATTGCTCTTCTTGCGATTTTGCCATTGTACTTGGCAACAGCGACACAATTCGTTTTTGCCTTCCGTAAGTAATTTTCGCATACGGAAAAATAATTACTTTTGATAGTTTTCCGTCTTCCTCAACAGTTAATTGACTTGGCAACATCCCTTGTTTTATAAGATTTTCTCGTTGATTATCAGGATTGATAAAACGAAAATAAACATTATTATTTTCGGCTTGTAATTCTTCTAAAAATTGACGAGTTTCTATTTGCAAACGCTGAAATTCTGACGGAAACTCACCTTCCAAATAAATATTTATAATTAATTGTTTTTCAACTTTATTAACAATATTTTTTGATATTTCTGACAATGTATAACGTTTATCCGAAGTCAAATCAAAACGTTTAAAAACGATATTTGAGATGAAATTTACAGCAACTAAAACAATGATTGCCAAACTGATATGTTTTATTTTTTTATTCATTAGTAAGTTTCGTTTTAGTTAAAAATAAAAATAAAAGTGTAACACTCACAAAATAAACAACATCTCTCGTATCAATAACACCACGACTAATACTTTTAAAATGCTCGTTAATTCCTAACTTATTAATATTGAAATTATTAAACAACTCACCAAGTGCATCAAATCCGTAAAACAAAACAAAGGTTATAAATACACCAAGTATAAATGCAACTATCTGATTTTTAGATAATGTAGATGTAAATAATCCAATTGAAATATATGTTGAGGCTAAAAATAGTAATCCAATATACGAGCCAAAAATACTCCCAAAATCAACATTTCCAACAGGATTTCCTAATTGATAAACCGAATAAATATATAATAATGTAGGCAACAACGCAATAATCAGTAACAACAATGATGCTAAAAATTTTCCTAAAATAATTTGCGTGTCGGTAATCGGTTTAGTTTTTAAGATTTCAATTGTTCCACTATTAAATTCGTCAGCAAAACTTTTCATTGTAATTGCAGGAATTAAAAACAGAAACAACCAAGGCGATAAGTAAAAAAAGGGATTTACGTCTGCAAATCCAGCGTTTAAAATATTGTAATTACCTTTGAAAACCCACAAAAATAGTCCACAAAACACCAAAAAAACACCTATAACTAAATAGGCTATTGGCGAGGCAAAAAACGAGTTAAATTCTTTTTTTAATATTGAATACATTTTTTATTTTTTTTAAATACCTTCTACATTCAAAGCAAAATATTCAGGTTTTTCGTTATCTTTTTTTATCAATTCTTGTTGTAATTCCTTTAAAAACAACTTGTTTTTTATAACAATACTTATCCAATTAGAACCAAAAAACCAAGCAAAAACAACAAAACCCAACCAATAATAAGACGTTGTTATTCCAAAAATCAACCCAAATACCAATCCCATAATAAGTGAAAAACAAAACACTTTAAAGATTGAAAATGAATATTTTATTATTGAATTATCAATTAATATAAACGCTTTGTCAATTCCTCCCATAAAACTCCCGCGTGATTTATTCATCGTATCTTTAACAAAACTAATCTTAATTTTTGATGATGATATTTTATTAGTTATCACGTTGATTTTCTTGGCTTTCAAAACATTTTTTATGGTCTCGGCAATTTTACTTTTATCCGATTGTAATTCAATTTTTTTACTCAATACAACTGTGACAGGAAACATTTTTTACGTTTTTTGATTTAATGATTTTCTTATGAATTTCTGCGACTTGTTCTTTCGTTTTTTCCAAATCAATATTATGAATTACATAATTTGACAACATTATTTTTTTAGTATCGTCCCATTGATTTTTCATTCGGTTTTCAACATCTTTTTTGGTTGTTTTATCACGCTTGATAACACGATTTATCCGCTCCTCCTTTGGTGCTGTAATCGTTATTATTTTATCGCACATTTTATCACTTCCATTTTCAAACAAAATAGCATTTTCATATAAAATATATGCCTTTTCACTATTTTTTTTAATAAAATTTTGAAAATCCTGAAAAACCACAGGATGCACAATTGCATTTAATTTTGCTAACTTTTCTTTATTTTTAAAAACAATATTTGCCAAAAAAGCTCGATTTAATTCCCCATTTTTATACACTTCCGAAGAAAACTCGGCAATTAATTTATGACGAATTTCCTCTGACAAGTTCATCAATTTTTTTGCTTTATTATCGGCAAGATAAATTGCAATATTTTCAAATTCTGAAAACATTTTCACAACCGATGTTTTTCCGCTACCTATCCCTCCTGTAACTCCTACAACCATTATTTCTGAATTAAAAAATCTATCTTTTCCGGAATAATACGCACATTTGAAATAAAATTCGATTTTGATTTTATTTTCGGCACTAAATACGACAAATTATTATCCTTACTATATTTGTAATCTGCTTCAACATCGAAAGAGTTAGGGGTAATTTTATTAAATTCTTTTAAACTAACCTTAAAAATTACTTTTACTTTTTTGGGATAAATTGTAATTTTATCGGACGAAATATTTTTTACAAAAACAGGAATTTCAAACTCGCCTTCGGTAAATTTATCTACCTTTATTGACACTTTAACCTTGTCGTGACTTAATTTTATTTTTTTATCTTTTGGCAGAATAACATCTACTTCCGTACTCAAATCTTTTGAAACGCCTTTAAAAACCAATGGTTTAAGCGTAATATTATTAATATTTTTTAGTTGTTTTTTTGTACCTGACAATAACACAGAATCGGGGAAAATAGTAACTTTTGTAGCGTCGAAACCTAACTGATAATCAACCGATAAATTAGGAATTACAGGAACTTTTTTTGAAACTAAACTTCCTAAATCAAAATAAACAAAATCCTCTTCAATTTTTTTTAAAATTAAATCTGATGAAAGTTGTTTTTGAATTTCCTTTGCACTATTTTTTAAATTCAAATAATACAAATCGTTATTTTTTTTCTGTAATTTTTTTAATGATAATTTTATATCATCTTGAAAAAAATTCGCTTTCAAAAAACGAAAACCAGTCCCTTCAACTTCAATATTTATCGAATTTACAGGTACTGTATTATAGATTTTATCTTGTGGCAAATCAGTATAAACCACCGCAAAAGGCGAGGTTTGAACATAGGTTCGTGAAAGCGTTATTATCAACCAAATAAACGTTGAAGCAATCAAAAAACCGATAAATGATTTTGGTATATTTTTCATATCGGACAAAAATACAAAAAATCAAATTATTTTAACAACGTAAAATGCGTTAAACTTATTGTAAAATAAAAAAGTGAGCCGAAACTCACTTTTTAAAATTTTATTTTTTTGAATCTTTTTTATTCAAATTACTTGTCAATTCCATAGAAATTGCAGAGCGTTCAAATCGGATTTTCCCTGCTCCCGTTTCAATAACTACGGTATTATTGTTTTCGTTGATTTCAGCAATTCGTCCATGAATTCCGCTTGTCATCACTACTTTTGCTCCTCGTTTAATTTCCTCTTGAAATTTCTTTTCTTTTTTCTGACGTACAATTTGCGGACGCATTATAAAAAAATAAAAGATAATTAAAAATGCTACGAGCATAAACATTGTACTCATATCAAATCCTGACGCTTGTAAAAATATCATTTGTATCATTATTTCTTTGTTTTTGGCGTTACCATTCCCGAAATCGTTACTCTTTCAGAACCATTTTCGGTATTAGTTGTTAATGTAACTGTTTTACTTTGTTTATTCTTTTTCCCACTGGTATTAAACTTCACTCCTATTTCAGCGGTTTCGTTTGGTTTTATAGGATATTTTGGCCAAGTCGGAACAGTACAACCACACGACGCTTTTGCTTTTGTGATAATCAAATCTGTTTCCCCAGTGTTTGTTATTTTGAAAGTTGTTTCAACGATATCACCTTCATTTACCGTTCCAAAATCGTGAACTAATCTGTCAAATTTCACTACTGGTGCACCTTTCATATTAGCATCTCGTTTCTTTGCTAATTCCAAATTTTCCTTTTTAATTCTTCCCGATGCGTTGTTTTTACAAGCCGTTAAACTAAACACAGCCAAACACGCTAATATTACTATTTTTTTCATTTTTATATAAATTTTTAGTTTTTAAATTTATGAATTGAAATCACTCTGAATTTACACTACACCAAATAACAGAGTATTTCAATATTATTATTTACACATTAAATCTAAAATGCATAATATCACCATCTTTTACGATGTATTCTTTTCCTTCAACTCGCATTTTACCTGCTTCTTTTACTTTCGCTTCACTTCCGTATTGCACGTAATCATCATACGAAATAGTTTCGGCACGGATAAATCCTTTTTCAAAATCGGTATGAATTACCCCCGCCGCTTGTGGTGCTGTTGCCCCTACTGGGATTGTCCACGCACGAACTTCCTTCACTCCTGCTGTAAAATAAGTTTGTAAATTCAATAATTTATATGCCGAACGGATTAATCTTGAAACCCCTGGCTCTTCCAAACCGATGTCTTGTAAAAACATTTCTTTTTCTTCATAATCGTCTAATTCTGCGATATCTGCCTCAGTTGCAACTGCCAAAACGATTATTTCAGCATCTTCGTTTGCCACAGCCTCACGAACCCTATCAACATAAGCATTTCCGTCTTTTGCTGATGCCTCATCAACATTACAAACATATAAAACAGGTTTGTTTGTAATGAATTGCATTGACTTAACAATTTCGTCTTCTTTTTCGGTAAATTCAAGCGTTCGCACTGACTTACCACTTTCCAAAGTTTGTTGGATTTTTTCTAATAAGGCTAATTCTGCTTGTGCCTCTTTATTTCCTGTTTTGGCCGCTCGTTTTACTTTATCTAAACGCTTTTCAACAGCTTCTAAATCTTTAAGTTGAAGTTCAATATCAATAGTTTCTTTATCTCTGACAGGGTCAACTGTTGCATCTACGTGAACGATATTATCGTTATCAAAACAACGCAAAACGTGCAAAATAGCGTCAGTTTCTCGGATATTTGCTAAAAACTGATTTCCAAGCCCTTCGCCTTTACTTGCTCCTCGTACAAGCCCTGCAATATCAACGATTTCAACGGTTGCTGGTAAAACTCTTTCTGGATTTACAAATTCTTCTAATTTTGCTAATCGTGGGTCTGGTACATTTACCACACCTAAATTTGGTTCAATGGTACAAAATGGAAAGTTCGCACTCTGTGCCTTTGCACTTGATAAACAATTAAATAAAGTTGATTTTCCTACATTTGGTAGTCCTACAATTCCTGCTTTCATTTCTTAAATTTATATTTAGTGCAAATGTAAGAAAAAAGTTGGAAAGTTTTTATAAATAAAAAATACAGCCTTAAAATATTTAAGGAATATCCAAATATTTATGAGTTTGTAGTGATATTTTCCATTTTGGGTTAGCCTTTACGTATTCAGCAATTAACGGAATCATTTTTTGACCTTTTTCCCATTCGGGTTGCAGGTATAACATACATTTTTCACTAACTTTTTCGGCTTGTTTTTCGGCAAATTTAAAATCATTTTCGTTTAAAACCACAACTTTCAGTTCGTCAGCCTCTTGATAACAACGCTCGGTCGGTAATTTTCGTTTCTTTGGCGACAAACAAAACCAATCCCACTTTCCTGTAAATTTATTAGAACCAGAAGTTTCAATATGTGTTCTTATATTATTTTTTTGAAGTTCAGAAGTAAAATAATCCAAATTCCACATTAAAGGCTCGCCTCCCGTAATAATTGCAATATTTGATGTTTTTTTTATCTTATCAACAAGACTATCCATTAAGGTCAATTTATGAATTTCAGCGTCCCAACTTTCCTTTACATCGCACCAAGGACAACCAACATCACACCCTCCAATACGCACAAAATACGCTGGCGTTCCTGTGTAAAATCCCTCGCCTTGAATGGTATAAAATTCTTCCATAATAGGAAGTAATTTTCCTTGATTAATAAGTTCTGTTTGTTCCTTTTTTGACATAAGTTTGCAAAGATACGGATTTTTTTGAGTTTTAAAATTATATTAAATTCTTTCAATAGTAAAAATAAAATTATATTTTTACCAAAATTTTTAAAGTGATGAATAAAAAGGACGAATTTTTTAACCATATTAATGAAGGATATGCTTGTAAAGGCGATTTTTTGACTTTGGGAGCAGGAATGTTAGGCGAAGAAACAATAACAAATGCATTAGTAAATATTCCGCTAAAAACTTTAAACCGACACGGACTAATAGCAGGAGCAACGGGAACAGGGAAGACAAAAACCTTACAAGTTTTAGCTGAAAATATGTCGGAAAAAGGAATTCCTGTCTTACTTATGGACGTGAAAGGGGATTTAAGTGGACTCGCACAAGCAAGTGCAGGACACCCAAAAATTGACGAACGACACGAAAAAATAGGTATTCCGTTTGAGGCAAAACCATTTCCTGTTGAAATTTTAACGATTTCCCAGCAAGACGGAGTGCGATTACGTGCAACAGTTTCAGAATTTGGACCTATATTATTATCAAGAATTTTGGAACTTTCCGAAACCCAAGCAGGAATTGTATCAATCATTTTCAAATATTGTGATGATAACAAATTACCTTTATTAGATTTGAAAGATTTCAAAAAAATGTTACAATTCATCACACAAGAAGGTAAGGAAGAAATTTCTGCCGAATATGGACGAATTTCAACATCAAGTACTGGTGCTATTTTGCGAAAAATTGTAGAAATTGAACAACAAGGTGGCGACTTATTCTTTGGGGAAAAATCGTTTGAAGTAGAAGATTTAACTCGTGTTGATGATAATGGACGTGGTGTCATTTCTGTATTACGACTAACTGATATTCAGGATAAACCAAAATTATTTTCAACTTTTATGTTGCAATTATTAGCCGAAGTTTATGAAACATTCCCAGAACAAGGCGATAGCGGTCGTCCAGAATTGGTTATCTTTATTGACGAGGCACATTTGGTATTTGACGAGGCATCAAAAGCGTTGTTAAGTCAAATTGAAAGTATTGTGAAATTAATTCGTTCAAAAGGTATTGGCTTGTATTTTGTAACTCAAAACCCTGATGATATTCCAGAAGATGTTTTGGCTCAACTTGGTATGAAAATTCAACACGCTTTACGTGCTTTTACCGCAAAAGACCGAAAAGCATTAAAATTAGCCTCTGAAAATTACCCAGATTCTGAATATTATGACACAAAAACCACTTTAACCGAACTCGGAATTGGAGAGGCATTTGTAACTGTTTTAAATGAAAAAGGAATTCCTACACCACTCGCTCGAACAATGTTACGAGCACCGATGAGCCGAATGGACGTACTTACAAAAACTGAAATTCAAGAGATTTTAGACAATTCAAAATTGGTAAAAAAATATAATGAAATTGTTGATAGAGAGAGTGCGTATGAATTATTAAACGAAAAAATCAATAAAATAAACAAAGAAAAAAACGAAGATGCCGAGCGAGAAGAACGTGAAAAAATTGAGAAAAAGCGTTCAAGCAGTTCGTCATCACGAAGAAGTACACGACAAAATCCAATAGTAAAAGTATTGACAAGTGCAACTTTTATTCGTAGCGTATTTGGAATTTTAAAAAAAGTTTTATAAAATAAAAACACAAAATGAAAACTACTATAAAAACAGCGTTATTCGCAATGGTTACTATTTTATTTGTACAATGTGACAATAAATTTGAAGTATCAAAAGGACGAGTTGGAAAACTTACAACCAAAACTAAAATTACAGAATTAAGCAACATTTTTAAGAACGATTCTATTGTAAAAAATTTGAGTGAAGGCGAAAAAGGTAATGGTTATTTACAAGAAGATGACGAATATTTAATCTACGATAAAAATGGAAAACACCTGCTAACAATTACAGCAGAACAAGCGTTAGATTCAACTTCTACAATAAAATGTATTGAAATTTTTGACCCAAGATATAAAACTAAAAATGGATTAAATATTAATTCTACATTTCAAGAAATTAATGCAAATACTCCTGTAAAAAGTGAAGATATTGAAATTTTAATTTCATCGGTAAAAATTCCTTTGCGTGATTTAGATGCCGAAATTACCTTAGATAAGGAAGATTTAGGTTTAGAACAATTTGGAAATTACCAACAAATTTCTCCCGAACAAATCCCTGATTTAGCGAAAGTTAAATCATTTATTGTTTGGTTTAATTAATTTATATAATATTTTAAAACACCTAATATTTTTTTATTTATTAGGTGTTTTTTATATTTATTCAACAATCAAACGAACAACCAAACCTTCATTTGAACGTACATTAAATACGGTTTCATCTTCAAAAATAAAATATTGTCCTTTTATACCAACAAGTTTGCCTTTATAAGATTTTTGTTTTTTTAGGTTCAAACTTTTAACTTTTGTAGGGTATTTTTCAACAGGAAAATTGATTTTGGTTTCCGAATTACTTTCAATAAAATAAGGCATTGTTTCATTAGGAATGTATTGTTTTAATTTTTCTCGCCACTCTTTTAAATCTACATCTTCAATATCATTTTTCAGCATATTTCGCCAGTTGGTTTTATCGGCAACGTATTGTTTTAAAGCAACTTCTGTAATTCCTGCAAGATAACGATTTGGCACTTCTACAATTTCAATTGCCTCGTGAGCACCTTGGTCAATCCAACGTGTTGGCACTTGCAATTTTCGTGTTACACCAACTTTTACATTACTTGAATTTGCCAAATACACAATGTGAGGTTGTAATTGCACCAATTTTTCGTAGTCTAAATTTCGGTCTTCAATTCCCAAATGAGCCTTGCTCAATTCTGGTTTCATTACCCAATCCCCTGCTTTTGGAGTTTCAAAAAAACACAATTTACAAAATCCTTGTGCAAAAATTTCTTTGCTATCGTGACAATTTAAACATTCATAACCATCTAAAATTAACTCAATATTTTTGTTAATTAATTGATTAACATTCAAATTATCATTATACATTTCTAAATAATATTGTACAATTTCTAAATGCTCAGTTCGCATTTTTTTTAAAACACCTTTAAATTCCATTTTAATTTTGTATTTTTTTAATTTAAAACAAAAAAACCTTAACTATCAAAAAGTTAAGGTTTCAAAAAGTGACTCCGGCGGGAGTAATGTTTTTTTACCCTTATTTTCTTGAAAACAGAAATAAAAGGAATAACACACACTTTTAAAATATTTTTTTACTCTTATTTCCATTTTTTGAGAAATTAAATATATATTTTTGTACCCTAAATCGTACCCTTATGTATTTATATTTAAAAGAACCTAAATCTGAAAAAGAAACAATGATTATCTTACAATATAGATTAGGTAATCAAACTTTCAAATATTCAACAGGAGAAAAAATACTTCCTGAACTTTGGGACAAAAATTCAAAACTTCCTAAAACTAAAAAAGGGAGTCTGGGTGCAAAATTAAAAAAAATTAGCACAATAGTAAATAGATATAACGAATTTTTGCAAGTCATTATTGATAATTGCAAAATGAACAATACACCTATAACAAAAAATTTACTTAAATCCGAATTTGATAAAAATTTCAAACCAAATACAACAAACAACAATTTAACAGAATTTACCTATTTTACTGATTTCGTTGATGATTTCTGCGAAAAAGCATCAAATCTAACTAATAGAAATACAAAAAGAAAATATACACTATCAAAAATAAAACACTACACAAAAACTAACAACCGATTAAAAGAATTTGAAAAACATATAAAATCAAAAATTAAATTCAATGATTTCTCTATTAAAATTTATGACAATTTTGTAAATTACTTAATAGAAGAACGTAAATATTCAGTCAATTATGTAGGGGATTTAATCAAAAACATCAAAGTATTTCATAACAAAGCAGAAGAGTTTGGGTATAATGTAAGCCAAGATTTTAAATCGCCGAACTTTACCGTATTGAAAGAAAAAAGTATTGCTATCGCACTAAATGAAGATGAAATTCAAGCAATATTAAATTATGATTTTTCAAACAATGACCGATTACAAAATTGCCGAGATTTAGCAATTATAGGCTTATGGACAGGCTTACGAGTATCGGATTTCCTTAATCTTCCTGAAATAAATATAAATGATAAATTCATAACCGTACAACCTCAAAAAACAAAACATTCATCAGGTATTAAAGTTGTTATTCCTTTACATCATCACATTAAAGAAGTCATTTCTAAACGAGGAATGCCACGAATGATAACAGATATTAAATTTAATAAATACATCAAAGAAGTTTGCAAAATAGTAGGACTTGATGATGTTGTAAAAGGTTCATTAAAGGTTTTTGATGAAAAATTAGGCGAATATCGTAAAAAAGTTGGTTATTTTCCTAAATACAAATTAGTAAGTAGTCATACGTGTAGGCGTTCATTTGCCACAAATTTATATAAAATGAACTTCCCTACCCTATCTATTATGAATATTACAGGACATACAACAGAAAAAAGTTTTTTAACATATATAAAAGTGACACCAACAGAACACGCTGAAAAATTACTCAAACACTGGGAAGAGTATTACGCTAATAAAAAATAGGCTGTTTTTAAATAAATCAGCCTATTTTTATCATTTACATTTCACTTTTAAATCGGATTTAAAGTCCGTTTAAAAGTTTTTTAACTACACGAAATAATCCAGTACGTTCACAAATCCAAATAATAGATAACAATATCAAAAAATAAAGCAAATATTTAAAGTTTTTTGATAATTGCATATTGTCAATTTCTACTTTTTCCACTTTGGTTTTGAGTTCATTTATTTGCTCTTTTTGAGTGATAACCTTACTTTTTAAGGTGTTTATTTCAGTTGTAAAGTTTTCCTTTATAACTTGTTTATCCTCTTTGCTTTCGCTGTATTCTGCATTTTCTACAACTATACTTCGGTATGGTTTACCTTGTCTGTATTCTACAACCTTTGCTGGTTTATCGTTCGTGCTTTTAAGCGAAATATTAAAATTTTCACTTTTCAAGTCTTGGAACTCGCTAAACTCAAAAGACTTTTCTTTTAACTGCAAACTTTCAACCGATTGCCTTGTCGTTTCCGTTTTCGTGGTCATTTTTGTGTCAATCTTCTGACTTTTACAACCAACTAAATGCAAAAAAACAGCAAAAATTACAATAAGGGTTACTCCTATTTTACTTTTTGATAAAAAATTACAATAACGCATCATTTCTTAACTTTTATATTCAAATATTCAACCAAAAAATCAGATAAATGACCTAACAATAAAGCCTGTTGTCCTTGTAATTTATAAACTTCTTTTCCGTTATCTGTAACCGTAATACTATCGTCATCGGCATAGTCATTTATAATTGTTGGTATTTCATCAATCTGTTTTAATCCTGTATGCCATTTTTCTCTAAAATGGTCAGCAATACTACAAGTTCCTATATGGTCGTTGTTATTTACTGTTATCAATAATCTTTTCATAATTTTCAATTTATAATTTTCTTGTCAGTGGTTACTAACCACCATTTCAAAATGCGGAACATCAATAAATCCATCTTTAATATCGTTTTTGTTCCAATCTCCACCCCAACGATTATTAGGGTGTAAAGTTTCCCAGTAGTCACCTAAAACTTTTATTTTATTCCAATCATAAGTTAATTTTCCGTCTATAAAATAGTTAAAATCTACCGCCAAACGCCTATTATGATTACTTCGTAAAGTCTTGGATTTTCCCTCACGATATAATCGTTTTTGCTCCTGATAACTTCTAAAAGCGTGTCCGAAAGTCAATTTAATTCCTTGCTCCTCTGCAAATAGTATCAATTTTGCTACATTGACACTAAATATTTGTTGATAATCACTTAATTTCATCGTTTATATCTAATTTTTTTCGTACATATTCCGAAATCATTTTTATAATTTCTTCTATTTCTTCAAGTAAATCTTTACTAAAAACCCCTGCCATTGAACAGCCTACAAAAACCACTTCTTCCGACACGTCCAAATAATTACGCATTAATATACCAACGCACACACCTACAAATGCCGATGTTACAAGTGTGCCTAAAAATGCCTTGAATGACATTCTTGTTTTTATTCGGTGGATAATTGCTCCAATCAAACCTCCAACGACAAAAAAACCGTATTTATTTATTAAATCTTTCATTTTTTTTATTTAGTTATTAGCGAGTAGGCATTAGGTATTAGCGATTAGGCTCTTCGCTCTTCCCTCTTCCCTCTTCGCTCTTCGCTATTAATTATTTTTACATTACCCCTTTATTTTTAACTATTACCCCCTGATTTGCTACATTTACAGTATGTTCTGCAACGTTTATTACTCGTAACGTGTTTTCTCGTTGTTCAAAAGCATCTACAATTTTATTGACGTTTGTAGAAGTTTTTAAATTAGAAGACACCAACCCTCCTGCACGTGCAAAACTCACATTTTTTGTCAATGGAATACCACCAGTACGCTCATTTATGTACGACAAAGCACCCAACAAACCACGATTATTAATAAGCGATGACGCTTTTTTATTCGTAATCGCATACACATTCTCGCCACCCTCTGCCTCTACAACTTGGTTTCCATTCGCATCGTATAACCCTACACCTCCGTTAGCGTGGCTGTTACCTTTTAAAGTAATACCCTTACTTGCTTTTGGTTTTCCTTTTGGTGTTTTTACAGATGTTATTTTTTTAACTGCACTCAAACCACTCGCCAAAACAGTTGCTGTACTTGCTACCTTTGAAATAGTGCCAAATGGTTCAGGTAATACACTTGGACTTTTCCAAACTTCCGTAACACCTTGATAAGTATTTATCGTTGCTTGTGCTATTCCCGCAGCCTTTCCTGCCTCTGTATTTTCGCCTAAAAGTTGAGCAACATTCCCCAACAAATCTGCTGTACTCTTTAACTTTGCTTTGTTTTTTTCAAACTCTATCTGTTTTTGAGCCTCTGCTCCTTGCTTTTCTATAAGCGTTTTTTTACCCTCAAAAAGTTGCTTATTAGTAAGCAAAATATTATCTCGTTCCTCTTGCGTTATTAATTTATTCTGAAAATCCTCCTCCGCTTTTGCGTCAAGTTGTGTTTTTTCATTTTCTACTGCTTGTATTTTTTGTGTCGTTTCTTGCTCTAATTTCGTTTGCTGAATTTCAAAAGTAGTCGCATTTTTTTCTATCAAATTTTGAATTTCAATCTCATCATCTAACTTCTGCAAGGCTTGTTTATCCTCAAAATCTTTCTGCCTATCGGCTTTCTTTTGTTTCGTATAGGCTTTATCCTTTTCTCGTTTCGCAGTATCACGCTCACGCTCTATCTGTTCCTTTTTCGCCTGAAACTCCTCCGCCGATAGTTGTTCTTTCTGCAAAGCCTCAATTTGCAATCGTGCTTTTTCATCTAAAAACGCCTTTTGTTTTGCTAATAAATCTGCATTCAGTTTGCCCTCACTATCTAAAATATGTGCGTTTTTAGTAGTGTATATTTCTAACTCCTTTTGAGCGTTTTGTAATGCTAAACTCGTTTGAGTTTCTATATATTTCTGCTTTGCTTTTTCTTGCTCTATTTGTACCTCTGTTGCAGATAGTCCAGCCTTTTTCTTTTGCTCTATAAGTGCCAATTCCTTTTTATAAACTTCTTCGGCAACTTTCAGTTTTTCCTTTAAACTACTTTTGTCTTTATTACTCGTTAAAATATAAAGTTGTAGTAATCGTTCTTGTTTTTTTATAGCGTCCTGCTGTGATTTCGCTCTTTTTGAATAAACTTGTTGTCGTATGGTATTAACTTGGTTCAAGATACCAAAAATAATGGTGTATTTAATTACGAACAATTTAGAGAACTTAAATTTCTTATTAGGAGATCTGTTTTCTTAGAAAATTACAAAATTATTCAAAAAGATTTTTTAGAACTACTTTTTAATCAAGTAAGTAAGTTTCTTAAAAAAGAAACAAAAGATGATAATAAAAATGATTTATTTGGAGAATATAAAAAACAATTAAAATCTTTCTCATTGTTTTTAGTAGTTAATTATAAAGAACTTATTCAAAAAAATAAATGGGTGGGAGTAAAATTACTTAATAATTTTAAAGAAATAACCTTAAATACTACTACGAATGAATTATACCAGTTTACTCGTATGATTAATATCGAATTGTTTTCTTTATTTAATGATTTTTATAATATCTTACATAACGATAAAAATTGGAAAAATATCTATAAAAAAAGTGAAGGCATTGAATATGATACCGATAAGATAAAAACATTTTTAACATTAACAAATAATAATTTTGATAAAAGAAATGATTTTCAGTTAATCCAACACATTTATAAGTCATATATTAATAGTAATCAACAATTTAAAAAAAATCAACAATTTTTAAATTTTCTTTGGATAAAGCAATTTATTAGAACAGATGCTGATAAACATTTAAACGATTATAATGTAAAATCTCGCACTAATGCCATTTTAGAAAAAATTAAAAAATTATTTATAAATGAAATAGGGTTGTTCTTTATTGTGAATGATGGTAAGAACAAACCTCATTTAATTTACGATAAAAATGAAAATAATATCCCTCAAATTTATGATTTAGATAACAAAAAACTTTTTCCTATTACTTTGAAATTTCTAGAAGGTGAAAAAATAGAGAATCAGACAAAACATATTAAAAATGCTTATAAAACAATTCAAGAATTTGAAATTAACAATATAGGAAAATGGACTGATATTTATACTAATGTATCATTAAATGGTGATAAGTATTTGTTACAAGGAAATGTTATGTTGTTAAGAATAATTGATAAACAATTTAACCCTTTGGGTATATTAGGTGTTTATTCAAGTAATGTTGAATTTAAAAAAGATAATTTTGGTAAAAATTTACTTATTTCATTGTTAGGTGATGTAGGCGATTACATTATTAAGCATTATAGAAATGATGAGTTTTCAGATTTACGAGAAGCTGAAACTGTAAAAAGATTTGCATATTTAGCAGGTCATGGTAGGCAAATGATGCAGAATTTAGCATCTCATAGCAACAGCAACAATTCATTATCTATTAAACAAATTGTAGCAACAATGGAAAAATTACAATATTTGTATGCTACAAAGTGGTATAATTTTAAAGAAAAAGAGTTTATTGATTTATTTCCTATTGAAAGTATTGAAGTCTCTAAATTAGTACGAGAAATGAAAGATTTGGCTAAAAAAATATTTGAATCAAAATATGTAGAAAATAAAATTGAGTTTGAAATCGAGGAAGTAGAAACGCCAAAAAATAATTTCAATTTTAACGAAAATATTATTAAATTCTTATATTTTGAGTTAATTATCAATGCTAAAAAAAATAGGTTTCATTTTATATCAAAAAATGATGATTCTAAATTAGATAGAAAAAATAAAAATTCATTTAAAATTGATTTTGAGATAAATAATGATGAAATGGTTATTTTAGTAAGCGGTACAGGAAGTAAAATACCAGAAAGAATTAAAGATAAAATAAATTCCCAAAAACAAATTAAAGAAAATAGCGAGATTTCTGGGCTATACCTTATATCTAAAGTTATCCAAAAATTTAATAATGATAATTGTATTCAAATAAAATCAGAGAGGCACCACTCACATACTGAAGAATATCCTCTGTATATGAATACAGTATCTATCACCATAAAAAATCCTAAATCAAAAGATGAAACAACCGATAACAAATAAAAGAAACATACTTATTGTTGAAAATCAACAATGGCAATTTACCAAAATTCATGATGAACTAAAAAAGTATGAGGATTATACGTTATTTCCAAATAACGACGATGATAAGAAAGAAGAATATATTAGTTTTATTGACAATGTCAGAGTTTGGGTAAATGAAAATTATGATTTTGAATATCGAAAGAAGGCTTTAGCTAATATAGAACAATATATCGAAGCAAATGCTATAGAATTAATCATAATGGATTATATTTTAGGTGGTGCACATCATTGTTTGACTGGTATTGATTTGGCTGATAACATCAACGCTGGTAGAGGTAAAGATAATCTATTGCCTATATTATTTTTAAGTAAAACTGAATTCACTAACAAAGAAAGAGAAGAGGGAAATAATGTTCGTAAAAAAGGATATAACGAGTATTGTAAAAAATTTCCTGAAACTAGTAATTGGCTACATAAAGGTTATTTTGGTGATGAAATTTTAAATCCTGCATATTTAAAAAATAATGTTATACCAAGTATAAATAAAACTATTGGCATTAGTGAATATCAAAAAGTGATAAATAAAATGGGGAAACTTTTAGAAAAATCGTTTGGGGCATTTGAAACAACTGAAGAACATTTTACATCTATCTATGAGTTTCTCATTTCAAATAACACATATTTTTTTCAAATAAATAATGATTTTAAAGAGAATATAATGCAAGTAGAATTAGGAGGGGAATTAGATAGTAAAATAATAAAAAAACAATATGATGAAATTAATAAATATACTCAATAAATTACGGGATTTTTTAATGTTTTTATCAGGAGTAATTGTGAGTGGTTACATTGTAGGTGTTTTCCTTACAATTGATATAACAATTTATCATATTATTACCATAGTGTGTGGCTGTGTTTTTTCTCTTATTGTCCACATTTATATAATCCCAACAATTGATAGATATAAAAATAGTTTAGAGGGAGTTGATAACAATAAAGAAAAAGCTTGGGAAAATTTAAATGATGATATCAATGCAAAAAAAATATTAGGTTATCTTCCAAATAAAACTCTTGGTATATTAACTTGTGCAATGTCTATATCACTTATTATAGGCATTATTTGTCACATAATAGGTAGAGAAGAAATAAAAACAAAGTCGTTAGAGTATAAAAATGAAATGATTAAATCTATAGACTCTCTTAATAATACTTGGTTTGATAAAAATAAATTGTATTATGAAAAAATAAATTCATTAATAAATGACCAAAAAACTACAATTGATAAAAATTATAAAAAACAAGATTCTGTCAATCTAATATTACTTAAAAAAATTGAAATTAATATTAAGCATTTAAACAAACAAGGATATAAAAAAACAAGAAACAATAAAATTAAATAATGATAGGATAATTGTTGTAAATACATTAAATATGAATCCTCAAATTCTTCTGAATACCCTCAATTTCATTTTTAGGAATATCAAGCTCTGATGCTATTTTATTCCATTCATTAACGGCTGTTATGACTTCATCTAAAATATAGTTAGCTTTTTTGATACCAAACATTTTTGCAAATGTTAATAAATCATTTTTGGTAAAATTATCATATTTCCCATTTATTGATGATTGATGTTCTTTCGTCCAAGAATTTCCATATTGGTAAGTAATATCATAAGCAGGAGAAATTCGCCACTTACCTTGTTTATCCATCAAAAAAGAAAAGTTTTTCACATGGTCATCGTGATTTCTTGCTATGACATTAAAGATCATTCGTCTGTATTGTTCTTCAAACTGATTATACGGAATTTGCAACCGTTTCATAACCCTAAACAGTGTTTCATAACTACTTGCTTTGGGAATTTTATAATCAATTCCTGCTAATGCTCCCAATGTTTGCATATGGATTTTTTCACTATTATCGGTTCTATCAAAACGCTTGGTCATAAAATGAAATCGTCCGTTTTCTTCGTGTAAATAACTTTCCGACATCGTAATTCCTGCTTTTTGTGCTAATAGATAATAAGCATACTCTATTTTTCCAAGTCCAGCACTTTCACCCAAAGTTTTTTCATTTGCCCCATCTATTTTAAGAAGCCAATACGAATATTCTTTAGGTTGCATAATATCCCCCGAACGAATTTCCAAAATACGATTATGTTCATCTCTTTTTATGGCAACCAATGCTTTGGCTCTTGCTCCTCCAACAGAAGTCCCTATTCGTAAAATTTCAGATAAGCTATCTTTGCTTAAATCATCATACGAAACATCTTTTTTACCTTCTAAAACTCTTTTGGCTACATCTAATAACTCCGATACTTCAATCGAATACTCATTACTTTCTTTGTGCTGTATCGGTTGAAATTCCAAAGCTCCCATACCCCGTTTTCCGACATAAGTCAATCTATCAACAGGGTTGATATCATTGATAGAAATATTTTTTTGTTTCAACCATTCTGTCATCATCATATTACCAAACGCATCAGGCATTGAGTCTGACAATAAATATGGTAAATTATGAAAATTGATATGGTCTCTTGAAGTTTCAAAAACACCTTCTTGGGTAGGCATTACGATAGGAGAAGGTTCTATTATTGAATTTTGTATTTCTTTTGTGTATTGAAATGTTGAACTTCCTCTGTCATTGTTCCATATTACAGAACCAATTCTTTGTCCGTATAATTTTACTTCTACTATCATAATTTATTTTATTTTTTTAGATGCCCTTTTTCGTTCTGATTTGAGTTTTGCTTTTTCAAATTTCATCTTTAATTCTAAATTTTCACCAACTCTAAATACAGACTCTAAATCTTTTATACGGTTTAATCGTGCTAAAATTCGTACTAAACTCTCGGTAGTTGTGGATTTACCTTGTTCGATAAGACTAATAGTGGAAACACTTAAACCAACTTCATTACTCATTTCTTTTTGAGTAAGATTGTATTGTAATCGTATTTTTTTTAATCTACAACCTATTTCTTTCAGTATTTCTTGTTCTGTTAAAAATAACCATTCACTCATTTTGACATTGTTTTAACTATTTATATTTTAATAGTTGTATTTAAAATAAATAAATAACTATTTATATATTAAAAGTTATTGCAAATATAATACTTTATCACAATTTGTCAAACTTTAAAAAAATAATTGTAAAATTATTTTTATTTAAGTATATTTGGAGCAATACAATAAAAAATAAATTTTTATGAAATAGGAAAATAAATATCTGAATTTTAAGAAAATATTAGAATACTTTGTGGCACATTTAGAGTATCTACAAAATAACGAAAGTTCTGATTCTATAGGCTATAATACTTATATTGAACCTCTGGTTAAACAAAATACTTTTTGTAAATCAGGTCAAGGATATAAGGGAGGTAATATTCAAAATAGTATTAGTGATTGGTGTAATTTTGAAAATGGTACTATCTGTATAAATATCCAACCAAATTATGGAAGTTATACAACTAAAAAAACTTACTTAAATTGGAAAAATACAGGTTTAAATATTATTGCTGAATGGAATAGTGACAATATAAAAAATCTTTTTCCTATAGAGTACATTGGAGAAGAATCTAAAAAAAGAATTGATTTAGGATATAAAAAAACAATTGAACAACTTGGATTATTTGATAATAATGAACCAAATGATAATTTAAAATCCTTTTTGATGAATTTGAAACCCTTATTATTAAATGGAATGAAAATAACGAAAAAAATAAAAAAATGGAAAAAATATTACCATACATTGAACTTTTAGAAAATAACAAAAACCTAATATTTACAGGAGCACCTGGAACGGGTAAAACTTATTTAGCAAAACAAATAGCAAGAGAAATGATAGGATTGAAAGATGATGAAAATCTTGAAGATAGTGAACAATTTGAATTTGTTCAATTTCACCCATCTTATGATTATACCGATTTTGTAGAAGGTTTACGACCTATAAAAGAGAAAGAACAAAAAGAAATAGGTTTTGAATTAAAAGATGGTATTTTTAAAAAGTTTTGTGAAAATGCCTATAAAGGGAAAGGTACTTTAACCGAAAATATAAATGAAATTTTCGATAATGAAGAAACCTTTAATTATTGTTTAAAAAGGTTTTATGAAGAAGTTAAAAATGATGAAGTAGAACTTAGTAAACAAGATGATGTTCATAAAGATGATGAATTTGAGAAGTGGAATATAAAATTACCTTATACTACAGTTGATGATAAAGAAAGTCATTTTTATGTACAATGCAAAAAAGATAGTTTTAAGGTAAGTGCCATGTATAGTGAAAATAAAAAAAGAAATCATTCTTTTTTTAATTATTGTGGTAAAGAAAAAGGACAAGATACTTTTAGATTATTAGAATATAAAGAAGGAATCTTGCAAAAACAGGAATGTAAATGGGATGTAAATTTTTATTTTAAACTTCGTGCAGTTTTAGAATATTGGGCTGAACATTACATGAAAAAATATATATTCATCATAGATGAAATTAACCGAGCAGAAATTTCTAAAGTTTTTGGGGAATTGTTTTTTTCTATTGACCCTGGATATAGAGGCAAAAAGGGAATAGTAAAAACACAATATCATAATTTAGTGGAGAGTAGAAATGATAACTATGTTTTTAAAAAAGGTTTTTTC
>PDWJ01002309.1_pt1 | contig 20637 bp, 27 predicted proteins | sample 1430881 | NCBI WGS metagenome assembly PDWJ01 (sample SAMN01162460, study PRJNA174530) | Oral metagenome, whole genome shotgun sequencing project. | biome: Marine environment; feature: Marine mammal; material: Swab sample of the gingival sulcus; isolation source: swab sample of gingival sulcus... | reverse complement strand
TTATTTAATTATATAATTAAATAACCGTTAGTAAGGTATTAAGATTAATTTAAGGTTATCAAATAACGGTTTAGAGGTACAAAAGTTATTCACATACTAATGGTTAAAGTGTGAAAAAATATTATAAAATAACGGTTAGTGTGAATAACTTTTTAACTATAATAACGGTTATTTTATAATAAATAATTTTTATATTCATATATATAATAATATAAAATTATAATAATATATTATTTATTTAAAGCCTATTTTTAGATGTTTTATAAATAATATAATTTTATATTTATATTTATAGTATTATACTAATATAAAATATCTAACTAACGGACTACAGGATAAAATATTGAATTAGTAATTTTTTTACCCTATTTTATTTGATTTGATATAAAATCTTTCAATATCTTTTCTGCATTTGTTAAATATTTAATTTTAAAAGCTCCATCTTCTGTTACTATTGAGCTTTTAATTACTATGGGCTGAGTTCCTGTTATTTGCGACTCATTGGTTAAGGTTTTAATTTTTGTATCTACTTCATTGTAATCGCCCATAAGCCCTAGAATTTTGTTATCTTTGATAATATAGCCTAAATGGATTAAATCTGCATTGATGAGGTCTTTTAAGTAATTTATAGCCCATTGTGGCACTATATCATCATTTATATCATCTTCTTTTATTTCCATGTACTCGCAAAAATCTTTTTTTGTGTATCCAGCTAGTTCTAAAAGAATTTTAAAGGCTTCAGCTTTGCCCTCACAAATGATTATAAAGCTTTTTTCATCTATTTTGTACATCAGTACCCCTTTATGTTTTATTTTTCAATTTTTAGCCTTTTTACGGTTGATTAATCAATATCTTTTTTTTGTTGCAGTAATAAACTTTTTCTTTGCTCCAAAGAAAATTCAAGCAATCTAAAAAATACTCTTCTTTAATAGATAAATTTTTAGGAATAGGTCAGGAATAGGTCAGGAATAGTAAAAAGTAGTTATAGGAATAGGTCAGGAATAGGTCAGGAATAGTAAAAAGTAGTTATAGGAATAGGTCAGGAATAGGTCAGGAATAGATAATAAAAAGCTACAAAGTACCATAAAAACGAAGTTTAAAAAATATTAGTTAAAAAGTAGTTTGAAAAATATTAAAGTCAAAAAAAAAGTTTTTACAAAAGTTAAAAAATGCCTTATGTGTTCCTATTCCCATAAATAAGGCATTTTTACCTATTCCTGTAAGTGTTCCTGATGTGTTCCTGATGTATTCCTGAAGTGTTCCAAAAAAATAACCTATTCCTGTAGCCTTTCTTAAGGCTTAAAAATAGGTTATTGTGTCTGTTCTGCTGTAGTTTTTGATACTAAAATGAAGTTTTTGTTGTCAAAATGGAAGTTTCTTACTTCTTCATGTGGTCTTAATTTTCTAAATTTTTCTTTTATTCGCTGGTCTTTTTTCTCAAGAGTGTCTTTTAGTTTTAGATTGATAGTTTCACCAGCTGTTAAAACTTTATTCCAAAAGCTTCCAAATTTCTTGTCATCTTTTAAAATATGTTCTAAATTTAAAGCTTTACTAAACCATTTTAAAGATGTGTTAGAAATAAAACCAGCTTTTAGTTCCTGTAAAAAGATTTCTTTCATTTTGCTATTTTGGTGGTTAAATTTAACCATTTTTTTAGTCTTGAATATATCGCCTGTATTTGGGTCAGTAGTTGATGCTTCAAATTCTTTTTTTATAAGAGTTTCGTTCATCATATCTTGGATTGCTTCTTCTATAATATCTGTGATACTTTCTATATCTTGATTTCTAAATGCTGTTTTTAAAACTGCTTCATGAGTAGCTATTGCATCTTGAATAATCTTTTTAGATTGATTTTCTATTGTTGAAGTAGCTAGTTTTTTATCAAACTCACACATTTTTAAATGTACTAAAAAACTATCTCTCTCTTTTTTTATTAGTTCAACCAGCTCTGGAGCTCCATTTAAAGAAAAATCATCAGTTGCCACTTCTTGTAGTCTTCTTGATTTAGTTTCTATAATTGTAAATCTGCCATCGCTTTGATCCATTGGTATAGGCAGGTCATCATTTGATAAAAATATACAATTACAATGCAAGGTTATCATGTATGGATTTGTGTGCATTGTTCTTATTTGGTATTTGTCTTCAGATACTATCTGTTTTATTTTATTTCCAATATCTTTATCTGTTTTAAAATCTCCTTTTACTTCATCAAAAGTTATGAAAAGCTTATCTTCTAAGTAACCGTTGAAATTATCAGCAAGATTTGAGTTTGTTGCTATAAAGCAGTTAGCTTCATGCATTGCATGTTCTATAATCTGTGTAGCAAAAACACCTTTACCTGTTCTTTGGATACCTTTTAGTACAGGTGCAGTTTTTGTCTTTTTTGAAGTGTTTAAGATAGTACTTAGCCAATTTAAAAGATAAATTCTTTCTTGAGTATCTGGAGCTATATTTTCCATAAGTGCATTAATAGCTGGGTATCTTTTTGGCATAGATACAGTTACAAACTTTTCAAAGTTTATTTTATTTTGTACTCGTACATCTAAAAAGCCGTGTGGTACATAAGTATTAAAAAACTCGCCATAAAACTTTGCTTTTAACGGCTCAAATTCTTTTCTATAAGGATTTAGCTCTCTGATGATATAATTTAACTGTTTAGGGTCTATTAATGCCCCTATTAATTGTTTTGACTCTTTATCTATAAATGCCTTTAATACATTTCTTGATATTCTATCTGTTAAAAGTCTGTCGTGGTTCTCTCCATCACGGTCTGTATCTTTATATCTTACTATTCTAACAAATGCATCGCTTTGTGCATCTAAGAATACAGTAGCATCTGATACACGGTCTAATTTTGCATTTCTTTTAGCATATTTAACATAAGCTTCTTTTAAATCAGTCATGTACTCAGCTACACCGTAATCTGGATTTTTTTCTTTTTTTGTTTTTAGCTCTTCTTTTTCTGCATTAAAAGCTGATAATAAAGCTTGAGATTTTTTTTCATTATGTAGTTTATTTTGCTCTCTGATGTTTAATACATCTTTCAAATAAGTATCTACATAGTTAAAATAATCATCTGCATCTGTTAAGTTCTTCTGAGCTTCAATTTTTATAGCTTCAATTTTTTTAGTAATATTAACCATTGTTATCCTCGCTTTGAAGATAATCTACAAAATCTAAGCCACTATTGAAGTCTAAAAAGTTTTTACACTCCAGCTTGGTTTGCTCTTTGAATTTATAAAAAGCTTTAGCTCCAGCTTGGTCGCCATCAAACATTGTTATAAGTGAAAAGCCTCTATTTACTAAATCTTGTATATAAGCTATTAATGTATCACTTATCTTATTTGATGAGCTTTCTAGTGTGATATAAGGAACTGAATATAAAAGGGCATTGAGTCCGTTTTTAATTCCTTCTCCAACTATAAAGTATCTATCTTTTACCTGTTTAAATAAAATAGCTTCAAATTCTTTTCTAAAAGGAAATAAAAAGTCTTTTCCTCTGTTGTGTGAATTTTTGTATATATATTTAGGGTCGGTCCAGTTATCATAGCTTTCAGGTTTTACAGGTCTATAAGATATAATATCAACGATTTTATTTTTACTATCTCTTATGATTATAGATGGGCATTTAAAAAAATCATTCCAACCTAAAATATGAGTATATAAATAATCAATTTTTGCTTTTGCATCAGCAGGTAACAACATAGTTTCAAAAAGTTTTTGATACTCTGTTGATAAGTTGTATCCTATAGGCTTATTATATTCATCTTGGATTAAAACTGGTTTTCTATATCCTACAGCTTCAATCTCTTTCATTCCAATATATCCTAACTTTTGAAAATCAACTTTTTTAGTTTTCTCTTCTTCTTTTTTTCTTTTGATTTGTAAAGCTGGATTTATTGTATAAGTATCAACTCCATTAAATTCTTTTAATTTTTTGATACCTTCTTTTATCTGTTCTTGAGTTGGAGTTGCTGGAGGTGTCCAGATTTTCTCCATCATCATGATTAAGTCAAGAACTGAACCGCCTGTTATAGTTCCATTAAAATCGCTAAAAATTTGTTTAGCTGGATTTATAACTATGCTTTTATCATTTTTATATATAAAGTTAGCTCCTGATTTTACTAGTTCTCCGTAATTTTCTGCTACGGTTACTATATCAAGGCTTTTTTTTAGTTCATCGATAGTTTTTTCGCTCATATTTATCTTTCATTTTAACTTACTTTTAAATATTAAGTAGATATAATACAAGCAATCACGAAAGTATTAAACTACTTAATAACATAGGTTGAGTTTTTAACTCAGCCTTTTTTTATTTAGTCTGCTCTTTTCTTACTCCAACTTGAATTAAAAAATTTCTTATAAATGTTTCTACTACTGCTGACCTGTTAAGATTTTCTTTGTCTGCATAAGCATTAAAATCATTTATTAAATCTTCACTCAAAGAGTAATTTACTCTCTTTTTTTTGTATCTAATGTTTGGGAATAAAGATTGTTCTGTTGGAACCGTGTATCTTTTGTCTTCCATTTGAAACCCTTTTTTTAAATATTTCAAAAATTATACACACACTTTATTTAAACTTAGATAAAATTTACTTGTATTTATCTAACAATTGCAATAATATTTAAAAATCCTCCTTTGATTTTGGATTTACAATTCCCTTAATTGTAACTTCGGCTAGTCCATATTTATAAGATAAATCTGTATATTTCATGCCGTTTTTATTATCTTCTTTGATACAAAAATCTCTTTTATAAATTATAAAATCTTGAATTTGAGGGATAATATTTTCTTTGTCTTTGTATTTTTCTTTGAAATTATCAAAGCTCATTTTTTTATTTTTTATATCTGTGATAATATTTGAAATCATACTGATTTGTTCATCTGATAGCTTTTTAGCTATGCCTCTTTTTTTATGTCTTTTATTTGTGTCATAGTATTCATCTCTAAAAGAAAAATAATCAGCTTGAGTAATTTCATAGTTACCATCAACCATAATAGCCCTTAAATAGCCTTGTCTTATGTAGTGGTTAATATTTTGTCTACTTGTTCCAAGAAAGTCGGCTATTTGGGAAGTATTATACATTATCTTGACTCTCTTTATATTGTTTTAGTTCTATCCATAAAGACATAGGAATATTTAATTCTTTTTCAAAAATATAAGCTTTCTCAAGTGGTGGTAAAGTTATACCAGCTTTATAATTTTGTGCTTGAGCTCTTTGTACTTTTCCAAGCTTCTGGAAGGTTCTAGGAGATGTTTCAGCAATGATATGGAATTTTTTAGGCAACTTTATTTTCATCTATAAAGTATAAGATAATTGTACTTTATAAATAATTAAAACCATTTATTTTATAAAAATTAATTTAATTGTTCTAAAGTATAATAAAATTATACATATAAAATATAAAGGGACGATTATGTTTGGTATTAATCTAAAAAAATATAGAAAAGCAAAAGGCTTAACTCAAGAGGATTTAGCTTTAAGAATTAATGATTTACTTAATACGGATTTTAAAAAAAATAATGTTCAATCTTGGGAAAATAGAACTAATCCTAAATTAGAAGTAATTGTGGCAATATGTGAAATTTTAGGAATACCTGAGCAGTTTTTATTTGATGATAGTGATAGTACGATTAATAAAATAGTAGCCAAAAAGTCCCCTGAAATTAAACAAATGGTGGAGCATACTTTAAGAGTACCTTTGTATGATGGATATGTTGGAGCTGGTAGTTCTGGAGTTATAAACGGTTTTAATGATAACTTTGTTTGTGTGGATTATATCTCTATTGCTAAAAAATATATAGATAAACCAATCATAGCTATAACAGTAATCGGCGACAGTATGACACCTTATGTAAATGAAGATGATATTATACTTTTTCATCCTATCGGAAGTGATTATAAATTAAAAGATGATAAATATGTCATTCAAACTCAAGCTGGAGTAATGGTTAAAAATTTGTCTTTGAAGATAAACGGAGATATAGTCATAAGTTCTTGCAATAAAGACTATTCTGATGAGATTATAAATTGTAATGATAGCCAAGAACATTTGGAAGTTCTTGGAGTGGTTGTTGGTAGGATATTAAAGTCTTAGTTTGTCTTTACTAGTTTTTCAAAAAAAACATTTAGAGTTGGGTTTCCTGTATCGTTGTATCTTGCTCTGTTTGCTATTGCATTATATGTTGTATATTGATAATCTCCAGCTTTTTCTACTTTTACTAAATCTGAAAAACTTTTAATATTTAATAACTCTTGTGCTACTTTTAAAGCATCTTTTCTTTTTATCATACCTTTAAAAGAAAATCTATGCTGTTTTTTTGTTTGGTTTTCTTGTAATATTATAGATATTGTTATATATTCTACATCTGTATAAATAAAAGCTTGAAAAACTCCATCTATAAAGTTTCTTTTTGCCTCTTCTAAAGTTATATATTCATCTTGATTTTGATAGTATGTTGTATATAAAATTACTTCATTTTTAGAAATCTCTTTTACTGTATATAAGCCACCAAACTCTTTTAAAGCTTGAGCTGGAGTTCTTACTTTTTTAACCGGTATATTTTTTCCTATAAGAGAGTTTTCTTGTTTTTTTATAGCTATCTTTGTTGCTTCTTCTAGTTTTTGTTTTTTTAAAAGTGCAATATTTTTATCATAGCCTATGTTATAGTTTCCATTTTTTCTAACTTCTAACTCGTTTATATGAGAGTGAAATCTCCTAAGATTTTTTTCTTTTTCATTTTTGCACCATTGTATCACTTCACCATAAGCTAGTTGTTCGCTTTTACTATATGCAAAATCTCCCATGCAATTAACATAATCATTTTTAAGTGATATATCCCAGTTATTCTTTTTTATGGTTTGAGTTATAACTTCATCTCTTTGCTCTTTTGATAAAGCTTTGTATTCTTTTAAATCAATAGGTTCATTAATTTTTTTTATTTCTTGATTTTCTACAGGCTCATCTATAAAGCCACCTATAAAAGCTAAAATCATTAAACCAATAAAAAAATACCCTATATATTTTAGTGCCTTTTTCATTTATCTACCTTTTTTTATTTTTCTAATTATATCAAAAAACAGATAACTAAAAAAAAAGTATATTGATTAATCAATCTCTTAAATGTAAAAATACAAACTAATTAAAAATATAAAAGGGTTGTTTTGTCAAAGTTTGATGTAGTTAGTCAAGTAACAAGTGCTTATATTGAAAATGGAATATTGGGGATAACAATAATATTACTTTTGATTGTCTCAAGCATCTTAATGATGAATATTTTAAAAGATAAAAAACAAGATAAAAATCTTATAACCATACTTTCAAAAAACAATGAAAATCAAGAGAGATTTATATTGATGTTTGAAAAAAGCCAAGAAAAAAACAATGCTATTTTAAAAGTTTTGGAAGAAACTTTGGAAATTGAGAGAAGCAATACCAAAGATTGTTATTCTAAGGTGTCAAATAAATTAGATAAATTATTTTTTAATATTGAAAAGTTGCAAAATGATACAGTACGGTAAAATAGTAAAATTTAGATACAAAAAGCTAGGAGCTGGAAAAAAGCTGGAGCTAAAAGTTAAAGTTGATGAAAGATTAACAAACTGGCTTCCTGTAAAAACTAAAGCATCTTCTTTTCTAGTAGAGCATTTGCCCGTGCGAATTGGTGACCAAGTTTTAGTATTTAATCCATTTGGAAATAATGAAGATGGCTTTGTTGATAGAAATATTACTTACAAAGATATACCACTTCCTGTTGATGTAGATGAGAATAAAAGATATATAGTAGTAGAAGATGGTACTACATTTATACATGATATAAAAGAGAAAAGAATTGATTTAGACACTCCATGCGACATTTATATAACCACTCCTAAAAATGTAAATTTAAAGGCTACTGATGTAAATGTAACTTGTGATACTTCAAATCTAAAAGCTAAAGATGTAAATGTAGATTGTACCAACTCAAAAGTAGATGCAGACTTTATAAAAGCTACATGCAAAAAGTCAGATTTAACAGCTGGTCAAGTAAATGTGGATAGCTCAGATATAAATCATGGGTTAGGTGGAACTGGAGTACAAACTGATTTATCAATTTGTAATTTAACAGGTCTACCTTGTTCTAATGGAAGTAAAACTGTAAAGGCTACTTTATGAGTGCAGTTTTAAAAGAAGAGTTAAAAGCTGAACTTAAAAATATTGGTTTCAAAGAAACTGATATGAATGATAAGCTGGTTGAAGCAATAGCTAAAGCTGTACAAAAATATCTCAATAAAAATGTAACAGTTGATTTAACTAAGGCTAAGGTTATCGCCCCATGATACAGATTTTAAAGCACAATTTACCAATTGATATTTTAGAAGGATATGAAGTTAATTCTGTAGATAGTTTTTTTGATGCACTAACTACACCTAAAGGCTCAGTTATCCATTATCCTGAGTATGGAACGATTTTACATACCTTGAAACATCGTGGTATTGATGGAGATTGGTTAATTGATTTTAAAAGATGTTTAAAAGATGCTTGTGCTTTTGATAAAAGGCTAACCTATAAAGGTTCAGATATTGATACAAGTGAAGCTGGAGTTGGAGTTATAAGGTTTGAAGTTTATATTGACTTTTTCTCTTTATCAGGGGTTGTAAATGTATAAAAACATTCAAAAACAATTATCTACTTTGAAAGAACCAACTGCTTTTGGGCATAAAACTTTTGATGAGCTTTTAAATGAAAATATACAACTAGCCCATGAGATACTAGGGGAAAATTGGAAGCCTTTAGAAGCTGACCCATACATGAAAAAATTAAGAGTTATGACTCTTAGACAGTTACATAATCAAGCTGATAAATTAGAAACAGTTAAGCAGCTGCTTTTAACTACTGCAACAGGTGCTGATTTAGACCATTTAGGAAGTAGTAAAAATATTTTTAGAGATATAGGGGAGTATCCTTATGCAAACTTTGAGTTTTCTCTTGTAGTAGAAAATGAGCAAGATACAATTATACCAGCTGGAATAATTCTAAATGATAAAGATGATGAGTTCCAAGCGAGGTTAAAAGAAAATATTTTAATCAAAGCTGGAGATTTAAAAGCTGTAGGAATTGTTGAGCTTTTGACTTACACAGAAAAAAGCAAGATAAAAACTGAAAATCTTGTAACTGATTTAACTTTTGGAATAGATATAAAACAGCTTGAGTATTTTGAAAATGGAGCAGTTCCTGAAAGTGATGAGAGATATAGACTTAGGATTATAGCTTCAAATGATAGATATGCAACTGCTGGGTCAAAAGAGGCTTATAAATATTTTGTTTATAGTGCTGATGCAAGAATTGATGATGTATCAATTCCAGATGATAATGAGCCTTTGGAAGTTAATATATTTATAGCTTCTTTTAAAGGTGTTGATAATGAGATGATAAAAAGAGTTTATAAAATCTTAAATAAAGAATATAACAGACCTTTAGGGGACTTAGTAACAGTTAAAGAGGCTACTCCTATAACTCTTGATTTAAGAGCAGATATATATCTTTTTGACATTTTAAAGCAAAAAGAAATCGATAAAAAAATCAAAGAAAACTTTAAAAACTCTTTTTATATCGGTCAGGATTTTATCTTGTCTGATTTTATGAGAAAAAGTCATATTGAAGGTGTTTATAAAGTAGATACACCATTTAATGATGTGATGGTATCTCAAAAAGAGATTATAAAAATAAATTCAATTTCTTTTAGGTACTTGGAGGCAGAACTATGAGTTTACTTCCATTAAATCAATCAAAACAAAATCAGGCTTTTGCTTCTTTAATAGATGAAAAAACTTATATTTCTTATGATGGCTTGAAAATAGACCCTTTAACTTGTGATGTTAGTTTTTTAGAACATATCGCAATAAAAAAAGGTGCAGATATTTCAAATCTAAGCGAAAAAGAAGCGAGAGTTTATTTAAGTACCTTTGATAAAAGATTTAATGGAACTGTAAAAGCAGTTAAAGATGCCATTGATGTATTTTTTCAAGACTCATCTTTAGTTGAGTGGTTTGATGATGAAAATCTAAAAAAAGGTACTTTTAGGGTTGATATGTTTATCCAGCCCCAGAGAGAAAAATATGATAAAAAAACTTTTGATTTATTAAATAGATTGATAAACAATTCAAAAAATGTAAGGTCAAAATTAGCAGGATATAAAATCAAATTCCCACCCGCTGTTGCAGTCGTGGAAGTGGGAGTTTATCCTGATATTTTAAAAGTTCATCCATACATGGATATAAACGAACTTATCTCAAGCAATATTCAAACTCAAGCTGGTTATTTCTATGATGTAAAAGCAAAAACAGATGTTAATGAGCTAATAGGTGTTGAGGATATTAACTTACAAGGAGGTTATAGATGGCAAGTAGAGGCTTAACAGCTTTACCAAATGAGCAACTTCTTAGTTTCTTGAATAGCAAAATGAAAGATAAATTTAATAAGTTTGTCTTGATTGGTTCAGATACTAATGATAATGCTACTTTAAAAAGTTTGTTGGGCAAAACAGCAGATTTAAAATATAAAGATATACAAAATTATATTTTTAAGGAAGGTTTGTGTGAAAGCACTTACTTTGATGATGAAGGTGTATTTACAGGTGTTGTTGATTTAACAAATGAAGATGGCTACGATAAGCATTTATATGCAGTTGGGCTTTTTAGTGAAGATAGACTTATCGGAACTATTGCAAAAACTCCAATTATCTTTTTGTCTTCTCAAATAGGTGGAATGTTTCCTATTAAAATACCAATTAGGGGCGATAAAGGGCAAGTTGTATTTCGTTCAACAAAATATCTTCCTGAAGTAGAAGCTGAAGAGAGATTTTTAGAGCCACTTATTGAAACTTTAGCAATGAATACAAATATCTTTATCTCTTTAATAGAGCAAGAAATTAACCAAATAGGAAAAGCTCAAGCTTTAGAAGATAGATTTAATGCTTTAGATAAAAAGATAGATGATACAAAAGATGAGATTTTAGAGCCTGTTGTTATGAATACAGCATCAAATGTAAATATTATGAATAGCTTAATTAAACAAGAAATAAAGGAGATTAAATGAGTTTAAGTACAGCAGTTGCAAATGCAGTTGCAAAAGTAAATAGTTTGTATGACCTTGTAAAAGGTCAGTATGATAAATGGAATGCAGACCAAGCAGTCTTTAGACAAAAAGTCTGGGATGATGTTGGTGGAGCTTTGGGGCAGTTTGTAAAATCAATTTATGTAGATGCAATAAACGGAAACGATACAAATGATGGTTCATATCAAAAGCCTTTTAAAACAATTAAAAAAGCTTGTGACAGTGTAGCTGTGGGAGGATATGCAGATATTAAATTAATAGGTTCACAAACTAAAGAAGATAGGGTTTATTATTTAGTTGATGAAGGTATTGTTCTAATTAATAAAGTTATAACTTTCCATTATGTAGATAATAAATATGTAGGGTTAAAATTCAAGTGTCAAAATTGGGATAATTTTAATGTTGTAATGGGATTTAATTTAGTAAATTCTAGCTTATCTTTTTCAACTGGCAATAACTATTTAACACTAGAAAATGCTCCAAAGTTATTAAATGATAGAGCATTTAGATTAGATAAGAGTGGAATTATTAATATTGTCAAAGGCACTAATAGTGTTGCGATTGGTACATATCCAAAAACAGTAGATATTTATTGTAAAGATGGTGGGTCGGATATTATAAATGTAATAGGGAGAGATACAATGCTGGGTACAACTGGCATAAGTTTAGATTTTACAAAAGTACACCTTGATAGAGTAGAACAAGAAAATAAGTTTATCAAAATTAATAGTGCTTGTCTATCTTTCCATACATACGATGTAAATTTCCTTGACAACGATGGGTATAAACCCGTAAATGGTTTTATAAGAGGAGTGGTAAGAGATACAAATAATGTACCACGAAATATTTTAAGTAACCAAATTTTATAGGAGATAAAAGAAATGAAACAAATAAAAATAATTTTAATCGCAGGAGCAGTCTTATCAAATATAGACCTTTTTTCTTTAGAAGAAAATGGCTCTAAAACTTGGAATGTTCCAGAAGATTTAGCAGATTTTAAAAAAGTAGCTATTGATACTGTAAATTGGACAGCTGGTCAATTTATAAGAGATAGTTTAGGTTCTGATATTCAGTTAAATACAGCAAATTCAAAAGGTATAGTTCTTTTAGCAAAAATACTAAAAGAAAATGAAGTAAAAACAGGTACTTTAAATGATTTGGAAAAATCAGCCTTTGAAAAGATGGTGGCTTTAGCTGATAAAGAGTATGCAGAGAGTGAAATACTAAATAAATCTTTAGAGATTATTGATGAGATTATTGCAAACTCTACTGAAAAGATTATGACAATTATGAATGCAACTTCGCATGATGATATTGTTGATATTTTAAATGCTTAGGAGTTAAAATGGCTGGTATAAAAATATTAGATGTAAAAAATATAAGCCCTACAGCTGTAGTAATTACAAGTACTACTGTTATAGGGATAGTTGGTACTGTTTGCTTTGCTAAAGCAATAAGTGAGCTTGAAGCTGGTATCACTGCAGTTTCAAATGATAAAAGACAAGTTGCTATCTTGCAGGAAAAATTAGACAAAGTAAGTGAGGCTTTTGAAAAGACAAAGGATACTACAAAAGCTGGGCTTTTAAGATTTTCAAATGCGGGTCAAGCTTTGGAGTTCTTTGATGTGATTGATGGAACTGTTAGAGAGGATTTATATGATATTTATATGCAAAATGTAAAATCTCCTATTGTTTTATCTTTGGTTGATTTAAGTGAAGATGAAATTACAAAAAGTCATCTTACTTTTTATGATAATCCTGAAATTAAAACAGATATTATAAATGCCATTGATACTTTGAAAAAAGCAAAAACAGTTTTAGCTACTAAAGTTCGTATTCCACTTTGTGGGTGGTTTAGTTTTGATGATACAGTTTATGATGCACTTGATAGCTACACAGTTGGAACTAAAACTATATCTGTAGCAAATGCAAATAAACAAAATGTAGAAGATGCTTTGCTTTGGTTAAAGCCTTTATCCTCTAAAAGAATTTTATCTGTACCTTTTTATAGAAAAGTATGGAGTACTTTTAAAGATGAATACATTATGAAGCCTTACTCAGCAATTATTGCAGGACATATTGCATATTGGGATGCAAAGCATGGAGAGTTTGGAAGATGTTTTGACCATGCAAATAGAAATATTTACAATATGGGAGATTGTCTTGTTCCGCTTTTCTATGAAGAGGGAGAGGATACTTGCGATGTAAATATCATTTGTAACAATGGTGGTTGTTTATGTTTAAATGATGAAATTATGGGAGATGTTTTATATAACTTTGAAACTCCATCAAATGACACAAGATTTAACAAGTTAGAAACTATAAGATTTTTTGACCTGATAAATGAAGAGTCGCAAAATGCACTTAAAAAACATAAACACAGACCAGTAACTGAAGTTATACACTTAGCAAAAGCTGATATTGATACTTTCTTGATGAAGTCAAAAAAAGCAGGTGCAACAGTTGGTTATCAAGTTTGGTGGTCAGATAGAAATAGTCCAGCAGATGTATCAGCTGGTATTTTATACATGGATTATAAAGCTGGTAACAATGTTGGAGTTAGAACTATTGTGGTTCAACCTTATGCAACAAGTGAATACTACTCACTTGAAAATTTAGAGGAGATAGCAAATGGATAAAAATGGAATGGGTAAACCTTCTCAAAATCTTTCTGGACTATCAATCTTAATCGCTGGTAAAAATACTTTTGGTTATACAGGCGATGGGACAAAAGCTCCAGAGTTTGAATTTGAAACAGTAAACAACGACTCAACAGGAATAGTAAAACCTCCTAAAATGACAATAGAAGTTGAAAACTTAGGAGCTGAGTTTGTAACTCACATGGCTAGTAATTTACCTTTTGTTCTAAAAGGAAATATCCATGAGGATGGAGAGAATAAAGGTGTAGTTATAACCGTTCAAGGGGAACTGCAAAAAATGGGGCAAACTGTAAAAGTTGGAGATAGTGTAAAAAGAACACTTGAAATAAGAGTGGATTTATATACAGAGGTTGTAGATGGAGTTCCATCAATTGTATATACAAGACATCCATATAATTTAGTTTTAGGTGGTATTCCAATGTCCACAAATTATAACAGCAATATTTAGGAGTTAGTATGGGAAAAGAAACAGTAGAATATGAAAGTAAAAAAGTAGCACTTAGTAGAAAGTATCCTTTTGGAACTGAAACAGCAAAAGCAAAAGTTAGAGGTGTTGAAAAAGAGGTTACAGTTGTAACTGTAAATGAGCTTACAGGAACTGATGATGAGGCACTTTTGAAAAATGGTAAAGAGCAAAGTATTTATACTGAAATAGCTATGGCTTGTGGCTTAACAACTGATGAAGCTAGAAAATTAGCAAGGGCAGATGCAAATCTTATAAGTACGGTGATGCAAGATTTTTTATTAGACTCGACGGAAGTCGTGCTGATAGATTAGAGGCTTATAGTTTGGTAACTGAATATTTTTTTATTTCAGTTGCTGAACAAAGAAAAATGAAAATAAGTGAGTGGTTAGACTACTATAATGTAGCAGTCAAAAAACACAAACAAAAACTAGAGATTTTGAAATTAAACACACTTTAAAAAAAGTATATTGATTAATCAATCTCTAAAATGTAAAAATAAAATTACAATTTAAAACAAAGGAGGCAATTATGCCAAATACAAAAGGTAAAGCAAAAGCTACAAAAAAACCTGAGGGTGAAAATGCTAGAAATAGTATCAATCAAGGTGAGTCAATTGACTTTATTCATGAGGCTTTAGAAGCTGAAGGTATCAAAATCACAAAAGCAGATATTGATAGAGTTTTAGACAAAGCTAGAGATTTATCTATAAATGCACTTGTACAAGGTCAAGCTATCAAAATCAGAGGTCTTGGAACTTTAGAGATTAGAGAGCATAAGGCTAGACCATATAAAACACCAGTTTTAGATGCAGATGGTAAACACACTGGCGAATGGAAAGAAGGAACTACTCCAGCTGGTAAGCATGTTGAGTTTGTTGAGTCTGATAGTCTTCTTGATGCGATGAATAAAAAGGTAAATCCTGAAAATCCTTTAATGCAAGATTAAAAGTCTGATTTTGTTGTATGTATAAACCACTGAAATAATTTTTTTATTTGCAAATTCTTTAGGTTTTATTTAGAGGGGCTTTTTAGCCTCTCTTTTTTTTTATTGACAATTTAAGATTATATAGCTATAATTGTGAAAGTTTTTATCTTAGAGTGTAAAGTTTTTTATATTTGGAGATGGAAACATCTTTATTTAGGTGTGAAGTGGGGTAACGACCAGTACTTGATATTATCAAGTTAGTCCCAGATGATTTTCAACTGCTCTCGTCTCACTTCCAATCTTTCTTGCTTAGTTTTTCCTATATGTTGTTACTACTAATTTATTTGGATTTATTTCATCTGTTACAAGTCTTAAATCTTTTTGATTTTTCATTATCTTATATACTGTAAGTTCATTGTTTGATACACCTACTTGACTTAATTTTAGTGCATTTTTAAATAATATAGGTAAGTTTAATATGTCCATAGTTTCCAAATCATTCGAGTTGTAATGTTTTTCTAAAATATGCCTAAAACCTTTTTTGTCATCTCCTTTTTTTAACAGAATAGTCTTTCCATTAACCTCAAATTCTACCTCTTCTATTTCACTGTGTATAAAGTTTATCATTTTCTTTTGATATGGTTTAAACTTTGATTTTTTTCTATCTTTTATAATTGAAATTTCTCTTTTTAACTTAGCTAGATTTTCAGAATATATACTCATTTTTTTACCTTTAAAACGGAATTTTATCATAATATTTATAATTTTATTTGAAATTATAAATATATTGTAAGAAAAAAGATATTGATTAATCAATCACAAAAAAACTATTATTAAAAATAATTTAATAAAAGGTTTGAGATGGCACTTGGTTCGGTTAGTTTGAACATGGTCTGGAACCCAGCCATAAAGGGTTCAAATTTTTTTACTAGTTCCAGTTCATATTGATTTTACAATTTTCAGCAATTTTTATAATATCAAAGTTTTGTGTATTCTTTGAATAGCTTTCATCTATACAGATTGATAAATTGGTAGAGTAAAGTTTAAGTAGCTCCAGTGAATTATCTCCAGTTTTTTTAATATCTTTTGTAATTTTTGGACAAAAATTTGTAATAAAATTTGCCGAAAAACTTAGCTTTTCAAGTAATCGTGATTTTTTCCATTCTTTCATTGTGTACTTATAAAGTTCTCCGTGTTGATACCAAGTTTTTTCTTGAGCAAAAGAATTTATTGCAAATATTAACATTAAAATAAAACAGATTTTTTTCATAATTAACCTTTTTTTTATTTTATTATATCATATTCCTTTATAAATTCTTCTAGTTGCTCTTTATTGTTGTTTGCCACTCCATAAGTTTTATGGAATTTTTTATGACAATCTATACATAAAGTTACACCATTATTTATATCAAATCTTTTTTCTTTATTAGATGAGTAGTTTTCAATATGATGTGCTTGTATCTTAAATCCTTTTTTATTGCATACTTGACATGTATAATCATCTCTTTTAAATACAGAATTTCTCCAAACAGTATTCTCATAATATAGTCTATGTCTAGCTCTATAACTTCTATCTAGTTCTTTTTTAAAATTGTTATGTTCTTCTTTTTTTGGAAAACCTTCTTTTCTGCATTTTTCAGAACAATATTTGACAGTTCTTTTATTTCTTGATGTAATCCAGAAATCTTTATTGCAGTTTTTACATTTTTTTGTAAATTTTGTAAAACCACCTCTTCCTTGTTTTAGTTTTTCGTGATAACATTCGCTGGAGCAATAATAATTTTTGGCAGGTCTATTTTTAAATTCAGCTTTAGTTCTTTTTACTTTCTCTCCACAAATTTTACATTTTTTAGTGATATAAAGTTGTTTTACTCCTTCTTTTCTTTTTTTTATTAAGAACTCAATCTGGCACTCCTTAGAGCATAAATTATTATTTGTTCTTTTTATTGCTGAAGGGTGTTTATAAAAAGTTTTTGAGCATACATTACAAGATACTTTAATTTGACAAAATTTTTTACTTTCTTTCCCTCTTTTTCTTGGATAAGAGTGATAACATTTTTTAGAACAAAATTTTTTATCTTTGTTTGAAGGATATACCATAAAAGCTTTATTGCATTTTTTACACTTTTTTTCTATCTTTAAAGACATAAGTTTTCCTTTTGATTTTTTCTTAACCATTTTTGATATTTTTTTGTTTCTTTTGCGATATTGTAAGCATTGGTAACTATTTGTTCACTTTCAGTTCTTGGCTTATTGTTTGTATCTAACTGGTGGAGATATTGAAATCTTTTAACTATTAAATCTAAATGTTTCTTTCTAGTAGATATATACAGTAGCATATCATCAAGTTCTTGTGATATTTTAAGAGCTTGATAATATAAGTCAATAGATATATGCTCTTTAAAGTGTTTTATTGGTTTTGGGTTTTTGTTTGCCATAATTTTACCTTTGTATTTGATTTGTAAAATTATAGTATGATTAAACTTAAAAAATACCCAAAGGGTATTAATTTATTTTTCTAATTCTTTTATTTTTCTCATAAATTGTATTGATTTATAAAAGTATTTTGGTATTTCTCTTTGTCCATCAGACCATTTTCTAATTGTGCTTGTACTTACTCCTATTTTTTCAGCTAAAGTAATTTGAGTGCAGTTAAATTCTTTGCAGATGTCTTTGATGATTTTATTTTGTTCTTGATTTTTCATTTTTATCCTTAATTAGTATATTAATATATTAATATGTATAGTATTATATTAATTATTACATTAATATTTTATTAGTTTATTGCGAATTATATCTTTTTTATTGACAAATTAAGATTGTGTAGTTATAATTGTGAAGTTTTTATCTTAGAGTATAAGGGTATTTTTATGCTTGTAGATGGAAACATCTTTTTAGGTGTGAAGTGAGATAACGACCAGTACTTAATAAGTTAATCCTAGATGATTTTTAACTGCTCTCGTCCCACTTCCATTTTACTAATTTGAAACATAAAAAATCTTATTTTTAAAATATAAAGTTTGAATTATCCCATTTTGTGATTGAAACTCTTTTATTCCTTTATATATAAAAGTTTCTCCTAATATATATGAGTCTGGGGAATATATTTTATTTTCTCTATCTACCGTTATATAGATTGGTGTGTTATTATTCTTTACATGTACAAATACAGCAAAATTATCAACTAATGTTACAAATTCAAAATTATGATTTGCTTTAAATATGTAATCATTTGTTTTATAATACATCTTTGTTTGTGTTAAATCTGTATAAAGTTCTGTGATATTTTTTATGCCTTTATATCCTGCTTTTATAACTTCATTGATTTGTTTTGTTTCATAATCATTTTTAGCTTTGATTTGTTCTTTTCTTAATTGCTGTTTTTTTATTTGTTCTGCTTTTTCTTTTTCTTTTCTAATTTTTTCTTGATGTGAAGTAAGTTGTTTTGAAAAATCTCTTAAAGCATTGTCTATTTGTTCACTTATCTCTGAGTTTGAATACTCTTTTAGTTTGAATGTATTTACACTACATCTTCTATAATTTCTTTTAGAGCATTTATCTAATTCAAAAGCTATATTTTTATATGCCTTATCTGTAAGTGCTGATGTTTTGATATTGTATAAAGAAAGTAGTTTATCAATGTTATTTTTGTTCCATGTATTTTTGTTTGCTAACTCATTTAAAGTCCTTATTTCATTTGCACCTAGTATGCAAGATAATAGTAAAATAAAATAAACTTTTTTCATAATTAACCTTTTTTTATTTTCATTATACCATATTACTTTTTATGTTTGATATTAAAAGTATATTGATTAATCAATCCTATATATGCAAAAATCAAAGTTATTAAACAAAAAAGGTTAAAAATGGCACTTGGTTCAATAAGCCTCAATATGATATGGAACCCCGCGATAAAGGGTAGTTCATTCCTCCAAGCTAGTATGAAAGGCATTCATACTTATGCTACAAAACTAGATAAAGTAAATATTTTAGGTGCGACTAAATTTCCTCTTCTTAATAGAAACATTAAATCTTTAGACAATCATTTAGGAAGCATAAGAAGTAAGGTAGCTAAAATCTCAGCCAATCCTATAAAGCTTGATGTAAAAACTAGTAGAACCAGTTTAAAAGAGGCTAGAAAAGATATGACTGCAATAGAACATGATGCCAAACAGGTGGCATTTTGGACTAAAAAAAGTGCAGAAAATCTTAGAGCTGGAGCAAATGCTCAAAGAATACAAAATAATAAAAGAATTCAAAAAGTAAATCCTACTTCTACTTTAGTAAGGGCTGGAGTAGTTGCTGGAGTTATGACTTTACCCTTTAAAGCCTCGATTGATTTTGAAAGTAGTATGGCAGATGTAAAGGCTTTAACAAAAGATATAGATGATAAGAAATTTGATGCACTAAGCAAGAAAGCAAAAGAATTAGGTGCAAGTACTGAATGGAGTGCAACTCAAGCTGCTCAAGGTATGACTTTTTTAGCAAAAGCAGGATTTAATACAAAACAACAGCTCGGAGCTATGTCTGGAGTTTTAGGATTAGCAACTGCTGGTGGGCTTGATTTAGCAAGTACTGCAGATATATCATCAAATATTTTAAGTGGCTTTGGAATAAAGGCTTCAAAAATGGGTATGGTATCTGATATTTTAGCTAAAACTTTTACAACTTCAAATACTGATTTAAGAATGTTGGGTGAAACTATGAAATATGTTTCATCTGTTTCATCAGGACTTGGAGCAAGTATTACTGAAGTTTCTGCTCTAACAGGAAAATTAGGAGATGTTGGGATAGCGGGAAGTATTGCAGGAACTGGCTTATTAGCGATGTACACGAGAATGTCCGCACCACCAAGTGAAGCAAAAAAAGCCTTAGATAGCTTGGGTGTTTCAGCTTTTGATATTAAAGGCAAATTTAAAGGTATGCCAAACATCATAGGCGAGTTAAATGAAAAAATGGCAGGAATGGGTGAAGATGTAAAACTTCAAAATTTAAAAGCTATTTTTGGTCAAGAAGCTTTAAAGAGTGCAATGGCTCTTATGAAAGTTGGGAAAAAAGATTTACTTGAATATAAAAAAGAGTTAGAAAATTCAACAGGTACTACTGCAAAAATACAAAAAATAAAACTAGCTACTACTAGTGGACAATTTAAACTTCTTAGTTCTGCAGTTGAGGGTTTTAACCTTTCAGCTACTATGAGTTTACTTCCTACTATTAAATTTATAACACAATCTTTAAGAAGTGCTACTGTATGGTTAGATAATTTTACACAAAAATTTCCTGAAACATCTAAGTGGGTTTTTGGGTTGGGTTCTGCATTTGTGATAGGTTCAGTTGCCCTTGCTTCATTTGGTTTTGTGGCTGGTGCTATTTCTAAAGCTATTGGTTACTTGTCATTTACTGCAAGGGGATTAAAATCAGCTTTTAGTCTTGGTTCTCGTGCTATTTTTTGGTTATCTAGTCAATTAAAAACAGGTTTGATTTATGGAT
>PDWJ01002307.1_pt1 | contig 20640 bp, 17 predicted proteins | sample 1430881 | NCBI WGS metagenome assembly PDWJ01 (sample SAMN01162460, study PRJNA174530) | Oral metagenome, whole genome shotgun sequencing project. | biome: Marine environment; feature: Marine mammal; material: Swab sample of the gingival sulcus; isolation source: swab sample of gingival sulcus... | reverse complement strand
ATCGCCGCGTCACCCACGCGGGCGAGCACCGGTGGTGTCGTTGCCCCGGGCGCCGCCGGCTGGGGCGCCGCCTCGCCCGAGCCCGAGCCCGAGCCCGGAGCCGGAGCCGGAGCCGGAGCCGGCTCAGCGGTCGCGGGGGCCGAGGCGGGGCCGCCCTTGCCACATGCGCCGAGGGTGGGGGACAGGGCGATGGCGCCCACGAGGGTGCTGGCGAGGAGATTGCGCATCGGCATCAGGTAGCAAAGTCGCGCAACCACCGCAACGATTCCCGCACCACCTCCAGGCCGCGCTGCCACTGCTCGGGGGAGATGGCGCGCACCAAGCGCAGATCGGGCGTCAGGCGGAAGCCGTTGGCGGTCGAGGCCGTGAGCCGCGCGATGTCGTCGGGGCCGAGGGGCCCCTGCTCGGTGAGGGCGAAGGACAGGGTCGAGGGGTTGAAGGCGATCGCCTTGAGGCCCAGGGCGCGGCCCTCGAGGCGGATCGCCATGAGCTCGACGAGGTTGTCGACGGGCTGGGGGGCGTGGCCGTAGCGGTCGACGGCGGCGCGGTAGACGTCGAAGAGCGACGGCACGTCCGGAGCGCCGGCGAGCTCGCGGTAGAGGCGCAGGCGCAGCGGCGTGTCGGGCAGCCACGACTCGGGGATCCGCCCCTCGACGGCGGTCTTGAGCTCGGGGTCGACGGCGGCTGCGGCGGGCTCGCCCTCGCGCTCGGCGCGGGCCTCCTCGATGGCCTGGCGCAATAGCTCCATGTAGGCCTCGTAGCCGACTGCGTCGATGTTACCGGCCTGATCGGCGCCCAGCAGGTCGCCAGCGCCGCGGATGTCGAGGTCGTGGCTCGCCACCGACAAGCCCGAGCCCAGCTCGGTGAAGCGCTGGATGGCGGCGATGCGCTCCCTGGCGTTGCCGGCGAGGGTCTGGGGCGACGGGACGAGCAGGTAGCAGTAGGCGCGCACGCTCGAGCGGCCCACGCGCCCGCGGAGCTGGTAGAGCTGGGCCAGGCCGAAGCGGTCGGCGCGGTTGATGAGCATCGTATTCGCCGTCGGAATGTCGATGCCGCTCTCGATGACGGTGGTCGACACCAGGACGTTCGCCTCGCCCCGGACGAACTTCAGCATCACCTGGTCGAGCTGGCCGCGCTCCATCCGGCCGTGGCCGATGGCGATGCGCGCCGCCGGCACCAGGCGCCGGATGAGCTCGGCCTGGCGGGCGATGTCGCTGATGAGGTGGTGGACGAAGAAGACCTGGCCGCCGCGGGCGAGCTCGCGCTCGATGGCGTCGCGGATGACGTGCTCGTTGGGCTGGGCGACAAGCGTTCGGATGGGCAGCCGGTCGGTCGGGGGCGTCCGGATGAGGGTGATGTCCCGCATCCCGGTCATCGCCATGTGGAGGGTGCGCGGGATCGGGGTGGCGGTCAGCGTCAGGACGTCGACGGTGGCGCGCAGCTCCTTGAGCCGCTCCTTGTGGGCGACGCCGAAGCGGTGCTCCTCGTCGACGACGACGAGGCCGAGGGCCTTGAACTCGACGTCCTTGGACAGCAGGCGGTGGGTGCCGATGGCGACGTCGAGGCTGCCATGGGCGAGGCGCCGCAGGACGTCCTTTTGCGCCGTGGCGGACTTGTCGCGGGTGAGGCTGTCGACCTGCACCGCGAAGCCCTCCAGGCGCCGGGCGAAGGTGAGGCGGTGCTGCTCGGCGAGCACCCGGGTCGGCACCAGCACGGCGACCTGGCGGCCGTCGAGGACGGCCTTGAAGGCCGCGCGCAGGGCGACCTCGGTCTTGCCGAAGCCGACGTCGCCGCAGACGAGGCGGTCCATTGGGCGCTCGCGCTGCATGTCCTCGAGGGTCTCGTCGATGGCCCGGGCCTGGTCGGGGGTCTCCTGGTAGGGGAAGCTGGCCTCGAAGCGGTGGTAGTCCTCGTCGGGCGGGCTGAAGGCGAAGCCCCGCCGTGCGGCGCGGCGGGCGTAGAGCTTGAGGAGCTTGTGGGCGATGTTGCGGACGGCGCGCTTGACGCGCTTGGTGGTCCGCTGCCAGCGCGCGGCGCCCAGCTTGTCGACCTTCGGCGCGGCGCTGCCGTCGGCCGAGGAGTGCTTGGAGACCAGGTGGAGCTTGTCGACGGGGACGAAGAGCTTGTCCCCGCCGGCGTACTCGAGCACCAGGAAGTCGGTCTCGATGCCGTCGACGACGATGTTCTCCAGGCCGAGGTAGCGGCCGATGCCGTGCTGCAGGTGGACCACGAAGTCGTCGCGCTCGAGGTCGCGCCAAGACTGCAGGGCCTGCTCGGGGGGCGCCTGGTGGCGGCGCCTGCGGCGGCGCGGCGGCTTGCCGAGGATCTCGGTCTCGTCGAGGAGCACGAGGCCGAGGCTGTTGGACACGAAGCCCTGGCCCGGGGTGCCGTCGAAGAGGTGGAGGTGGGCGCCGCTGGCGCCCAGGGCGTCGAGCTGGTCGAGGGAGAAGGGGCGGTCGTGGACGGCGAGGGCGATGCCGTAGTGGCGCAACAGGCCGCTGAGGCGCTTGACGCCGCCCGGCCCGCGGCCGCAGGCGACCACGGTGAGCCCCGCCTCGCGCCAGCGGTGCACGCGGGAGACGAGCGGGGAGAGGACGCGCTCGTCGCCGCCGCGCATCGCCGCCTCGATCTCGCGGCGGAGGTCCTCGTGGCGCTCGATCTCGAAGCGGATGGCGTCGCCGCCCCGGCTCGCGGTGGTCACCTCGAGGGGGACGAGGTGCGCGCGCGCGTGGGCGGCCAGGGCGTCGATCGCGGCGTCGGCGGGGACGAACAGGGCCTCGGCGGGCAGGCACAGCTCGCCGCCCTGCGCCAGCCGGCGCGCGGCGCGACCGCTGAGGTCCTCCCAGCGCTCGCGGATGGCCCGGGCGCAGCGGGCGGGCTCCTCGACGACCCATAGGGCGCCTGGCCAGGCGAGGTCGAAGAGGGTGTCGAGGCCGTCGTGGAACAGCGGCAGGAGCTCCTCCATGCCGACGGCGAGGACGCCGCTGTCCAGGTCGTCGGTCAGGGCGCGGACGCGGCTGGTCGGGATCTCGAGGTCGTCGGCGAGGTCGCGGATCCGCCGCTTGGCGCCCGTGATCGCCGCGTGGGTGAAGACGATGTCACGCGCCGGCCCGATGGTGAGCCGGCTCACCGTCTTGCCGGTGCGCTGGGTGACCGCGTCGAAGAGCTTGATGGAGTCGACCTCGTCGTCCCAGAGCTCGATGCGCGCCGGCGTGTCGCCGAGGGGCGAGTAGACGTCGATGATTCCGCCGCGGACCGCGAAGGTCCCAGGGGCGTCGACGGTGGGGATGCGGTGGTAGCCGGTGGCGGCGAGGAAGTGGATGAGGCCCTCGCGGTCGACCGCCTCGCCGGCGATGACGGTGTAGGCGTGGGCGCGCAGGGCGGCGCGCGGCAGGTAGCGGTCGACCAGCGCGGTGGCCGGGACGACCAGCGCCCTGAGCCCCGGGTCGTGGACGACGCGGAAGAGCGAGGTGACCCGCTCCATGACCTGAAGGCGCGATGGGGACATGCCCTGGTAGGGGACGTGCTCGAGGGGAGGCAGCTGAGCGACGGGATCGAGGGGGAGCTCGCCCTGACGAGGGTCGGCGCCGCCGGCGAAGAAGCCGAGGCCGTCCTCGAGGACGGCGGCGCGCTTGACGTCGGGGACGACGATGACCAGGGGGCGATCGAGGTCGCGCTCGAGCTGGGCCAGCGCGACGGCCGCGTAGCCGCCGCAGGCGCCGACGAGCTCGACGGGGGGCGCCGCGGCCGGGCCGTCGAGGGCGGCGGCGACGCGCGCGACGAAGCCGGCGTGGGTCGGTGAGGGCGCACCCATGTCCGGGCTCCTTGGGCGTCGGGGTGGGCGAGGGGGCCTCTCATAGCGCCTGAGAGCGCGGGTGGGAACCATCGGGTCTACGGGCGGCGCCGGGGGCAGCCTCAGCCCCCACACGTTCGCCGCAGACGGCCGGGCCCACGCGCCCACACAAGCGATAGGGCGCGCAGAGCGGCTGCCACCATGGCTGGCAGCGGTCCGTCACGGCGCCCCCCTCACCCCGATGGCCCATCCGCTCGCCTCGCAGGCGCCCCCCGGCTGTCGCAGGGCTGCCTCGCTCACCGCGCCGAGCAGCGGCTCGGTGTGGATCGTCCCGCAGCGGACCGTGACGGATGAGCAGCGGCTCCGCGCGCACGACCCTTGTCTGAGCCGCCTCGGCCACGAGCGGGGAGACGCCCCGCCTCCACGGAGGTCGCTGGGTGTATCCGGGCACTCGTCACGGTCTCCCCATCGATGACGTTGCGCGCCTAGACGATGCGAGCGACCATTCGCAATCTCGAGTGTGAGTGATTCTGTGAGTGATTCATCGCGAATTTGCGTGAGGAGAGATCGAGGTGACCACCCCCCTGCGTGACCAGCGCCCGCCTCCCCGCTGCCCGTTCTGGGTGCAGTATCTGTTGGTCAGCCCGCTTCGTCGGCTCGTGGAGTCCCCCGCGCGCCTCCTCGGGCCCCATGTCGAGGCAGGGATGACCGTCATCGAGCCGGGCTGCGGCTTTGGCTACTTCACCCTGCCCCTGGCGCGGATGGTGGGCGACTCGGGCCGCGTGATCTCGTTGGACGTCGAGCCCCGCGTCGTCGATCGCATGCTGAAGCGCGCGCGGAAGGCCGGGTTGGAGGCGCGCATCGACGGCCGCGTCTGCAAGCCCGCGGATCTCGGGCTGGCCGAGCTCGTGGGGCAAGCGGACCTCGCGGTGATGATGCACATGCTGCACGAGATCGAGGCGCAGCAAGAGGTCCTCCATCAAGTGCATGGCCTCCTCAAGCCGGGGGGGCGCTTGTTGGTGATCGAGCCCCGCGGGCACGTGAGCCGGCGGCGGTTCGACGCCGAGGTGGGGCGCTGTCACGCGGCAGGGTTCGTCGCGTTGCCCGCGCCACACTTGGGCAAGCGCCACCTGGGGGCGTTGCTCGGCCGCCGGGAGGACGGGCCGCAGGCGTAGACCGGGCCCCAAGCGCTCAGCAGACCTCGCGGGCCATCGGTCAGCAGGCAGCAGTCCGCTGGCACCTCGAGCCCCGCCCTCCCGAAGAACGAGTTCGAACATGCCGAAGATCCACGTCTATCACTACCGGAGCTGCTCCACGTGCGCCAAGGCGCTGAAGTGGCTCATGGCTCGGGGGGTCGCCTTCGAGGCCACCGACCTGGTCGCCGCGCCCCCGTCCCGCGAGACCCTCGCGGACCTGTGGCGGCGCTCGGGGCTGCCGTTGAAGCGCTTCTTCAACACCTCCGGCCAGTCCTATCGACGGGGCGGCTTCAAGGACCGGCTGCCGTCGCTGAGCGAGGACGAGCAGCTCGCGGCCCTGGCTGCGGACGGAAAGCTCATCAAGCGGCCCATCGTCGACACGGGTGACGCCGTGCTGGTCGGCTTCAAAGAGGCGACCTATGAGGACGCGTTCCCGGGGTAGGGCGGGAAGACCGAGCACAGGCAGGTGGCGCGAGCGTGGCGCGGACTGGCGGCGGCCGACTCGGGTCGAGACGGGTCGCCAGTCGGCTGAGAGCACGGGCCCGGCACCCCAGCGCACCGGCCGATCGCGGCCGACCGGCGGCGGCACATGCGGGCCAAGGCTCAGGGGGCGTCGAAGGGATCGGTGCGGTAGTCGAAGACCCGCGTCGACGTCGGGCGCTCCCAGGCGGCCAGCGACGCCTCCAGGTCGCTGGCGGTGCCGACGATGGCGGCGGTGACCGCCTCGGGGTGAAGGTGGGCGCGGATGGCCGCGTTGATGCGCTCGGTCGTCACGGCCTCGATCCGGGCGACGAAGGTGTCGACGAAGTCCGCGGGGCGCCCGTTGAGGCGGGCCGAGAGCAGCTCGCTCACCCGGCGCTCGGCGGTGTCGACGGAGAAGGCGTGGCTGTTGGCCAGGTACCGCTTGGCGAAGTCGGCCTCGGCGTCGGTGACGCCGTCGCGGGTCAGCGCCCGGAAGAGCTCGTCGGCCAGCGACATCGCCGGCACGGCGTCCGCGGTCGACGGGTAGAAGCGCATCGTGAAGGTGCCGAGGTTGGGGTCCGTCGACAGGTAGCTGTAGGCCCCGTAGGACCAGCCGCGCTTGTCGCGGATCTCGCGGGATAGGCGCGCGGTAAAGGTCCCCCCGAAGGCGGTGTGGGCCACGAGCAGCGGGAAGAAGTCCTCGTGGTTGGCGTCGAGGGTGATGTGCCCCAGGTAACACTGGGTCTGGCTGCGCTCGGGCTTGTCGACCACGGTGAGGTTGAAGCCCCGGGGCGTCGCGATGGGCGGCACCTCGAGGGGCGCGGGGGCGTCGGCGGGCAGGCGCGCGACGGTGCGCTCGATGAAGGCGGCCACCCGCTCGCGGGTGAGGTCTGCGGCGGCCGCGACGACCACGCCCCCCGCGGCGTACTTGTCGCGATAGAAGGCGCGGACGTCGTCGATGGTGATCGACCTCACCGTCGCCTCGGTGCCCTTGAGGGGGCGCCCATAGGGGTGGCCCTCGAAGAGGTCCTTGACGAAGAAGCGCTGGCCGAGCGCCGAGTCGCTGTCTCGCACCTGGGCGATCTCGGCCAGGGTCTGGCGCTTGAGCCTGTCGAGCTCGGCCTCCTCCAGGGCGGGCGCGGCCAAGATCGCGCTCACGAGCCCCTCGAAGGCGTCGACGTTGCGGCTGAGGGCGTCGCCCGACACGCTGGTGCGGGAGCGCCCCACCCCGACGCTGAGCGCCGAGCCGAGGAGCTCGAGCTCGTCGAGGAGCGCTCCGTGGTCCATCCCGCCCGCGCCGCGCAGCAGCATCTGGCCGGTGAGGTAGCTCAGCCCGCTCTTGCCGGGCGGATCGTGCAGGGAGCCGACGGGCAGCGACAGCACCAGCGAGCCGATGGCGCGGCTGTGGTCCTCGACCAGCAGGGTCTCGACGTCGCGGCGGGCGCTCATGAGGCCTCCGGGGGCTGGCCGACGAGGGTCGTGCGGTTGTCCGGTCGCAGGACCCGGCGCGCGACGGCGCGCACGTCGGCGGCGGTCACCTCCCGCAGCGCGTCCTGGTGACGGAAGCACCAGCGGTAGTCGCCGACGCTGGTGTGGGCGTGGCCGAGGCGGCGGGCCCGGCGACCCGTGTCGGAGGCGCCGCGCAGCTCGCTGGCTTCGAGGACGTTGACGGCCTTTGTCAGCTCGCGGGCGGTCACGAGCTCGTCCGTGACGCGGGCGATCTCGGCGTCGATGATGGCCTCGGCTTCCTCGATGCTGCGGCCCGGCCGCAGGGTCACGGCGATCTCGAGCAGCCCCGGCTGCGCCCAAGACGACGTCCACGCGCCGCACTCGGTGGCGACCTCACGCTCGGTGACGAGCTCGCGGTACAGGCGCGAGGACTCGCCGCCAGCCAGGATCTCCACGAGCACCTCGAGGGCGCCGAAGGCGGGGTCGGCGGCGGCCGGGGCGTGGTAGGCGTAGACGGCCTTGGGGGCCGCGAGGGCCAGCGTCAGGGTGTCGCGGCGGGCCTGGCGCTGGGGGGGCTCCACCCGCACGTCCTCGGGCGGGATGTCCTGGGCCTCCAGCGCGCCGTAGTAGCGCTGGACGAGGCCGAGCAGGGTCGCGGTGTCGACGTCGCCGACCACCACGATGGTGGCGTTGTTCGGGGCGTAGTAGCACCGATAGAAGTCCAGGCAGTCGTCGAGGGTGAGGGCCTCGATGTCCGCCATCCAGCCGATGGTCGGGTGACCGTAGCCGTGCTCGCGGTAGGCCAGGGCGTAGAGCGCCTCGTAGAGCTTGCCCTCGGGGTCGTTGTCGACGCGCATCTTGCGCTCGTTCTTGACCACCTCGCGTTCGCTCTCGAGCTGCTCGGTGTCCAGGCGCAGGTTGGCCATGCGGTCGGCCTCGAGGTCGCAGACCAGCTCCAGGTTTCCGCTGGGCAGCTTTTCGCGATAGTAGGTCCAATCGACCCAGGTCGCGGCGTTGGTCTGGGCGCCGCGCGCCTCCATGAGCGTGTCGAACTCGCCCTCGGGGTGGTTGGCGGTCGCCTTGAACATCATGTGCTCGAAGAGGTGGGCGATCCCGGTGCGGCCCTTGGGCTCATGGCGCGAGCCGACGCGAAACCAGGTCTGGAAGGCGAAGACCGGGGCGGCGTGGTCCTCCCAAACGATGACCTCGAGCCCGTTGCCGAGCCTGAAGCGCTCGATGGTCGTCGGCCCTCGCTCCCAGCGGTCGAGGCGCTCGACTCGGGTTCGCTCGTTCGCGTCGCGGTTCAGCGCCTCGAGGGCGTGGTCGGCCGTCGGTGTCGTCACCGGTCCTCCTCGTCGCTGCGGCGGGGTCAGGAGCGCGCAGCGCTCGCGAGCGCGTACTCTAACCGGGGCCTCTGACGCCCGGCAAGGCGCGCGGGGCAGCGGCGGCGGCGGCCGCGCGTGGGTCAGCGCCCGACGCGCTCGAACTCCTTGACCAGGTGACGGCTGAGGGTGTCGATGGCGTCGAAGGCGAACTCGCGGCTGAACAGGAACGGGACCTCGACGGCGGGCAGGGGGACCTGCTGGCGGAGGTCGCGCAGGTAGCCGTCCTGCATGTCGCGGCGGCGGGACATCGACTCGACCGTGCGCAGGGCCCGCAGCACCCGCCGGTCGTCGGGGCGGGCGGCGTCGTACATCGTCCGCATGATCTCGCGGTCGCGGTGGCTGGCGACCTGCGGCCACACGCCGTTGATGAAGAGGTAGCCGGGAGGGATGCGCAGGATCGTCTCGACCTGCTCGGCGAGCATGATGGTCTCTTTGACCGGCATCTCCTCGGGGAGGCTCACGAGGTTGATCATCGTGCGCTTGGCGTCGGTCAACAGGGCCTGCATCTGGCGGACCTCGTCGGCCATCGGGCCCGTGCTCGCGACCTGCAGGATGACCTGGGGCAGGCGCAGGAGGCTGACGCCGTGGCCCGTGGCCGGGGCGTCGACGATGATGAGGTCCCAGCTGGGCTTGCCGCGACGGGACCGCTCGCGCTCGAGGTTGAAGGCCTTGCCGAGCAGGATGAGCTCGTTGAGCCCGGGGATCATGCGCAGCATCCGGCGCATGGTGTCGTTGTTGAAGACCAGCTTGAAGATGCGCTCGAACTTCAGCTTCATCAGCCCGTATTCGTGGAGCGCGGGCTCGGGCTGGATGTTGATGCTGAAGAGGTTGTCGTGGATCTCCTGCGCCGCGTAGCCGCTGTCGGGCTTTGCGAAGAAGTGCGGCGCCTTCTCCTTGGTGTTCAGCTCCGCGATGATGGTGCGGCGGCCGGCGCGCGCCGCGGCCAGGCCCAGCGCGGCGCACATGGTGCTCTTCCCCACGCCGCCCTTGCCGGCGACGATGATGAAGCGCTTGTCGAGGTAGGCGAGCGTCATGGGCGCGACGGACCATAGAGTGAAAGGGCGGGGCGGACAACAAGTACCGGCGCCGGCCGGGCGCGGGCGTTGTTGAAAAGCGCCCGACCCTGGGTTAGCACCGAGCGGCGGCGCGTCAGGCGCCCAGGGAGGGACCAGATGGCTAGGCATCGACCGCTGTTGCTTCTGTTGGCGCTGGGCTTCGCTGTGGGGTCGACGGGCTGCCGCAAGCCACGCAAGCGCGCCCACACCAAGCAGCAGCTGCGCCAGATCGAGGCGAGCACCCTCGACGAGGCGCCGACCCCGCAGATCCCCATCGACGCGGTCCTCGACGACAAGATCCGCCTCATCGGCGTCGACCTGGACAAGACCGAGGTCAAGCCGGGGCAGACCTTCGAGGTGACCTGGTACTGGGAGTCGCTCAAGGCGGCGCCGGGCGGCTGGAAGGTCTTCGTGCACCTCGAGGCGCCCGGCAAGCGCAGCACCCACGACCACCACCCGGTGGGCGAGCTCTACCCCATCGCCAAGTGGCGCGAGGGCGAGATCATCAAGGACGTCCAGAGGATCCAGGTCCCCGGCGACTTCCCCAAGGGCACGGCCACGGTCTACGCCGGCATCTTCGAGGAGGAGGCCTGGCGCGAGCGCAAGCAGAACGTGCGCATGAAGGTCGTCAACAAGGAGGCCACCAAGGTGCCCACCCAGGCCGACGGTCGCATCAAGGTCGCTAGCGTCTCCCTCGGCAAGGCCGCGCCGAAGCCGCGCTACACCGCCTACAAGCTGGGGGCGCCCATCGTCCTCGACGGCAAGCTCGACGACGAGGCCTGGAGCAGGATCCCCACCACGTCGGCCTTCAAGACCCCCGGCGGCGGCGCGACCAAGCCCAGCGAGCGCACCACCGCCAAGCTCGCCTGGGACGACCAGTTCCTCTACGCCGGCTTCACCTGCCCCGACAGCGACATCTACAACGCCCACAAGGGCCGCGACGCGACCCTGTGGAAAGAGGACGTCGTCGAGCTCTACCTCGATCCGGGCCGCGACGGCCGCGACTACGTCGAGCTGCAGGTCTCGCCGACGGGCGAGATCTTCGACGCGGTCTTCGCCTCCCACCGCTCGCCCAAATGGGAGGACGCCGCCCACAAGCTCACCCTCGACGGGATGGTCGCCCGCGTGGACGCCGACGGCTCGGTCAACCGCCGCGGTGACGGCGTCACCGACAAGCGCTGGACCGCCGAGCTGCGCATTCCCTGGGCGGAGCTGCCGGGCGTGTCGGCCGCGCCCGCCGGCGGCACCTGGGCCATGAACCTGTACCGCATCGGCGTCCACGGCGAGCGCTTCATGGCCGCCTGGACCCCGGTCGGCGGAGACTTCCACAACGTCTCGGCCTTCGGGACGGTGACCTTCTCCAAGGCCGTCCGCGGCGCCCGCCGCGCGAGGCCCCCGGCGCCTGCCGCCCCCAAGGTCGACGACCCCGCCGCCCCCAAGGTCGCGCCCGCGGGCGGTGAGTCCCCGCAGGCGGCGCCCGGCGCGCCCGCGCCCGCGGGGGGCAAAGAGTAATGTGCGACCCGGGCCTCGCCCGGCTCCAGCGGATCGTGGCGGCCCTGCGGGGGCCCGACGGTTGCCCCTGGGACCGCGAGCAGACCCTGGCCACCCTCGAGCACTACCTGCTCGAGGAGACCTACGAGCTCCTCGAGGCCATGCGCGGCGGGCCCGACCACCACCGCGAGGAGCTGGGCGACGTCCTCTTCCAGGTGGTGTTCCAGGCCCAGCTGCGCGCCGAGGAGGGCGCCTTCGAGCTGGCCGACGTCGTCGCGGGCATCGCCGACAAGCTCGAGCGCCGCCACCCGCACGTCTTTGGCGACGAGCGGGTCGCCGACAGGGAAGCCGTCGCCCGCCGCTGGGAGGAGCTCAAGCGCGCGGAAGGCAAGGGCGGCGTAGAGGACGTCCCGCGCACCCTCCCGGCGCTGATGCGGGCCGCCGCGGTCGGCGCCAAGGCCGCGGGGTGCGGCTTCGATTGGCCCGACGTCGAGGGCCCGATGGCCAAGGTCTTCGAAGAGCTCGGCGAGCTGCGCGAGGAGATCGAGGCGCCCCCCTCCGAGGCGCGGCAGGCGCGGCTGCACGCGGAGCTTGGCGATCTCCTCTTCGCGGCGGTCAACGTCGCTCGCCACCTGGGCGTGCGGCCTGAGGTCGCGCTGTCGGACGCTACCGACCGCTTCGCTGACCGCTATGGGCGCGTCGCCGCCGCCCTCGCCGCGCAGGGCAGAGCGCTGTCCGGCGCCACCGCCGAGGAGCTCGACGCCCTGTGGGAGCGCGCCAAGGCGGCGGCCGATGGTTGAGCCGGCTCAGACCCCGCGCCGCAAGTCCATCCTGCGGTCCGCGGGCATCATGACGGCGATGACGCTGCTCAGCCGCGTCCTCGGCCTCGTCCGCGAGCAGGTCCGCGGGATCTACCTCGGCACGGGTGCGGCCTCGGACGCCTTTGGGCTCGCGGCGACCATCCCGAACCTGCTCCGGCGCCTGTTCGCCGAGGGCGCGATGACCGCGGCCTTCATCCCGGTCTTCACCGAGTACCTCAAGCAGGGGGATGAGGAGGAGACTCGCCGCTTCTTGTCGCGCTTCGTGACGCTGCTGACCTTTGCGGTGGTGCTGATGACGCTCGTCGGCATCCTGCTGACGCCGTGGCTCATCGACACCTTCTTTGCGAGCGAGTTCCACAACGTCCCCGGCAAGGTCGCGCTGACGGTCGCCCTGACCGAGCTGATGTGGCCCTACCTGGTCTTTGTGACCATCGCCTCGGTCATCCAGGCCATCCTCAACGCGCACCACATCTTCGGACCGTCGGCGTTCACGCCGGTGCTCCTCAACCTGGCGATCATCCTGTCGACCATCGCCTTCGCCAACGCGCTCTCCGATCCGGCCTACGCCCTCGTCATCGGCTTTGTCATCGGCGGCGTCCTGCAGCTGCTCTTCCAGGTGCCCTACCTCTACAAACACACCCCGATCCGCTGGGGGATCGACTTCCACTGGCGCGACAAGGGCGTGCTGCGCGTCCTCCGCATCATGGGTCCCGGCGTCTTCGCCGCGGGCATCTACCAGATCAACGTCTTCATCAGCCAGCTCATCGCCTCGGGCCTCGAGGGCGGCTCCATCGCCTCCCTGCAGTTCAGCGTGCGCCTGCAGGAGCTCGTCCTCGGCCTCTTCGTCGTCAGCGTCGCCCAGGTCATCCTGCCGCGGCTGTCCGAGCACACCGCCGAGGGCGACGACGAGGGCGTCAAGGACACCCTGAGCTACTCGACGCGCCTCATCGCCTTCGTGACCCTGCCGTCGACCCTGGGGCTCATCCTCATCGGCGGCCCCATCATCCGGCTCCTGTTCGAGTCGGGCGAGTTCGACGCCGAGTCGACCGCGATGACCGCCTTTGCGCTGCAGTTCCACGCCGTGGGGCTGTGGTTCATCGGCCAGGCGCGCATCTACCAGCAGGTCTTCTTCGCCTACAAGGACCTCAAGACGCCGACGATCGTCGCCGCGGTCGTGGCCGCCGTGAACATCGTCCTCTGCGTGATCCTGTCGGGGCCCCTGCGCCACGGCGGCGTCGCCCTCGCCGGCAGCGTCGCCGCCCTCGTCAACGCGGCGCTCTTCATCTGGCTGCTGCGCCGGCGCCTCGGCGACCTGCGGCTCGGTCCCATCCTCGGCAAGGTCGGCCGGATGGCCGTCGCCACCGCGGTCATGGGCGGCGCGCTCGCCCTGGTCGAGCTGGCCTGGCCCGCCGCCGAGGTCGAGGGCCGGCTGCTCCTGCTCGTCTGGATCCTCGTCGCCCTGATGGTCGCCGGCGTGGCCTACTTCGCCGCGACCAGCGCGCTGGGGGTCAACGAGCTCTCGACGTTGCTGAGCTCGCTCAAGCGACGCCTGCGCGGCAAGCGCTAGGCTAGCGCCGGTTGTTCGGGTCCTCCCAGAAGCTCGCGAGCTTCTTGGTGTCGATCTTCCAGCCGTCGTCGGTCTCGACCATCAGGATCTTGGCCTTGCGCGTGCCGCGGGAGACGTGGAGGATCGCCTCCCCGTCGGCCATCTCGACCTGGACGACGGACTTGAAGACGAGCTGCTTGATCGGGTCGTCGCGCCGCAGCCCGTAGCCCTCGGAGAGGCTGATCTGCGCCTCGATGAGCGGCCGGGACTCGGCGGTGAAGCCCTGTAGGAAGCCCTCGCGGTCGCCCATCTCCGCGGACGTCGCCATGCCGTAGTAGGCCTCCTTGGGGCCCTCACCGCACGCCGCGAGGGTGGCCACGGCGGCCAGCGCCATCAGGCTCGTTGCGAGCTGGTTCATTGCTTCTCCAGCGGGGCCCAGAGCGTGTCGAGGGAGAACAGGTCGATCGCCCACTGCCCGTTCTGCTTGTACATCCGGACTTCTTTCTTCTTGGCCCCGCTCTTGACCGTGATCAGGGCGAAGTTGTCCTTGACGAAGACCTCGTCCACCTCGCCGCTGGGCAGGAGCGCGAAGAGGTTTCGGGTGTACCAGAGCTTGGAGCGCTTGCCGGCGCGCTCGAAGCCCCGCAGGAGCGCCGCCGACTTCTCCGTGAAGAAGCCCTTGAACGCCGCCTCGTCCTTCTGCTTCGCCGCGGCTTGCGCCTGGGCGAAGCGCTCCTCGGGGCTGTCGCCGCAGGCGCCGAGCGCGGCGCCGAACGCTAGCGCCCACAAGAGCGCGCGCAGCCTCGACCATCCTCGGTTCGGTCCATGCATGGGCGGCAGACTAACCAACTTTCACAGCCCCGCAAAGCGCGCGCGCCTCGCGCATCTTACGCGGCCGCACCCCCCTGACCCCTGCCCCATCAGAACCCCGATACCCCGAGCATCGCGCGCTCGGTGTCCAGCAGGTCGATGCGCCAGGTGCCGGCGCTGTGGTGGAGCACCAGCCGCATGCGCTCGGCGCCCTCGGAGACCGTCACCAGCGCCCGCTCGGTGTCGGTGTCGCGGCTGCGAACCTCTTGAACCGACAGGATCCTGACGTCGCCGGCGCCGAGCGTGCTCAGCGGCGGGTTGTGGGCGTCCGTCGCCTGCCACCACGTCTGGAGGACCGCCCGCGATCGCGGCGTGAAACACGCGGCGTAGGCCTGGCGGTCGCCGTCACGCGCCGCCTCGACGGCGTGGCCGATGACGACGTCGGGGCCCTGACAGGCCGCGAGCAGCAGCGTCAGGAGCGCCGGGGCGATGAGGCAGGTGAGAGCGCGCATCCAGCGACTCCGAGGGTACCGGAAAAGGAGAGGGCCCCGAGGTGATGAGTCACCGCGGGGCCCCTGGTGCGAGAGGAGGGACTCGAACCCTCACAAGCATTACTGCTCACTAGGCCCTCAACCTAGCGCGTCTACCAATTCCGCCACTCTCGCTCGGTGTCGGCGGGGACGGTAGCTATCCCACCGCGACCCCGCCGTCAAACCTTTTTATTGGTCGTCGGCCTGCGGCGCGGCCTCGTTCGCCTTGGGGGCGTCGGGCTTCGGCGCGGCCTCGTTCGCCTTGGGGGCGCCGGGCTTCGGCGCGGCCTCGTTCGCCTTGGGGGCGCCGGGCTTCGGCGCGGCCTCGTTCGCCTTGGGGGCGTCGGGCTTCGGTGCGGCCTCGTTCGCCTTGGGGGCGTCGGCCGGCGCGGCCTCGTCCGCCTGCTCGCCAGCGGCCTCGGCCTCGTCCGCCTTGGGGGCCTCGGCCTCGTCGGCCTGCTCGCCAGCTGCCGCGGGGGTCACGCCGTCGCTCGGGGGCTCGCCGCCACCGTCGCCCGTGGTGGTGCTGGTCTCGGCCTGGGGCGTCGACGCGGTGATGTGACTCTTGTCCACGTTCAGCTTTGCCAGGATGAGGACCAGGACGCCGAACGCGATGCCCAGGTAGACGGTCATCTTCGACAGGAAGGGGACCGCGCCGCGCGCACCGAACATGCTGCCGCCCGGGCCCGCGCCGCCGCCTCCGCCGAGGGCTCCCATGCCACCGCCCTTGCCGGGCTGAAGCATGATCACGAGCACCAACAGGAGACTCACCACCACGTAGAGGATGATGAAAATGCTTTCCATTCGCTCCGCTCTCATGTCGCGGGCGGCGGCCCGAAAGGGGCACGTGCCCGAAGCCCGGCGGGACTATCAGACTCCACCGGGGCGGTCAACCAGGAACCCTGGCGTGGTCGGCAAGTCGCGGCGGCGCGGGGCGAGCCCGCGCGCCGCGCGGGCCTCACGCGTGGACGATGGCCGAGAAGGAATCGGCCTTCAGCGCCGCGCCGCCGACGAGGGCGCCGTCGATGTCGGGCTGGCCGAGGAGCTGTGCCGCATTCGCCGGCTTGACGCTGCCGCCGTACTGGATCCGCACGAGGGCCGCGCGCTCGGCGCCGATCCGCGAGGTCAGCACGCCGCGCAGGAACGCGTGTACCGCCTGGGCCTGCTCCGGCGTGGCCGTGCGCCCGGTGCCGATGGCCCACACGGGCTCGTAGGCGACGACGGTGCGGGCGACCTGATCGGCCGTCAGCCCCGCGATCCCCTGCTCGAGCTGGGCGCCCACGATCGCCTCGGTCTCGTCGGCCTCGCGCTCCTCGAGGGTCTCGCCGACGCACAGGATGGGCGTCAGGCCCTGAGCGTGGGCCGAGGCGACCTTCTCGCCAATAAAGGCGCTGGTCTCGCCGAAGAGCTGCCGGCGCTCCGAGTGCCCGAGCACGACGTAGCGGCAGCCGACGCTGTTGAGCATCGGGCCCGAGGCCTCGCCCGTGTAGGCGCCGCCGCGCTCGGGGTGCATGTTCTGCGCGCCCACGCCCACGTGGCTGTCGCCGATGGCCTGGGCCACGGGGTAGACCAGCGGCATCGGCGGGACCACCACGACGTCTACCTCGCCGGCGACGTCGGCGGTGGTCTCGACCACGCCCTTGGCGAGGGCGACCGCGCCCTCGAGATCGGTGTTCATCTTCCAGTTGCCCGCGATGATGCGGCGTCGTTCGGTCATGGCTCGTCTCCCTTGTCTGTCGGGTATCTGGTTGGCTCGCCGCGCTCGCTACGCCGTGACGCGCAGGGCCTCGACGCCGGGCAGATCCTTGCCCTCGATGAGCTCGAGGGAGGCGCCTCCGCCGGTCGAGACGTGGCTGATGAACGGCACGAAGCCGCTCTTCTTGAGGGCCGCGACGCTGTCGCCGCCGCCGACGACGCTGTTGGCGCCGGCGTGGGCCACCGCGTGGGCGACGGCGTTGGTGCCGGCCGCGAAGGCGTCCATCTCGAAGATGCCCATGGGGCCGTTCCAAAACACCGTGCGGGCCGCGCCGACCGCCGCCTCATAGGCCGCGCGCGTGGCCGGGCCGATGTCGACCGCGATGCCCGCGTCGGAGAAGTCCGCGTTGGTCTCGATCCGGTGCGGCGCGTCGGGGGCGACGTCGTCGACGACGACGTGGTCCGTGGGCAGCAGGATCTCGATCCGCCGCGCGGCGGCCTTGAGCAGCGCGCGCTTGGCGATCGCGATCTTGTCCTCCTCGATCCGGGACTTGCCGAGCTTGATCCCCTGGGCGGCGAGGAAGGTGTAGGCCATCGCGCCGCCGATGAGGAGCTTGTCGACCTTGGTGATGAGCGAGTCGACGACGCCGATCTTGCTCGAGACCTTGGCGCCGCCGAGCACGGCCACGAAGGGCCGCTCGACCTCGCTCAGCAGGGACCCGAGGGAGGCGAGCTCGCGCTGGAGCAGCAGCCCTGCGCCGCGATCGGCCACCAGGCGCGGCAGCCCATCCACCGAGGCGTGGGCGCGGTGCGCGGCGCCGAAGGCGTCGTTGACGTAGCAGTCGCACAGGCCCGCGAGCTGCTTGGCGAAGGCCTCGTCGTTGGCCTTCTCGCCGGGCTCCCAGCGCAGGTTCTCGAGCAGCACCACGCCGCCCTCGCGCAGATCCTGGACGACCTTGCGGACGCCGTCACCGACGACGTCGTCGGGGACGGTGACCTCGCAGCCGAGGAGCTCGGCGAGGCGCGCGCCGACGGGGACCATGCTGAGCTTCGGATCGCGCTTTCCCTTGGGGCGGCCCAGGTGGCTGGCGATGATGAGGCGCGCGCCCTTGTCGCGGGCCAGCTTGATCGTCGGTAGCGCCGCCTGGATCCGCGTGTCGTCGGACACGCCGCCCTCGGGCGTCAGGGGCACGTTGAAGTCGACCCTGATGAACACGCGCTTCCCGGCGAGCTCCATCGTCTCGATGCTGCGGATCTCCGTCGCCATGATCTCCTCCGGTCGAATAGGGCTTGTGTCGCGCGACTTATCGACCACGGCCGACAGACCGTCAAGGGCACGGCGCCGGCGCCTGCGCGTGGACCCGCGCGCCGGGGCGGGCCCGCTCCCAACCCAGCGCCCCCCACCACCACCGCCCCCCTGGTCGACCGGGTCGACCGCCGCCCCCATCGCCCGGCTCATTGACATTTGCTATGTCACCAAGCTCGCTTCCCTTGGAGAGTCAGAGCCGGTGACCGCGACCCCCGACAGCCGCCGCCCGCCCGCCCGCTGGCGTCTGCGCGCCTTGGCCGCCGCGCTCTTCGGTGCCGCCTGCGTCGGCGCCGCCCAGCCGCCGCTGGACCTCGCGCTCCCCGCCCTCGTCGCCTGGGGGCCCGCCCTGGTCCTGGCGCGCCGGGTCGACTGGAGGCGCCGCTTCCGCCTCGGCTGGCTGCTCGGCTTCGGCTACCAGGTCATCCTCTTCTTCTTCCTCGCCCCCACGACCGTGAACATGACGGGGCTCCCCTACGCCGCGGGCCTCGGGGTCGTGGCCCTGTACGCCGCCTGGCACGGCCTCATCGGCGGCCTCTTCCTCGCCCTGGCCGAGCCCGCCCGCCGCGCCGCCGAGCGCCGCCGCCCCTGGCTCGGTCCCCTGGCCGTCGCCGCGACCTTCACCGCCGTCGAGGCCGCCTGGCCCCAGGTCTTTACGGTCACCGTGGGCCACGGGCTGTGGGAGATCGGGCCCGTCCACGCGCTCGCTGCGCTCACCGGGGTCCCCGGGCTCAGCTTCGTGGCGCTGCTCGTCAGCGCCGGCGGCGCCGACGCCTGGGTCCACCGCTCGGCTCGACGCCTGGGGCCAAGCGCCGCCACGCTCCTCGCCCTGCTCGGCTTCGCGGTGGCCTGGCACCTCCACGCCACGGCGGCCGGCCCCGCGCGCACCCTCGAGGTCGCGATCGTCCAGCCCAACTACACCCTCGAGGAAAAGCAGCGCGCCTCGGGGCGCGTCGACCCCGGCGAGTCCGCCGCCCAGCGGGCCCGCATGCTCGAGCGCTTCGAGCAGATGCTCCGCGCGCTGCCCGCCGATCGCTACGACCTGGTCGTGGCCTCCGAGGGGAGCTTCCCGGTCTTGTGGGACGTCCACGCCGACGAGCGCCCCGCTGACGAGCCCGCCACCGCTACGCGCCTCACCCGGCGGATCCAGGCCGCCGTCGCCGAGGGCCCCCGCGCCCACGCGATCATCGGCGGCCTCCGCCGCGGCCGCGACGGCAAGACCCGCAACGCCGCCGTCCACCTCGGCCCCGACGGCCGGATCCTGTCGCACTACGACAAGCAGACCCTGATGCCCTTCGGCGAGTACATGCCGGGGCGCGACCTGTTCCCACAGCTGGCCCGCGCGGTCCCGGGCGTGTCCGACTTCTACCCCGGCGACCGCCCCTGCGCCTTCGACGTCGACGGCGTCCGGGTCGCCTGCGGCGTCTGCTACGAGACCATCTTCGCCGAGGACACCCGCGCCGATGCCGCGGGCGCCGACCTCCTGGTCAACCTCACCATCGACACCTGGTTCGGGGACACCAACGCGCCCGAGGCGCACCTGATGATCCAGGCCTCGCGAGCCGCCGAGCTGGGCGTGCCGCTGGTGCGCGCGGCGCTGTCGGGCGTCTCGGCGGTCGTCGACGCCGACGGGGTCGCGCGCCGCCGCCTGCCCCTCGACCAGGCCGGCGTCCTCGAGGCCGACGTCGCCCTGCGCGACCTCTGTCCCCCGTACCGCGCGGTCGGGCCCGCCTTCGCCTGGCTCTGCGCCGCGCTCGCCCTGGGGCTGCTCGCCGACGCGTTCGCGCGCCGCCGGGAACTTTCCAGTGAGGCCGGTGTCCCACCTGCACCTCCGCCCACCCAAGGTGCAGGGACAGAGGCTGACCCCGATGACCACGGCCGTCCTGACCCATGAGCAGGTCTTCACCGTGAGCCGCCTCAGCGACCGCGAGGCGCGCTTCATCGCGGCGCTGCGCCGCCGCGACGAGCGGGCCTTCAACGCCCTGGTTACCCGCTATCAGGACCGCGTCTATAACCTCGTCTACCGCCTCCTCGGTCGCCCCGAGGAGGCCCGCGACGTCGCCCAGGAGGTCTTCGTCACGGTCTTCGAGAAGATCGACCGCTTCCGCGGCGACTCCAAGCTCGGCACCTGGATCTACCGGATCGCTACCAACCACGCGAAGAACCGCATCAAGTACCTCGCCCGCCGAAAGGACCGCCAGCGCGACAGCTTCGAGGCCATGCCCGTCAAGCCGGTCTCGGGGCGCCTGTCCGCGGCCCTGCCGCGCCCCGATCAGAGCCTCGCCGGCCAGGAGCTGTCGTCATTCGTCGAGCGCGCCTTGGCGCTGCTGGACGAAGAGCAGCGCGCCGTCGTCGTCCTGCGCGACATCGAGGGCCAGAGCTACGAGGCGATCGCAAGCATCACCGGGCTCAACCTGGGCACGGTCAAGAGCCGCCTGCACCGCGGCCGGCTCAAGCTCAAGCGCGCGCTCGACCAGTGGATGGCCGGGCACGACGTCACCCGCGCCGAGGGCGCGGGGGGAGGTCACCGATGAGCGCCACCGACCCACCGACGACCGAGGCGATCGACGAGCGCGCCACCGACTGGCTGGACGACCGCATGAGCGGCGACGAGCGCAAGGCCTTCGAGGCCGAGCTCGCGGCCGATCCGGACCTGGCCGCCGAGGTCGAGGGCCTCGACACGGTCGTTCGGACCCTGCGGCGCCTGCCCGGTGCCGACGCGCCCCCCGACTTTCTGCGGGCTGTTCAGTCGCGCCTGCGCCGCCGCAGCCGCGGGCGCTACTTCGGGCTGCAGGTGCGCTACCGCTTCCCCTATGAGGCCGTGATCAACGGGATCCTGCTCGCGAGCCTCGTGGTCCTCTACATGATGGCCATGCCCGCAGCGGACATCACGCCCACCCCGATGAGTCCGGAGCTCCTCCGGCGGGGCAGCGCCATGCCGGCCATCGGCGCCGCCGTCCTCCACCACTACGGGCGGGTCGAGGTGGTCAGCGCCACGGACGACGGGGACGAGGTCGTCTACGACGTCGTCCTGCCGGCCGATCGCGTGGCCGAGCTCGAAGACGAGCTCGGCCTCTACCCCGATCTCGAGCGCCTCGAGG
>PDWJ01005287.1_pt1 | contig 20642 bp, 11 predicted proteins | sample 1430881 | NCBI WGS metagenome assembly PDWJ01 (sample SAMN01162460, study PRJNA174530) | Oral metagenome, whole genome shotgun sequencing project. | biome: Marine environment; feature: Marine mammal; material: Swab sample of the gingival sulcus; isolation source: swab sample of gingival sulcus... | reverse complement strand
TCAGTCTTTTGGCTCTTTTGAAGCGTTCCAGAAAGAATTCAATACTGCTGCAGCTACCCGTTTTGGTAGTGGTTGGGCTTGGCTATGTGTTAAAGATGGCAAACTCGTGGTTTGCAGCACGCCAAATCAAGACAATCCATTGATGCCGGATGCCGGATGTAGCGGTCAACCTATTTTAGGTTTGGATGTATGGGAACACGCCTATTATTTAAAATTCCAAAACCGTCGTCCAGATTATATTTCAACTTTTTGGCATATCGTAAATTGGGATCAAGTATCTAAAAATTATGAAGAAGCCATGAAATAAGCGCTTTTTTCAAAATCTATAACAAATCGGAGTGGTACACATCGTATCACTCCGATTTTATTTTACGGTATTTTGTTGGCTGCTGCCTTTTTTAACTGTAAATAACGCTAAGGTTTTTGATCTTTAAACTTACGACACTTGATAAAACTTCACGTCTGAGTTATTAGCTTTTTTCATTCTTAAATTTCAAAACCACAAAGGACGCTGAGGTCACAGAGATTTAAAGGTCTAAAGACCTTTACCATTCTATATGACAGTCCACATGGTTACATTTTTAAAGCATCATTAAGTTTTTGATTCTACTTCAGGCATATTTAATTTTCAATTCTAAAATCCCCTTCCACACCTGATAACCGGCACAAAAAAAGAGACCGTCCAAAAGACCTGATTTTGATCAAAAGGCTTTTTATCTTTTAAGCATAAAAAGCATTATAACCTACAAAAATCAGACGCTTGGGACAGCCTCTTTAAACTGTTGTTTGATAAGACTGTACTATTGTACAATCATTTTCTTAATCGCTACATTATTACCTGATGTAATTTTGACGATATAGTAACCATTAGTTACTTTTAGTTCCACATCAGACTGTATAGCATTGACAGACATTCTGCGTACACATTGACCTAAAGCATTATAGACCTCAACTTCTCCGGTATTATTAAAGAATGAATCAGCCATTTTAATGGTGAATGTACCATTATTAGGGTTAGGATATAATCCAACTTGTGCTGATAGATTTTCTGTTATACCACTTGTTGTTGAAACATTAAGTGAGTAATCCTCAACTTCACCATAAGTCACCATTCCACAAGGACTTAAATCTCCAGTGTAGGCAAGTCTGATACGCATTCTTACAGGAGCTCCTGTAAAAGCACCTTCGGGAACAGTCACTGTACCTGTTCCAACACCCATAGAACTACTTTCGTGCTGGTATGTCATTGTAACGGATTCATTTGGATCATCAAAATCACCATCATAGTTCCAGTCAATCCAACAACCAACCTGATCACCTTGATAACTTTTTGGATTGGTTATTGTAAGTTCATAAGACTCACCTATAACTACAGTTGTAGAGATATCAGTATGGTCATTATAAGTGGCGCCTAGTGTAGTGGTATTATCAATAGTATTGAATTGTACATTTTGTATGTATTCATCGGCTGTATTAGCACCGGCTGTACAATATTCAGGTACAAATCCTATAACAACCTGGAAATCTTTTGATGCAGAATATTGACTGTCTTCACCTCCATTCACCACAAAATGTAAATCAACAGGTGTTCCACTTTCTACATCTGCACCGGCAGTTACATTAAAGACAAATTCCTGAGTAGCATCTACAGACATTGCTACAGCTGAAGTTGTAGTTGTATTCAAAGTCCATTCTGCATTATCACTACTGATGATTCCGGATACGTTAGATATATCTGCATGTCCGGTATTAGTCACCTGAACAACAATATCTGCTGTTTCTCCTGCATCCAATATACCATCATTATTACCAGTGGCATCATTAACAGTCAAGCTATTTACCGTTAATACGGGTGCATTGACTACTATTGTTTTGTCCTCGGTAGAAACAGCACCGGAATTGTCTGTCATTTCTACTTGTACCATAAAGGCATATTGGTCAGGTAAGTTATTAGCTACTTGTAAGACAAAAGCATCAGAACTCATGGCACTGGAAGCGTCTGCAGCTATATCACCAAAAACGTATTCAGCTTCAGTAAGTGTTCCGTTAGTATCGGTTGTAGTCATTGTTGCTGTAGCATTGACAGCATTCTCTACACCTACATTTTTCAAGCTTAAATCAATGTTTTTGGTTTCACCGTAGTTTATGGTATTGGTAAACTCATCTACGATTAAATAAGACCCTTCAGGAGCTATCACAGTCACCTCTGCCATATACGTTACTTTATTGAAACCTACAACGGCTAGGGTTAAAACCTGACCCGGTGTCACATCGGCAACCGGAATTTGAGCCACACCTGATTCTACTTTGGCAGAACCTATAATTTGTCCGTCAAGTGACAAAGTTGCCAAAGACATATCTAGGTCTACATTTACAGGGAAAGTACTAGTACCCATGACCAGTACATCATTATGAGTAACCACCATATTAGTAGGGTTATCTGTACGCACCAATAAAGAAGGATCTCCAAAACAAGTCCAGGTATCTGTCATATCAAAAGCTTGAACTTCTTCGTTCATCTGGAAGAAACCATTGACTACAATACCACCATAGGTACGTTTGAAACCTGTTGCAGAAATTTCAGTCAAAATATCATTCATTTCATCCTGCGCAATCATAGGTGGTGCCCAACTTTGATTGATAGTAGAGGCAATTATAGCTATAGCACCTGTTGGCTCTCCGTTATGTTCTGCACGTAACCAACTTTCACCAAAACAAGTTTGTCCTACAAAATTACCATTGACACAAGCGACATCAAATATAAAAGGTAATTTATTTTGATTCTGTAACGCGTTGATATCAGTCACGGAAAAACCTGAAGATCCCCATGAAGTATCACTACCATGACCTGTATAGTTTGTAATTCCCACGCCTGAGTTTAGCGCTGCAGTTACATCAGCCGGGGTCGGATCTCCCGAAGCATCTTCCTCTCCCTGAGAACCATCAAACATTTCATAAACAGGTGGGACATAAGTAAACGCTAATAAGTCAGTTTGAATATTTCTCAAATGCTCAAAATCCATCTCGTCATCATCACCGGGACCTTGTGATGATCCAACTGACATTACTCTATTGAGAAAATCTTCCGGTAATTCGTCTCCTTTTTCATACTCGATGGTTCTTTCTACCTGTGTAGTTACATGCTCAACACTTTCTGCGCTGAAACGTCCTACGAAGAACTCCAGATAATGATCATCACCTGAGACGTAGGCATATGCATTGTCTGAATCACCAGCCAGACCAGAATAATTGTTCGTAGGCACTTGTGAAGCATCACCTACGAGTAAGAGAAAAGTAAGTCCATTGGTGTTGTAATATTCAGTCACATAGTTTTTAATATTTTCAGCAGTGCCACCGGCTTCTGATACAGAGACCATTGTGGTGGGTTTTCCTATGGTATTTTTCCAATCTACCAGCGGCTGCATTTGAGGCATCCAGCCATCATGACAAATGATCAACATATTGCCTTCTTCTTCCAGCGCGTCATATCTTTCTTTGTAATTGGCAAAATGACGTTTGTAAATATGATTAAATTCCGCACTAGTACCATCTTTCGCTCTTGTTCCGGTTTGAATATTTCTGGTATCGGTACCATTCTCAAAGACTCTTAGTTTAACCTCTGAGTACACACGTAATACTTTACTTACCGGGTTATATTGAAAAGGTGTAATCTGAACAGCCTGACCTCTGACATCTCTCATGATATAAGGTTCTTTCAGTTCAGTGATTTCATTAGGGAAGAATTCATCTTTTTGATAGACTTTACCATAAACGTAAGGAACATCAGCCGGATTGATATTACGCAACAAATTACCTTTGGATGGGGCTATGTCCACATTAGGAATGTCGACATATTTAGTAGCAATAACTTCTACATCCATCAATGCTCTTGCCGGAATAGCGAGAGATGTGGTAAATTTAGGAAGGTCGGGTACACCTTGTTCAAGTATCGGACTAAGCCCTTTGGCCTGAATGAGATTAGCCGTTCCTTTGGAAGTCAAAACCGGAACTAATTGATAGTTATCAAGACTAATCGTAATTTCTGTCTCGCCTCTTGACAAGGCATTAACTTCTACTTTGTTTTGTTGTGCAAAAACAAAATAAGTACTTAACACTAATACATAAAAAATAAATTTATTCATGGTTTAATTTTTATAAATTGCAGGTACAAATATAAATATTTCACTGACAAAAAAACACTCTTGTTTCAAGAAAAAACATCCAAAAAAACACACTTTTAAAATCAAAAAATGAGATCTGAAATTCACTAGAAAAAGAACTTAAACACACTGTACTTGTCTGTTAAGATTTCTATTAAATCATTTACACAAATCGGTACTACAAGTAAATAAGTTTTAATGCCATTATCACCGGATAATTCTAGAAAACAAAACAAATAGATATAATCCAAAAAGGTTTCAGAAATAAATTTCTGAAACCTTTTCGTTTATCCAATATTCAACACAGATTATTGAATATTATTGATGTAAAATCTTAGCGGTGCTTATTTGTACAGTTTTTCATAATAGTCTTTTGCCATACGGTTACTCGAAAATTCAGGAACAACATCATCCATGGATTGATACACAACCTCTAACCAAGCTTTTGGGTCATCATAATACATAGGCACAACCTTATTTTCTAGCATTTCATAAAGATTATCTGCGTCTTTTTTATCCTGCTCCAAAACAGGTAACTTATAATCCAATTCCGGCAAAATAAATGAATTCTTACCATTTTTTTGAAACTCAGGAATCCAACCATCATTGATAGATAAGTTAATTGAACCGTTCATCGCCGCAGTCATACCGCTGGTACCGGAAGCCTCGCGTGTGATACGCGGGGTATTTAACCAAATATCAGAACCGGTTTTAAGTAGTTTAGACAGTTCAATCTCATAACCGGTCAATACAGCAAGATTGGATTTACCCTTAGTGTAATTGACCAGATAATTGAATATTTCTATACCGTGAAAATCATACGGGTAAGGTTTTCCTGCCCAGATAATCTGTACCGGATAATCCTTATTGTTCATAAGTTTGTCAAAACGCTCTAAGTCGTTCAGTAAAAGTTCTGCTCTTTTGTAACCAGCAAATCTACGCGCCCAAACAATCGTCAGCACATTGGGGTCAAAAGATTTCCCCGTTTGATCCAACACCTCATCAAAAAGTTCTTTTTTCAACTGCATTTTACGTTCTCTAAAACCTTTGGCACTTTTACGCTTCCAGGCTTTTTTAATCAGTTCGTCCTGCCAGAATTTTTGATTTTGGGCATTGGTTATAGGTATAATTTTACTAATCCCTTTAAAATCTTTCCACATATGGTTTGCAACCTTACCGTGCAATTTAGAGACCCCATTAGAGATTTTTGACATTCTTAATGCCGATACCGTATAATTAATTTTATCCCGGTTAACTATTTCTTGTTGTAACTCTTCCATTGATAAATGCTTACCAAAAAAGCCACAACGGTTGAGATGCATAGCCTCACGCTGTGTGTTACCGGCTTCTTCGGGCGTATGTGTCGTAAAAATCATATGTTCTTTGGACACACCCCGATCTCTTAAATAGTAAAATGCCGGTAATGCATGCCCTTCATTCAAATGATAGGCGTCTGCGCCACCCAAAGCTTCCACTACTTTTGCCCCGCCAATACCCAACACTATACTTTGAGATACACGGGTGAGCTCATTGGCATCATAGAGATAATTTGTTACAGTTCTGGAGATATAATCATTTTCAGGAATATCTGTAGTCAACAAGTAAACAGGAATAGTTCCAAAAATTTCAGGTTTAAGTACGTAGGCTTTAACCTTTACATTAGGATTATCATGAAGTTGTACCGTAACAGTAATGCCTGTATCTTCTAAAAAATCATAAGTTTTTTCCACGAAATCAACGCGCATGGTCTGATCGTCATTTCTCCCCTGATCATAATAACCATACTTCCACAACATTCCTACACCTATCATATTCTGTTTCAACTCATAAGCAGATCTCATATGCGATCCTGCCAGAAAACCTAACCCTCCGGAATAAATCTTCAGTGCTTGATCTATACCAAACTCCATACTGAAATAAGCTACTTTCTTATCGTATTTCTTGGCCGGCTTATAAGGGTGATACCATTGACTATATTTGCTTTTCATAAATTACTCTTATTTAATTGATTGTTATGCTTTTGTCATAAGTCGGCAAATTTAACAATATTAGTGTTTATCTGAAATTTTTTTATCAACATTAGATATAAAAGCAATCAACCCCTAAGAACATTGGATTCAACGCGGGGTTGACTTACAATTAAAAAGGAGTTTCAGCACATTTATTCCAATAGCTCAGTCTGATAAAGATCAAAATTTCATTTAGCCTTTGCTGATATTTACAAATGGGTTTCTATCCATGTCAAGACATACTGGTATATCTCTTCCCTGTTGGTTTCATTGAGCAATTCATGCCTGCCGTCCTTAAACAGCTTTAAGGTGACATCTTTAATACCGGCTTTCTTGTATTTATGATAGACCTCTTCTACACCTTTACCATTACCACCCACCGGATCCTTATCACCGGACATCAATAGTACAGGAAGATTTTTATCGATCATTGCAATCGTTTGTTGAGAGTTGGCGGCTATCAAACCTTTGAGCAAATCATTATAAAACTGAATACTAAAAACTGTACCACAATAAGGATCTGAAATATACTCATCAACCTTTTCAGGATCTCTGCTCAACCAATCAAAAGCAGTTCTATTCGGTTTAAATGCTTTATTGTAAGTTTTAAAACTCAATGTATCCATCAAAGGGGTTGGAGTTTTGGGATGGTTAAACAGCAATAATATTCTTGTTAACCATAAACCCGTATGTCCTAACAATCCCGGATGTCCCGCCGTTCCGGACAAGATAGCACCTTGAACACCCACAGAATCGGATGCAATAACATGTCTCATCAAGAAAGATCCCATACTATGCCCCATAACAAATAATGGCAGATGAGGATGCTTGTCTTTAATGTACCGGTTCAACGCTTTTAAATCATCTACTGTCTTTTGCCAACCCTCTGAGACTGCAAAAAAACCCAAGTTTTCAAAAGTTCCGGCTGTTTTCCCATGACCTCTGTGATCATTGGCATAAACAGCTATGCCATGAGTGTTAAGAAATGTTGCAAATTCATCATATCTTGCAGCATGCTCTGCCATACCATGAGCTATTTGCAGTACCGCTTTTACCGGTTGTTCACCGGCAGGCAACCATTGATAGATGTGTAAGTCAACACCGGGAGCTGTATTGAGAATAAATTCATGTGTTATCATTATATAAATCTGTTTTAAAATTTTTATTCTTCTACCCAATTTTTAGCGCGTTCTACGGCTTTTTTCCAAAAGTACAATTGGCGTTCCACTACCTTAGGATCTGCTTTTGGACTAAATGTTTGATCAACAACCCAACGGTTTTTTATTTCATCTATGCTTTCCCAATAGCCTACGGCCAGTCCCGCCAGATAAGCCGCACCCATTACTGTAGCCTCCAAGTTTTTTGACCTGACAACGTTAAAACCAAAACTATCGGCTTGTATTTGCATCAACAAATCACTGGCTCCGGCACCACCATCAATCCGCAATTCCGGGGTTTGTTTTTGCGCATCAGCTTCCATAGCTTTGACGACATCATAAACCTGATAAGCAATCCCTTCTAATGTTGCTCTGGCAATATGTGCCTGTGTAGTACCCCTTGTCATACCTATAATAGTTCCACGGGCATATTGGTCCCAATACGGTGCCCCCAGACCTGTCAAGGCCGGTACAAAATAAACACCGCCACTATCTTCTACACTTGCCGCCAAAACATTGACTTCACGGGATTTTTTTATAATACCCAATCCATCGCGTAACCACTGAATAGCAGCACCACCAATAAACACACTTCCCTCAAGCGCATAAGTAGTTTTACCATTGATCTGCCAAGCAACGGTCGTCAATAGATTGTTACCGGAATACACAATCTTATCACCGGTATTCATCAACAAAAAACAACCGGTACCATAGGTGTTCTTAACCATACCCGGCTGTGTGCACAGCTGCCCGAATAACGAAGCCTGCTGATCGCCAATAATTGAAGCGATAGGTATTTTAGTAGAAAATAATGTCGTAGCAGACTGACCATAGACTTCACTACTCTGTCTGACTTCCGGCAACATAGACTTGGGAATATCAAATAAATCCAGTAATTCCTCATCCCATGCCATTGTCCTGATATTATACAGCATAGTCCTACTGGCGTTTGACACATCTGTAATAAACATCTTACCACGTGTAAGCTTCCAGACCAACCAGGCATCCACGGTTCCCATACACAAATCACCCTTGAGAGCTTTGGCTCTGGTGCCTTTCACATGATTCAGTATCCATTTGACTTTGGTCGCTGAAAAATAAGCATCGAGAATTAATCCCGTTTTTTCTTTGATGATGTCATTGTATCCTTTGGCTTTCAACCGGTCACAATAGTCTGCAGTTCTACGGTCTTGCCAAACGATGGCATTATAAACGGGTATACCTGTGGTTCTGTCCCATACGATAGTTGTTTCGCGTTGGTTAGTTATACCAATAGCAGCAATATCCAAACCTGTAACATCTGCTTGGGCTATAACTTCTGCCGCAACCGATATTTGCGACGACCAGATATCGTCAGGATTATGTTCTACCCAACCCGGTTTAGGGAAAATCTGTTGAAATGATTTCTGTGACGTTCTATTCTATATTGTTTTTTTAATGCTCACATGTCACCTTTGATATTTAAAATAATCATTTCGCTGTATGTTTAATGATGATTTTAAACACGCCGGTTTCATGGGTTTGTATGTTATTGTTTTATAAAATCACCTGTGACTGACCTGGCACTTATCTATAGAAACATTGATTAAAATGATTTTTATTCAAAATTATTTTGCAGATCTGTTTCAACTTATTGACAACCACTGTTAAAGTCCGCAACATAAACAATACGTGCTAAGCGTATTCAGTATTTTCTGAAAACAATCAAAACAACCTGAAATGTGCTATTTATTCCACTTTTTTCAAAGAATAGTTACTTGCTATGGCTTTAAATGCACTTATTTCTTGTGCTACCCACACATCATCTTTCCCCATAAGGTCTGCCATTAGCCGGGCTACTTTTTCAGCACTTTGTATAGCTGCTTGTGCATCGAGGAACAATAACCTGACCCGCCTTGCCAAAACATCTTCCACACTCATTGCCATCTCTTCCCTGACGGCCCATACAACCTCAGCTAAGGTATAAGGGTACGCCGGATGCAAGCGTTCAGCATACTCAGGTTGCTCTTTTTGAATTGACATAATCGCCGGTTTGTCAGAACCGTAAAGGTATAGATGATCAGTTCTATCCACTTGATCTTCAGGTAAGTTTCCATGAATAGACAGGTATTTGGTTTGACAGAGTTCAAACGGCAAACCATTTACCCTAAGCGCTTTATCCACTGTATCTTTAGCCATTTTCCTGTAAGTCGTCCATTTACCACCTGTAATAGTAACCAATCCTGATGCAGATACAATTACCTTATGACTTCTGGATACCTCTTTGGTACTTTTACCTTCTTTTTCCGGAGCTGCCAGAGGTCTTAAACCGGCAAATACTGACAGCACATCGTCACGGGTAGGCTTTTTCACCATATATAACGATGCCGTCTGTAAAATAAAATCTATTTCTTTCTGAAGCGGTTGGGGTTCATATTCTGCTTTTTCCACCTGTACATCTGTCGTTCCAACAATGAGTTTATCATGCCATGGCACAGCAAATAACACACGACCGTCTGAGGTTTTGGGAATCATCAACGCATCATCTCCGGGTAAAAACGATTTATCCAACACCAAATGAATACCCTGACTGGGTACTATTAAGTCACGTCCGTTCGGTGTATCCATCTGCAAAACCGTGTTACCGCCAAACGCGCATCATCAAACTGACCATCATAGTACAACACCCCGCTTCTCAAATGCTTTGCCTTGATATTCGGCAACTTCTTCAAAGTTGTATCCTTACTGATAAACTCTGTATCTCCCAAACTCAACTTACCCGAAAATAAATCATAAACCCCTAATCCCACGCGGTACATCATGGCATTGAGCCAGTTATAAGAAGGGATGACAAACGCTTGTTTTTCTACCAAATGCGCTGCGTTATGGGCGAGTAATCCCCGTTCTTTTAAAGCTTCTTTAACCAAATCCACATGACCTTGAGCTAAATACCGCACGCCCCCATGTACTAATTTTGTACTTCTACAAGAGGTTCCCTTAGCAAAATCATACGCTTCCAGCAACAAAGTTTTGAAACCTCTGTTGGCTGCATCAATAGCAACACCCAGACCGGTAGCACCTCCCCCAATCACGACAACATCCCAGGACCTGCTGTTTACTACTTTTGTCAATTCATCAGAACGGTTCATTATATATCGTATTATTTGTTATAAAAATCACATACAAATATACGAGACTTTACGATAGAAAATAAAAACAATTAGCACCGAATTCAACAAATCTACATGCTTTTGTCCTCATTAATTCTTAAATCAACCTTAACATTATGTCAGCAATAAATTCTCATTGAACTTAAATCATCATAGATAGTTAAACAGGCCAGCGATCTTTAAATGCTTTTGAGCAAATCATCAACGACAATGGAAACACAACGACATATGAAATTCCCACTGATTAATAAGCGCTTAAAATCAAACAAAAGTAAAACATTACAGGCTTCAAAGTCCGGCTAACAGCTACACTTGAGACTTCTCAAACCAGATGTCTGCACCACAACACTGATAAAAATTTACTGTTAAAATAAACATCCTTATCCATCACCACCTTTAAATTAAACCGGTGGCGGATAAATCTTTTATATATTTGTACCATGACTAAAGCACAATTTAAAGAATTGGGACAACTTTTATCTACAGAAAAAAACATTGTCATTGTCCCGCATAAAAACCCTGATGGTGATGCTATAGGATCTGTTTTAGCTTGTTACCATTATCTAAAAAAGAAAGATCACAACGTTCAAATCGTCAGCCCCAACAGCCACCCGCAATTTTTAGCATGGCTTCCGGGTGCTGATACCATATACAGGTTTGATTATCACAATATACAATCAAAAAAAGCCATCAATAACGCTGATCTTATTTTTTTGATGGACTTCAATACCCTGAGTCGTGTGGGTGATGATATGCAAAAAACACTGGAAGCTTATCAAGGCACTTTTGTGATGATAGACCATCATCAGGAACCCTCAGACGTGGCAAAGTATCTGTTTTCTGACACCTCTGTATGTGCTACCGCGCAAATGTTTTATTATTTTTTAGAACAATTGGGTGACTTGTCTTTAATCGACCGTACTATAGCTACTTGTATCTACACTGGCATTCTAACAGATACCGGTTCTTTCAGATTTGCAAGCACCACTGCAGACACACACCGCATTGTCGCCGATCTTATTGATAAAGGCGCTGACAATTCATCTATTTACAGCAGTATTTTTGACCAGAACACCTATGGTCGCATGCAGCTTCTCGGCGTTGCTTTACAAAACCTCGTTGTGTTACAGGAATATAATACCGCCTATATCACCATTTCGGAAGCTGAAAAATCGGCTCATGATTTCCAAAAAGGCGACACAGAAGGATTTGTCAACTATGCCTTATCCATCAAAGACATTAATTTTGGGGTAATCTTCATAGAGGATAAAGAACAGGAAATTATCAAGATATCCTTTAGATCCAAAGGCAATTTCTCTGTCAATAAGTTTGCCAGACAACATTTTGACGGTGGCGGACACGACAATGCCGCCGGTGGACGTTCAAAACTGGACATGAAAGAAACTGTTGAGCAATTTACAGACTTACTCCCTCAATATAAAAATGAAATCATCAATTCTTATGAATCATAATTGGATTTATATCATGATTGTCCTGTTGTTTGTCGGGTGTTTTAAGCCCAAAGCAAGGCACCCTGTCACTTACACATCGGGCAGGGATCAATCAACGTCTATCGCTTTCAACAAAAAACTCTATGAACTGGAGAGCAAACGCATTGAATCCTACATTAAAAAAGACAGTCTGAACGTATATCAAAACTCGAAACTTGGATTTTGGTATGCCATTACCAATGACATCAAGGACGATATCTTTCCTGAAAAAGGAGATAAGGTAACATTTGATTATGCTGTGTATGACTTTGACGGTCATCTATTGTATGCTAAAGAAGACCTGGGAAGACAATCGTATTATATAGAGCAACAAGAGATGATTCAGGGTTTACAAGCCGGTATACAATTTTTGAACAAAGGTGAAAAAGTTATATTTTTGTTCCCCTCACATATGGCTTACGGCTATTATGGCGACAGAAATAAAATAGGAGCCAACACCCCTATCATCATAACATTAGAACTAATAGACATTAACAAAAAGAATATTAAACCATGAAACAAATAACGAGTTTATTACTGAGTTTTATCGTACTCATCAGTGTACTATCATGCCAAAGTCAACAACAAGACAAAGGTATTTATGCCGATATAAAAACCGACAAGGGAACAATTTCAATCAAATTAGAATTTGAACAAGCCCCCGTTACAGTTGCAAATTTTGTATCGCTTGCCGAGGGCAACAATAAAAATGTTGCTGAAGACTACAAGGGTAAAAAGTTTTATGACGGCCAGATTTTCCACCGGGTCGTTCCCAATTTTGTCATACAGGCAGGTGATCCTACCGCACAAGGTTCAGGAGGTCCCGGCTACAAATTTGAAGATGAAATCAAACGGGACAGTACTGGAAAACCTGTATTAATACATGATAGAGCAGGAACCTTATCCATGGCCAATGCCGGTCCAAACACCAATGGCAGTCAGTTTTTCATCACTCATAAAGCCACGCCACACCTCGACGGCAAACACGCTGTATTTGGTTATGTAGTCAATGGTCAGGAAGTTGTTGATTCTATAGCCCAAGGCGATAAAATCATTAGTATCAACATCATCAGAAAAGGTAAAGACGCTGAACAGTTTGATGCACCGGAAATACTGGCTAAATCCTTAAAATCTTATGAAGATAAACTGGCAAAAGAAGCTAAAAAACTTGAAGAAGCTAAAAAACAACTTCCCAAAATAACTGCTGATAAAGCCAAGTTTTTTTCTGATATGAAAACTAAAGCCAAAACATACAACTCAGGATTAAAGGTTTACACGCTGAAAAAAGGTACAGGGGAAAAACCAAAATCCGGAGTCACTGTTTTAGTCAATTATGCCGGTTATTTTACCGATGGTCATATGTTTGATACCAGCTGGAAAGATTTGGCTAAAACATTTACCACTTACAACGCACAAAAAGATAAGCAAAACGGCTACCAACCTTTTAAAGTAACCTATAACAAAGAAGCCCGTTTAATTAACGGTTTTAAAGAAGGTTTACTTCAGATGGAGTACGGTGAAAAAGCGTTGCTATTCATCCCCTCATATTTAGGGTATGGCGATGCAGGTGCCGGTAACGTTATTCCTCCCAACACTAATCTGGTATTTGAGGTAGAAATTTTGGATGAAAAACTTTAAAGGTTAATCAAAAAACTTTAATATAGAAGAAGCTGCGTCATAGGGCGTAGCTTTTTTTTGTTTTAGAAGCTCTAATTGATTATTCAATTCCTTTTTAACATTCTTATGTGTGTAAAACTTGTTCAACACAGCCTGATTCAAAGTATCAAATAACCAAAACTCTTCTTGCTGTTCCCGTTTAGCAATAAAAGTATCATTGTCTTTGGTGTAAGACACATAAGACTGTATCATTTCCCAGACCTTATCTATACCGATATGCTCCAGTGCACTACACGTCAAAACTTTGGGTATCCAACCATTGGGCTTTTCTGAAAAAAGATGTAAAGCGTTGATATATTCTTGTCTCGCCAGTTTTGCTCTCTGAACATTATCGCCGTCAGCTTTATTGATAAGTATGGCATCGCACAACTCCATAATTCCCCGTTTCATACCCTGTAATTCATCTCCGGCACCGACAATCTGTAATAGAAGAAAAAAATCCACCATAGAATGCACTGTTGTCTCGCTTTGCCCTACGCCTATAGTTTCAATAAGAATAACATCATAACCTGCTGCTTCGCACAACACAATACTTTCTCTGGTTTTTTTGGCAACTCCCCCCAAATGCGACCCTGATGCTGAGGGTCTGATAAACACATTGGAATTTTGCACCAAACGTTCCATTCTGGTCTTATCACCCAGAATACTGCCTTTACTTTGCGAACTACTGGGATCTACAGCCAATATGGCTACTTTTTTACCTTGGGATGCCAATAAACCGCCAAAAGACTCTATAAAAGTACTTTTTCCGGCACCGGGAACACCGGTAATACCTATACGAATACTGTTACCACTGAGCGGTAAACATTGATTAATTAATTTTTCTGCCTGCGTTCTGTGTTTTTCATGTTCACTTTCTACAAGCGTAATCGCTTTACTCAAAGAAGGCATGTGACCTTTTAAAATTCCAGAAAATAATTGTTTGATAGTAGTCAAAATTTTAATTTTAAAGCGTTTATACCATGTTTTTTGTCAACCTTAGATAAATTACAAACACCTGTTTACAAGTGTATTAAATCAAAAAACGTTATAAAAGGACTAAACCCAGAGCTATTATGACTTTAAGGATCAACTCCTCAATCATTGCCCTATAATAAATCCAGACAAACTTACGGATATTTTTTATATCGTAAGTGATTACTTGTTGAATCTAAATCCTAAAAATTTACATTTTATCTCAAAAAAAGACCCTAAAAAGCTGTTTATCTCTTTTGCATTAGCACTTTATATCGAATCCCATTGGCATTTACAAAAAAAGTCAGGCAATCTGCATCAATTCTTTAGAAGCAAAAACTTTGATAACGCAAAAAATTAAACAGAAGGACATTAGAACAAACACAATCAAAAAAATCGATGTAAATCGATGCTATGACTTTTTTAAATCGATAATTTTTGAATATATTTCTGCAACTTATGTTACATAAAAAACAGTCTAATTTAACCCTGATAAATGACACCAACCAGAATACTAAAATCGTAAACAGCTGATTAAAAGATGGTTTTGTGTTTTATGTTGTTTTATATTGTTGTTTTTTTAAACTTTCGCATCAACGCTGTTAGCACTTAAAAAACAGGATATATTTCATTTATTCTCATTAATATAACTATATTTGTACTCGATAATCATTGATTATGAAAAAGGATAAGTTAACGCTTATCCTAAGGGGGTAAACAAAGGAGTGTGTCGTCAAAAGCGACACACTTTCTTTTTTTATCACACTTAGTTCTATTGATTGCTCTCTACAACACTACACATTTCACTAAGCTAAATGCTCATAAGACAAGTAAACCCATAAACATCAGGTCTGCCAGTGAATATTTTGACTTAATAAAACAAATGTAAAATATGATGTTGAGTAAGGTTTGACAAAAACCCTTAGTTTATCAAAGCCATATAGTCTTGTTCAGATAATACAGGAATACCCAACTTTATTGCTTTATCCCGTTTTGCCGGTCCCATTTTGTCACCGGCGATGACATAATCAGTATTCTTGGATATCGAACTGCTGATCACACCACCATGCTGTTCTATAGAAGTCTTAAGTTCTGTTCTTGAAAAATGGGTAAACACTCCGGAAACTACTACTCTTTTGCCTTCAAATTGATTGCCCAACAGCGTCGACTGAGCCTCATTGACAGCTAACTGAACCCCATATTGTTTTAAACGTTGTACTAATTGGATATTTATCAAATCATTAGAAAAAGCCATAATACTCTCAGCTATTTTATCCCCTATGTCATCGACACTAATTAATTCTTCAAAACCGGCTTGCATCAGTGAATCTATGTTTTTAAAGTGCTTGGCTAAACGTTTGGCAACGGTCTCCCCCACATAACGGATGCCTACGGCATACAGCACCCGTTCAAACGGAACATTTTTCGAAGCTTCTACTCCTTTAACAATATTCTCTGCCGATTTCTCTGCCATACGCTCCAACGGAATAATAGTCTCTGCCGTCAACTCATATAAATCAGCATAATTGTGAATGAGTCCGGCATCATAGAGTAAACTGATGGTTTCCCCACCCAAACCTTCGATATCCATCGCTTTTCTACTGATAAAATGTTCAATACGCCCTTTGGCCTGTGTAGGACAACCATAGGTATTGGGACAATAATGTTTGGCATCACCTTCCTCCCTGACAAGCAGTGTATGACAATCCGGACAATGAGTAATATAGACTATAGGTTGCGCATCGGGTTGTCTGCGGGCATAATCAACGCCTACTATTTTAGGTATTATTTCGCCGCCTTTTTCCACCATGACATAATCATTAAGACGTAAATCAAGCTTGGCTATTTGATCTGCATTATGCACTGAAGCTCTTTTGACTACTGTTCCTGCCAGTTGTACCGGATCAAGATTAGCGACAGGTGTGATGGCTCCGGTACGCCCCACTTGATAATCAATACTCAATAATTGCGTAAGCGCTTGTTCAGTTTTAAACTTGTAGGCAATAGCCCAACGTGGCGACTTGGCCGTATAGCCCAATTCTTGTTGGTACATCAGATTATTAACTTTTACCACAACACCATCGGTTTCATAAGCCAAATCATGACGCTTATCGTCCCAGTATCTTATAAAATCCAGAACTTCAGTCATGTTTTGACACACCTTACCTTCTTTGGGAACTTTAAAACCGGCCTGTCTTGCATGCGTTAATGTTTCTGCATGCGTGCCGTAAGTTACATCACCCACCACCTGATAGAGCAAGCAATCCAAAGGACGTTTGGCAACCTCAGCGGAATCTTGAAGCTTTAAACTCCCACTTGCAGTATTACGCGGATTGGCGTAGGTTTCCAAACCGAGTTCTTCACGTTCTGCATTCATCCGGTGAAAACCGTCTAAAGGCAAAATAACCTCGCCTCGTATATCAAATACATCCGGCAAATCTCCCTTTATAGTCAAAGGGATGGAACGAATAGTTTTAATATTCGCTGTCACATCATCACCCTGAAAGCCGTCACCACGGGTTACGGCATGTTCCAATGACCCATTTTTATAAGTCAGATTGATTGATGCCCCATCATATTTCAATTCACAGAAATACTCAACGGCATCTACCCCCAGAATCTTCAACAGACGTTGTTCCCAATCCTTGAGGTCTTGTTCTGAATAAGAATTTGCCAAAGAATACATCCTTTGTTGGTGGATTAGCGTTTTAAAGTTTTTAGTCACAGCACCACCTACACGTTGGGTAGGAGAATTGGGATCAAAAAACTCAGGATTTTGAGTTTCCAACGCTTCCAGCTCTTTCAACAATTGATCAAACTCATAGTCTGATATACTGGGTTGGTCAAGGACATAGTATTCGTGATTGTAAGTATTTATTCTGTCACGTAATTCTTGGATTTTTTCGGCAATAGATGGCATAACACATTTGGTTTTTTGTGAGCTAAAAATACATTAAAAAATAAGATTGTAAAAACAAAAATAAATCGTCAATTGTATAGTATAAATACAATTGTTATTGAGTAACAGTGATACTAAGCCTTGGATTCTACCTGAATATCCACGACATAACCTTCGTGATTTCTCACATTGAACACCATTTGATTATCAAAAATCAAATACTGCCCCTTGATGCCCATCAATTTCCCCGTAAACTGTGGTTGTTTATCGAGGTTTAAGCTCTTAAACTTCTCCGGGTATTGCAAAACAGGAAACTCTATACTGGTTTCTTGTTGGTGTTCTAAAAAATAAGGTTTTACAGATTCCGGTATAAAAGCTTTCAATTGATTTCTCTTTGCTATGAGATCCTCATCTTCCAATTGATTTTTGAGCATCTGACGCCAATTGGTTTTATCACTGATGTGTTCCTTTAACACTACTTCAGTTATGCCTGCCAAATACCTGTTTGGTACAACCACAATTTCTAGTGCTTCATGTGCCCCCTGATCAATCCACCGGGTGGGAATTTGACTTTGACGGGTTACCCCTACTTTGACTTTACCGGAATTGGCAAGATAAACCACATGAGGTTGTAATTGTACTTCTTTTTCATAGTCCAGATTACGGTCTTCTATATCGAGGTGCGCTTTACTGAGCTCAGGGCGTATAACCCATTCTGCGGTTTGGGGTAATTCAAAAAAACAAGATTTACAATGCCCGTGTCTGTATATAGGTAAGGTTTCGCCACAGCCCAAACATTGAAAATGTCTAAAAGTGATGGTTAACGTTTTTTCAAGCACTTGATTGAGATGAATAAAATCTGTATCAAGATCTAGAAAATACTGAACAGGCGTTTGATAAGCTGTTCGCATTTTTTTGAGGACGCCTGAAAAAGTCATATGGCCGGGCTTTGATTAGTTAATAAATTTGCGAAGTATATACACTTTTATAGTGTCATACTGCTTTTATAAATCATACCGCCACTTGGAGGTGACGGTATGACAGTTATAAATTTGTAAGATATCTTATTCTTCGTCTTTCATTTCTTCTGCCCGTTTTTTCATCAGTTCTTCCTGAACATTAGAAGGAACGGTTTGGAAATTGTCAAACTCAGTCTTGAAAGATCCTCTTCCCTGAGTTAGTGACCTCAAGGAGGTAGAATAACCATACATTTCTGCTTCGGGCACTTTTGCTGTGATTCTCTGGTACTTACCAACACCTTCCATACCCATGACAACCGCTCTACGGGATTGCAGATCTGTCATGACGTTACCCATCATTTCTTCGGGTACAGTGACTTCCAGATCAAGGATAGGTTCCATAAGTTTAGGATTGGCATTGAGGAACGCATCTTTAAAAGCGTGCGAAGCTGCAAGTTTAAATGAAAGGTCATTAGAATCTACCGGGTGCATTTTTCCATCAAACAACATCACACGTACATCTCTGGCATAGGAACCGGTCAATGGCCCTTCTTCCATGACTTCCATCACACCTTTAAGTACAGACGGCAAATAACGTGCATCTATAGCCCCACCAACAATACAGTTATAAAAGACGAGTTTACCACCCCAGTCTAAGTCTATAGTATCTACGCCTCTGATGTTGAATCCTTCAGGATCAGGCATATTTTCTTTATAAGGTTCTATCTTGATGTGCACCTCTCCAAATTGCCCGGCACCTCCGGATTGTTTTTTATGTCTGTAACTTGTCGTTGCAGACCGTTGTATGGTTTCTCTATAAGCTACGCGTGGTTGATTATATTCGGCATTAACTTTATAAACATTTTTCAATTGCCAATCAATCACTTGCAAATGCAACTCACCCTGACACCCTAATATATGTTGTTTTAACTCAGTAGAATACTCTATGATACAAGTAGGATCCTGGCTGTGAATTTTCTTTAAGGCATCATGTAGTTTTTCTTCATCTTTGGCATCAGTAGCGGAAACAGCTTTTCTAATACGGGAAGTCGGGTACTTGATAGGTTTTATAACATGAGGTTTGCTATCACTATAAAGCGTATCATTGGTTTCTGTATATTTCAATTTTAAAGTTGCTCCTATATCACCGGCACTCAACTTTTCTACCTGTTGGCGATTCTTACCATCCATGATAAAGAGTTGGTTGATGGATTCTGTGTCTCCTGTTCTGGAATTGACAAGTTTAGTACCCTGGTTCAATTCACCGGCTTTGACCTTAAAGAAGGTTATTTTTCCAAGATTGGGATCATTGAATGTTTTAAACACAAATAAGGTTGCAGGATCATTTATACGGTCTATGGTTTCACCCTCTACGCTTTGTTCTTGTTTTAATTCAATAGCGGCAGGCGCTACATTATCAATAAAGCCCATAAGACGGCCACTACCCATATCGTTTAATGCAGACATACAGAACACAGGGAATAACTCATGGTTTAGCATACCTTTTTTGATACCCTCACGCATTTCATCCTCATTTAGTGTTCCTTTATCAAAGAACAACTCCATAAGTTCTTCATCATTTTCAGCTGCTTTTTCCACCAATTCGTTGTGTAACGTGTCAGCTAATTCTTTTTGGTCTGCAGGAATTTCCAGCTTTTCCGGTTTGCCACCATCAGGACCAAACTTATACATCTTCATTTTTAAGACATCAACGATACATTGCGCACCGTCTATAACTAATGGGTATTGTATCTTAATAGCATTTTTACCTACAAATTCAACGATACTATTGAAACTTTGATCAAAATTAGCTTTTTCATGATCTATTTGATTAATGACAAACACTGTAGGCTTGCTAAATCTATCCACATAATTCCAGGTTATCTCTGTTCCTATTTCCACACCGTGTTGAGCATTGACAACCATAACTACAGTATCAGCCACACGCATGGTACTGGCAATCTCACCTACAAAATCATCAAGACCCGGTGTATCTATAATATTGATTTTATAATTACGCCATTCCGTATGCAAAGGGGTTGCAAAAATGGAATTCTGACGCTCTTTTTCTAATTCGTGAAAGTCAGCAACTGTGTTTTGATCTTCTACACTTCCACGACGATTCAGGAGTCCGGCTTCAAAGAGCATAGTCTCAGCAAGCGTTGTTTTACCACTATGATGCGCTCCA
>PDWJ01002703.1_pt1 | contig 20647 bp, 23 predicted proteins | sample 1430881 | NCBI WGS metagenome assembly PDWJ01 (sample SAMN01162460, study PRJNA174530) | Oral metagenome, whole genome shotgun sequencing project. | biome: Marine environment; feature: Marine mammal; material: Swab sample of the gingival sulcus; isolation source: swab sample of gingival sulcus... | reverse complement strand
CTTGCACGAGGTCGACTCCGCGCTCGGGGACGCGCCGTAGTGGCGGCGATAGGTCGGGGACGCCACGACCTCGTCCACCGGGCCCGCCATGGCGACGCGGTCGTCGCGGTCGACCAGGATCGCGTGGGTGGCGAACTCGGGGACGAAGGCCATGTGATGGCTCGCGAGCAAGACGGCGAGGCCGCGATCGCGGCGCAACCGGTCGAGGAGCTCGAAGGCGGCGCGCTCGGCGACAGCGTCCAGCGCGCTGGTCGGCTCGTCGAGGAGCACGACGCCGGGATCGCTAGCCAGGGCCCGGGCGATCCACACCCGCTGCTTCTGACCCTCCGAGAGCGTCCCGAAGGGCTCGTCGAGCAGTTCGATGGCGCCGGCGTCGGCGACGGCACGCCGGACGGACCCGCGCCGCTTGCCGAGGTGGAAGGGATCGAGGAACGACCAGCCCCGGTCCGTGCCGGCGCGGATGATGTCGATGGCCCGCGCCGGCATCGCGTCCTCGTAGTCGCCCCGCTGAGGCACGAAGCTCACGGGGACCCTGGGCCCCCAGCGCAGCGCACCACCGATGGGCGCGAGCAGCCCCAGCAGCGTCTTGAGCAGCGTCGACTTGCCGCTGCCGTTTCGGCCGATGAGCGCCCACAGCTGCCCGCGGTGGACCTCGGCGTCCAGCGGCGGCAACAGCGGCCGCCCGCGGTAGCCGACGACCAGGCTGTCGAGGGTCAGGGCTGGGGCGCTCATTCGGCCTCGACGCTACGCGTGGCCGTGGTCGCCGTCGCGGTGGTAGAAGACAAAGCTGACCTCTGAAAGGGCCGTGGGCTGGACCTGCACATCGTAGGTCCCGATCGCGAGCGTGATGTGATACCCCACCGCGGCCTCGGCGCAATCGGCGAAGTCGGTCTCCCGCTCCTCGAGCGGCACCGCGACGCCCTGAGCGTCGGTCACCGCGAGCGTGACATCGGCAGTCGTGAAGATGACGAACTCGCCCGCGGCGCCCGGCCTGAACTTCACGAAGCCGCCGCGGGTGCCGTCGCCGAGGTCCGCCAGCGTCACGTCGACGCGGGTGTGCTCGAAGGTGGCGTCCGGGGCGCTGGCGACGTCGGCGCTGGCGATGATCGGCTCTGCAGGCCCGCCCACGATGTGAGCGCAGACGTGGGCCGCGTCGCTCTGCGCGGTGTGGTCTACGCCGCGCTCATCGTCACACCCGCCGGCCAGGGCCAGGGCCAAGGCCAGCGCGGCCGCCGCCGCGATCAGGAGCTTGGGGTTCATGGAGCGCTCTCCTTTGTCATCGTTGCCTTGTCGGGTGCTCGCGCCGGGTCGAGGCGACCCCGGACGAGGGGGCGCGCGGCCTTACTGCGGGCCGAAGCGCCTCTCGGTGATCTCGAGCCCCGCGCCCTTGGAGACGGCCTCGGCGAGGCGCGCCGGCAGGTCCGCCGCGGCGTCGCTCGCCCAGTCCACGCCATCGAACACGGACGCCGGGATCGTGACGAGCGCCTCGAGGCGCAGGCCCACCGCTTCGCCGCGGCCGATGACCGCGCCCAGCGCGCGGCTCAGGGTGACCGGGTCGCTGACGGTGACGTCGAAGGCCACGCCCTCGGCGGGCAACCGCGCCGCCTCGCCGGCGAGGGCGTCGAAGACCTGACCGCGCACGGTCAAGGTCTCCAGGGGCGCCGACAGCTGCCCCATGGCGCCGCGCTCGAGCTGGCAGCCGCCGGCGCACCCCATGAGGGGGACCTCGGCGACGCCGCCGAAGGGGACGCTCGCGACACCTGCGACGTCGATCGTGAGCCGCGGCCCGGTCGCCCCGGCGTCTTCCGCCAGCTCGGCCGCGATGTCTTCGTAGGACACCACGGCGCCGCTGTCGTGGTGGCAGTGGCCGCTATGGCACAGGGTGTAGCCGTCGGGCGGCTCCGAGGGGTCGAAGGCCGCGTCGACGCCGGCGGCCAGCTGAGTGACGGTCAGCGCCCCCAACGTGACATCCACGGCATCAACTCGGACGCGGTAGTCCTGCACGGTCTTGAGGCGGCCGCGGTCGTCGAGGCGCTCGCCCTGCGGCGCGAAGCTCGCGGCGAGCTCTACCTCGAGGATGCCCCAGGGCAGGCCCTCGTCGAAGGCGCACCCCGATGACGGCGCGGCGATGTGCAGCGCGGCGGCGGCGGCGGCGGCGGCGAGCCTACTCCGTGAGCGCGCTGTAGAGCGCATCGGCCACCTCCTGGGCGTGCTGAGCGTAGGTCTCGGCGTGCTCGAAGTGGGTGCCGCCGCGGAGCACGATCAACGCTCCCTTGGCCAGCTTGGTGAGCGTCCTGCTGGTGTTCCGTGGGTAGAACTCCTCCTGGATGATGAGGCGAGCGCCCTTGCCGCGCATGCGCTTGAGGACCTTGGCGACGTGCCCGGGGCTGGGGCGGATGCCCGGCTTCTCCTCGACGGTGGCGACCTGCTCGAGGCCCAGCCAGTCGATCACATAGACCCAGGAGTCAGTGGGTGAAGTGGGGGTTGCCGCCCGGGTGGATGTCTCCCTGGGCGCGATCGATCCGCCCGGCGGGGACCTGAAGCTTCGTCGCCACCAGCGTTGAGGCGTCGAGGTAGCCTGGCCCCCCGGGTTGGATCGCGCCGTTGCGCGCGTTGACCAGCAGGGGCGGCAGCCAGCCGACCTCGAGCTCGAGGCCGTTGAGGATGACGAGATCCGCCCGCGAGAGCGGGAGCAGCAGGCTCGGCTTGGGGTCGACGTAGTGGGGGTCCTCGGTGGGCCGCGCCAGCGCGGTGACAGCGACCCGCTCGCCGCCGACCTCTGCCGCGAGCGCCGCCAGATCGGGGAGCGTCGCGACGATCTTGATCTCGGCCGCCGCGACGCCCTCGCTGATGAGCGGGAGCGCCAAAACGGCGGTGAGGACGCGGGCTGCTGGGTGCATCTTGCCTCCGATGGCTGGCTAGTAGCCGTGAGCGCCGTGAGCGCCGATGAGGACCTCGAGGGCGACGATCCCGGCCCAGACGGGCTCATCGCGCCACGACGGCAGGTCGGCGGCTCCTTGAAGGCGAAGCCGCGAGAAGTGGGAGGGGTAAAAGGTGACGGCGGTCGCGAAGCGGTGGCGGTCGCCACGCTGGTCGACGTCGAGGTAGTCGCCCTCGGCGCCGCTCACGTAGTCATGGCGCGCGCCGACCTCCCACTGGCTGTCGACCTGCCAGACGATCGAGCTGTACATCCCCCAGTCCCCGAGCACGTCGCCCGGCGTCTGGCGGGTTCGGTACATCCCCTCGACGGTGAGCGACACGCTCGTGCGGCCGGCGTGACCGATGGGGCGGTACCGCAGGTACACGTCGGAACCGTAGATCTCGCTGCGGTTGCCGTGGCCGGTGGGGTTGGGGCCCAGCTGGGCCGACACCCCCCACGCCAGCGACCAGTCGTCGGACAGCGGAAAGAAGTGCTTCATCGCGACCGTGTACAGCAGGTCCTCGAGGCTCTCGACGCCGAGATCGTCGGCGCCGAAGAAGCTCCGCGCGGTCGCGGCGCCGGCGGCGTCGGTCGCGGAGCCGATGACCTCCGCGTACCAGGGCAGCGGCGTCAACCACGACAGCTCCATCCCCACCCCGCGGCTCCCCTCTCCACCGAAGAACTTGCCGTTGACGAGCGGCTGGTCGGCGAAGTGCCACGAGTGGGGGTGGGTGTCGTTGAGGCGCCCGAAGCGGGTCAACAGCTGCCCCGCCCGCAGCTGCAACTGACACGGCAGGTCCAAGGTGGTGGCATAGGCCTCCTCCACCTCGACGCCGAACTGGGACAGGACGATGTTCGCCTCGAAGCGGAAGAACGGATCGACGCTCGACTCGACGTGCATCTCGAGCTGCTGGAAGGTGAAGCCGGTCTCGTTCGGGTCGTGGGCCCCCACCTGCAGCGGTTCGCCGGAGAAGTACGCGAGCGCGCCGTCGAAGATGAAGGAGATGTCGGGGTTGAGGCTCTGGAGCACCGCGGCGTAGCCCGTCGGGGTCGTCCCGCTCGACGCGGCGTAGGAGGGCTCACGGGCCTCCGGTGCCGCGGCGGCGTCCGCGCCCAAGGCGGCGTCGAGGGCCGCACGGTCCTCGGGGCTGAGCCGGTCCGGATCTCCGGCCTCGCCGATGTCTGTCGGCGGCGCAGCTGCGGCGGGCTCGGCGCCGGCGGCCACCAGCGCCAAGGTGAGCGCTAAGCTCGTGGTCCGGATCATCTTCATCGCACGCCGACGCTAACGCACCAGAAGCGCTTATGCAACCCCATCCCATATAGTCCCACGGTCGCTAGCGGCGATGCCCGTGCTCGTGCTCGTGCTCGTGCTCGTGCTCGTGGTGCCCGGTACCCAGCTGCGAGGTGACCTGGCCGATGAAGCCTCTGAGTCCCTGTCTCAAGAGCGACGCGGCCAGCAGGGCGCCGACCAACACCAGGCTCACGACCTGCAGCGGGGTGGCCTCGGCGGCGGCCGCGGCGTGCAGGTCGAGGCCGCCCTGGACGGCGAGCGCGTCGACGGTGAAGCCGGCGGCGGCAGCACCCGCCACGGTCACGCCGGCGAAAGCGACTACGGCGCCGCGCCCGGCCGCCCGGGCCAGCACCTTGCTTGTGACGACGTTGACCGCAGGACCTGTGAGGACGAAGGCGATCGCCGCCCCCGGCGACAGCCCCTTGTGGAGCAGCACGGCCACCAGCGGCGTCGCCCCGGACGCGCAGACATAGGTGGGGACTCCCACGATCGCCGCCCCGATGACGAGCAGGGCGCCGCTGGCGCCCACGAAGACCGCGTCGTCGAAGATGGGCTCGGCCAACGCGGCGATGGCCACGCCAGCGACGAGCCATGGGCCCACGTGATCGACCATCTCGACCAGGGCGTAGCGGGCGCCGGTCCGGAGGCGATGGCTCCCGGGGACCGAGATGACGCGGGCCAGATCGGCGGGGCCCACCGCAGGGCGCGGGACCAGGTAGCTCACGACGACCCCCACGGCGAGGGCGACCACGACGGCCGCGACGACCCGCGCCAGGGTCAGCTCAGCGCCGAGGAGCGGCAGCGAGATCAGCACCGCGTCGAGACCGAGCTCGGGCGCCGCCACGAGGAAGGACAGCCCCGCAGACAGCGGCAGGCCGCGCGCGGCGAGGCGCTCATAGCGCGTCCCGACGCCGCAGGAGCAGACCGGCTGCGTTGCGCTCAGGAGCAGCCCGCCGAGGGCCTGCAGGGGGCGCGCCCGGGCGTGCAGCCGGGCGCCGGGCTTGGGGCCGCCCGCGAGCGCCGTGATGACGCCCGCCCCGACGAAGGCGGCTAGCACCAGCGGCGCGCTCTGTAGCGCGAGGGCGACTAGGGTCTGGCCCGCGTCCAACCCGCTGCTGCCGGCGCTGACCACGTGGCCGTGACCGAGCAGCGCCAGCGCCAGCGCGGCCACGACCCCGCCCAGCGCGGCCGCGACCGGGTGGGGGCGCGTCGGCGTCACCGCGGGGATGTGGTGCCCCACCATGACGTGGAGGAGGCTTCCGCCGATGAGGCCTTGGAAGTGTCCGACCGCCTCGGCGGGTAGTGCGGACAGGTTCGCCTCGCCGAGGACGAACCCGGCGGCGGTGGCGATCGCGATGACGCCAAGGGGGATCAGCGCCCGGAGGCTTCCCCAGATCGCGGTGGCGGTGCCCCAGATCGCGACCCCCAGCGGGAGCCGGTGGAGGATGACGCCAAGGGCGAGGTAGACGCTGTCCCCCCCTGCGCCCGCGTGCTCATGCCCGTGGCCGTGGCTGTCGATCTCGTGGAGCCCGAGGGCCGCCCCGTCGAGCAAGGCGTGCAGGGCCAACCCTGCCAGGACCATGACGACCACCCAGCGCTGGGTCGGCGCGTCCTCACCGTGGGCGAAGCGGTGCTCGAGCAGGCCCGGGAGCACGAACCCGAGCGCGGCCGACAGGACGATGGAGGCGCCCGCGAGCGCGATCGCCTCAGGGAAGATGTGGAGCAGGGCGAGCCCCCCGACGCCTACGAGGACGAACCCATCGAGGCCGGCGAGCAGGGGATCGCGCCCCTGGGAGGCCCGCGCCAGGGCTGGGCCGAGGAAGAGCGCGACCAGGCTTAGGAGGAGGAACATCACGGATGTGCGGGTGGTTAGCACCAATGCAACAAGCTTGCAATCATCCTCGCGGTGCGCCGCCGCGACGGCCAGAGGCTTTCGGTCGCCAGGGAAATGCGCTATGGCGCCGCCCATGTGGCCGACTCCCCGAGCCGGAGACCTCTTCTTGGCAGTGTTCGCGGGCCTGCTGGGCGTCAGCTCCGCCCATGCGACCCCCCCGCCACTCATCGGACCGCTCGTGGGCCCCGAGACCCTCGAGCTCCCCGAGGCGCCGGCGCTCCCCGCAGCCCTTGAGAGCGAGCTGGACGCCGCGGCATCGCCCGAGGTCTCAGCCTCGGCCCCTGCGGCGAGTGAGCCCGTTGCGGGCGCCCTCGACTTCCCCATCTACGACCCTCCCACCGAGGAGGAGCGGCAGCTCGTCGAGCACGCGGTCTACAACTGCGACACCGCGTCGCCTCGCTACGCCAAGCCCTTTTTGAAGCTCGAGCTGTTGCGCCTGGAGCGCGAGATGGGGATCCCCGGTGAGCTCCGGGGCGTGACCCTTGCGGCGTGGTGCGGTGAGGCCGCCTACCAGACCGAGGGCATCGTCGGCGATCGCGGCAACGCCATCGGGATCCTGCAGCTGCACCCCCACATCACCTCCCTGTGCGGATCGACGGATCTCCGCCACGACCCGATCGCCTCGGCCCGGTGCTGGCTATGGAACCTGCAGCGCGTCTACCGCAAGTCCCGCCGGCGCTGCCGCGCCAAGAACGCCTGGAAGGCCGCCGAGCTTTGGCTCTCCCAGGGCGGCCAGAAGTCCGGCTACAGCTGCAAGCGTGTCAGCGGCCACGTCGCCCGCCTGGAGCGGTGGCAACGGGCGATCGAGCGCAGCAACCGGATCGCCATGAGCAATCACCCTTCGCGCTGAGCGATCGCGCTTCCGCTCCTGCGACCAGGACGGGGCCCCGCGCGATGGAAGCCTGCGCGCGCGGCCACTACCCTCACACCTGTCCCATGAAAAGGAACCCGCCCATGCGCATCCTCGTCCTCGCTCAGGTCGCCAGCTCCATGGCGCTGCTCGCGATCTCGTCCCCGCTCGGGGCCTGCGACGCCCTCGAGTCGGGCCGGCTCGACAACCTCGAGTTCCGCTTCGACGCCGACGACCGCCTCATCCCTGCCAGCTTCGGCACGCCGCTGGCGACTGGGCTGAAGATCGACGTCCTCGCCTTCGAGGCAGGATCGAGCGGCAAAGCCCCGGTGACGGTGAGCCTCGCCCACAGCCGCAACCAGGGCGTCGCGAGGGTCCCCGAGTACGCCGGCAACCGGGTCACCCTCAGCGGTCGCGCCCCGGGATCGGCCGAGATCGAGATCACCGCGGCGGCCGGCAACGACTACTTCGACGTCACCGTCGCCGACATCGCCAAGCTGACGCTGAGCTACCCGGGCGTGCTCCTGCTCCCCGAGTCCCCCCCGGTCCGCGTGGTCCAGGGCGGCGTGGCGCGCTTCGGCGTCGACCTGAAAGACGACCAGGGCCGTGGCCTCATCGGCTACGGCGCCTTCCCCGTCACCATCACGCCGGCGACCGCGGGCGCCGCGCGCGCGTCGACGGACGTCGCCCACCTCAGCGTGGAGTTCGCTGAGCTCGGCGCGGTCACCCTGTCGCCCCTGGGCGCCGACGACCTCGAGGTCACCGTGGTACCCGCCACCGACGTCGCGTCTGTGACCATCGAGATCATCGAGACGACCACTGCCGTCGGCGGCACGGCGCTGGCCGTGGTCCGCGGGGCGACCACGGACGGCGACATCGTCGTCGGCCTGTCGGAGCTCGCGACCGTCACCAGCGAGACGCCCCAGGTCTGCACCGTCAAGGAGGCGCCGAAGCTGGGCGACGCTGTGTTCACCGTCACCGCGGCCGCCGCCGGCGAGTGCCAGCTGACGGCCACCTTCGAAGCGCTGACCGCGACCGACAGCACCACCATCACGCCTCGCGACGAAACGACCCAGTGAGCGCCCGCCTGACCCACGTCGACGCCGACGGCGAGGCCACCATGGTGGACGTCTCGCCCAAGGCCGTCACCGCGCGCGTCGCCCGCGCCCGCGCCGTCGTCGAGATGGCCCCCGAGACGGCCCGCGCCATCCGCGAGGCGACCCTCGGCAAGGGCGAGGCACTCGGGGTCGCGCGCGTCGCGGGGATCATGGCGGCCAAGCGCACCGGCGACCTCATCCCCCTGTGCCACCCCCTCGCCCTCGACCACGTCGCCGTCGACTTCGCCGTCGAGGACACGCGGGTCGTCATCGAGGCCGTCGCCCGCACCACCGCGCGGACCGGCGTCGAGATGGAGGCCATGACCGCCGCGAGCCTGGCCGCCCTCACCCTGTACGACATGGCCAAGGCGATGGACCGGGGCATGCGGATCACCGCGGTGGAGCTCCTCGAAAAGCGCGGCGGCAAGAGCGGGATCTGGCGCCGGGACCCGCAGTGACCCGCCCCACCCGCGAGGCTCTCGCCCGCCTCGCGGCCGCCCTCGACGGCGCGCTCGCGGGCCGCTTCATCGATCGCCTTTGGCGCCCGGAGCCCCGCATGGTTTTGATGCGGATCCCGGGGATCAAGCCCAGGCGCCTGCTGATCGATCTCGAGCGCGGCCACCCGCGCGTGATCCTCACCGCCCGCTGGCCCACCACACCCTCGGCGCCCGATCGCGAGACCATCGCGCTGCGGCGACACCTCGAGGGAGCCCGCGTCGAAGGGGTCGCGGGCGCCGACGAGCGCCGCCTGGTCGTGTCCTTCACTCGCCGCGGCGCCGCGCTGCGGCTGACGGTGCAGCTCGCCGGTCGTTACCTGAACGTCGGCCTGTTCGACGCCGATGGCGCCGAGATCGCGCGCCTGCTGCCGGGTGCCCCGGCGAGCGACGACGGCTCTCCGCCGCTGCGCGAGGGGCCGCCGCCGTTGCCCGACCTCGAAGGCGCGGCCCTGCTCGCCGCGCTCGACGAGGCGACCTGGAGCGAGCGCGACATCCGATCCCGCGAGGCTCGGAGGATAGCGCTCCGTCGCGACGCCAGCGCGCTGGCAGCCCGCCGCAAGCGCGCGTTGGCCGCCGCCGAGCGCGACCTCGGCCGGGCCGCGGCCGCCGCCGAGGACCGCCACCGCGGCGAGCTCCTCAAGAGCGCGCTCCATCGCATCCGCCGTGGCGCGACCGCCGTCGACGTCGTCGACTGGTCCCGCCCGGACGGGGCGACCGTGGCCATCCCCCTCGATCCCGCCCTCGACCCCGTGGCGAACATGGAGCGCTACTTCCGGCGCTACCGAAAGTTCGACCGGGCCCGCGATCGCATCGAGGCTCGCGTCCTCGAGGCCATGGCGCAGGCCGAGGCCGCCAGCGCGCTCCTCGGCGAGCTCGACGCCCTCGCGGGGCGCGCGGACGACCAGGCCCTCGACGCCTCCGAGGCCCGCCTACGAGCGCTCGACCACCGCCCGCGCGGCGCCGGTCAACGCGGTAAGCGGCGCACGCCCGACGCCCCCGCCCTCCCCTACCGCGCCTTCGTCACCTGCGACGGCTCCCAGGTCCTCGTCGGCAAGGGCGCGCGCGACAACGACCGCCTCACCTTCCAGATCGCCCGCGGTCGCGACCTGTGGCTGCACGCTCGCGACGCCCCCGGCTCCCACGTCGTGCTCCGGGTGTCCGGTCGCGACGCCCCGTCCCAGCAGGCGCTGCTCGACGCCGCCCTCCTCGCGGCCTGGCACTCCAAGCTGCGCGGTGACGGCGCCGTCGACGTCATGTGGACCGAGCGAAAGCACGTCCGCAAGGCCGCTGGGGCCGGCCCGGGCAAGGTCACCGCGGCGGCCACCCGCACCATCCAGGTGCGGCCGGACCCCCAACGGCTCGAGCGGCTCTACTCGACGCTTGACTCAGCGAGGCCGGGCGCGGACATTCGATCGTCATGAAGCGGCTCGACTGGCAGCTGGTTCGGCCTCCCCGCGCAGGGGCCGATCAAGTCCTACAGCTCGACCGACGCATCCAGGCGTTGGTCGCCCGCGCGGCGCAGACCCTCCTCGCCGACGATGAGCTCGAGCTGCTCGTAGAGCTAGAGGGCCGCTACGACGAGCAGACCGTGCCCCCATGCGAGGCGGTGGGCGCCCCGAAGGTCGAGGATGACCCCGACTGGGAGGCTCGCGCCGTCGACGAGTACGGCGACAGCGAGAGCGAACTAGAGCTCGAGGAGTTCCTGGACCTGCGGCGGACAGAGCCGGACTGCGACCGCTGCCCCTACGCCTCGCCCTACAGCGTCTTCCCCATGGATCCCTGCGAGTTCTCCGCCGGGCCCCTGCTCTACCTCGTCGACGACGCGCAGATCCTCGGCCTGGCGATCGAAGGCCTCGGGCCGCCACAGATGCGAGAGCTCGCCGAACGCATCGACGACGCGCTCGCGATGGGGCGGTGGAACGCCCGGCCCGAGCTTGACACGGCCGACTACCTCCAAAAGGCGTCCTTCTTCCTGCGCTTTTGGTCTCGGCACGGCTTCGCCATGCGCCCGCTCTTCTTCGACGACGAGCCCCAGGTCCTCACCCCCGACGGCCCTGTCGGCGGCCCCGGCGAGTCAAGCGACCCCTCGCCGATCCTGCATTGACGTCACCCGGGCTGTGTCAGTGTGTCGAGACACTGTCCCGTTGGTAGGACGGTGACACACTTCCGAGCGGCATAAACCCCGACAATGACATGCGCTCGACGCCGGCACGGGCCTTGCCTCTGTCGGGGGCCATGAACGCCACCCTAGTCGACGCCCTGGCCACCCTCCTCGATCCCATCGACGACGCGCCGACCCGCGCATCGAGGCTGATCCACCGCATCGGCGGAGCCGGGCGCCTAGCCGTCTCACCCGCCGGCAGGCTCGGGGCGACGGGCCTAGTGAGCCCGACGGAGGCCAGCCGCATCGCTGCCGCCTTTCGCTTCGTGCTTGCGGCCCTCGACACTGAGCCCGAGGCCCCTGTCGTCAGCCCCGAGCGGGTCGCCCGCTCCGTCCCGGCCCTCTGCACGCGGCCGACCGAGGAGCTCTGGGTCGTCTCGGTGGACGTCGGCCTCCGCCCGCTCAGCCGCGACCTCGTCGCGCGCGCGGGGCCGTCGGTCTGCGCGGCCACGCCCGCGGACGTCTTGCGGCCGCCGCTGCTCGCGGGCGCCTCGGGGATGTTTGTGCTGCACAATCATCCGTCGGGCGACCCTACGCCGAGTGAGGCCGACAAGCGCTTCACGGCCCGGGTCTCAGAGCTCGCGGCCCTGGCCCAGCTCACGCTCCACGATCACGTCGTGGTCGCCGGCGGGCGCTGGGCGAGCTGTGTGAGCGACCGCCGCGGGCGCGCGAGACCGGGCGTCGCTACCAGGCGATCTTGATCGGCACCGTGACCCGGCGGCCGCCGCCCTCGAAGGTCGGCACGCCCACGCGCCGCAGGGTCGCCTTGACGCAGGCGCGGAAGGCCGGCTTGTTCCTCACCTCCTTCCCCACGGTGATGCCCGTGATCTTGCCGGGCTCGACGGTGAAGCCGACGTTGGTGCCTTTGAAGGCGCGATCCCTGCGGGCCTGTGTCTTGGCGCACTCGTACAGCCCCTTCTTCGCGACCCCGACGATCTTGTTGAGCGCCCCCTGACCGATGGCGCGGACCCGGCCATCCTCGCCGAAGTCCATCCGCCTGACCGCGCCGCCTGAGGCTGGGTCCCCCTCGTAGGCGACGCCCGCGGTGTCGTAGGTCTCTGGCTCCGGCAGGGGCGCGACCTTGGTCGGTGTGGGCATCGGGATCGCAGGCGGCACCGCAGTGGCGGTCTCGGTGGGAGGCAGCGCGCCCGCCCTCGCGACGCGCGTGAGGGTGTCGAGCCCGAGGGGCTCTGCCTGGGTCAGGCGCCAGACGATCCAAGCTCCGAAGCCGACGGCCACGAAGAGGCTGACCACGATGAGCACCCACAAGCGCCCGTGGTTGGCGCGCCGCCGGGCGAGCTTCTTGGCGTGGGCATCCGCCTCGGTGTGGAAGGCGTCGCGCTCCCACTTGACAGCGCACTTATCGTAGTAATCTCGAAGCATCGCGTGCTCGGCCGCCGGACCCCAGCGGCCGGTCTTGAGCGAGCAGACCTGGGTCTGGAGGTCGACCGCGCGCCCTTCGATAGCCTTGAGGAGCTCGTCGGTGGACAACGGACCGTAGTCGTTGCCGTCCTTGCGGTACAACCACCGGTCCAGCGCCACGATCGGGCTCATACGGCGGGTCGAGCGGTCCGTCACCGTGGTGCCTCCTGTGCGAGCGGCAGCGCCACCCGCCACTGCCCATCTTCTCTGACGAGGTTGAGTCGCACCGCCTCGGGGGCCACCCCTGGCCCAGCCTCGTCGGAGGGCACGACCCACGCGAAGCGGACCTGCACGACGGCCGTGTCGCCGTCGGTCTCGATGGTCTCCACGTCGCTGACGCGGTTGCCTTCGACGAAGCCGTCGAAGCGGATCACATCCCAGGGCCGGACCTTCGTCCCGAGCGCCTCGCTGGCTCGGGCTGCGCGGGCGTCGAGCTCACCCCTCGTCGCCGAAGCGAGCTGCTCGTAGGCGACCTGCAGCGCCTCCGAGCTGTCGCTCCCGCGAGAGGCCTCGAGGGCGCTGAGCACCTCGTGTACCACGTCCCCGGGCCCCGGCCCGCCACACGCGGCGAGCAGCCCCGAAGCCAACACCAGCGCGGTAACTCGACCCATCCTTCCCTCACCATCGCCCCTCGCGCCCCGAGGGTGTCGTGGGAGCATACGCGAGGTACGCCCCGGACCGCCACGCCTTGCGGTCATGACACCTCCGCTGCTACTGACATGGACGTGAAACGCTCGCTGATCCTCCTCGCTCTGTCGCTCTGGCTCACGGCCTGCGGCTCGCCTCACCCCGAAGAGGCTGCGGTGTTGACCGCCCTCGACCGGACCGTGGACGCGCTGAAGCGCTCGGACTTCGACGCCTTGTGGGCGCTGACCGATCAGGACACGCGCGACGAGCTCCTCGCGCTGTTGACCACGGTCCACGAGGCGATGGCGCTGGTCCCCGAGGTGTACCCGGACGACGCCCGCCGCGCCGAGGCCCGCCGGGTGCTCGGTGAGCCGATCCTGGGCAGCGTCTTCGCGGACGAAGAGCGGGCGGGGCCGAGGCTCCTGTCTCGGATCTTGGCGACCGACCTGATGCAGCGCGATCAGAGCGCCATGGACGGCGTGAACAACCGCGACGTGACCGTCGCGGCGTCGAGCCAGCCGCTACGCGCCATCGTCCACACCTCCGGCGGCGAGTCCTTCGCGTTCGTGAAGACCGACCGCGGCTGGCGCTCGCTGCTCGTGCGGGACCTGGTGCTCGACAGCTTGGCGATCAGGGAGCTGCGGGACAACGCCGGCAAGATCGCGGCCGCCCGGGCCGATCAGGTCCAGGCGTGGCGGACCAGCAAGGATCCGCGAACGCCCCAGGGCGCCTACAACATCGCGCGCACCGCGGCCGCCGCCTCCCCGCGCGACGGCGCGCTCCTGTACTCGCTGCTGGACGCCGACTCCCGCCGGGTCCTGGTCGACGCGCTCGAGGCCTCACGCGTCGTGCAGCGCGCGATCCAGAAGCGGACGACCCGCAAGCAGCGCAAGCGAGCCTACGAGGCAGCCTCGCTCACGCTCTACGTCAAGGCGACAAGCGATCGGGACCTGTATGAGCGCTGGGTGGCCAGCGACGCCTGGAGCTCGCCTCTGGCGGCGAGCGACGCCCCCGCCTCCGTGGACGGTGAGCCTGCGTCCGGCGCGGTGACGCTTCGCACCGACAGCGGCGCGACGGTCCAGATGTCGCGCGGCGACGACGGCTTCTGGCGCCCCACCGGGCAGGCGCCGAAGCTCGCCAAGGCCCTCCTCGAGCCGGTGCTCTCCCAACCGCAGCGTTAGCCTAGATCGAAGGCCTTGTGGAGCACGCGGACCGCGAGCTCCGCGTAGGTGTCCTCGACCACGACGCTGATCTTGATCTCGGAGGTCGAGATCATCTGGATGTTGATCTTGGCGTCGCTCAACACCTCGAAGGTCTTCGCCGCGACCCCTGAGTGGCTGCGCATCCCGACGCCGACCACGCTCAGCTTGGCGATGTTTGGATCGGCCTTCACCTCGATCGCGCCCAGCTTCGCCGCCAGGTCCTGCATGAGACGCTCGGCCTTGGGGAGGCTCTCCTTGGGCGCCGTGAACGTCAGATCGGTGCGCTTGTCGTGGGGTGAGGCGTTCTGGATGATCATGTCGACCACGATCTCCTCAGCCGCCAGGGCGTTGAAGACCTCCGCCGCGACGCCGGGCGTGTCGGGCACGCCCAGGATCGAGATGCGCGCCTCCTTCAGGTCGTAGGTCACTGCGCGGACGACTACCTGCTCCATGGTCTCCTCCTCGGGCACCACCCAGGACCCGTCGCTGTCATCGAAGCTCGAGCGGACGTGGATCGGTACGCCGTACTTCATCCCGAACTCGACCGAGCGCGTCTGCAACACCTTCGCGCCGAGTGACGCGAGCTCCAGCATCTCCTCGTACGAGATGCGACCGATCTTCTTAGCGTCTCGCACGATGCGCGGGTCGGCGGTGTAGATCCCGTCCACATCAGTGTAGATCTCGCAGACGTCGGCCTTGAGGGCGGCCGCCAGCGCCACGGCTGTGGTGTCGCTGCCGCCGCGGCCCAGGGTCGTGATGTTGCCCTGGTCGTCGGCCCCCTGGAAGCCCGCGACCACGGCGATCTCGCCCCGCTCGAAGGCCGCGTGTAGCACCGGCGCGCCGACGCTCTGGATGCGGGCGCGCCCGTGGGTGGCGTCGGTCACGATCTGGACCTGGTGCCCCAAGAACGATCGCGCCGCGTAGCCGCGCTTGTTGAGCGCGAGCGCGAGCAGGGCGATCGACACCTGCTCGCCGGACGAGACCAGGACATCGTACTCGCGTCCGATGGGGTCGTCGTCGATCTCGAGGGCGAGGTTCACCAGCCGATTCGTCTCGCCCGCCATCGCGCTGACGACGACGACGACGTCGTGTCCCTGGTCGCGGGTCGCGATGACCCGGTCGGCGACCCTCTGGATCCGCTCGGTCGTAGCGACGGAGGTCCCGCCGAATTTTTGCACCACCAGGGCCATCTCGCCCTCCTCAGCTAGTGGGCCTTCAAGGCTGCGTGTAAAGGGCGGAGGGCGCCACGTCAAAGACTCTCCAGCCGTTCCCCTCGCGCACCAGCGTGACCACCGCCGCCTCACCGAGGGCCACGCGCACCCGCGCGCGGTCGATCCACATCAGGTCGTAGCCGCCACCGCTCAGCGCCTGCGCCAGGGCAACCCAATGCCCCCTGAGCGGCTCGACGTCCAGGACCGCGGCGAGCTCCGTCGCCGTCCACTCGGCCCGCTCGGCGCGCGGCACGAGCGCCAGCAGCGCCTCATAGTCTCGGGCCATGATGGCGCGCGCGAGGGTCGCGAGCGCCTGCTCCGGCGTCTGCGCGACGAACAGCCCGAGGACCCCCGCGGCGATCTGCCACCCTTGAGCGCCTCGCACGACGGTCAGCTCCTCGCCCTCCCCTGGCCACACGGCGGTGCGCGAGACCTCCTGTGCGCCGGTGGCAGCGGCGGCCCAAGCGCCCCCCACCAGCCGCGGCGCGCGCGCACGCTCCCTTGGCTCGAGCAGCGCATGCGCCGCCGCGAGATCACCGCGCTGGAGCGCGGCGAGGTGCGCCTCGACGACCTCCGCCGGGGTGGTCGCCGGCCCGGTCGCGCAGCCGGGGAGCATGGCGAGGAGGATGAGTGCGGCGAAGACCTTCACGCGCGGACCATACCCCAGGGCTCACCGTTTCCGCCACGCCGTGAATGTGTTATCCGCCTGTTGAGGATGACGTGCCGAGGAGAGCAGCGATCGCAACCCCCCACGATTGGGAGCGCATTCTGGAGCGTTACCTCCAGGACAACGGCCTTCGAATGACTCGCCAGCGGCTGGTCATCGCAGAGATCTTCTTTCGCAACGAGGGTCACCCCAACATCGACGAGCTGTACGACATCGTAAAGCGCGATGATCCCAGCATCGGCCAGGCGACCGTCTACCGCACCCTCAAGCTCCTGGTCGACAGTGGCCTGGCGAACCAGTCGAACTTCGGCGACGGGACCACGCGCTACGAGTCCGCCGGCGGTGAGCATCACGACCACATCATCTGCGTCGACTGCGGACGCATCGTCGAGTTCCGCAACGACACCATCGAGCATCTGCAGAAGCAGATCGCCGAGGACAACGGCTTCGACATCGTCGACCACGAGATGGTCATCTATGGCCGCTGCGGCGACCCGAGGTGCAAGCGGCCCAGGCGCCGGGGCTAGCCAGGCTTTGACATTGCCGTCCTGCACCATGACGATGGTCGAGGGCACAGGATCGAGGGTCGACATGGGCGAACAAGCTGGGTTGCGCGTCATCAAGCGGTACGCCAACCGCAAGCTCTACGACATGCGTGAGAGCTGCTACATCACCCACGACGAGATAGCGGCCCTCGTTCGCAGCGGCGAAGAGATCAAGATCATCGACAACCGCACGAAAGAGGATCTGACCACCGCGACCCTCACTCAGATCCTCTTCGACAAAGAGCGGCGGACCAAGAAGTCGCTCCCCCTCGACACCCTCCGCAACCTTTTCAAGGAGGGTGGAGAGTTCATCCAGCGCCACATCGCGCAGCCCGTCTCGAACCTCAAGGACGAGGCCGAAAAGAACGTTCGCAAGGTGTTCCGCCCGCGCGCCGGCGACAAGGCCTACGAGCTCGAGGTCCCCGACCTCGACGAGGCTGATCTCGCCATCGATCTATCTGGACGCGGCTCGGGCAAGGCCAGCGAGGCCGTCCGCGAGTGGGTCGCCGGGACCCAGCAGGCATACGAGTCTCTGCAGCGCAGCGTTGAAGAGCGCTGGGGCATCATCATGAGTCAGCTCGGCCAGTTCGACCGGAGCCACCGTCGCGTCGAGGCCCTGGAACAGCGCGTCGAGGCCCTCGAGGCGCTGGTCGCGACGTTGACGGCGAAGCGCTCCGAAGGGTGAAGCCAGCCACCCGCCTCGGCGTCGCGCTGGCGGCCACGGCCGCCTTCGCCTGGCTCGGGGCGAGCGCGGCGTCGGCCAAGCGGTTCAAGCTCTCCCGCCTGTTGTCTCAAGAGGCCAGCGGCGCCGTCATCGGCGACGAAGCTACCTACGCGGCCCTGGTCACCGATCTCACCCAGGCGATCCGGCCTGGGACCGCGGGCCCGGCCGCCACGAGCGGCGCCCTCGGCTTCGAGCTCACCTACGCGACGGGCCTGACCTCGGTCAGCGATCCCGGGCCCTGGGCGGCGGCCACCGGCGCTGAGCGCGACGTCTCACGGCTAGCAACCTCCCAGCTCGTCGTCCGAACGGGCCTACCGATCCCGATGGAGCTCGGCCTGAGCCTCGGCTGGCTCCACGACCAAGACCTGTGGACGCCGAGCCTCGAGCTCCGCGTCGCCCTGCTCGAAGGCGCCGAGCGCGCACCTGATGTTGGCGCCCGCCTCCACATCGGCGGCCTCCTCGGCCACCCGGACATGGATCTGCTCGCGGTCGGGACCGATCTCATCATCGGAAAGCGCTTTGCGCTCGGCGGCGTGCTGAAGCTCTACCCATACGCGGGCTACAGCTTCACCTTCGGCCGCGGCACCTCGCGCCCGGTCGCCTACCTCCGACGCGGCAACGTCACCGCTGAGGACGAGATCCTCGGGAGCCACAACGCCTTCATCAGCCGCGGCTTCGTCGGCCTCGACCTCCGTAGCCTGGGCGGCCTCTTCGGTGTTGAGGTCAGCTTCGGCGGTCTGACGACCTGGACGCTGCGGGCCGGCTTGAGCCTCTAGCAGTGGCCCGCATCCGTCTCACCGGAGCTCGAGCGAGACCAAGCAGGCGTAGGTGATGCGGGGTGTGCTCGGACCAAAGCCGATCGAGTCCCATCGAGACACGTCCCAGGTCGACCGAGGGAGCACGCGCCCGCAGCGCCGCCGGTCGCAGCCGAGAGATGGCGGTGACCAACCAATGCGGGCCAAGCCCCTCGGCACGACGCCCCCCCGCACATGCAGAGGGCTTCGTCATCGCTCGCGGGTTCGCCTCGCTACTTCAGCGTGAACCTTAGCTCGCACTCGCCGATGCGGATGTGGTCGCTATCACGCAGGAACTGCTTCGTGATCTTGTTGCCGTTGACGTAGGTCCCGTTGGTCGAGCCGAAGTCCGCCAGCTCGAAGCGCATGTCCTCGATCTTGACGCCCGCGTGCCGCTTGGACACGCCCGCCTCCTGAATGACGATCCCGTTGCCCGCGATGGATCCGATGGTGGTCACGTCCTCGGTGAGGAAGAACTCCTGGCCGGCGTAGGCGCCGCCCGTGCAAGTGAGCTTGCCCTTGTAGGCGCCGACGAACTCCTCCTCCTCCTCGTACTCCACGGGGCGGTTGGAGCGCCGCGCCGCGATCCCCTTGAAGATCTTGATGAGGATGAACAGGCCCAGCAGCGATCCAATCACGATCAGGGCGATGATTACGATCCTCATCCAGTCAAAGGGCTTCTCCGGCCAGGCGGCGTTGTCGATGATGCGCGTGCCTGGGCCGGCGCTGGTCTTCAGCTCGAGCCGCACGGATACGGGCGCTTCGGACCCGCTGTACTCTTCGGGCTTGAAGGTCAACACGTACTGGTTCTTGATCTCCTGCGAGAGCTTGCGGAGCTCGTCGACCAGCGCCTCCTCGCTCTCCACATCGTCGAGGAGCCGATAGACGCCGTTGGTCTTCTGAGCCAGGGTGTTGAGGTGTACAAGCGGATCGCGCAGGTCCATGGTGTAGCCCAGCGCGTAGACCTTTGCTTTGCCGGCCGTCTCCGCGGTGTCGACGATGCCGTCGATCTTCCGCTCGAGCAGGCTCGTGCGGTCGAGGAACTTGTCTTTGCCGTCTGACAGCACCACGATCAGCCGTCGACGCGGAAGCACCTCCGCGTTCTCCCCGAGGTCGTCGGCGACCCGCGTCAGGGCGTTGTAGAGCCCAGGCGCCGGCAGCTGCCCCTTGTCCCCTTCGCGAACCTGAGCGATCTGGTCCGACGCGGAGGTCATGTTCTGCCCCCACGAGATGACCTTCTTGATCCCCTCCTCGTTGTAGTACCAGACCGTGACCCAGTCTTGGTCACTGAAGCTCTCGAGGAACCCCTTGTAGCCTTGCTTGGCGGCCCTGAGGACGTTCGGCGCGCCGCTCCCCTCCTCGGTGTAGGCGTAGGCCTGGTGCGCGGCGATGAGGATGGCGATGGCGACGGGCTCGTCCGCCTCCCTCACGGTCTCGAGGGACCAGGTGCCGGCCACCTCTTTCTTGTCGACGAAGACCTTCACTTCGGTGATGCCGTCCTGCGGCACCACGCGGTAGTTGTCGTCGAGGACGTCGATGAAGAAGCGAACGTTTCCGCCCCTGTCCTCATCCACGAAGTTCTCAGTGTCGAAGTAGTCGAACAGCACCTTCGCCGCCAAGGCAGAGGTGCTGAAGCCGACGACGACGCCGACGGTGACGAGGATCCTTCCAAACAGAGATACGACACAGAGCGCCACAGCACTCCTCCAATGCGTGAGTCCGGCCCGATGAGCCTTGAATTATGCCCGCGTTGCAGCGCGACGCAACCGCCGTCGGCGGCCGCGTTTCGACGGCGCGCGCGGCGCTGGACCAGCCGCGCCCGCTGCTCAGTAAAGGGACTTGAACTTGAGCTCGGTCCGGCCCAACCGCACCCGGTCGTTGTCGATGAGCTCTTCCTTGCTGACGCGCGAGTCGTTGACGTAGGTGCCGTTCGTCGAGTCGAGATCGACGAGGACGAAGACCCCCTCTTCGTGCCGAAGCACGGCATGCCGCGACGACATGTACTGATCCGTGAGCACGATGTCCGTATCCGCGGCCGTACCGATCATGTTCTTGCCGTCGACGAGGCGGAAGTCTTGCCCCTTCTGGGCCCCGTTGAGGGCGACGAGCCAACCGACGCACGCCTTGGGGGCGTCGTCGACCATGACCTGGATGAACTGCGTCTTGTCACCGAAGTTGGCCTCCGGCTCCACCGCGGCCATCGCAGGCTCTGAAGCCGCATGCTTTCTCTTGCCGAACAGGCCCATGTTCTTGTCGTCCTTCTCCTGCTTCCCAGCGGCCTGCTTCTTGCCGCCTCCCTTCTTTCCCTTGACAGCTCCGGTCGCCTTGGACTTCGCCTTATCGCCTGCCGCCTTGATCCCTTTGTTGACCTTCGCCGCGGCCTTCATCTTGGCCTTGGCCTGTGCTCCCGCGACCTTTCCTTTCATAGTCGCCTGGAGCCCCGTCATCTTCTGACGGCCAAGATTCTTGAAGAAGTCCCAAACCATGCGCTGACCTGTCGTATCCGTCGTCGCCGACACGCGAGAGACCACAGACCGCCGGCTCTGGTCGGCGCCAGCGGGCCAATGCCCACGGCGCCCCGAACGACCCCTCGCGCCAGGTATACTCGCACCGCTCGCGCCCCGGTGCAAACCCTCCGCCGCCGATCGCAGACCTGATCGGTGAAGGGAGAAGCGGTTCTCTCCTCCCTTGGCGTGGTCGTCGTTGCCGAGGGTTTCGCGATCGCGCCATACGTCGCCTCGAGGT
>PDWJ01002304.1_pt1 | contig 20674 bp, 12 predicted proteins | sample 1430881 | NCBI WGS metagenome assembly PDWJ01 (sample SAMN01162460, study PRJNA174530) | Oral metagenome, whole genome shotgun sequencing project. | biome: Marine environment; feature: Marine mammal; material: Swab sample of the gingival sulcus; isolation source: swab sample of gingival sulcus... | reverse complement strand
ACTGATGAAGAATATATCAATGCCTTCAAATCCAGCGCATCGTTAGGAGGAATCGCCGGATTCGGCGACCCTCGTTTCGTTGGGATTGGTTTGAGTTATCGTTTCTAAGATTGTAACGTGCCAGGGTTCTGTATTTGGCAACGAGCGTTTGGGGATTCTCCAACGCTCGTTACACTCTCCGGCCACTTCCAGACTTATTTTCCTTTTCTGCCGATGGTCATCTCCACAGGGCCATGTGCCTTTGCTTCAATGTCAGTTATGGTTCTCATTTCGGTAGAGACAAACCCCGCATCGAGCATGGCACGGGCAATCTGCCCTGACTCGATAGAAAGATCGTTACCGAGAAGTGTTGTTGCCAGCCAGCTGATGACACTGGCAGCGGGAGCGGTTCTATCATGGTTCAAGCCATCTGAAGTAACCATGAAAACCCCGCCTGGTTTCAGGGCAGCAAGCACCTTGCCCATGATTTCGCCAAGATTGTCACGGAAGAAATTAAGGGTGAAATTTGCCATGATGAAATCATAGTCTTCGCCGAAATCATCCTGCATATAATCACCGCCCTGTACGGAAACCCGATCCTCCATACCGTATTCCGCGACAACTTCCTCAGCAACCTTGGCGACTGCAGGCTGATCAAAGACAACGCAGTGCAAAGATGGATGTGCCGCGGTAACGGCGATGCCGATGATACCAGGCCCGGCACCAAGATCAAGCATGGTGTCAAACGATGAGAATTCCGGCAGCATTGCAACATAGTGAGCAACCGCCTGGGCCCGGCCGCAAAGGGAGTGGTTAACGCTGATCCGTGCCCCCTTCTCCCAGATTTCAGGATTGGTAATATCCTGTTGTGGTGGCGGCCCATTGGTAACGAGCTTTTTAAGTCCACCATTCAATAAAGGTGTCGTCCAGCTCGACATGAAAAGCAGCGCCTCTCCAATGGAGGTCTCTTTTCCTGAAGTGAGAAAGAATTCGGCCTGTGGGGTATTCTGATAAAGCTCGTTCTCTTTTTTCAAGTAGTCAAGTGCCACCAGGGCATTGAGCAGATATTTTGTGTTCTCGACATGAAGGCAACGCGTATCACTGATGGTGTGCGCCGTTACTGGTTCGATGGCAAGATCGAAAATCTTCAGTTCGATAGCCGTTTTCATAATTTCCCATTTCAGTGCTTCGTATTGCAGCGTAAAAAGACCTTCTGGATCAAATGTAAGTTCTGGAAATTCTTTTCGCATATCACTTTCCTTTTTTTATTGGTTTAAAACGAAGACAGCTCTTCATATTCCAGTACTTCCCGGGAGTCTGTCGTATTTTCACCTCCGCATTTCAAGATAAAATCTAACAGATGCAGCAAAGTGTTTCTATCATTTAATAATGTGAGACGATATCAACGACAAACCTGGGCAGGTGCCTTTCCGGCAGCCAATCTTGATTTGCTGCCGGGAAGAGGTACTGCTGATCTCTGTTGGCGGGCATGCATTTGTCAGCCCCAATCTCTTCATATGTAGTCTTCTCATTACATATGATTTTTCCAAAAAACACGGATCAGTCGACAATAGTTTGAAATCAACGCGATACGCCTTATCAGGTATGTCTTGTTTGCTGCCGCTGAATACGTTTAAATCCGACAGGCTCCGAGACCGTCTGACTTATGCCCAGACATATCTCCCCGGACAAACATCTCTTGTTTCCGGTTTCGCTGTCATTATACGCATGAGAAGATGGTACTGTCCCGACGGATAAAGGACCCATCAAGATCACATCGTCCGGTACCCGGGAATCATATTGAAAGCCCGGCGCAGAAAATCATGCTGCAGTCTTTCCAAAAAGAAGTTACGCATGCGACCGGTTCTGATTACAATCATATCAAGACTCGGGATCACGAACACAAAATTGCCCCCTGATCCATACATCCGATACATATCGGCGGGATACCGTGTACCGAAGTAACCGTCAATATTTGAACGCAGATTTTGATAATACGGGGTATCGACAAAGGAACTGACCCAGCCTTGAGGCAGAATACGCTCTTTCTTCCAGACACCATCATTCTTCAGCAGATACGCAAAGCGAGCCAGATCCATCGGCCTCATCATCAGACCGCCCCCGGTAAACCATTTGATTTCAGGTGATGACGGCGGATGATAATAATCAATACCTGAGAATCCAATGGGTTTGAGCAACCGCTCCCACAACAACACCCTCGCCGGTTTTCCATACAACTCACGCAAAACCAGACCGATATGAGCAAAACCAACGCTGGAATAAGCACCTTTATGCGCTCCCCAGCATTCATGCTCAGGGTACTGCTCCGGCTGCCCTGGCGGGTAGAACAAATGCTGTGTCTGGGGCCATTCCGGATCATGTCCGACAACCCACGAAACATAATCGCTCCACAGGTCCCGACCAGCTTCATTTTTCAGTCCTTCCGGTGTAAATCCGGCCGTATGCCTGAACACCTGCTCAAAGGTCACCGCATCCTTACGCGGATCCGACAACGGGAAGCCTTCCGCAAGCCATCGTTGATCATACACATGTGCCGAACGGTCGATCGCATGGGAGACAACCCCATCCTTGCTGTCCTGAACTGCAATACCGAAGCATGCAATCGCAAAGGATTTACCGATTGAGGCTAAATAGATGTTTTGAAATTCTTTTCTGTCGTCGGCATACCATTCACCGATTACCCAACCATTTTTTATGACAATAGCGCTTGAGGTTCCTTCCACACGGAGGTTGTAAGCACCGAATTCGTCGACACCTTTTGGATCAAGGCCAAGGCTTTTGATAAAGACAGGGTCGAAATTCTTGCGCCAACCGCCGCGATCTTCCGGTTCAGGGAAATAGTCTTCGGAACAGGAAGACAAAAAAAAGGCCAAGACAAGAAGCCCAATGCTTCCATACCGTTTCAGACAACGTTGAAAAAAGATCCTTACGTCAAAACGAGGTATTGCACATCTCTTTTTTTTCATCGCTATCTCACTTATTTCCCATCAAAAAGGAATAATATGTGCCTTATTCTTGAATGTAAACCCAGCTGTTTGAAAAGTTTCTTGAACAATACAGAATAGATCCTGAGGCTATCTTTTTCGACAACATCAATCGGTAATTCTGCATACGTCTTCATCAAGGTCGATGGTGGGGTTTTGTTCCAAATCCCTTCTTCCCTTGTCTATCGAAAACAGACGAGCTCTCCCCCAATTGTGGTTAAACCAAAACCGTTCCGGCGCATCCGGTACCACCGGCAATCGAGACGTTCATTCTAAACACTTTTGTATTGTTATCGTTTCCCCGCCATAACCGGGCCCAATTACGGCTGAGTAACCATGATAACGACGATATTCCTCACCTGTCAATGCAAAACAACCTTACCTTTTTCGTACGCTGCTCATAAACTCACGCCATACCGGGGCCGCGCGGTTGCCCCCATTTACGTTTTTCCCCAAACTGTTATTCCGGTCATAGCCAAACCATACGCCACAGACAAGAGAATCGTTAAAACCGATGAACCAGACATCTCTGTTCTTATCTGAAGTTCCGGTTTTTCCTCCCGATCTTCCCGGAAGCCCTCTCGCTTTCCTGCCGGTTCCCATAGACACCGTCTGTTCAAGCAACCCCTTTATTTCCTGAGCCGACCTCTGTTTGAACACCCTTTTTGCCGAACCGCTAAAACGATACAAAAGTTTTCCTGTATCAGCAGTGATATGACTGATTAATGTCGGCTGCTGAAAAAAACCATTACAGACAAAAGGGATATAGGCACCGGTTATTTCCAACAGCGACACATCAACCGCACCCAGAGCAACAGATAGATTTGGAGGAAATGACGCAAAAAATCCCATTTTCTCTGCCAGCTGTTGAACAGGGCTCACCCCGATCTTTTTCAACACCTTGATTGCTGGAATATTATAGGAATAAACAAAAGACTGACCGATGGTCGTCCGACCATGAAACTGCCCGGAATAATTCTGGGGGTGCCACAATGTACCATCACTTCCCGGGATCGATAGTGGTCCATCAATGATCATGGATTGCGGAGTCATCCCTCGATCAAATGCCGCCCCGTAGACCAGCGGCTTCAACGTTGAACCAGCTGGTCTGTGAGCCTGAACAGCCCGGTTGAATGGTGTCTTGAGATAATCGGTCCCGCCGGTAAGAGCCCGAACCTTACCACTGCAACCATCGATGCAGACAAGGGCTCCCTGCGGCTCGGCAACAATGGATTTCTGCAGGTTCTGTCGTTGCCGGATCTTATCAGCTCCGTTCAGGATTGCTGCTGCCGCTTTTTTCTGCATTCTCTGATCGAGGTTCGTATGAATTCTGACACCAGCTGTCTGCAATGATCGACCCAGCATTTTCGCTGCCCGCTTTTTAACCTCTTCAAGATAATATCCATTTTCGGCTGCAGCACGATTGCCACGTTTATTCAACGTAATCCGACATTCAAATGCCCTCTGGGCCTGCTCTGAAGAAATAGAGCCATCAGACACCATCCGGTTAAGGACATAGCGCTGGCGGGCACGTGCCTTTTTCCAGTCTTTTAACGGAGAATACCTGCTTGGTGCCTGCGGTAGTCCGGCTAAAAGAGCAATTTCCCCGAGCCGGAGTGTGTCAGCACTTTTGTTGAAATAAGTCTGGGCCGCCGCTTCAACACCATATGCCCCCTCACCAAGATAAATCTGATTAAGATAGATATAAAGGATCTCTTCCTTGCTCAACAGGCTGTCAATACGCCAGGCCAGAATAGCCTCCTTGAACTTTCTCAGATAGGTTTTCTCAGGACTGAGCAGTAACCCTTTTGCTACCTGCTGGGTTATTGTCGATCCCCCCTGACGCTTTTTCCGGCTTTTGATATTATTGATCAAAGCCCTGAGCACAGAAAAACTGTCAAGTCCGGGATGTTCGAAAAATCTGCTATCTTCTGCTGAAACAAAGGCCTTCGGTAACAGCGGATGCATCTGGTCAAGCGGGATTACCACCCGGTTCTCGACAAAAATCCGATCGACAATAGTGCCATACCGATCATAAATAAGTGTAGACTGTAACGGTTTATAATGAGCTACAATTCTGATATCGGGGATACTCAGCTGATCCAGGGTTAAAAAAAGTGAACCGAGAAATAAAGTCAATATCAGACACATCCCGAACAACAGGCCGATAATGTGTCTTTCGTTGAACACCTTTTTTCTTTTGACCGAAGTTCTTGCTTTTTTTTTACTGGAATTGATCACGGATCACCAGACTGGTTGAATGTTGGAGCTTTTGATCCTATATTAAAAACTCACGCACTGTACCATGAAGTTTTCAGCTATCAACTATTATCAACAGAGATCATGTCCAAAATTAAAATTCTTCCCGAGCAGCTTGCCAATAGAATCGCCGCCGGTGAAGTGATCGAACGACCGGCTTCAGTGATCAAAGAACTCCTTGAAAACAGCATTGATGCAGGCAGTAACCGGATAGAAGTCGAGATAGAAGGCGACGGTACCAGAGTGATCAGGGTTATCGATAACGGTATGGGAATGGACGAAGATGACGTCCTGCTCTGCTTTGAACGCCATGGCACATCAAAGCTGAACGAAGAAAATGATCTGAACGCAATTACATCACTTGGATTCCGCGGTGAGGCAATCCCATCCATTGCTTCGGTATCCAGAATGACCATTACCTCCCGTCTGAAAGACAGCGACCTCGGCACCATGGTGCTCAGTCAATATGGCCAGATCAAGAACGTACACGAGATCGGCGCCCCGACAGGAACCTGTGTCGAGGTCATGAATCTTTTCGGCAATACTCCGGCACGAAGGAAATTTTTGAAAACAAAGAGAACAGAGCTTGCCCATATTGACGACACCGTAAAGACCTATGCACTGTCGCGACCCGACATCTCATTTACCCTCCGTATTGACGGCCGTGAAACAATCCGGCTGGAAAAGGGGATGCGTCTGGATAAACGGTTGGCAGTCCTGTCAAACTACACCGGCAGATTTATTCCCTTTGCCAACGTGGTTGAACAGAAGAAGTACCTGAAAATCAGCGGTCTTCTTGTCCCACCTGGATCACAGGCGGCAATTGCCTCGAGACTGAGGATCTTTGTAAACGGCCGGGCAATCAAGGACCGTATGCTCAGTCACGCCGTTAACGAAGGATTGAGGTCATTTCTGCTCAAAGGCAAACAGCCAACCGGCCTGATCAGCATAGAACTGCCGCCAGAGGACATTGATGTTAATGTCCATCCGGCAAAACATGAGATCAGATTCAGGGACAATCGCACAATACACCAAAAGATCTGCGATACAATCCGGTCGGCAATGGTCGCTGAACAGCACCATCTCCGCAATGAACTGTTTACAACCAGAACCGAAGAACCCGGACAGCAGGCAAACCACGAAACCGATACGGAGACATCCGTCATCGACTTCAGCCCCAGAATACCGACAGCAATCGTACCACCAGAATCCCCTGACAAAGACAGCTCTTCCTCAGCCACGACAAGAGCTGAGACGAAACGTCCGGAAAAGGAAACCTCACCGGCTCCTGTTCCGCTTGATTTTGAGCAACCATTGAGCCATGACGTAATCAGACAGCAAACCGTTTCTGAACCGCAGAAAGAGCAGGTCAGAGTCGCAGACCTGATCGTTGTCGGTTCATTCATGGACCTGTATATTTTCTGTAGAAACGGTGACAAACTGATTGTGATCGACCAGCATGCCGCCCACGAACGGCTATTGTTCGAAGAGCTCTTGCACCAATACCGAAATGGCACGATCGCTTCCCAGAATCTGCTTTTTCCACTCTCAGTCGAGTTATCGGTTTTTCAATCCCAGATCCTGGAAAAATATATGGACCGGATTGAAGAAATGGGTTTTTCTCTAAGACATTTCGGTGGTAATACCTGGGTTATCGCCGCCATTCCTGCCATCAGTAAAGGTGGAAACGGCCAGGATCTGCTCCTTGACGTTCTTGAGCGGTTTGGCAGTGAAAAAAGGAACAATGACAGCGGCATTCTGGAAAATATCATTGCCACCATGGCCTGCAAAGCCGCAGTTAAATCCGGCGATCAATTATCCGATACCGAGATTCAGGGTCTGCTGGAAAAAATGGCAGCCGCCGATCTGTTCTCCCATTGTCCGCACGGCAGGCCCGTCGTCAAAATATTTAATGCCACAGATATTAAAAAGTGGTTCCATCGAACATGAAATCAGTACCAGGACATATCGATAAACATATATGGTTATCTGCCATACTGCTGCTCACCTGCCTGCTCAACGGCTGTGCTGAAAGACCGCAAACGAGACTGATGGAAGTCACAGCATATTGCGGCTGTTCATCTTGCTGCAGTTGGGAACGAGGAAGCTGGACCTATCTGAAACTCGACTTCTGGAACCGCTATGTGTCAGCGGGTCCAAACGCGGGTAAACGTTATTCAGGCCTCACGGCTCACGGCACAGAACCACGGGAACCTGAAGAAGGACTCTTTTCATTAGACAGTCTGATCCATCCGTGGATGATACCGATCCGAACTATTTTTTTCCCGTGGTATCTGCTGCCCCGAGATGGTACTATCGCCGCCGACACGAAATACTATCCGTTCGGCACCCGCATGTATATACCGGGTTACGGCTGGGGTATTGTCGAAGACCGGGGAGAGGCAATCAAAGGGCCGGACCGAATCGACCTTTTCTACACTTCTCACAGCGACGCCCTGGCATGGGGACGAAAGAAGGTGCCTGTCCAGATAGAACGACCATCGTTTTGAAACAAAGAGATACACATGACAACAAAACCATTGGCCCAGGCAACCATCATCGGCGGCGGACTCGCCGGTTGTGAAGCGGCCTGGCAGCTTGCAAAAAGAGGCTGTCCGGTCCGGATTTACGAGATGAAACCGGAGAAATACAGTCCGGCACATCAGTCTGAGAAGCTTGCTGAACTTGTCTGCTCAAATTCATTTCGCTCAGACGACCCCCATTCAGCAGTCGGACTGCTGAAAAATGAAATGAGAACGCTGAACTCACTGATCATGCAGATTGCAGACGAAACAGCGGTTCCCGCTGGCAAGGCCCTGGCTGTTGACCGGGCACACTTTGCTGAGAAGATCAGTGAAATAATTGGTCAACACCCCTTGATCGAGCTGGTGAGGAAAGAAATCACCGAAATACCGGTACCAGCTGATTGTCCGATAATTCTTGCAAGCGGTCCGCTGACTTCAACAGCTCTTGCCGCCTCACTGACCCGCCTTACCGGTAAAGAACGATGCTTCTTCTACGATGCCATTGCCCCGATTATAAACGCCGACTCATTGGACAGGGCTATCATCTACCAGAAATCACGATACGATGACGGTCCCGGAGATTATCTGAACTGTCCGATGGAAAAAGAGGATTACCTCTCCTTTATCAACGAGCTTGCCTCGGCACAATATGTACCACTCCATGATTTTGAAGATGTAAACTATTTTGAGGGCTGTTTGCCGATAGAGGTGATCAGAAGCAGAGGGGACGATACCCTGCGTTTCGGTCCAATGAAACCGGTTGGCCTTGAAAATCCTGCTACCGGCAGGATACCATATGCCGTCGTTCAACTCCGGAAAGAAAACCGGCAGGGATCACTCTACAATATGGTCGGTTTTCAAACAAAACTCACCTACGGCGAACAGAAAAGGATATTCAGAACGATTCCCGGCCTGAAAAATGCCACTTTCGCCCGCTTTGGTTCCATTCATCGAAACACCTTCATCTGTGCTCCCGAACTGCTGCTGCCAACCTTGCAGACAAAGGCTCGAACAGACCTCTTTATTGCCGGCCAGTTATCCGGAGTTGAAGGCTATGTTGAATCGACTGCGATGGGATTACTGGCTGGAATCAACGCAGCCTGTCTGACGAAGAGCAAACAACCTTATGTTTTTCCTCAGGAAACAGCAATCGGCGCACTCATCTTTCATCTGACTCGAACAGATGCCAGTCACTTTCAGCCATCAAATATCAATTTTGGTCTGTTCCCGTCCTGGAACAAAAAGGTTCCCAAAAAGATCAGGGGTAAGATCCGGGCTGAACAATCCAACAGCACGATGAACAGGATGGTTTCCGAGCTGAACCTGGATACGCTGTAAAGATCCGGAATAAGGTTATCAGGAGGATGTCTTCTCGGAAAAACCCCAATACGGGAAATCCAAACGATACCCGGCAACCAGTCCCGGGCTGTGTTCTCTGCTGGCAACCAGCCAGAGATTATTGTTGCGTTCATCTCTCTGATCGCCGCCCTGCCAGTTTCCTTCAGGAAAAAGAACCAGTGCGTTATCGGCGCTGTACTCAATATCTCCAGATCCTTTAAAAACGCCCATATGCGGTGTATCTTGATACGAACCTTTGTCACCCCGAGACAACTCCGAGATAACAAGAAAAGACACATTCATTTCATCGCGTATTGATTCAAACTGCCTGAGCCAGGCATCAATCCCGGTTCTTCGTTCACTCAAATCCTTAAATGGCAGCTTATGCAGACTGTCGATAATCACCACGGTATAATCACTTTCAGTCTCGTGCCGAATAAAGTCGATATGACGCCGCATGATTTCCGGCGTTAGCCGCCGGTCATTGACAACCCGGAAAAAATACAACATCTTTTTAAATCTACTGTGGACAACCTGGTAACGCTCCCTTTCAAATTCTCCAATCCCGTCAGCGACCAGTCTGCTGTTCTCGATACGGCTCATCCGAATCAGGGTCCGTTGATATATTTTCTGTCTGCCGTTTTCAAAATCATAATAAACGACCGGAATTCCTCTGCACGCCATCTCCGTACCGATCTGAATCAGAAAACAGGACTTACCAACCTTAGGTGCACCACCAATGACATTGAGTCCGTGAATACCACCAATAGCCTCATCAAGCCTGGGAAAACCGGAAACCAGTTTTGAAAAGGCATCACTCTTCTGATCTGCAAGCTTGTTAACAAAACGATCATACTCCCGCGCAGGTAGCAAAAACGGCGAGAAAGCCTTTGCAGCCCGAGCCATACCGGTAACAACGCCGTTGAATTTTTTCCCCGTATCCTTTGCCAGCTGCCAGAGACTGTAATTTCTTGCCTGTCCCGCCGGCCAGTTAAGCATCCGCGCCTTGTACCCAATCCGCACCGCCAGTGACCGGGCCCGGGCCTCAGACTCGGCACTGTTCATCGTTGAGATAAAGATCGTCCGTAAACAGGCCAGTCGTACCGTATCAATAGATTCAAACAAACTCGAATCAGGGACAGCAATACCTGGCAAGCCAAGCTGTTTCAGAGCCAGGAGATCATCTTCTCCTTCACATATTACCACGGTACCGTTTTCACAACGACCGATATCCTGACTGTTAAAAACCTTGAACTGTTCATCGAGCGCATCGTTGCCAAACCAGAAAAAATCATCAGGCCGATCGGGAAACACGCAACGGGCACTATAACAATTGCCATCCTCCTGAAAGTAGGGATAAACGATATATCTACCGTTATAGCCGACAGACATCTCTCGCAGAACCGGCAGCCCGACCCCAGCCTCCTGAAAATAGGAACGCACCTCTCTGGTAAGACTGTCATGATATTTTTTGACATCCTGATTGATTGTCTGACCGGAAAAATCGGTCTGCAGAACAGGTTCCCGTTCAGGGTCAAAGCCAGGTGTCTCAGCCGGGTCACTTTTTATCAATGCCGTAAACCAGAGCGGAAAACCTCCCGGTACACAGCGATTGAGGCAACGAAAATAGCCATGGAAAAAACCGTCAGGATTGATAAAAACGATAAGCCTCTTCTGCCCATCCAAACCTTTCTCGCAGCAAAACGGACAATCAGCAGTATATATTGTTTTATCAAGAGAACCATCCGGTAGATGCAAACGGTAAAAATCGTAAACTGCTTTCGGATCGTTACGCATACGCTCTCAAACTTCTCCCTGTTTATTGCTGCTGAGATGACTTGACTACTGCCTGCAGTTCATTACTACCCAGCAACTCGGTAAATTTCACGTGAACGGAATATTCATTTTCCATTACCTGATGCCCGCGAACAGCAATAATGGTACCCCCAATGGCCAACTGTTTACTGGCTGTTCCCGAAGATACAAGGGTCACCCGAATACCGCGGCCAAGAAGCAATCTCGCATTTTTTTTCTGAGAAATCCGCAGATAGAAGGAAACTCCACCTTTTGAAATATCAAAAAGATCACCTTTTGAGGTAATTCCGGTTTCTTTTCCTTTACTGTCGAGTAACATCGTGGCAACCCGCCCGGCCACCTTGAATCGCTTGGTCTGACGACGATCTTTTCCGCTCCTCCTGATAAAATCTCTAAAACTTGCAGATTTCATACAAAAATCGCTCAGTTTTGACTCAAGCGACGGATAATCATCACGCCAGCGACGCATATTTTCCCTTTTTAAAAACAGAATATGTGACCGGCTCATACTGGTTGCACTCACCGTCCAGACTGACGCATCAAAAATTGTTTCGGCACCGAGAATTTCACCTTTCGTCGCGACCTTGATAAGAATATCTCCTCGCTTGTCTCTGAAAAATATTTTCACCTTGCCACTTGAAATAAAATAGAGACCGGACTGTATGGCTCCCTGACGAACGATAACCTCTTCGTTGTTATAACTCTTCTGTTGCATCGCATGATAAAGGGTCGCAAACTCTTCAGTCGTAAGAATATCGTAGAGTTCTGCCCAGGTATCAGCATAATCACTGTCAACAGAGGCAACTTTCTCTTCCTCGATCACTTCGGCGGCCCGAATAATCTCCGTAAGCGCCATCGGGTCAATTTCTATCAACCAGTTCCGGTACCATTCGGCTATATCAAATTTTCTCTTTCTGGCAAAAGAAACAACTGCTTCGGATAAAAGCTGTTTGGCCTGGTCCCTGTCACTGGCCAGCAGTTTCATGACCTTTTCCGAACCCGGCAACCTGGAATAGTCAAAGGTTTTCTTTTTGTTGCTCCCCCCGACAGATTCACGCGGTTTCTTTATTGACGGATCTTTTTTTTCTTTTTCTGCTGCCAGAGCTTCTTCACCGACACTCGTTTCAAGCTGCAAAAGGGCGCTTTCTGCCTTCTCCCAGACAGTCTCCTTCAATTTTATATTAGCCTTGTCTGTCCTGTCGCCCACAAATTTTTCAAGAACGAACCGACCCTTTCCAGAACCGCTCCGGGTAATAACATTGATCATTTCCAGAACAAGCGGTTCCCTGATATTTTCAGAGAACTCTTTCTGAGCCTCAAACAACGGTTCAAGACGCTGGACAACTTCTTCATCACTGTATGGCAACAATGCCCTGACAACATGTGGATACAGAATCTCACTGCAGGTATCAAGACATTTCAGCAAGGCAGTTTTCCGTTTTTCACCGCTGATAGTATAAATACAGACAAACGCTTCTCGCTGAACCCTGATATCTTCATGCTTGAGGAAAGGGATTATGCTCTTGACATGCTCGGGACCAGCCACCTCTGCAGCAAGTTTAATCAGATTTCGTTTGCCAAACCATGGTATTGGTTTCGTAAGCCATTCAATCAGTACCGGAACAATCACCGATCCCATATTCGCTAACACTTCAACGATCTTTAACCGCTCTTCAGCATTCTCATTTTTCAGGAGTACATCGACCAAATGGTCTCCAACGGATCGGCCAAGCATACTCAATCTCTGCCCAAAACGACCATCCCCCGTATCGGAAATATATGCGGCCAGTAATGAATCCACCATTTCCCTGTTACACGAGTGATCCTGAATACGGCCGACGAGGGCCAGAACAGGAGGTGACTTACTCATCTGCCCGGAGCGAATCTTGTGGAGTACAGACTGGATGTGATCTCCACGTCTATAGTTTCGATCCTGCCATGCATGTTCCATAATTGTCTGCAGGAGGAAGACGCTTTTCTCGTAAACAAAATCACCTTCATCAGATTCACGTACCCACGACAACAGGGCATCGCCCATCTTGTCCAGCCATATCCATTTCTGACGCTCAAACAAATTCTCGCCAATCAAAATAAGACACTGAATAAGCCTTCTTCTGAGAATATCATCTCCACCAAGCATCTCAGCGGACACTTTTTTAATGATGTTGATTGCGTCATCACTTCTACCATCGGTAATGAGTCGCTCAACCATTGACGGCAGGCTAAAAACGATCTCATCCTGCTCCAGGCTTTCAACATTTCCAGAAACAAGAGCCTTGACACCTGTTTCAACTCGCTTCAACTGTCGTTCTTTCTCCCCTTCCTGGATAAGCTGCAGGGCCTTCTCTCTACCAAGAAACTGCTTCCCTTTTCCGCTTTCAAACAGCTTTTCCAGTGCTGTTGAGATAATGATTCCCTGAGGAGCCGTTTCCTGGTCTTGTTCTTTCAGAACCTTTTCCCGCTCTCTCAACAGCTGTATGACATCAGCAAAAACATCACTGGAAATCGCCGTTATCAGCTGTTCAAAAAATGCCCGTCCGAACCCGTCCGAATATTTTTGCACAAAAAGCAGACAGCCTTGTCTTCCGTCAATATCTATTGTCACCTTTTCAGCAGCCATCTCAGTGACTTGCGGTACGTCTTCAGAACGAATCAAACTTCCTGCATTATCAAGGAAACCAGTAAAAGGTGCTGATCTGACAAAAAAATGTTTCTGCTCCAGCTTATCAAAATGATCGAGAACCCGGGTAACACCGGCAACAATCACTTCAGCTGCAGTTTCACAATTTGACATTACCTCTTTCAGGAGCTCAAGAACCTCCGGTCGGGAATGCTCGTTAAACAAATACCCCAGCTGATCATCGGTGACGATCTCATGATCTGTTTGCCGCAGCTTCTTACCATCAACCGGTTCATTATCTGGCGGCGGCAACGGCTCATATTTCTCGGGGAAAAATGCTTGGAGATTCTGTGCAGTTATAAATGAACGCCCGCCACCTTCACGATTAATTTTCTCTTTTCGGGCAACAAAAACAGAGAGAATGGCAGAGAAAACAATTCGATCAAAACCCGAACGTAACACAACATGGTCTACACCTAAAAGATCAAGCTGACGGTAGATGAGCAGTTCCCGTATTTCCTGTACCTGTGGTTCCGGCACCGGTAGCCCACACAAGAGGGGTCCGTGCTCATCCCTGCCAAAGGAAAGCTCCTGATAATTGTGGACAAAAATTTCTGTTTCTCTATAGGCCTTGTCAACGGCAAGTGATACCTGTGGAGAAACCGCCGGGTACAATCGTGATGTGGTTACAGCCTGGTTCAATAGCTTAATGGTTTCAATGGCCTGCAAATATTTTGAATCAACTTCCATAGAGGGTTACAATTATTATGCGGATTAATCAGTCTGATTTGACCTGATCTGTACCGTTCTCACCATGATCAAGACAGATTTGTAAAATATAGTTTTTCTAGATAGTTACTACCACGACGATATAGCAAACGTCAAGAAAAGTGGAAAAAAGACCAGGTAATACTCATCACTCAATCCACGAAAATACAAGAGAATGACACGCTGCTACGGAAACAATTCATTTATTATCAACAAATTGGCAGCAACAGCTATCACTTTCCGGGCCTGACAACCCGATAATCAATAAGTATCGTCATGACTTCATTCAACGGCAGCCCGACCACATTCGAATACGAACCATTAATTGTGCTGACAAGCAGGCCACCATTCTCCTGAATCCCATAGGCTCCAGCCTTGTCCATCGGCTCACCTGTCTCAACATACGCCCTGGCAATAGCTTCGTTAAACCGATAGAACCAAACTTCAGTCAAGGCCATGCCAACATCACGAATCCCCTTTCTATAATGACCAATACAATAGGCAGTTCGTACCTCATGTTTCTTCCCGGACAATGCCATCAACAGTCTCACCGCCTCTTTTGCAGAATTCTGCTTGCCAATCACCATATCCCCTCTAGCCACAACGGTATCTGCAGACACAACCCATGAATCGGGATAACGTTCACACACGTTATTGGCCTTATCGATTGCAACCCTCCTAACGTATTCATCAGGTCCTTCTCCCGGTTTACATGATTCGTCTACATCAGCCGGGCAAACATCAAAAACGAGCCCCAGATTTGTAAAAAACGCCTTTCTCCGAGGTGATCCAGATGCCAGAATAAGCGGTTGCAAGGTTTGAAACATCGGAAGTATGCTCCCTTCGTCATGGTCAACACTCTCGATAACATCATGCCGACTTTATTATCTTTTCTGAATATAATACGCTAAGTTAACATACCGATTGTAAACAGCATACCACAATAATCAGCAGATTCAATTTTCAGAAATACCTGACAGGTAAGACCCAAATCAGGCGATTCCGCATGTAAGCGGAAGTATTCAGGTACAACCTGGTTGACAAAACTGGAAACCGCCAAATGAAACGGCTCCGGAAAAGACGCCGAAACAAAAACTCGCACGGCCAGGCAAATGCATTGAAAAAACGGTTCATCCGATCAGAAGAAGCCATGTTTTCGATCGGCGGCTTGATACTGCCGGCAGAACAGCCATCCTTGGAAAGCGGATCAAAACAGGTCCGCCGTCGACGGGTCCCATCAATGAGAAAACAGCGCGCCTGCTTGAAACGTTCTGTAATAACGAGACCTTTCCGGTTTTTCCGGATAGACCCGAACTACTGGTAAAACCAGCCGAAAATGTGGATACCGTGCATATAAGCGACAAACAGGAACAAGCTTGCTATTATTATTAAACAGTGTAAGCTGGATCATTATTCATGATATCCTTACCATTTCAATCTGACAGATTTTTTCACCACAGAAATGCAAAATGATTGGAATGGAGCTCGTCCAGGAAATCAAGTTCTTGTCAGTAGTGAAAACGTCAAAAGAGGCACCGCAGAAAGTTACATCATATGAATACTCAGAAGAAAACAACCTGGGATGGTAAAGAAAGGAGAATTCGGCAAAACAGCCGAAGAAATGGTGATCGCCGGCGCGTTAACTATGAAAGGCGATGTGATACCCGTGATGGAAAAAAAACGAAAAAGAATCTGTACACCTGGTTTCGGGCCATAACCAATGCACGTCTCGGGGTTGACAGAAGAAAAAACACAGACCAACGGGTTTTGCCCGATCGCCGACAAAAAATACCGCGTTCCATACTGACCAAAGAAGAACTAAGCGAATTGCTTAAATAAAAAGAACCGGGATTCGGATACATAAAAAAAACCGATGTATCCGGGGCCTGGAAACAGGCTGAGCCAGCCTGTCGTAACACCTTATTCTTTAAAGCAGAAAAGACTCAAAACCCCGTTTCATTTTACCTCCCTGCCCGCACTACCGGATATTCATCAATCTACCCAAGACGCTATCCCGGTCATGCTGAAAAAACGAATGTCCCTCCATGAGCTGGCGCCCATCTCTGTAACGGATCGTATCAGTTCCAGAGAAAGGCCATTATCGGGAGAACCTTCTTCTTTTTCGCCCTCTTCTTTTTCCACTCCCCCTCATGCATGCGCTCTGTCCCTGCCATCATCAACTGACAGACATCAGCCTCCCCTTGTCCCGGTTTCAAAAAAATTCTGAAAACAAAAACAGAACAAACTTGATCTGGGTCAAGGAAAATCGTATCGCTTCCTGCCAAAATAAGGTATGCATAAAAAAATTATCCAAGACTCACATTCGGCACTTTAAAAATACACTTCGAGTATTGTAATACCAGCCGGAAACATGCTGAAGGCCGGACAAAACAGGAACCAGAAAAGATACCCTTGAATCAGACACGGACACAGAAGTATACCGTTCAAAAAAACGGTATGTCCCATGACAGCAAGACAAATATCAAAACAGAAATTGGAGGAATGCAATGAAAACAACAGGACTGAAATATATCGGTTATCTTGTGCTGACAATCGTCTTGAGCTGCCCGACACTTACCGCATACGCTGCCGGACAGACAGCCCCGAAAGTCAAAAAAGTCGTTATGGCAAGTCCTTTTGCACCGCTTGTCATGCCGATGGCCCATATCCTTGAAGCGGGATTGCTGAAGGATGTCTGCGATGAGGTAGAGCTGATTACCTGGAACACCCCGGACCAGTTACGGGCAATAATCACCAAGGGTGATGTCGACTTTGTCTCCCTGCCCAGTAATGTCGCCGCCATTTTCCATAACAAGGGGGTTGATCTGTCTCTGGCCCGAATCTCTATCTGGGGTGTCTTTTACCTGATCAGTAACGATACTTCGATAACAAACCTTGCCCAGTTGAAGGGTAAGCGTATCCTTGTACCCTTTCGGGGAGATCAACCGGATCTGCTGTTTCAGGCTGTCTGCCGTGCCCAGGGGCTTGACCCGTTCAAAGACTTTACCATTGAGTATGTCTCCTCGCCCCTTGATATCACCATGAGTCTTTTGGCGGGTAAGGTAGATAACGCGTTGATGATCGAGCCCGCAGCAGCGCTGGCTATTATGAAGGCCAAGGGAAAAGGACTTGATTTTAAAAGGGTTGTTGATCTTCAGAAAGAGTACGCCGCCCTTGTCGGCAACCACAGAGGTGTCCCCAACGCCGGTGTTGCCGTTTTACCACGGATAAAGAACAACAAGGCCGTGGTTGATGCCTTTCTGACAGCCTATGATCAGAGCGTTCAATGGACAAATGATCATCCCGAAGAGGCGGCTGAGTTGGCGACACGCTATATAAAGGGGGTGAACGCGAAGGCCTTTGAAGAGGCGCTGCGCTACACCGATTTTCGTTCGGTCAGCGGGGTTGATTCCCGTGGTGATCTGGAGGTGATGTTCAACACGTTTATCAAGATGAATCCCAAATCTGTTGGCGGTAAACTTCCTGACGCCGGGTTATATCAATGAAAAAGCCCTGATGAAGCTCTCTGGAATGCAGCGCCCGGCCACCCTTGTCTGGCTGGGTGTCGGCCTCTGTCTGCTGATCATCTGCTGGTGGCTGGTGTCACTGGTTTTTGATGAGATTATTATCTCCTCACCAGTGAAGACCATCAGCAGTCTGGTGGCGATGATGATAACCGGTTCGTTTTGGGAAAGCGTGGCCATCACGTTTCAGCGTTTTGCCCTCGGACTTTTTTGTGGCAGTTTTTTTGGTCTTGTTCTTGGCCTGATTGCTGGTTTGAATCAAAAAATACGTTTGATTTTAGAACCGTTTCGCTGGATTTTAATGACCATTCCACCGGCTGTCCTGGTGGTGGTAAGCATGATCTGGTTCGGCATGGGCAGCATGCAGACAGTGTTTGTCACCAGCCTGCTTATCCTGCCCATTATTTACGTGAATACCGTTGCCGGAATCGATGCCGTTGACCAGCAGCTGGTGGAGATGGCCGGAATTTATCGTGCTTCAGCGAGCATGCTTATTCGAGAGCTATATCTTCCTGGAGTTGGCAGTCATCTGTTGGCCGGGCTTTCGCTTGCCGCAGGCATGGGAATTCGTATCGTTGTTCTTGCCGAGCTGCTTGGCGCCTATAGCGGTATTGGCTATGAATTTGCTCTGGCCAGAACCAATCTTGATACGCCGATGCTGTTTGCCTGGGTCATTGTTTGTCTGGTGCTTGGCGGCGGATTGGAGGTATGCCTTTTGAATCCGATAAAAAGACATTGCATGCGTTGGCAGGAATGATGCTCGAACTAAAAGAGGTCACGAAACGTTATCATGGGCAACTCATTCTTGATCGGGTTTCCATGGCAGTTGCCGGCAATGAGGTAATGGGGCTTCTTGGTCCTTCCGGCTGCGGGAAATCCACCATTCTGAAGATGTTTGCAGGATTGGTTCGGCCGGATTCCGGGATGGTGACAAGAGGCAGCCAGCGTATCGGTTTTGTCTTTCAGGAACACCGGCTGATCCCATGGAAGACGGCAGGAGAAAACGTCAGTTTCTCTCTGCGGGCTTCAGGCGTGGCAAAAAAAGAGGCCCTCTGCCAGACGCAGCGAATATTGGAACGAGTCGGGCTGGAAGACGATATCGACCACTATCCAAATCAGCTAAGCGGCGGTATGTGCCAGCGGGTCTCCATTGCCAGGGCCCTTGCCATCGAACCCGAAATCCTGCTTCTCGACGAACCGTTTTCTGCCCTTGATCTGGAGTTAAAAAACAATCTGCTTGATTTTCTTCGCACTCTCGTTCGAGAGCATCGGGAGATGACCGTGCTTTATGTTACCCATAATCCCTCTGAACTGGAAGGACTTGCCCGTTCTATCTATCAGATGACCACTGGAGGACAACTGGAAAAAACAGCACTGCCGGTTCCTGAACAACGGGAAACAGGAAGATGAGATACGGTGACTATCGACCTGCGTTTATGAAGAATATCACTCATCGCCCCAACTCTTTGTTCCCAAAACGGTGAGCAGGATCTTATAGGACATGATCCCGTTGACTATTCAACTCTAAAAGATCGTGACTCTTCAGTGCGCAGAATGTCCTTATACACTGTTCTACCTTTTCACCAGCAGCTCTATTAAAAATTCGATATCTCTATTCTGTTGTCCAGACGACAGGTACTGGCAATGTCACAATGTATGTGATACTTTCTTAAAACGGCTCATTTGTTACTTCTTTCTCTTAATATTGTGGGGACAATTGAGAAATTCGACAACGTATGAGCCCTGATTGTTCAACGGGCAAAGCCGTTGAACTCTGTCCACGCCCAAATGACGTGGTCTTTTACACCAAAATAACAAATCAGAAACGAGATTTCCTGTTGACAAAATAATGTCTTTTACCTACACTGAATTGAATATCCGTTTAGGGACAGGATTGTGAAATTCCGACCTTATCGTATGTGTATCCCCTGTTCAGGGTGACGTAACAAGGAAACATTTACGACCTAACAGAAAACACCTTTTGATTGTATCTCTTAACAAAAATCACGAACCGGAAAAAAACCGGATAACAGTCACCTGACTTTTACTATTATCATCCGTTTCAGATAAAAAGCACCCTGTTCTTCATGATATCCTGCAAAACAGCAATTAAACGCAAATTGAAATTTCATTGCTAACGAGTCTCACAAGGTATACAAACCTATTGTAATAAAAACATTTCATGAAAAGGCCTTTATGAATCCTTTATCATTACTGTCCAAAGAAAAAAAAGACTCAGCTATTCTTGAATTACTCAACCGTTGTGCCGGAGTTGGCTTATGGATTGTCCAGATACATAATGGAGATCCGATGCATCCCAAAAGCAGATGGACATGGTCACCAGAATTTCGACGTCTGCTCGGATATCAGGGTGATGACATCGCTGAATTTCCCAATATTGCAGATTCATGGACAAATCGACTTCATCCAGACGACAGGGAATCCACGTTAAAAAGATTTATCACATGCATCAATGATACAAGTGGTGACAACCGCTATGATGTCCAGCAACGCATAAAAAACAAAAGCAATGAATATCATTGGTTCCGCATCGTGGGAGGTGCTGCCCGTGACGCACAGGGAAGGCCAAAACAAGCCTGCGGTGTTTTGATTGCTATTGACAGGCAAAAGAAAAGCGAAGAACAGGTTGCGTTATTAGGGGAATATTCAGGAGTGGGTTTATGGGATGCCATGCTCTGTGAGGGAGACCCCATGAACCCTGAAAGTAAGTGGGAATGGTCACCAGAATTTCGACGTTTACTGGGGTTTCAAGGACATGACACTGAAGGATTCCCCAATGTTGTACAATCCTGGTCTGATCGTATCCATCCCGATGATGTG
>PDWJ01002302.1_pt1 | contig 20679 bp, 17 predicted proteins | sample 1430881 | NCBI WGS metagenome assembly PDWJ01 (sample SAMN01162460, study PRJNA174530) | Oral metagenome, whole genome shotgun sequencing project. | biome: Marine environment; feature: Marine mammal; material: Swab sample of the gingival sulcus; isolation source: swab sample of gingival sulcus... | reverse complement strand
CTCCTGCACAGGTTTGCTGGTGACACCAATCTTTTTTCCAACAATCACTTCGCCATCACGCTGCTGCCGCTGTTTAAGCATCTGCAAGCTGATATGGTAGGCGTCTTCGAGAGTGATAGACGGCTCTCGCTCTGTCAGCGGTTGCAACATTCGCCGGTTACGTAACGCCTGATACAACTCGCCACCTAACTGCTCAATTTTCTCTTGTTCCATAGTAACTCTCCGTTAAAATCTACCCGCTTCGCTCATCGCCGTTTTCGCCAACGATCCGGCAGGACATCCTGAACAGTCGTCCTATTTTGTCGGCAAAAACCCAGAGCTTTAACAGCGTCACACACGTCTCAAGCGCATTTGGCGCAGGTGATCTAAAACATAGTCGATGCGATCACTTCCCCAAAACAGCTCTTCGCCAATAACAAAACTGGGAACACCAATAAGCCCGCATTCCTGAGCCTCTTCCCAATTATTGTCAAGCTGCTTCAAGTAACTTTCATTGCTAAATGACGCCTGCAAGTCCGCAGCAGGAAGACCAGTTTTCTCACCTACCGCGAGTAACACTTGTGGGTCGCCAATATCCTGACCCTCGGCCCATTCCGCTTGCATGACTTCTACAATCCACTCGCGCAATAAACCTTGCTCCTGCGCATACAATGACGCGGCACCGGCAATGGTAGGATCGGTGGTAATGGGAGGAGGATTCATTGGGATACCCATTCTGGCCGTGATACGGCGCATATCCTGCCGCGTAAGTGGCACTTTTACTTTGGCGCGTTCCGGCGATGAACGCCCCGACCAGCCACCTAAAGGACGCCATACCAAATTGGCATGATAATCGTCAAAAATTTGGAATAAAATCTTGGACGCAACATAACAATAAGGACTGCGAAAATTAAAATACAGACGTACATCAACTGATTCCGCCATCACATTCTCCAAAAAAAGCACCCCCGGCCACTTGAACCGGAGGTGAACAGGAATTTAACGGCCTTTGGCACGCATGTTTTGTACAGTGAATGTCTTCACAGGATTTAAAGCAGGATCGACCTGACCTTTAAATTGACCTGTCGTACAGTGTCCAGCTTGCACGTCCAGCATGGAAAACGCATCGTCAATGGCAACACCAGAACCCTTGTTCTTCGCTAAATGAAAATCTGGGTGAGCTTGACCGATCAACCAAGACTTCCACAAATCGCCCTTGCGATCGTAAATCAACGTACGCGGCAGGGTAAATGTTTGCGCATCGACATAGTGTACGCGCTTGCTGATTGGATGGTTCTCATCAATAGGATCAGATTCAAGCACATACACCTTGCGCAACTGCCAGGTGATTTCAGGGAAGCAACCACCCTTACCGCCGAACTCTACGAACTGATAACCATCAGCTTCTTTCAGATCTGTCGCCAGGGTCATTTCATTGTGGTTGTAAAAGGGCAGCATCACATTTTTCGTGCCCTTGTAGGTCCAGTTCATATCCGAGATACGACCGTTATAACCTTCAAAGTCCTCAATCATGATATCGGCGCCAAGAAACGCGTCTGTAATCTGACCAGATGCCAAGCGACGCACACGTCGCTGAAAACCCAGATACAGCCAAGTGTCATCGCGCTCGAGATCGTTGTCTTTGCGGTGAATCAACAACTGGGTATTTTTCACGTCAAAGGGTTCTAGCACCTGCACATAGATAGCGCGAAATAAATCGCCTGGGTTATCGGAAAACTCGGGCACTGGGTCTTGATTGACGCGGTGCTTATAATTCAAGAAATGGAAATTGAACTTGATGGTTCGTTCAATTTTACCGCTCTCAAGATCGCGATAACGCCAGTAAAACGGATAGATTGCCGCGTTGTCGCCCCAGTTGTAGCCATATTTATAGTTAAAGGCCAGCTTTTCTCCCGCGCGCGGATCCGCTGTATCGGGCTCTTGGGGAAAGGGGCGCCCGGCTATAAAGCCATTTATTTCCCCAAGGTTATCGCCAAGTGACACCTTTCCGAGATTTTTGCGTGTAGCTTCAACGTAGTTGGGATGCAGATCGAAAGAAGTAGTTTCTCCCACTTTCATTGTAAACCAGCCGTTTTTTAACTGCTGGTAAACAGCGGGGTCAAGTATACCTTTAAACTGATCCGCATTTTTCGCGTTGATAATCATGCCAACTTTTAAGCCCGGAAAGCTGGGCTTGGCGTCCTTGTAGGGGTAAAAACTATTCTGCACATCCGCTTCGGTTGCGGCAAATGCATTACCCGCCATTAACGAGGCTAAAATAAGCCCCTTCACTTTTGTCTTTAGCTTCATCAGTATTCTCCAGTATTATCGTAACAGTTGATTAAAAGCGATAGCGCAACGTGATCTGAATTTCGTCTTCTTCACTGGCGCTGGCCAAAGGCCCAGCACGGAAGCGACCCAGCGGCTCGATACCACCTAGTCCGACAGAGCCCGACTGGTTGGGATCGCTGTGCGCCGGGGTAGCTGTAAACGGTGGGAAGGGGTTACAAGCACGGCAATCGTCAAAAGCTTGATCCGCCATGCTCTTACCGACCTTGACATTGGCCCCCACCATCAAACGCCAGTTATCATTAATCAACCAATCCACCGAAGGCGCAATCGTGCCTGCACCAGCTTCATAATCCCAAGCCATAATAATCTGCGGGCTAATAGTGTCTGACTTATACCAACCCTTGATTAAGAAAGTCATTGTGTAATTGTCTTTCCAATTGGGAATACCCGCCTCACCCAAAGGTCTGTCAACCAGTTCGTGGTCGAGAAAATGCTCGCCAAAAATCTGCGCCGATAGCAAGAATGCGCGCTTTTCATTAAGAAAAGGAATAAACGTGTTTCGATCCCAGCCCAGCACCCACCGGAACATATCGGAATCGGAATACAAACGAGGGTCCAGACTATTCGCCACTTCCTCGCCCTGTGTGTAGGTCGCCTCGACGCGGAACACGGATTTAATGGAGTCCACGTAGAAATCCAGTGAACCACCAAACAAATCAACTTCCGGGAATCCAATATCAAAGGCAATCAAATGACTCCAGGGACGCACTTCACCAGTAAAAGGGTTCATCGCCGGGATGCCGCCGCGAAGCACAGGTAGCTGCTGAAAATAATGGTAATAGTTCAGCGAGAAGCCCACGCTCTTATACACGCCTTCGAGCTTGAGGCCGCCTTGCGTGTTGGAGAGTTTCCAGTCCGGCAAATCCACCTCGCGGATACCGATCACACCCGGTGCGAAATCCGCTGCAATTAAACCCGCATCAGGCAAACCGATGGCACCGGCTGGCACGAAGTTAGAGACTGTACAGCCATTTTCCCAGCAATTATTCATTCCCCTAAAAAAGTAACCAGCATCCAAAATGGCATAAGGCGTACCACCCTGCCCCAGTCGATTAGGCTGGAATTTGTCGAAATTCCAAACGAGCTGCAGGTTGAGATCGTCAAATGCACCTACCGCGCCCCAGCGATATTCTGCGGTGGCTATCCACTGCGGTATACGAATATCTTCCAGCTCGTCATAAATATTGTGGCGGGAAAAATCCACGGGGTTGATCACATCAAGGACGCGGAATAGATCAGTACGCCCCCAGACTACCTGCTGTTTACCGATACGCAGAAATAACTCCGACATATCACCCGTGGGTACACTGCCTTCAAAATACAGCTCGCGAATAAAATCCAGTCGATCATTAAAGTCTGGAAAACGTAAATCGTCGGTGTCGTAGTCCATATAGTCACTTAAACCACAACCGCGAGAGTCCACGTCACAAGGGCGCACTGGGACACCTAGTGTTACACCACCTTCAGGATCGTGAAAATCTTCGCCCAACACCTTGAAGCCCTGGTTGGGATTTACTGTCGTATCAAAACGAAACCCAGGGGGAATAGGCATTCCCGCCGCAGCGCCGCCATTGCCCAACACCGACTGCCCCCACGGGGACTGGTCGCTGCCAAACATCGCCGCCGCTGTAGAGCTGCCGAGGTTTTCAAAACTACGGGAACCACCGGCATTTTTGCCGTACTCGTCCTTGTTTAAATCGTAAACACCATCGTAAGTAGCGCGCAAAGTGCCGCTAACACGAAAATTACTCAAACCGAATTTCTTGCCGAAATCCTTGCTGAACTCGTATTGTGCGGTATTGCGAAATTTTGAAAGACCAGCATCATCACGATAATACGTTGCATTTTCGACAAACCCTGCGGTGTCCCACGCACCTTGCTGAGCAAGCGCGCTAGATCCCGCTAGTGCGAGGCTCAAGGTACAGCAGGCTCCGCTTATGGCTAATGTTATCTGTTTCATAGAGCTCCCTCTTTTGACACGAGAATGGGTGAAATTAACCAAAGTCAAGTTTCACCGTGGTTAAACTTATCCGACGTTACTGAACTTATATCGTCGAGTAACAAGTCTGCACGGGTAATAAAGGCTGGCTTAAAACGAGAAATCCAGGCAGGCACCAAATTCGCTGCCGCCCAGGCATTCAGTATCAACATCACCACGAGCAGTAAGGCTGCATCGGCCTGAAAACGCAGATCGGAAACGAAAACCCACATCACCACGCCGCCAATCAGTGATGTCGCGGTAAACGCAATGGCTTTACCCGTAGTGGCGATAGAGCGGTGAATGCCCGCGTCCAGATCGCCACCTGCTCTTGCCACTTCCTCGCGAACGCGATCCATCATATAAATGGAATAATCAATGCCCACACCAATGCCGACGGCAATAATCGGCACGGTATTCACATCAATACCGATGCCAGCCATACCCATATACGCGTAGGTTGCAACGGTGCAAAAAGTCATTACCAAAAACATCAGCCAACCCGCGTGAAACGACCAGTAAAACAGGGTCACGAATAAGAAAATCAATGCCATCGCCGCTGGGATAATCACCATATTGCTGGCAAACGCAGCCTCATTAATGGCTGCGGTCACGCCGATAGGGCCGCCCGCGAGTTTTAGTTCCAGGCCCTCCACCGCATTGTCTGGATTATTGATCCACTCTTTTGCCATGTGAATGGCGCGGCGTAGTGTTTCACCTTTGTGGTCTTTATAGAAAAAGACGATGTTGGCATTTTGATCGTCGGTATCGACAAATTCTTTTAACGCGCCGGGAATGGGGCTGGACGCCATAAAAGCGAACATCAGCCCCCCCACGTAACTCGCGTCATTAGGAATAACCGCCCAGCGCGGATCATCGTTGTGCAAAATCTGGTTCACCTGTTTGACCAAATCGGGCATACCACGGCTACCACCCATTGCCGGATCGCTGAGCATATGGAGCTGAAAATCCTGTAAAGCGCGCAAGACTTCGGGGCGTTTCATACCACCAGGCTCGGACGTTCTGGCCACCACGTACATCTCTTCAGAACCAGGGAAATTCGCGTTTATCTGCGCTGATGAAATGTTGTAGTCGTGATTGGGATAGAGAATGGGCGAACCAGGCTCAGATTCTCCGATCTGCACCCGGCTACTCAACGCGCCACCGACCACATAGACCGCCAGCGCAATCATAAGCACAATACCAGAGCCGGTGCGGCTGGAGACGAAGTCTGCCGTTACCCCAAACAACCCGCGGCGCCCGGAGAGGTCGCCGGTTTCAGGGTTCTTGGTCAGCGGCAAAATTGACAAAATCAACGGCACGGCCATTAACACGGTGATAACCACAGTGATTGCCCAAATCGAGGCATAGATACCGAGTTTGACGTTTATAGGCGATGAACCCAGCGCAATCAGCGACAGCCCTACCGCATCAGAGACAATCCCCAAAGACCCCGGACGAAACAGTGTTTCAAATGTGCGACGGGCGGCATCGTGGTTGTCTTTGGCGTGACCGGCCTCAAGATAATAACGCTCAACCAACTGAATACCGTGCGACATCGCCCGCGCCGTAATGAGAAATGGAATAACCAAGGTGAGTGGATCGAGGTTGTAACCCAGTAAGGAAACTATACCCAGGCCCCAGGTGGCGGAGATCAGCACCCCAACCAAAGGCAATAAAATACCGTATGCTCGGGTGCGAAAATACGCTACCAGTAAGGCCAGAAGCACCGCCAGCGTCAAAAAGAAAATCTGTAATATCTGGTTTAGATAGCTATAAACCCATCCCATTAATACCGGCTGACCGGTAGCATAAATACGTACACCGGGCGCAGCCTCATCGGCGCGCAGTTTTTCAACGTCTTCCTTTAGCTGACCGAGTTGGCGAAAAATTTCCACATAGTCCAGCTGACCTTCATTAAAAGTCGCCTTAATCAAAGCCGATTTCAAATCGGGAGACACCAGTAAACCATAAACAGTCGGGTTCGCCATCACATCCAAACGCAACTGTTCGAGCTCGGCCGTGCCAAGGTCGGGTTTCAAAGGGTCGTAGTAGGCCTGGGAGTTCATACTACCCATCTCGGTCAACCATGTTTTTCGCACCGTACGATGGGTAAGGCTACGCACCAGGTTATGGTTTACACCTGGCAGAGAATCCACGCCCTGCGTCAAACGGTGCACACGTGAAAGAATATCGGCAGTAAACACCGTACCCTCTTCAACGGAAATCGCCATTACCACATTATTCGCGCCACCAAAGGTATCTTTCACCTCATTGTGTAATTGAATATAGGGGTGCTCCTGCGGCAACAGATCCGCAAAATTGGAATACATTTCCAGGTATGGAATACGTGTCGCAAAAAAACCGGTCGCCAGAAGAATAGCCAATAGAAAGACTTTAGGGTGATAGAAAACAAATACTTCTACCATGCGAAAAAAACGACCAATCATGCTTTCATTCTTCACTGTTATTGCCTGCTTTTACTGTTGATCCGGAGTGTTCACGGTTTTTATTTCATCACGATGACGGCCTGATAAGGGCCAAAGTGCCGCCACCACCTGCGACAATGAGCGAACCATCTGGCAAGTAGTCCAGCGCGCGCAAATAGGTCAGTACATGAGGAGCGCCTTCGAAGTTATTCCAGTCGCCATCTCCAAATGTCACCAGTTTCGCGCTGCCGCCAACGGCCAGTACGCGATCTGGAGTAGCTTTTATGTTGTATACTGGGGAAGTAGTTACGGTTTGCTGGCGTTGCCAGCTCTGACCGCCATCTTCGGTTTTCCACACCACTCCATCTAAGCCACCAACCCAGCCGCGCCGGGAATCGGCAAAGTCCATGGCCATGGGATAAAAATCGTTCGGCACCACTGCTCGGTGTTCCCAGGTTTTACCTGCATCGCTCGTGGTCACAACAGTGCCAAATTCTCCCGCTGCAAACCCCTCGTTGGCGCTGACAAAACGTATCTCGGTAAACTGTAAATCCTCGCCCAGGCTAAATTCTCGCCACGGTGCTTGCCTATCGGTACGAGACAACAAGGTGGCAAAACTCGCACTAACCCAGACGGTGTTATTCGGCGCACAATACACCGACAGTGTACTTTCGCTGGTATCAAGGGTTTCCGCACCCCACTGCGTACTCGTTGCGGGTAAATGCCAAAGCTGACGTGAACTGTCCAGGGCATAAAAATCGCCGTCAGCACAGGCCGTCACGTCAATCAATGACGGTCTGTGAGGTAAATCTGTGCGCTGCCAGCTTGCACCGCTGTCGTCTGACATCACCACTGCGCCGGTGGAACTAACGACAACAACGCGTTGCCCGTGATGGGCAGCGGCCTGGAACATATCAAAGCGCTTAATGGGGCGCGCCAGCTCTTGTTCTACCTGAGTAAGATTCAACGGCGCTTCGCAGGCCCCAAGCACCAAAGCACCCAGTAACAGCGTTGCGCGAGCCGCGCGCTTAAGACGCTTTTGTTTGAGTTGTTGCATCGTTATGTTTCCATGCCAGTGTGGTGACAAATAATCGCTACACAAATCGCAATGTCAGCGAACCCATATCGTGATAGTGGACACAGATCGAATCACCTGCTTCCACCGCCACTGCAGCGGTAACGCCACCAGTCATAATGAAGGTGCCAGCGGGGATGCTTTCGCCTCGCTCACCCAGCATATTGGCCAGCATTGCCACGCTCTCGGCGGGATTACCGAGCACCGCAGCACCGGCGCTCATCTCTACGATTTCGCCATTTTTTTCCATCACCACACCTGCGGTACGATAGTCCATAGCGTCCACTGGCAGGCAGCGACCACCGCTGACATAACGCGACGAGGAACTGTTATCAGCAACCACGCTTTTTAAATCAAACTTAAAATCACGATAGCGTGAATCAATCACTTCCACCGCTGGCATAACAAAGTCCGTTGCCGCGTAAACATCCGCCACCTGCACCCCAGGACCTTTCAATTCCCTGTGTGTAACATAAGCGAACTCCGCTTCTACTTTCGGGTGAATTAAATGGCGGGTATCAATCGCGCTGCCATCTGCGTAGGAAAAATAGTCCGCGAGAAAACCGTAACAGGGCTGTTCAACACCCATCTGTGCCATCTTTGCCCAAGACGTCAAGCCCATTTTCATGCCAATAATCTTGTGGCCTCGCGCTTCCTTGCGACGGCGAATTTCCCATTGAATATCGTAGGCATCCTCGAAATCCATGTCGGGGTAATCGTCTGTAATTTTGGTCACGTCTTGCGCATTTAACTCGGCATTTTCCAAATGCTCCGCCAGCTGTTCAATCACTTCCCTACTGAGGTTACTCATGTTGCGTCCCTTAAATTTTCAAGCAAATATTTTGCAGTTCGGTGTAAAACTCCAGGGAGTGCTCACCACCTTCCCGCCCGATACCTGATTGTTTGCTACCACCAAACGCGGTGCGCAAATCACGTAAAAACCAGCTATTAACCCAACAAATACCGCAATCGATGTTCTTCGAAACACGCAGCGCCCTCGACATGTCCCGCGTCCACACTGCGGCGGCCAGACCGTAATCGGTACTGTTGGCAAGCTCCAACACTTCCTCCTCGGTATCAAAAGGACGAATGTGACAACAGGGCCCAAAAATCTCTTCATTTACAACCCGCGCATCATCGGCTAACCCTGTCCAGATTGTCGGCTCTACCCATGCGCCACCAGCTAACTCATCTGGCATGTTTGGTACACCGCCACCCAACACCACGGTCGCCCCCTCTTCCACCGCAAGCTGATAGTACGAAAGCACTTTCGCCTGGTGTTCATGAGAAACGAGCGGCCCCATGCTGGTGCTGTCATCTTCGGGAATACCCAGCTTGAATTTGCCGGCCTCCTCAGCCAAACGGTGCACAAACTCGTCAAAGATCGGGCGCTCTACGTAGATGCGCTCAGTACCAAGACATACCTGCCCGCAGTTCACAAACGCTGATCGCAGTGTGCCTTCTATCGCCTTGTCCATATCACAATCGGCAAACACAATACCCGGGTTTTTACCCCCCATTTCAAAGGAAACATCACGCACCCCATCAGCAGCCGCCTTCATAATGGCTTCGCCAGTGCGCGTTTCACCAGTGAACGTGATCGCATCCACGTCTTGGTGGCGAGTTAGAAACTCGCCCGCAGAGCCGGGGCCGAAACCGTGCACCACATTAAATACGCCCGGCGGCACACCCGCTTCATTCATTACTTCACCGAGTAAGGCCGTAGTCGTAGGCGTTTCTTCCGAGGGTTTAACCACAACCGTGTTGCCACACGCGAGCGCGGGCCCCACTTTCCATGTCATGAGCAACAGGGGAAGATTCCAGGGACTGATAACAGCAATCACACCTTTTGGCTTGCGCAGCGATACGTTGATCGCGCCTTCTCCATCCGGTGTTGCCATTGCAAAAGCCTCGGTTGCAAAGTTTTTTACCGTATCCGCAAACACTTTGAAATTAGCCGCTCCCCGGGGTATATCGATATGGCGCGCGATACTGTAAGGTTTTCCCGTATCCAGACACTCCGCAGCTAGAAACTCATCAAACCGCGCATCGATGCCATCAGCGACTTTATGAAGCAATGCTGCGCGCTCCGCATCAGACATTTCCCCCCAAGGGCCATCCAGCGCAGCTTTAGCGGCTTGTACAGCCGCATCGACATCCGCTTCGCCCGCTTCGCAAACGACAGCGATTTTTTTGCCATTACAGGGGTTAATGTTGTCGAACTGTTTATCAACACCGGACTCGCAATACTCGCCGTTAATAAAGTTCTTTACCACATTCATAATTGTTGCACCTTACTGTGAGTCACAAACATTTTCCGCGAGCGATCAAGTCACCACGGCTAAAAAGTTTTCGTTTAATTCTCGATCGTGATAGAAAATCGCCTTGCCGAGCTGTTCGGCGTCCCAGGTTGTTACCGGGTGGTCTGGATAGGTGTAATCACCACCAGCAAATACCTCATTCCGATTACCTGAGGGATCGAAGAAATATATGGTCTGACCGTGCGTCAAACCGTGCCGAGTAGGGCCAATATCCAGCGATATATCGTGCATGGAAATCAAGTCCGCAGCGCGCAGCACATCAGTCCAGCTCTCAAGATAAAACGAAGCGTGATGAAATTTTCCTTTTTCGGGGTGGCGAACAAAGGCTACATCATGTGCTTTCATGGACACGGTAAGAAAGGCAGCGATACGCAGGTCGTTTTCTCTGTCCATCACCTGCTCTGCCAATTGAAAGCCCAATACATCTCTCAGCAGATCGACCGTACCGTCGAGGTCATCGCCGTACAGTAAGCAGTGGTCAAAACGCGTCGCTCGCATACCTTTGAGATCTTCAGGCCACGCATCGGGGTTTTCATGTCCCACGCCCCATTTACCGGTTTGCTCTTTTTCCGCGTAAATTTCGAAAAAATGCCCCGTGGGAGAATCAAATCGCACGCGAGCACCGCAGCCATCAAGCTCTCCAGCCGGAATATCTTCCACACTACAACCGTAATCGATTAATTCCTGCCTGAGCTTCGCCAACACCTCAGGTGATTCAACCTTAAAACCCATGAAATCCATACCCGCTTCGTCCGCTGGGCGCAACACTACAGAAAATGCATCGACTTCTGTCCAGCCCTTGAAGTACACACGGCTCTGTGCATCGCGATGGGTTTCTATTAATCCTAAGCGATCACGGTAGTGCTCTACCGCGGCTCCCATATCCAGCACACGAATCTGCACGTGACCGGGACGCATAACACCTTTTCTCATTGCCAACTCTCCACTTCTTAGTAATTGCACCTGTAACGGCGCTCTATTGAAGGAGCTTTTCCCACAACTCCACCTTAAACCCTTAATTTATATATAGCAACATATTTTCGATATTTTATATTTTCATCGATATTTTGAGATGTTACGAAAAAAAGTTCATTGCAATACTGGTCAAGCTTCCCCCGTAACGCTAAGCTAGCCCATGTCCGCTGTGTTTTGAGCAGCCCTGTTTCAGTCTTGGAAAAAACCGCATGCAAGCCAAAACCCTTACCGATCGCGCCTACCACCGACTGCGTGAGGACATCATTCACGGACGCTTCAGACCCGCCGAAAAACTGCGTATAGAACGCTTGAAACAGACCTATGACGTAGGCGCAACCCCGCTTCGCGAGGCGCTTTATCGACTCACCGCCGATGGCTTGGTAGACGTACAGGGTCAGCGCGGCTTTAATGTCGCCGACATCTCGGCCGAGGAACTTGAAGACCTCACCAACCTGCGAGTAACCCTTGAAAATATGGCGCTTACCCAGAGTGTGCAGCTGGGGGACGACAACTGGGAATCGCGGGTTGTCGCCACGTTTTACCACCTGAGCAAAGCTGAAGAACGCGCCGAGCCAGATATCGGTGAGTGGGAAAGACGCAATCGCGATTTCCATCTGGCGCTGGTCTCGTGCTGCCCCTCGAAATGGTTGATGCGTTTTTATGAAACCCTGTATGACCAACACAAACGCTATCGCAATATTGCGCGCATCTACGACAATTCCCGGCGCGACGTTCACGCAGAACACGCCGCGATTTGCGAAGCAGCATTGGCGCGAAATATTGAAAAACTGTGCGAAGCAAACGAACTGCATATTCGCCGCACCGCTGAAGTCACCCACAGGGTACTGCTGGAGAACGAGTAGCGATAGCGCAGCCTTCATTGCTCCGCTGCCTCCTCTTGCTGAGCATCTTCGACCGAAACCACGAGATTACTGCGGGGAAACACCCGACATGCCAACACTATCTGCTGTGCCTCGTCGCTAGGTGTGATGTGTTTTTTACTCATTTTTAAGGTCTCAAAATCACCGCTTCGCACTCGTATTCGACAAACCCCGCAGCCACCACCACGACAACCCACGGGAATGCTTTCCAACAGCGGCAAGCCCGGCCTGTAGCTACGCATGCCCTGCAACAGATGACTTCCCTCCGCACAGGAGAAGTGCTCCCCATCGTCAACTAAGTCGATACGATGTTTCACCGCTGCACCACTTGCTCAGATTTTTTTGAACAGAGCACTGCGCCCCGCTCCCTCTGCACCATCTGCGGCGGTAAAAAAGCGCTCCATGTAAATATCGCGCTCAAACAAACGCCCACGCATTAACGCAGTAATACAGGCATCAATCATGGGCGGCGGCCCGCATAAATACGCTTTGTGGCCAGTAAAATGCCCATCGAAATGCGCAATGGCCGCCTCGTGCACATAACCGGAAAAACCCTGCCAATCGTCACCATCGTCCGGTGCATCCAGTGCGGGCACATAGGTAAAATTGTCGTGCTGCTGCGCAAGCTCTTCAAACAACTCGCGGTTGTAAAGCTCCGACAAATTCCGCGCCCCTTGAAACAAGGTAATATTGCGGGTATCCCCCTGTTCTAATAAATCGAACACCATAGACTGTGGGCTGGATAAGCCCGAACCACCACCAATAAAAATTAAATCCTCAGGTGCTGATTTACGCACAAAAAACTGCCCATAAGGCCCCGACAGCTCAAGCTCTTCACCCACACTCAACTGTTCGTGCACATAAGCTGTCGCCGCTCCCCCAGGCACCTGTCGAATATGTAATTCCACCTTGTCGCTGGCCGAAGGCGGGTTGGCGATGGAAAATGCTCGCGCACCATTCACACCGGGCAAATTAAGGTTAATATACTGTCCGGCCTGGAACGCCATCGGGCGATCCAGCGTTAGATGCAATCCTTTGATCGTGGGCGAAAGGTCGACAATCTCCGCTACCGTAGCACTGTAGTCCTCTACAGGCAGTCCCTCAAAATCCGGATCAACATCAATATCAGCCTCGATTACCAAGTCCGATTCAGGCCTTGCGCAACAGGCCAACACCAGACCTTCATCGCGCTCCATGTCCATCAATGCAAATGGCGAGGCGTCGCCCACATCAGCATCGCCATCTACCACCTGCACCTTGCAGGTCCCGCAGGTGCCGTGGCCGCATGCAAAGGGCAACCAGACACCCTGACGCAAGCTTGCATCGAGAATGGTCTGCCCCTCTTCGACTTCTATGATGTCACCAGTGGGCTCGATTGTTACTTCATAACTCATGAGCCGGAACCTTTGAGTCCATTCAAACCGGGCGTTTCAAAACGCAGGACAGACTTGTGGTCGACCCCCAGCTCTTGCAGAGTTTTTTCCCGGTCGGGCGTAAAGGCCTCACCGTTCAACAACCAAATCGCGTCATCCCAGTTGATATCCTTAAAGTCCGGGTGCAGAGAAAACGCGCCGGGAATTAATTCATCCACTACAACCGCAAACGGCGTATCAGGCGGCACAGGTAATGCCACAGGGCTGCAAAACATCAGATGCTCATCCCATGCGATGTAGAGAATCTGCGCGCCGCCAAAATTCTCTACCCGGTCTTTGCGCTCGCCCCTGTAGTTGTCAATAATTGCCGAGACTGCCATTTATAATTCTCCTTTTTTGTGTTAAGAAGCCCGCTTGACTTTTTCTTCAGCGGTTTTCAGACCATGCCACTCGTTCCAGCGCTGCTGATCGGGAGAACCGTTAAAATCCATATTGTCCACACCGACGTTCATCTGGTAGTACTCTTTAAGAATCGTTCCAACATCCGCACCACCGCAATTACCCTGATAAATTTGATGTACGGGCAACCAAGACTGCACATATTTTTCAGGCTCGTAATCGAAAATATCTTTGCAACCCTTAGAACAGAAATTGTAGCGCTCGCCATCGTAAACTGATTGCTCATAGGTGTGGATGGTAGGGTTATCCATATCCGTAAAACCCATGGGAATCTGACAGGTTTGGCAAAGCATGGGCAAAGTGGCGTTATAAAAACGCTCGCCAGCCTGTTCACGTTCGCGCCAGTATTCGAGACGTGGACGATAGTATTTATCGAAAGTATCCGGATATTTTTCCGACAACCAATCCATTTCCTGCTCGCTTGGAATCCAGGTGTGGAAAGCCGCTGCGTGGGTGTAGTTATAGAAAATAGCCCAGGCCTGGTGGGAAATGTGATCTTTTTCTCGAATAGCTGTTTCTGCATACTCTGGCATTTCAATACCATAGCGCGACAAGTCCTTGAACAGCGCGCCACCGGCCTCTTCAAAATACACTTCAAAAGCCTCTCGCCATGACATCACCCGGTTCGGCAACATGTAATCCATCATCATTGCCACCAGCGTTAACATGCGATGACCGCGCCAGAACCACTTGTTAATCCAATGCTGTACGATGGGCACGTTGTCCTCATGCTGCTCCAGCAAGAATTTAATGACTTCAAGCCCCAGCGTCATGTGTCGCGCCTCATCTGACTGGGCGGAAAAGCCAAAGGTTACCGTTGCCATATCACCGTTATAGGCAGCGCCAGACATGAACGGCACGAACAGTAAATTGGTCAGCACATACTCGAACGAGAAACCGATGGCCACCATAAACTCAAAGGGCCCGGCAGTGCGGGCATCGTCAAAAAATGATTTCGGCACGGACAAATACCACACGCGATCGTGCATGTGAGAAAATTCCTGGAAGCCATCGAAGTACTTATTGTAATGGCTCATGGCGTGAATTTGAGTTTGCACGTGACGCAGCTCATCAATCGATTGCATCTGACAGGCAACTCGCGCACCTACACCACTAAACTGGCGCCCAACATGCGCAAAACCGCTATATGCTTGATATTCCAGCGGCGAAACACCGGTTAAGAACAATTTAATTGCATTCACGTAACGCGCATCGGTCACGTTTTTATGCGCATTGTTTTGCGCAAATGCGTCGAAAATCGCGTAGAGTTTTTTCTCTTTTTCTGCTTGATACTTCCAGTAAGCATCCATAGTCAAGCGAAACGGGTCTTCCCACTTGTCCCAGTCGGTGATTTTAATCCCCTCAAATTCTTCATAAGGAAACACTTCTTTTTTGTCTACATAGGAGTATTCCCAATCAAGATCACGCGTCAGAATTCGGTATTTATCTTTCAAGCTGAGTTTTTTTACGGCCATGGTATCTATTCCTTATTGCTTGACTTAAATATTCCAGGTCAAAGTAAATTCGTCTTCGGTTTCATCGACGTTTCCACCCAGTGTAATCAAGTTCACATGCAGCGCCTGAACTTCCCAATCACAGCCCATTTTTTCTTCAACAGTTTCGCGCTTGATCACCATACTTCCCTCTTTCTCAATACGAATCATTGCGGGCTGATAAATGACTGTGACATCGGGGTTATCTTCCTCAATTGCCTCAACGATATAGTGGGATTGTTCGTTATCCTGTAGCGCCAGATAAACTTTAGACATATCTCTCTCCTTTGATGAATTGGGTAACTAACGAAGACCGACTTTAGCCAGACGTTTTGCGAGCACGTCCAACGCCACCGGCAAAGCAGAATCACCTAATGCTTCTTCGGCCAGTGGCGCAATATCGGCCACAGCCTTTTCGCGCCACTGGCTAAGCCACGACGCGACCTGTTGTTTGTTATGATCGGATTCCGCCACGGTTGTTTTCAGCACTGAGTCTACCCAACGCGATGAATCTTTGTGCCAAAGCTGCATAAACTCAATCAACATCGCCAAATCACCACCGCCATTGGCGGTCAAATCTTCATCAAGTTGACGGTAAATCAAGTCGTAAAACAGGGTGTCCAGCACGACGTTTTGGGCAATAAACACTTCGTACCAATCTTTAATAGTCAGGCTTTTTTCCACGTAGCGACGCACACCCTGCCACAATGGATCATTCATCCATAGTTCTTTGGCTTCGGCCAAAGCATCGCCGGTATTGCCGTCAAGTAAAAGACCAATACGCGACAGATATTGCGCGATGCCAAGCCTGTCCATACCGTTAAAAATAAATGCTTGTGTAATAACGGTGGCCGTGCCATTTGCGGTGGCGTATACATTATTCATATTTGCTGCGAGTTCCACATGGCGCAGCGGCAACACGTAACGAATTATTTTTTTTCGCACTTCCGCACTCATGGCTTCCGCGAGTTTACGCTTTTCAAAAAAGTTATAATTCGACTCTGTCACTTCCTGCAATTTCGCCCGAGCCTGTACATAGGTGCCATAGTAATACTGGCGCGGGTCGCGAAAGGCATACCAGTCTTCCATCACGATAGCGGTACGGCTGGTGTCGTTAAGCTGCTTGTCTGGCTCCCACAGAGGGCGATAATGAAAATTGTGCTCCGGCGCGAGATCGTAACTGGCTTCCTGGTAGCGCGACGCCGGTTTATCGCCAAAACGGCGGCGGGTGTGCTCGAAAGTGTTGCGCACGGGCTCCAAAGTGGAGGTTTTAATTTCTATGGACATAAAACTACCTGCTGCGGTTATCGTGAAGTGAGTGAACCAGGTGAGCATCATCGCCGTAACGCCATTTCTCCATGTCGGCATCAACTTTGTCAGCTTGCTCCTTGGTCATCTCCACCACCTTGTTCATACGGCAGAAATCTTCAAAGGCTCGCTTAGGAAGAATGAGCTCAACGTAGAGAGAGGGTTCGCCAATGGCGAAATCAAATTCCACGAAGCGGTCGCTAACCACATCGCGAATACGCACGTAGCGAGTGAGCTCCGGCGAGAGTATTTTCTGATCGTCGCCGGATTTGGCATTTTGCGGGCACATGCTGATGCTCCAGTATTGTTATCGATATTACTGAAGCATTAGCAATGCAATGGCCGTGCCAGAACTAAAATATATATATGTTTTAATTATTTATATTTTTTGTAGTAAATGCTTATCATTAATCATTCACTCAAATAATGAAATTTCATCAAATGGTGAAATCTCATACCACACAAATTGATCATTTGATGAAGTTTGGGTATTACAGGATCGCTTCGAACACCGCCACCCTAAGTCGCGGAAGACTCCGCCTTCTGTAGCTTCTTCAGGCGGTAATCCAGAGTTGCACGGGACACCCCCAGGCGCTGAGCAGCGCGGGTGACATTACCACGCGTCTCTTTCATGGCCTGCTCAATCAACAGGCGCTCAAGCTCTGGCAGTGAGCAACCTGTCCGCGCCAATTGCGCCGCCATCGCCTCAGTTGTTCCCGAGATATCATCGGTATCGACAGAGTGCGGTGGGATAGTCGTAGGAGCGGGCGCCGCCCCGATGCTGGGAAACAGATGACCGGGGTGCACTTCCCCGCCCTGCTCGGCGAGAATCACCCCGCGCTCGATCATATTCGCCAATTCACGAATATTGCCTGGCCACCGATAATTAGACAGCATAGTTAAAGCTGACACGCTAAAACCCGTGAGATGCCGTCCGTACAAGGTGCTGTACTTATCGAGAAAGTGCCCGGCCAACTCAGGAATATCACTCTTGCGCTCCCGCAAGGGTGGGACGACTACAGAGTAGACATTTAGCCGATACAGTAAATCAGCGCGAAAACGCCCCTCTTCCACCGCTGTGACGAGATCCTCATTGGTCGCTGCGACCAAGCGCACATCCACCTTGCGGGTGCGGGTATCGCCCACGCGCTCTACTTCCGATTCCTGCAACACGCGCAGAAGTGCTGCCTGAGCTTGCAGGGAAAGCTCTCCAACCTCATCGAGAAACAGGGTGCCACCATCGGCGCGCTCAAAGCGCCCGGGGCGCGACTCATCGGCGCCGGTATACGCTCCTTTGACCACACCAAACAACTCGGCTTCAATCAATTCTTTAGGGATCGCGGCGCAGTTTACCGCCACGAAGGGTTTGTCATGGCGATCAGAAGCGTTATGCAGGGCGTTCGCGAACAGGTCCTTACCGACGCCGGTTTCGCCCAGCAGCAACACAGTAACTTTGCTGTCGGCGGCGCGTAATACCAAATCGCGTACCCGCTCAAAGCCCGGCGAGGACCCGATCAAACCAGAAAAACCCTGCTCTGAAGATAAGGTGTCCCGCAAACTGCTGACCTGAGACTGCAACGCCAATAGCTCATCGGCGATGCGACTGGGGCGATAATACTGCTGCAACGCCTCCGCATCTTCCCATTGCTCCAGTGGACGCCCCTCAATGCGGCAAACCGCCTCGCCGCAACCGACACAGCCCAGCTCGCGAAAGAATATCTCCCGCCCTATGAACGTTGAGGTAAAGCCAGTAGCATAACCGATCTGTGCCCAACACACCGGCTCGTGGCTAACCCCGTATTCCGCCAGAAACACCTCGGCTTCAAAGGAGTGATCCCACTCGAATACACCGTGAAAATACTCGGGATTGTCCTCGGCAATATTCAATACCAGCGGCTTAACCTTGGCTTGCCCAGTCATCATGTGCGACTGGGGGCCCACCGAGAACACCTCGAACAAAGAGCCGTCGGGGCGTAACTGACGCGCGGTAACGGCATCTTTTTGGCCAGCCAGGTAGCCCATGCGCATCAGCAAGCCCTTGGCTCGCTCAATACCCAATGAAGTGATGAGTTCTCTGCGCAAAGCGCGCATTTCACTGGAGCGCAGTAAAATCATGCGTTCCTGCTCCAACCAGATTCGCCCCTCCTGGGACTCAAACCGGAGCAGGTTCCACAAATCATCCATTGCGGGAAGACGGGGTAGTTCGGGCGTCATCTTATTGTAATCCTTATGCAACAGAGGGGTGACGACGATCTTTAAGTATTACCTCTTTGAACAACAAATACCAGCGCGACCACAAAACGCCTGCAAGCCGCGCATTCTTATACAGTTTTCACTATGACCTGTTGTCTAAAACCGCTATGATGAGACGCAGTTCAATTGAGGAAGTGACCGCTCATGACAAGATTGCTGTGCGCCATCGTATTGCTGACTTACCAGAGTGCAGCGCATGCGGATATCTTTGCTGTGTTCCGCCATGATGATGGCAGCACCAACTGGCAGTATATCGCCAACACCAGTGCATCGCTGCTGATCTTGTCATTGCTTTATATCGTGACGCGCCTGTATCTTAGCCACCGCGCTTCACTGCGCCACAATCTTGAGCTACAGGCGGTGCGCGATCAGCTTGAGCATCGTGTAAAAGAGCGCACCGCCACACTGAATGAGTCCAACCGCCTGTTACAAGAAGGCAACCGCGCCTTAGAAGATGAAATCGCAGAACACCGCGTTACCACGCAACTCCTGCGAACCTCGGAATCCTACATCAACAATATTCTGCGCTCCCTGCCGATTATGTTGATCGGCCTTGGCCACCGCGGTAACATCACCCAATGGAACCGCAAGGCCGAAGAGATCAGCGGCCTGAAATCCAGCGATGTGGTGGGCAAAAACCTCTGGCAGGCCTACCCTTCTATCACCATCACCGAAAAACAGGTGGCGCAGGCACGCAGCTCGCGCCAGCCCACGATCATCAAACAGAGTCAGCGCGGCCAGTATCATTTCGATATTACGATTTACCCGCTGGAAAATCAGAGCGAAACCGATGTCGTTGTTCTGCTGGCCGATGTTACCCAGCGCATCATCGCTGAAAACATGCTGATTCAACGGGATAAGATGTCGTCTATGGGCGAACTCGCCGCCTCTATGGCACTGGATATTAACGGGCCGCTGCAGGGAGTCATGGCCAGAATAAGAGACTACCTGGCGCGCCACCCGGAACAGGCGGACGACCACGACCTCAACGACGCCTTAAATCGAGGCGAGCAAACCTCTGCGGTTATCAATAATTTGTTGAACTTCTCCCGCGCGCGCGGCGGAGAAAAGCGCAGCGCCAGCCTGCCCAGCCTGTTAGATCACTCTGTGGAGCTGGCCTCGGAACTGCTCAGCGTTCCCGCGGGGCTGAATTTCAAAGATATCACCGTGACCCGCAACTATGCGCAAAACACGCCCGATATCGCCTGCTACGTCACCGAGTTGCAACAGGTGTTTTTGAGCCTGTTTCGCCATTCCCTGCAGGCAATGAGCGCCGTCTCCAGGCCTGATTACCAACCCACGCTCAGTCTAAGTGTCGATACCACTTACGATGCGCTGTGGATAAAAGTACACCACAACGGCCAGAGTATGAGCCCAGAGGAACAGCAATTCCTATTCGAGCCCTTCCTGGCCGATCCGCCGGTATCCCGTGAGCCCAGACATGGCGATGACGATGCAGGTAAACGCTTGTCCTTCTCCTATTTCATCATTACCGAGCAGCACGACGGACAACTGGCGGTTACTTCGGACGACAGCGGTACGACGTTCCACATTGAGCTGCGCTTAACGCCCTGAACACTTGGCTCGACAACAATAACAGCAGCACTAACCCGGATATTTCACCAGTACGGCGACTTATCCGCTATTATTTACTTAATATCAATGGGTTATGTGATGGCTGGCAACAAAAGCCAATGTACAAAATATGCCTAAATGGTTTTTCGAAAAAATTTCTTCGGGAAAGTGTTCACGATAGCCCCGCAGGGGTGAGGCGCATGGACGCGCCGAATAAAAATGACTTCG
>PDWJ01003262.1_pt1 | contig 20684 bp, 18 predicted proteins | sample 1430881 | NCBI WGS metagenome assembly PDWJ01 (sample SAMN01162460, study PRJNA174530) | Oral metagenome, whole genome shotgun sequencing project. | biome: Marine environment; feature: Marine mammal; material: Swab sample of the gingival sulcus; isolation source: swab sample of gingival sulcus... | reverse complement strand
ATTCAATATTTCAGACCTTGCCTATAAAATCGTTTCCGAACTGAGCGGCGGGCAGCAGCAGAAAGTTCATATTGCCGGGGCCATGGCCCAGGAAGCCGACCTCATCCTTCTCGATGAACCGACCAGTAATCTGGATATCTATCATCAGATAGAGTTAATGGCAATGCTGAGGGAGTATATTTCAGACAAGGGAGTCACTCTCATTGCAGCGGTGCATGACCTGAACCTTGCGTGCAGATTTTCAGATTCACTTCTTCTGCTGAAAGATGGAAAGATTGAAACGGAAGGCTCCCCTGATGAGGTGATAAATTCAAGGAACATGGGAGTCCTCTATAATGTGGAGACTGAAATCATCGAAGCCCGCGGCTGTAAACAGGTAATCCCGATTTCATGCCTTCCGGCCAACAAGGTGTTACATGAATAGAAATCCCGGGGCAGAGCCAGTGTTATTCTGCTCCAAATAACAAAAAGCCCCGGGAACAAACAGCTCCCCGGGGCCGAATGGCATTTTTCAATTCCGGTCAAAACGCGATGTTTGTACCGACACTGACGTACCGGCCTTCGTGAGTGAAGCCTGTGTTTATGCCCTGAAAGTAATACTTGTCAAACAGGTTCGTGGATTTAAGGAATACACTCATATTTTCATAGCTGTAGTCTATCATTGCGTTCACAAAGTAGGCGCTTTTCTTTTCGCTATCAACGGAATTCAGATCATCGTTATAAAAGCTGCTGAAACCGTGAACGTCAAAGGCGATTGTCAATGAATCATAGGGAGTGTTTTCAAATGGATGGATGTCAATTCCTGCAGTGTATTCATAGTCAGGGATACTTTTTACCTGTTTCCCCTTCAGGTCCTGCCAGTTGCCATCGCTGTCTTTTCGCTTGCCATTTTGCCACTCGGCCTTGATTGTTGAGTAGCTTAACTTGTACCCTAGTTTTCTGTTCAAAAACCTTCCGCTCAATTCCATTTCAAGTCCCTGACTCAGCGTATCGCCGGCGTTGTACTTGCCCGCAGATTCGTAGTTATTGTTACCCTCCGGTATATAATAGGTTACAACCTTCCCATCAATCTCTGATCTGTAGTAAACCAGGCTATAATTCAGCATTTCATTGAACTGATGCTTAAAGCCTAGTTCAAGTGTGCTGTACTCCTCCGGCTTCAGGTCATCGAGTGTGGGAAATTCAGTTCTGGTTGCATTATCAGATGAAAAACCGGATTCATATCCTTTGGAATGATTATAGCTTGCGAAGAGGTTGCTGTTTTTTACGGGTACCACTGAACCTGAAATACTCCAGTCCAGATCGTTGTCGAATTTCTGCTCAAAATCAGTCTTCGTGGAATCGGTATGATAATCGATATCGTATTTCATATAGTTCCATCTCAGCCCCCCGGAGACGTTGAAAATTCCGTAGTCAATCTTGTCATTGATGCTGAGACCCACGGCTGTCTTGGTGGCGAAATAATCGCTGGATTGGTCACGCGACGGATCATTGGGGTAATTCTTGTCTTGATCAAAGTTGCGATAACGGTAATCGGCACCGATGGTCAGGGTGTTTACAAGGTTCTCCCCGAGATGCATTTTTCGTCCGCCGCTTATCGCTACTGTATAATCGTTTCCGGGACGATCCTGTGTATAGTGTTTTGGGCTGTCCATGCCTTTTATCCGATACTCATATTGTTCCACTGCCCGTATATAATTGGCCGAGAAGCTACCCAGCCAGTCACTTTTGGCATAGTTCACATTAAGTCCTGAAGTGAATACGTTATTCTCGACGTAATTATGGCCACTATCTTTGCCGGGCTGATAGGTGGCTCTGGGGTTTTCCTTCGCATAATCACTGTACAGCTTTCGTCTGACATTACGTTCGTTGTAAATATGACCGAAGTTAAACTGGGCACGACCGCCGTCAAAATCATGGCCCAGGGCGCCATAGACGCTTCTCTCTCTGTTGTCGTAGTGACTCCAGCCGTCGCTGTTCAGGCCTGTGCCCGTCAGGCTATAGTCGAAAAGGTCTGTTTTACCGAGAACCTGTGCACTTGCCTTATAGGTATCCCAGCTTCCATACTCCAAAGATACCTTTGCACCAAAGTCTTTTTTCGCCCTGCTTCCGTTTTTGGTGGTGATCAAGATAACCCCGCGCCCTGCATTCATACCATAAACGGAAGAAGAGGGGGATCTCAACACTTCCAGTTTTTCAATGACATCAACGGGAATGAGATTAAACAGGGAATATCCACTCCCTGTATTAAGGGGAATGCCGTCAACATATACTGCAGGTCCCGCAGCGCGTCCATTCGAGGGTGCTGTGCCTCTTACGCTCAGTTTGAATACCTGCCCCCAGCCGCTTGACACATCGGTAACGCCCGGAATGGAAGATAACAGATCCTTAACTGTGCGGTGCCCGCTGTTTTTGATATCCTCATCTGTGAGAACGACGATAGAAGCATTGGTGCTGAGAATCTGTGCCTTCTTTTCGGAAGCGGTGACAACAACCTCTTCAAGATAAACGGCTTCATCGGAACTCTCTTCCTGAGAAAATGCCACCTGAGTCAAAGCAAGACACAGCATTACCGCCGAGACAATCAGTTTCCCGGTGAATTTGAAATTTAATCTTTTCATTTTTTTCTCCTTGGAGTGAGTCATGGAGGGCGAGCATCCCCCGCTAGGGCCGTGGAGGGGATTGAAATCGTCTGGCGTCTTGCCGATGCGATTTCACCCAGAGCACCCCGACCGGTGGTGACTCAATTATTCTGGATGTGAGTGGCCATAAAGCTGACAAAAATACAAAACTTAAACGTGATGTGCAACTTTTCCCGTTAAGCGACCAGCAAGCTGTCCAGATCAAGAGGTTCGTATCCCCTAAAGGAAAAGCTCCAAACGGAGCTAAAGCATAGGGAGTTGCAGTGCAATCTTTTCAGGTGGCAGGCAAACACGATCATTGCAGGCCTGTATGCCCAGCTTTAATGGCAGGATTCTGGTGGCGTCTTTAGCTGCTTTAGCTTTAAGCTGGATCTGGATTTCTCCTTGATACAGAGAAAGTGGCTCACTCTGGAAACCGAGTGTTGCCCTGTGAGCGGCCGGATACCGGATATCACCAATTCGCCAGCCTTTGGCTTGTTGATCGAGGGTTAATTGAGTGGCAATCAGGCCTTCCTGCAAGGGTTTGTCAGAGTTGATGTGCCAACCTTCAGGAATCGAAATATCAACCACGATTTGCTCCGCTTCCAGTTCCAGTTGGCGAGCTTTGACTTTTATTCCGCCTCTGGCGGCATAACGAAAATCAGCCAGCTCGCCTGATTGTAATTCGCGTGCAGCAGTCAGCATATAACCGAAGTTGTAAGGGTTTTCATTGATATGAGCTGCAAATGAAGCCAGCGTTGCATTGGCTTTTCTGTCATATTCAGGATTATCGGTACGCGCTACCAGTTTCTGTAACACGCGCAGTGCGACTGAGTTACCCGAAGGTGTCGTATTATCATAGCCGCCGTCTCTGGGTCGGCCCATGCTGGTCAATTGTTTGCCATCTTCACTCATAAAAAAACCACCATTTTCGGAATCCCAGAATCGTTGCACCATGCTGTCGGTTATCTCGACTGCGCGTGTTAACCAGATATCGTTTCCGGTCATGTCGTAGACATTTAACAAACCCTCGGCGTAGTAGGCATAGTCCTGCTGTTGGGCTGGAATGGATGAACTACCATCGAGATGTACGCGCTTTAACTCGCTATTCCTGTTACGGCTTTTCTGCCAGATAAAATCAGCCGCCTTGACGGCTGCCTGAAAATAGCGAGGTTGCTCAAGCAGCATCCCGGCCTCGGCGAAAGTACCGATCATCATGCCGTTCCACGCGGTAAGAATCTTTTCATCGCGTAATGGATGCTCCCTTTTTTCACGCGCCTGGTAGAGTTGATTGCGGATGAAATCGACTCTCTTCAGTAATAGTGTCAGAGCGATATCGTTTTGTTTGGCGTATTTTTCCAGTGATTGTGGCAGGTGAAGAATGTTGCTGCTTGCGAAATTACCGTTTTCACTGATGCCGAAAAGATCTATCGCCAGCCGGGCATCGGATTTGCTGAGTACTTGTTGAATCTGTTCGCGGTTCCACAGGAAAAAGACGCCTTCTTCCTCTTCACTGTCGGCATCGGTAGCAGAATAAAATCCCCCTTCCGGGGATGTCATATCACGCAGCACATAATCCAGAGTCTGCATTGCGACGCGCTGGTAAAAAGGCTTGCCGGTCAAACGCCAGGCTCTAAGATATATTCGTCCCAGATGTGCCTGGTTGTAGAGCATTTTTTCAAAGTGAGGCACTAACCATTCGTTGTCCGTGGAGTATCGATGAAAGCCACCGCCTACCTGATCATAAATGCCACCTTGAGCCATGGCATCCAGTGTGATTTGTATGGCGTCCAGTGTTTCCTGATGGTGATTGCGTTCGGCTTCGTCGAGTAACAGGAACAACAGAGGTTCATTCGGAAATTTTGGTGCGGATCCAAAGCCACCCTGAAATTTATCATGAACAGATAATGCCTGATTGATCGCGTTGGTTGCAGCCTGGTCGCTTAACCGGGCGGCTTTGCTTTGTGTCTGTGACAGGTAAGCGACTGCCTGTGCTACATTTTCGGCCTGTTCAAGCAGTACCGGATTCTTTGTCTCCCATGAAGTGACGATTTGAGCCAACAGGTGCCGGAAGACGTCTGGCGGGAAGTAGGTGCCACCCCAAAAAGGTTTTCCGTCGCCAGTCAGAAAACTCGACATCGGCCAGCCGCCTCTACCGGTCAGTAGAGTGACCGCCTGCATATAGGTTTTATCAACGTCAGGACGGCGTTCCCGATCGACCTTGACCGAGATAAAGTGTTTATTCAGATAATTGGCGATGGCCGGGTTCTCGAAGCTCTCTCTTTCCATGACATGGCACCAGTGGCAGGTAGAATAACCAATGGACAGAAAGATGGGCTTGTTTTGCCGTTTAGCGGCCGCAAAGGCTTCTTCGCCCCAGGCATACCAGTCCACGGGGTTATGCGCATGTTGTAACAGATAAGGGGAATCCTGCAGGATCAGGCGGTTGGTATAACGTGGGCTTCCGTTAGCCAACAGGTGTTCCGTACGAGGCTTATAGGAAGCAGGTTTGGCTTTTAACGCCTGCTCAATCCGTCGATGCAGTTCAACAGGCCTGTTCACGAAAAATACCGGATCATCTTTTTCAGCCATTACTTTTCCATTTGCCGTAGTTTTTTCATTTGCCGTAATTTTTTCATTTGATAGCAATAACAGCAAGATAAGTGAAAAAGTAAGAAGTTTTTGCATGGTTTATTGGTCCAATTCTACTTTGATACCCATTAAAACGAATAGATGATCGATTTATTCACCCACTTTGAATTTTTTTTGCATACTGAAGAATAAATTAAATTGTGCTTCGTTTATAACCTATATGAAGAACGTACTCGTTTACAACAGCGCCAGAAATTGCTCAATCGGTATCGAACTAAATGGGTGGGTTGATGATGCCTGAATTTCGCTTTTCACTGGGGTGGGGTGACAAAAGTCAGCGCCACCAACTGGATCGTCAGGTGCTCGATCATTTACCCCGACTGTATCGGATGGCTCGTGGCATGACCGATCAGCCCGGTGACGCCGAAGATCTGGTACATGATACCTGCGTCAAGGCGCTCAGTGCCGGGCAGGACGCCAACCTGTCAAACAAACCTGCTTTCTGTGCTTACCTGAACCGCATACTGGTCAATACCTATCGCGACAGTTATCGCCGTAGACGGTCATCCCCGGTTCGCCCCCTTGAAAACCATCACAGCCCGGGAAGCGATCACAATGTCGTTGAGATGGTCATCAGTGCAGGTTCCTCTCCGGTTGAACGTATCAACCGGGATGATTCCTCGATGGCGATCAATCAGGCATTGACCAATCTGCCACCGGAGGTACGAGTCGTCACGGTGCTATTTCTGATAAGCGGACTGTCCTATAAAGATATTGCTGATATTACCGATTGCCCGATCGGTACCGTCATGTCTCGTCTGGCTCGTGGGCGAAAACAGCTGCGCAAGGAACTGTCAGGTTTCAAGCCGGGAGAAGGTGAATACCCATCAACATCAAATGAAGGGAGAGAAAAATGAATCCCTGTGACTCCATACAAACGGATCTGGATGCTTACCGCGATGGTGAGCTTGATGAAACCCGAAGCGAGCAAATACAACAGCATCTCGAACACTGTCCGACATGTGATTCGGCGATGAAACAAGCCCGGTATATTGAAAATATGATCAAAGAAACGTCGCTGAGATGGACACCACCGGCAGCATTATGGTCACGAATTCAGCATAGTGCGGAGCAGCGAGCGCCTTCTGAAAACGCTGTGCCTCGCAGGAGGGGGCTTCGTTATGGCTGGGCGGTCGCAGCCATGTTGGTTTTGGGCATCATTCTGTTCAATGTGAATCTGGTCAACCAGGATACCAGCCAGTTCAATGAACCCGTGGCTTCTGTTCTGGTGAATGAGTTTCATACCTTTGTAATCAGTCATCGCAACCTGGACTACGTCGACAGGCAGCCCGAGGCAATACGTCAATGGATTAGTGGCAAGGTAGATTTTCGTGCGCCCGAACCCGTTAAGAGCCAGAGCATGCAGCTGGAGGGAGGACGCCTGTGCAATATGCTGAATCAGCGCGTTGCCTCCTATATGTACCGCAGCGATGGCGCCTGGGTTTCGTTATATATCATGCAGCCCGAACCGGCCGGTATCGATCAGACCGGCACGGCAGAGACGGTTGTTCAGGGTTATGGCTTCATTGACTGGCAACGAGATGGTTTGTATTACTCACTGGTCGGTGATATCGATGTAGCTCGTTTACGCAGGTTCGCTGAAGAACTGAAATCAATTTAACTGACAGGACAATATCGTATGACAATCACGCGTCGCCAACTGCTCAAGACCGGTTTACTAGCCCTCGGCGCTTTACCGATGACACAGACAACCCAGGCAAAAGCGGCCCCGAACAGGCACGGAATTGTGGGGCAGAGAGCCCCTGAACTGAGGGTCGACTACTGGATCGATGAGCATGGGAAAAAAACGGATTTCAAGCTTGCGCATCATCAAGGCAAATGGATTTTTCTAAAAGGGTTCCAGAGTTGGTGCCCCGGCTGTCATTCGCATGGATTACCTACATTGAAGAAAATATCTGATGCACTGGCAGATAATCCTAAAGTGGCATTTGCCGGAATCCAGACCGTATTCGAAGGACACTGGATAAACCGGCAAAGCAAGGTTCGTGAAACTCAACTCAAATATGATCTCAAACTCCCGATGGGACATGACCCTGGTGGCGAAAACGGGCGTTCCTATACCATGACTGATTACCGAACCGGGGGAACACCCTGGATGATCCTGATTAATCCTGAACGAATCGTTATTTACAACGACTTTGGTATCGATGCAGACAAGGCTATCGCGTTTTTAAAGAAGCAAACGGCCTGACCGATGATAGTTCTAGCGCTCTTGCTGAAGAATACTTGATTTTCTACAAATTGATTCTTCTGGCATATGTCATTGGCAATTTTCTGCGGCGATAACGCTCTTCTTCGAGTAAACTATTCAGCATTTTTTCACACTGTATAGATTGGCAATGTGCAGAAATGCCCTTCGATAATGACTATCCTTGCTTTGAATGCGTATGAATTCAGTATGATTGGCTTGGGGAATCAAGCCAATCACTATTGAGCTTGTGTCTAGATCACAAACAAGTCCATAAAGCGGTTCACCGATGTGGCCTCCAGTTTGTCTTGGTCTTTACACAGGGCGAAAATTTCTTCACAACGTGCTGATGGGAAGCGCGTGGCAAGGTTGCGCTGGAACTTATCTTCCAATACTGGAATGCCTTCTGCGCGACGGCGACGGTGACCAATGGGGTATTCCACTTCCACTTTCTCGGTGCTGCTGCCATCGGTGAAGAATACTTGTATCGCGTTGGCAATCGAGCGTTTGTCGGGCGCGTGGTATTCTTCGCTGTAGCGTTTATCTTCAACGATTTCCATTTTGTTACGCAGTTCGTCAATCAAGGGGTTGTTGGCGTGGAACTCGTCTTCGTAGTGTTCTGCAACGAGATCACCAAAAATCAGAGGTACGGCCGTCATGTATTGTAGGCAGTGATCGCGATCCGCTGGATTTGCCAGTTTGCCTTCTTTGGAAATGATGCGAATGGCAGATTCGTGTGTGGTGATCACGATGCGTTCGATTTGATCTAGGCGATCTTTCACTTGGGGATGCAAGGTTACGGCGGCTTCACAAGCGGTCTGTGAGTGGAATTCGGCAGGGAAACTGATCTTGAATAAGATGTTTTCCATAACGTAAGTGCCGTAATCGCGTTGGAAGCTAAATTGCCGCTGAGCTTCAGGCTTCAAGGACAAGTCTTTGTTGAATTGACTGAAAGATACATCATAAAAACCCCATTGCGGTGCAGTCAGTACACCAGGGATCCCCATTTCACCACGCATCGACATATCAGCCAAGCGAACGGCGCGAGAAGTGGCATCACCTGCTGCCCATGATTTGCGCGAGCCTGCATTAGGTGCGTGGCGATAGGTGCGCAGGGCTGAACCGTCAACAAAAGCTTGTGAAATTGCTGCCATTATTTGCTCACGCGAGCCACCCATCATATGTGTGACTACCGCAGAGGAAGCCAGTCTTACCAATAATACATGGCACAAACCCACGCGGTTAAAGCTGTTGTCCAATGCCATAACACCTTGAATTTCGTGAGCTTTAATCATCGCAAGCAATACGTCGCGCATGGTCAGTGGCGCTTCGCCATTGGCAACACGTTGTTGTGATAGATGATCCGCTACGGCTAAAATGCCGCCGAGGTTATCGGAGGGGTGTCCCCATTCTGCTGCCAGCCATGTATCATTGAAATCTAACCAGCGAATAATACAACCGATGTCCCACGCCGCTTTTACAGGGTCGAGGCGGAACTGAGTGCCAGGAACACGCGCGCCGTGAGGAACGTTTGTGCCTTGCACCAAAGGTCCAAGGTGTTTGGTACACTCTGGGAATCTGAGTGCGAGTAAACCACAGCCTAGCGTGTCTATCAGGCAGTTTCTGGCGGTATCCATTGCTTCATCGGAAGTCACTTGGTAGTTGATCACATAATCGGCGATGTCTTGGATGACTTGATCGTAATCTGGGCGGTTGGCGAGGTCTACGTTAGCACTCATAAAAAGTTTCCTTATTTTGGTTAAAACCGGTTCTGAAATAGCCTTGTAGCTATCTTTTTCTTCATTTTTTCAGCAAAAGGCCATTGCCTTTCGAGCTGAAAACAACGAGTTCTTTTTAGATATATAAAAACATCAATAAAAGTGTAAACGTTAATGATAATCACTCGTTATACAATTGGCAATCATCGTTGCGTGCATGGCGGGCGCATCGGCTTCTGTTGTGTGTCCGAGCGTGCTGAGGTCGCGCTAGTCGGTCTTGGTTATCGATGTGGTCGTTGTAGGTCGCCCCTCTGCTATTTCACTTTTCAGCGGTACTAAAGTACTGCCTGGGGCCGGAGGGCGTTTGAAAGCGGATTGTACAACTCTGCCAGTGAAGTAATCCGGGAAGTCTTGCGATTCCTCAAATCACGGGAATTTCTCAATGAAAGTCGTAGTGCTACTCTCAAAGCCGTTGTTCAAAAAGTGGTTTCTTCCTTGGATAAGGAAAAAGGATTGGAAATGATAGAAGAACTTTTCGACGCAATTAAACCAGGAGGCCAACTAAGGTTGAACTCAGGAAAGGACAACGATAGATACCAAGGGAATTTGCGATGCCAATCGCGCGTAATATCAATCAACTGCCTTTGATTCTTTGCGGGCCCATGTTATGGCGCACTGAACCTGGTGCAGTGAGTGTTTTTTTAGCCCTCAAGCATCTCTGCCTGGTGAAGAACGGGATGCCTTTTCTGTCCTGGATCACCTGATCGCCGAAGCGGGGCAAGATCCTCTATAAAGCCCCATTCTAAATCCGGCTCGGCCACAGAAAATCAAATACCTTTGCCCAGATTCCTTTGGCAGACCCTGAGTTAAATCTTTTATAAACTGAGTTCCAATGACCGAAATATTCAGGTAAATCTCGCCACAGCAATCCTGTTCGTAATCGATAAAACATACCTTCCACCATTTTGGGAAGGTGACGCTTGTCATGAGCACCAAATTGAAGCAAGATTGCCCGTGGCTTCGACCAGCGTTCATCACTGAGCAACAGTCGGGGCATAGCAAACTCGCTGTATCGTTGTGTCGAAATTGTAGTATTGCGAGTCTGCTATTTTGAATCGACTTATTATAACAAAAAATCAACAGCCCCTAGGACTTAAAATGGACATATTTGTATCGTTATTGCCTATTGTTTTGCTTATTTTTCTGATGACAAAAAAAGACAGTATGCCTTCATTTCGGGCATTGCCCTTGATGGCGTTGTTACTTTATATCATCAAACTGGCCTATTTCGAGTTTGATGCTAACCTAGTCAACGCAACGGTTATTCAGGGTCTACTCACCGCATTGATCCCAATTACCATCGTTTGGGGTGCGATCCTGTTGTTCAGAACCATGGAAGCAACTGGTGCAATGGATACCATCCGACACTGGATGCACAGTATTACCACCAATAAAGTTGCTCTGGCCATGATCGTTGGCTGGGCCTTTGCCTTCTTAATTGAAGGCGCCAGCGGTTTTGGTACTCCGGCCGCTATTGCCGCTCCGGTTCTGGTCGGTCTCGGATTCAAGCCTGTTCGGGTTGCTATCCTTTGCCTGATTATGAACAGTGTACCGGTACACTTCGGTGCTGTTGGTACTCCGGGCTGGTTCGGTTTCAGCCCGCTCAAAAGCGAAGGGATAGGTCCTGAACAACTGCTCGAAATTGGCGCAAAAGCGGCCACCATTCACTGCGTAGCTGCTCTGGTTATTCCCGTTATCGCGCTGACCTTCGCTCTTTCGTTCGCTCAAGTTAGGCGTAACATTGTCTATGTTTATCTGAGTATTTTCAGTGTCATTGCGCCTTACTTTATTTCCGCTCAGTTTGACTACGAGTTCCCTTCAGTGCTCGCCGGCGCCATAGGTGTTGTGCTGTCCGTCGTCATCGCCAAAGCCGGCATCGGCTTGGCCAAGGAAGACACTCCCGAGATGGAAAACAAAGAACAGGTTTCCCTGGGTAAAATCATCAAAGCGTCGTTCCCACTTTGGTTTACTGTGGTTCTGTTGCTTATCACCCGTATTAAGCAGATCGGCATCAATCCACTGTTGAAACTCAACGGCCCCGATCATATCTGGTTCTCCTTGGACATGGGTAGCATCGGCGATTTCATGATGAGCAATGCACTGGTTCTAAATGTCCAGCATATCTTCGGCACCGACATTAGCTGGAAATACCAGCTACTCTATATCCCCTGCTTAATTCCTTTCGTTGCCGTCTCCGCTGCCGCTTTTATTTTGTTCAAGACTGATTTGGCCAAAACCAAAGAAACTGTTGTTGGGTCTTTGGTACAAATGAGAAACCCGGTACTGGCACTGCTCGGCGCCCTGGTTTTCGTTAAGCTACTCAGCTTGAAGGCGATAAGCCCCAGCGGTGAGCTTATGCAGGCCAATACCGTTATCATCGGTACCGCCCTGTCAAATACAGTTGGTGGCGCATGGCAATTCTTTGCTACCTATCTCGGTGCACTGGGGGCATTTTTCTCCGGCTCCAACACCGTATCCAATCTGACTTTCGGGGGGATACAACTGTCCATCGCCAGAGAGACGGGGATCAACGAAACAACCCTGCTCGCTATGCAGTCTGTTGGCGGCGGCATGGGTAACATGACCTGTATTCACAACATCGTTGCTGTCTGTTCCGTTCTTGGTCTGACCAACAGCGAGGGTTTCATCCTCAGAAGAACCGTTATTCCGATGGTCATTTACGGTATCATCGCGGGTTCTGTTGGCTTCTTCATGATGTAGGTAATTACCACAGGCAACTAGGGGCTGTTGACTTTTCGTTATAAGAGAGAGGTTGATTTAAAATAGCAAACCCGCAATATTGTAGCTTCTACACAACGATACACCGAGTTTGCTATGCCCCGACTGTTGCTCGGTGAAGAATGAAATGAGCCATACTCACCCTATCGGGCATCGGCACGATAATTAAGGTATGGCGTCAACGTTGACCGTCAAATCAGATCGGCGTCATACCTTTCTCAACGACACTTCTTGTTATAGCTCTTCGCTTGAAATTTTTCCTGGAAATGAAAACCTGAAATGTTGGTAACAGTTTTTCGCGATTAAAAACTGCGGCAGATATGGGCGGGGTTTGAGTGGTGATTACACCTTGAGTACAAGAGTCCGGCTCAGTATGAAAGTGAAATGATGCTGATGAAAAAAGTTGCTTAACTGGGGTGTACAGATTTGCTTGACCACGTCAGTTGGTGCCACAGAGATTGCCAGGCAGTTGAAGATAGGCCGCTCAACGGTCTATAAAATACTAGAGATGGGCTGTAGTTAGAGCTATAATTAGCCCAATAGTTAGGGCTAAACGAAACAGATTAATTCGAGGTAACTATGTTACAGAAGGTCATGTGTGGTTACACCACACCCATTAGCAAATTTAAATCTAATCCTGGTGCAATCTTGGCTGAAGCTGAGGGTGAGGCTGTGGCCGTTTCTTCTCACAATGAAATTCAATTTTACGCTGTACCCGCCCATCTTTATGAAGAGATGGTCAATTATGTTGAATTCAAGCAGCGTGGAACCACTAAATTGAAAACGGCTCCTGCCAAGTTCAACCTAACAGACGACATGGTTGAAGGCATGACGGATAAACTGAGAAACCTTTCCAATGATGATTTTGGGGATTTTGTCGAATGCGAAGACAATACATAAAGGGCAGTGATAACAAGCCATTTGAAATTATTGAAGATGATCAAAATAATCAGGGTGATTCAAAACCCGTTCAGCAGCCAAAACTTCATCGCTATGAAGGACAGCTTGATAAGCTGAGCAAAGCAACTAAAGACACTCTCAAAAAAAATAAATAATAGGGTTGTAATGGCAAAGATTAGGTTATTTCAAAGCAGACTTATTATCGACGCCATTGGTAAAGCTGCCGCTGACGATTTATTGGGTGACTTCAGATTGTACAAAGAAAAAGGTATTTTACCTGAGACTTTTGGGCGTGATGCACCCTATGATTTTACGCACAATCGCGCATATCTGGAGTTACAGCACATACATATAAAGCGGGATGGCAAGACATTTCCAGTCAGGCTATTGCAGTTCTCCAGGACATCAGGTCATGTTCTTGTTTACTGCCCTGGTTTCTTTGATCGTAACGCTTATCTTCTTATAACGGTGATCAAGCACTGGAATCATCAGAAGCCCAATGAAATAGAAGGTACAGATCGAGACCCGAACCTTATGGCTAAGCTCGAAAAAATCGCCGAAGGCTTCCGAGAAAAATTCTGACACAAAAAAGTTGGCGTTTATCGCAGCCACCAGTCACGTTCCCAAGAACAGACAAATTTGGTTGAAATTTATGGCTATTACTGAAGAGCAATACGAGCGCATTACAGAAAAACTGGATTCTCAAGAGCGCCTTCGGTGGCGATACCTTGATGACGCGTACCATTGTCGTCAACGCTGACGTAAGGAGAAGCCATCAATCCAGACTGCAGCAGGCCATCTTTTTCCGCATGGAAATCCTCCTTTTCCGATAATAATAGCTGATTGATCTGTCCTTTTGATATGTCAATTCCCCACTCATGCAATTGCTCCAGTAGCAAGGGTTGAGTGACATGGCACTGATGATATTGATACAAAATATAAGCGACTAACTGAGGGCCAAAATGCGCGTTATTCAATGTTGGGGGCAATTGTGCGGTAATTGATTTACCATCGGGAGACACCCAATGCGCCAGGCGATAGCGAATGGTATAAGATTCAATCTTTAAATCCTGCACCACAAAGTCTCGATAGCCTTTGAAACGGGAACCGGGAGGAATCGGCTCATTCGGCTCAATGATTTTTTCGTCGTGAATATTCAGCCTTGGCGTTTTCGAGGGGAGCCGGGTATATTCTCATCGTCATCCTTGTTCTTGGTGCGTTCATCCAGTTTCCTTCCTTTGAAAACAGGGCGTTTTTTCACTGGACTCATCCACTCATCATTGAATGGGTTCATTGTACCATCAGTTTTGAAACTGGAATTTTGCCTCATACAAGCCTGTTTGAGGCAAAATAAAAATCAGTCCCGGATCCCCTGAGAGCAACCTGAAAAAGAGTCATCATTCGTTTAAGAAGAGGCGTTACAGCTTCGTATGAAACAGGATGGTAGTTGATAAATTATTTGCGAAAAAAGCACGAAAACCCTGTCGAGTACTTTTTCCATTTTTTTGTGTGCCACGGGTTATTGAGAAGTTACAGTCAGAAAAGCTAACTTGCTGAAAATAAATCAGAAATACCAGAGAATATGCAGTCGTTGCGCAAAAACGCGCTTCACCGATAAGTATATTCGATCAATTTGCAGAACACGAGCCTGGTCAGCAATTAAATCAATTTCTGACTGGATTGGTAATAAACCAGCACTGAAAGAGACTGGTTTCAGTGATCACCAGCACAGCGTGAAGAAGTACGCCCTTTCTGTCAGGACACCTGTCGCGTCATTTGATTTTCACTAAACCGGGATCACGTTAAAGCCAATCCGGAGCAATGGCTATCCTGGGTGTATACGGAAAGGCTGGCTGAATCAGAAGGCACAACAGACTAAGTCTGTCACGCAGGATTGTCGTAAGCTCACTGTCATTTTTCAATACCTTTGCCTGGCGAGCCGGACATATCCTCGGGCACCCAGCCGCCTCCCAGTGAGCGAATCAGGGAAATCTGTGCCAAAGAAATATTGCCCTGTTCAGCGATTTGGGTTTGCTGCTGGTCGATCAGTTGGCGCTGCGTGTCAATAATATTCTGGAAGCTGCCTTCGCCCTCCCTGTACAGGATTTTCGCCATATTGTACGCTTTATCATAGGCCTTGACGCTGTTTTGCAGGTGGTGATAACGCTGCCGGGACTGCGCCAGTGCTGTCAGCGAGTTTTCCACATCCTGCAAGCCGCGAAATATGGCAAGACGGTACGCAGCCAGAGATTGCTGGAAAACGGCATCCTGTGCCAACAGATTGTTTTCCAGGCGCTTCGCATTAAACAGTGGAATCGACACGGAGGGGCCGATACTAAACCCCAGACTGTCTTTACTGAACAATTTCCCCGGGCCACCGCCAAAGAGGGTTGGCACACCATCGGCGACCTGTAGATTAATGGAACCTGACAGACTGATTCTAGGATAGCGATCCAGACTGGCCACCTGCGCACGTGCTGCCGCTGCGACTGCCGACCACTCGGCCTGGCGAACATCGGGGCGACGCCTCAACACATCCAGGGGAACACCGACCGGTATATCTTCAGCAAGTACCGGCAATGTGATAGCGCCATCGGGTAATAGCCTGTCAATTTCAGCAGGCGGCAGTGAAAGCAGGGTAATCAAAGCATTGCGAAACTGACATCCAGCGCGGTGCGCGACCCTTCTTTAAACAATGCACGGGTAACATCCAGGGATTGTTTTTGCAGTTCAATATTGGCATTGATCAGTCCTATCTGGTTCTGCAGGACGGCGTAATGAATATAGGCGGAGGATACTTCGGTGCCTAACGACAGAGCGGCATCTTCAAAGGCTGCGTTCAGGCTGTTCAGGTCAGCCTCGGCTGCTGCCATTTTCTGTCGGGTGCGCCCCCACAGGTCGAGTTCCCAGGACGAATCCAGGCCAAGCTGATAATGCGTGAATCCCTGGTCTGAAAGTTGTGCATTGCCACCGGGCTTTGTGTGCATGATGCTGTTGTTCGAATTGATTGACGGATATCGTCCCGAGCCTGTCGCATTCAACACCGCTCGCGCCTGTTGAATGCGTAACCTCGCCATACGCAACGTCAGGTTCTGGCTATGGGCTTTTTCGATCTGGGCACTGAGCTCGGGACTGTTAAAATCCTCCCACCAGCGGGACTTGATGCCGGCCTGTGCAGAGGTAAACAACCCGGGTTTGCCCGACCACTCCTTACCTGTCCGCTACTTGCCTGCCCATTCCTCGCCTACTTGCGGAGCCGTGATTTTGCCCTGCTGATAGGGTGAAACGCACCCGCCTGACAATAAAACCAGCAGGACGCTTATCAGGCGGAAAAACCTGTTACCACTAAAGGTAAATCTCATACCGTCTCTCCTGTGGAAGAAGTGACATCTCGCGTTCGTTTTTGCCCGGATTGAAAAAATAACAGAAACACAGACGGCACAAAAAACAGCGAAATGACCGATGCCAACGAGATACCACCAATCATCAATATTGCCATCGGCTCAAACAGGGCTCCACCGGAAATCGCCATCGGTAACAACCCCATTACCGTGGTCAGGGTGGTCAGGGTTATCGGGGTAACCCGCTTTTCAGCCGCACTGATGATGGCTTTGCGCAGGGGCAAGGTCTGTATTTCCAAATCAATCTGGTCGATCAGGACAATGGCGTTATTGATAATGATTCCAGCCAGCGAAATCAGCCCCAGGGTTGCAAAAAAAGACAGGGGCTGCCCCATTAGTATCAACGCCAGCGGTGAACCGATTAAAATCAGTGGAATAGTCATAAATACCAGTGCAACACGGCGCACCGAATTAAACTGGAAAATCAGTGCAGCCAGCATAACCAGTAATGCGGCTCCCATACCGCTCAACAACATACCGTTGGTCTTTTTACTGTCTTCAATTTCGCCACCCAGGGTATAGGAGTAGCCACCTGACCAGTCAAGTTCATCCAGCGTTGGCTGAATAAAGTCCATCATTTCAAACACCGAAAGATCATTGCTTTTCGCAGAAATTTTAATGGTGCGTCGCTGGTTTTCACGGCGCATTTGCGAAACTTCATAAGCAGGTACAAGCTCGGCAACCTGATTCAGCGATACCAGTTTTCCGTTGAGCGGCAAGGTAAGGCCTGCCAGGTCGTCCAGACTGTCCCGTGATGATTTTACCCCGCGCAAGACAATGGGAATAGCGTGCTCACCTTCCCGAAAGGTTGATACTGCTGACCCGGAGATATAGGCATCCAGGGCTTTGGAAATATCCTGTGAAGTGACACCGTGCTCCCTCGCCTTGTCCTGGGCAATATTAATGACGGATTTCAACACCTTGTTGCCCCAGTTGTTTTCATTTTGAACAATGCCGGGAGCTTCGGCAAATCCGGCTTCGAGTTGTGCAGCTATCGCCAGTAATCTATCCGCATTCGGGCCTGATATTTTCAGTTCGATAATACCGGACTCTGCTCCCCCCATAGAGAGGTGTTTGACTTTGAATCTGGCTTCGGGGAAATTTTCGTAAAAGTAGTGCCTGGCTCGGTTGGCCGCCCTGAGCGCACCTTCAAAATCATGGGTGTTGACTAAAATAAAAGCGCTTGACGGAATCTGGTCTGCCGGATTCAATGCCAGATAGAATCTGGGGCCACCATCGCCGACATAGGCGGTGGTATTTTTGACTTCGGGATTGCTGTTTTTATCAGACAGCCATTTCTCTACCTTCAGGGTGACTTTTTCCGTTTGTGAAATGGACGTACCTTTCGGCAAATCCATATAAATCAAAAACTGTGCACGGGCACTGATCGGAAACATTTCCTTTTTGACATCACCAAACAAAAGCAGGCTGCCAGCTACCAGGCCAAAAGACACCAGCACGGCGACCAAAGGCAGTGACAGCGATTTACTTACCATGGAGCCGTACATTCTGACAAGAAAAGACGGCTGGTTACCTGATTTTTTTATTTTTGGTCTGGCAAACCAGGTGCACAAGGCGGGCAAAAAATAAAGTGCGGTACCCCAGGAACCCAGTAACATCAGACCGACAACCGCACCCAGGGAAAAAGCGTATTCCCCGCTACTCCCCTCCATCAGCAATAGCGGCAAAAAAGCCGCTACCGTAGTGATGGAGGCCACCGCCAACGGCATACCGAATTGCTTGCTGGCATTCAATGCGGCGGTTTTTGCGTCAACCCCCGCGTTTATTTGCCCCTGTATGTCTTCGACGACCACCAGCCCGTTATCGACCAGCAGACCCAAGGCAATAATCACTGCCGCAATGGAAACCACGTGCAGCTCAATCTTCATATAACCCATGGCGATAATGGCGAACAGGACGGTAAAGGGTACAATGCAGGCGACAATCAATGCCGGGCGTATGCCTAAAAACAGCACCAGCACGATCAACACCACAGCAATAGTTTGAGCCACATTGGACAGTGCATCATTGATGGATTTGGTGACATCCACCTCCTGATAGGTGGCATAGTCATAGGCGATACCCAGGGGTTGAGTCTGCTCAAAATCAGCAACGGCAGCCTGAAGGCGTTTACCCAGAACCTGAATGTCCTGACCATCGGACATTTGTACACCCAACACAATGGCGGGTTTACCGTTAAAATAAATGGGTGTGGTGCGAGGCTCCTCATAGCCACGACGCACCTTGAGCAAGTCCTTCAGGGCAATCAGGGTATGGCTATCCTGTATGCGGGTCAGAACATTCTCGATGCTTTCGATATTTTCAAAATCACCGTTGACTTCCAGATTCAGCGTCGTTCCCGATACATCGATATTTCCCGAGGGTAAAATAATATTCTGGGCACGCAAATCATTGATCAATTGTTTCAGTTGCACGCCTACAGCGGCAAGTTTGCGGGAATCGAGATCCAGCCAGATACGTTCCTTTTGTTCGCCAAAAAGGACCACCTTGCCTATACCCTCAAGGGTATAAAGCTTCTTTCGCAATGCTTTGGCAGACTCCTTCAGCTCGGCATAACTGTAACCGTCTCCGGTCACCGCAATGGAGGCGATGACAACATCACCGTAATCGGTATTGACAAAAGGGCCGACCGTACCTTCAGGCAGTTCATCGGTCACTTCAGCCATTTTATTGCGAATGTTTTGCATCACATCCACCAGCCGACTGTGGGGGATAGAGTCGTATAAATTCAGATTCACTATGGCACGACCGGTGGAAATCAGGACATTGATATCTTCGATTTCACTCATTTCACGCGCTTTTCGTTCGATGGGATCGACAATCAGGTCTTCCACCCGTTGAGGTGACATTCCAGGAAAGGCAGCAGTAACCACCGCAGTACGTATGGTGATGGCCGGGTCTTCACGCTTTGACAGGTCGAAATACACTGTCACGCCCATCAAGAGTATGATCACCATCATAAACACAGTAAATCGGGATTTCTCTATCCCGAATCGGGTCAGGGCATACATATTACCGCTCCTGGCTGTCTGGCAGGAGTTTTACTGCCATGCCGTCACGCAAAAAAGGGACACCGGCCACGACAACGCGGTCGCCTTTTTTCAGACCCTGTGAAATCAGTATTTCGTTTTCCCGAATACCGGCCAGACGAACCTTGTGACGTTTAACCCTTTGGCTGTCTTTATCATAGAGATAAATTTCGCCGGTCATCGACTCTTCTTGAGAGCCCTCAGCGAATTGAGAGCGTTTAGCAAATTGAGAGCCTTTAGCAAATTGAGAGCCTTCAGTGAATTGAGAGCCTTCAGTGAATTGAGAGCCTTCAGTGAATTGAGAGCCCTTGCCGAATTTGACATCACCTTCAATAATCAAAGCTGACAGGGGCAAAGGATGGGCAACCTTTTCATTTCTCCTGACAGTGAGCTCAACCTCTACTGCCGCACCGGATTTTAGCGTGGCGCTGGCCTCGGTGAGTTTCACGACCACCGGGAAAGTCGAAACCGAGTCGGCACTGGCACCCAGTTCGCTGACAACGCCGGGCAAGCGCTGATTTTCACCCACTTTGACCCACACGGGATCACCCGGGGTCAGACGATTGATCATATCCAGTGACACACCAAATCCGGCTTCAAAATGATCAGGTTTATACAATGATACGACTTTCCACCTTGGCACGACTGACAATTCTCTGTTGATACAACGACTGCTGTCTCTGCAGGTCGCTTACCGAGTCTGATGCCGTTGCCAATGCCTGCTGCAGGGCCGCTTCGGCTTTGCCCACCGCCAGGCGGAGGGAAGTGGGATCCAGGGAGAGCAACACCTGACCGGCACTGACCCGTTGCCCGACTTCCAGGCGCCTTTCCTGCAGTCGCCCGCCCACTTCAAATGACAGGGTGGATATATCTGTGGAGTGTAATTTGGTTGGATAACGGCGGGTAATGGTATTTTCGATCTCACCAATCAGCCCCGTTTTTACCCCTCGAATTCGGGGTTCTGTATCAACTTTTTCTTCCACACCGCAAGCAACCAATTGCGCCAGAAAAAGAATAAGGATGGTGCCTGGCAAAAACCGCATAAACGACTCCGGATATTGAAACTTTATGATTCGTAGCGATGATCAGACCGGCCATAAAACCGATCTTGACAAGTGACCTGGTGATTATCCGGGTATTTTCATGTTTTGGCAACACTGGCTGTAACACCGTCACAAAATCCGGTAAACGCTGGTGAAAAGGAACTGCCTGCTCCAAATCCTGTTATCATGGAAAGCAAACCCATCAAGGAAGCCAGACCCATGCCCGATCAGGATGAACAACAGGAAAAAGATCAACAGGATCAACCGAAGCAGAACAAAAGTACCGGCATT
>PDWJ01002301.1_pt1 | contig 20696 bp, 15 predicted proteins | sample 1430881 | NCBI WGS metagenome assembly PDWJ01 (sample SAMN01162460, study PRJNA174530) | Oral metagenome, whole genome shotgun sequencing project. | biome: Marine environment; feature: Marine mammal; material: Swab sample of the gingival sulcus; isolation source: swab sample of gingival sulcus... | reverse complement strand
CCTTTGAAATATCTTGATATTTCTTCATGCTTTTAAGTACAAATCTAAAGTATTCTATACGTTCTGTGAAAACAAGATTAACCGAATTCAGGTTATTAAATAAGCGATAGATTTGAAAAAGGAGAAGTTATATTTTGTTCCGGACACAAAAGACAAGGCTTAAGAATCGCCGTTTAACACAACCATAATAGAACATTAAACATTTATAACACAGCTTATACAATTTTGGCATAACTTTTGCCGTTATAAGAGTGAAGCAAAATTAATAGTTTGTTTTCATTGTATAAATTATTTGAGTTAATTAATGAGAAAACCGCCCATTTTGGGCGGTTTTTTTGTTTGAACTTTAGATATACATATTCTCATCTTTATCATCATCGCTCTTTATACTCCTCTTTTTTGGAGTTTTTTCCTCTTCCCTATCTTCCTTTTTCGGTTTTTCCTTTTTTAATAAGGCTTTAAAAGCATTAGGTAAATATTTAATTATATCAGAAGCCACAAAGGTTTCTACTGACTCATCCCTCATGGCAATGTCTGCCGTACTGCTATGAAAGTAAACGCCCAGTAGTGCTGCGGAAAACGGATGATAATGCTGTGCCATAAGTCCGGATATGATACCCGAAAGTACGTCACCGGAACCACCGGTGGCCAAAGCAGGATTGGCTATTCCGTTAAAATAGATACCTTGGTCATAAGCTACTGCGGTATAAGCTCCTTTTAAAACTACTATCAACTTGTATTTGGCAGAGAATTTGAGTAATTTTTTTAATTTGTCATAATCATTTTTCCATTTACCTACCAAACGTTCAAACTCTTTGGGATGTGGCGTAAGCACTGTGTTTTCGGGTAATTTATTGAGCAACGCTTTATTTTTAGCTAATATATTCAACCCGTCAGCATCTATAAGTAATGGTTTTTTATTGGTTTTTATAAAGGTTACAAATCCTTTTTGCATTAGATTATCCTGCCCCAAACCCATGCCCAATGCAATAATTGAGGCATCCGAAGTATATTTAAAATCGGTAATCACGTCTGCTCCATTGGTTTCGGCCATGGCTTCAGGAACGGTGGTTTGTAAAATATTATATCCGCAATCAGGGATTAACGCAGATACCAAACCACTACCAACTTTTACAGCGGCTTTTACAGATAATGTCATAGCTCCTATTTTACCTTTACTGCCGCCAATTAACAAAGTATGCCCAAAGTTGCCTTTGTGTGCAAATTTATTTCTGGGTTGATAAATAGATTTTACATCTTCTCTCTCCATTAAATAATAGTCCGTCTTTGCTTTCTCAATATAATTTTGGTCCAGCCCGATATCCAATACCGTCCAGTCTTGTATAAACTCCTTATTGTCCGGTAATAAAAAAGCCAGTTTTGGAGTTTGAAAAGTTAACGTGTGATAGGCTTTTACAACGCTTTCCTTATCTGTAACCGGCTTATCAGCATATAATCCGGAAGGGAAATCTACGGAAAGCACAAAGGCATTGGCATTATTGATAAACTGAATAGCCTCTTTTAACATGTCCTGTGGCGGCCGCGATAACCCCAAACCAAAAATTGCATCTATAATCATATCATTTTCAGATACTTCTGGAAATTCAGAAGTGCAGGTTATCATTTCCGGCCAAACCCCAATTTCTTTTAATCGTTCGTAGTTTTTTATAAATAAATCGGTTCTGTTATTGCCGCAATTGAGCACATATATTTTTACATGATAGCCATGTTGATGTAAATGTCTGGCTATTACCAGTCCGTCCCCTCCGTTATTACCAGTACCGCAAAAAATCCGAACAACAACCGGATTGCCCTGTAATCGTGCGTGAATCCAATTAAAACAGAGTACACCTACATGTTCCATTAAATCGATATACTCAATGTCATTGTTTTTTATGGTAGCCGCATCCGCCTCGTATAATTGCTTTGCCGATAGTATTTTGGGCATAATAATGAAGTTACTTATTTATGTATTGAATGAACTTAAAGAGCATCTTAAAAGCTCCTGTATTAAAACGCATAATAACGCTTATAGAAATTTTGGAGGCATAATCAGAAACCGCCAAAAAACGAAAATTATTACCTCTCTTAAGTAGCTATAAATAGGAAATCCCAACCCGGAGGTTAAAGGATTTTTAGATTAAAACGTTCTGTCAGTATCAAAATTTTCTAAATATTCCTTGACTCTTTTTATGAACATGCCGCCAAGGGCACCATTCACCACTCTATGGTCATAAGAATGGGACAAAAACATCTTATGCCTTATGCCTATAAAATCACCTTTTTTCGTTTCTATAACAGCCGGCACTTTTCTTATAGCCCCTAAGGCCAAAATGCCTACCTGAGGTTGATTAATTATAGGGGTTCCCATTACGCTATCAAAACTACCTACGTTAGTAACGGTATAAGTACCGCCTTGTGTGTCATCCGGTTTTAGCTTTCCATTTCTGGCTCTTATGGCCAAATCGTTTACCGCCTTAGTCATACCGACTAAATTTAACCGGTCTGCATTTTTTATTACCGGCACTATTAAATTGCCATCAGCCAAAGCCGTGGCCATTCCCAGATTAATTGATTTTTTCTTTATTACTTTCTCTCCGTCTAAAGAAATGTTAATAAGTGGATAATCTTTTATCGCCTTGGCTACAGCCTCCATAAAAATAGGTGTATAGGTAATTTTTTCACCTTCTTTTTTTAGGAATTCATCTTTTACTTTTTCACGCCATTGTACTATTTCGGTTACATCCACCTCTATAAAGGATTGTACGTGAGCAGCAGTATGAACAGAATGTACCATGTGCTTGGCAATAAGTTTTCCCATCCTGGACAACTCAATAACCTCATCTTCCCCACTAACCGTAACCGAAGAAGCAACTGGTGAATGGACACTAATAGTATTTTGTGACTTTACAGTTGTCTCTTCCTTAATAATTTTGCTGCTTTTTTTCTCTTTTACATAATTTAAAATATCATCTTTTGTAACCCGATTGTCTTTACCGGAACCGGGAATTTTTTCCAGTTCTTGCAGTGAAATATTTTCTTTTTTGGCAATATTTTTAACCAAAGGAGAATAAAACCGTTCTGCTGTTGAAACATCTAAAGACACCTCTGGCCATGAAATATTTTTAGCTGCCTGCATGGCCGTTTCCAATGCTTGGGCTTCCTCGGGTTCTTTCTCTTCCAATTCTTGCAACGGCTGCTCTTTCTGAGGTTTTTCTTTTTCTATTGCAAAGGTAGCAGCAGTTTCCTCTGCCCCACTACCGGAAACCTCTATCACCGCCAGTGTTTCACCCACCTGAACTACATCATCTACAGCAAACCGCTTTTCTACTAACACACCTTCCACCTCACTGGGAACCTCGGAATCTACTTTGTCTGTAGCTATTTCTACAACAGGCTCATCCAGCTCTATGGTATCTCCTACCTCTTTTAACCATGCAGTAATGGTTGCTTCCGCTACACTCTCCCCCATTTTAGGAAGTTTTAGTTCGTACTGTGCCATAATTGTTTGATGTATTAGATGTACAAAGATAAAAAATTACACCCAATCCTTAGAATTTTTAAGTACCCTTAATAATTTTTTTTCTTCACTGCCTCTTGCAGGGCAGTAATCATATACCCATTGTACCTTAGGGGGCAAACTCATTAAAATACTTTCTATACGACCATTGGTCTGTAAACCGAAAAGTGTGCCTTTGTCATGAATAAGATTAAACTCCGCATATCTGCCTCTTCTTATTTCCTGCCAATTACGATGCTTATTATTATAAACTATATTCTTTCTTTTTTCCACTATTGGCAAATAGGCACTTAAAAAATTATTTGCTACATCGGTTACAAAACGATACCATTTTTCCATAGACACAGTTTCGGTTTTTTTACAATAATCAAAAAACAAACCACCTACACCTCTGGCTTCATTGCGATGTTTGTTGTAAAAATATTCATCGCATTGTTTTTTGAAATTCTTATAAAACGTCTTATCATACCTATCACAAACAGCCTTACAAACACTGTGAAAGTGCTTCACATCCTCCTCAAACAAATAATAAGGTGTAAGGTCTAGTCCTCCGCCAAACCATGTATCTATAGTTTTTCCAATCTTGTTGTACATTTCAAAATACCGCCAGTTTGCGTGTACTGTGGGTACAAAAGGATTAACCGGATGCAAAACTAAGCTAAGTCCACAAGCAAAAAAATTGGCATTTTTTACACCAAAATAATCTTGCATACGCGTAGATAACTCTCCATATACCGCAGAAGTATTTACACCTCCTTTTTCAAAAACATTACCATTCTCTATAACACGTGTTTTACCGCCACCACCTTCCGGCCTTTTCCAAATATCTTCGATAAAAACAGCCTGCCCATCTATTTTTTCTAAAGTGGTAGTTATCTCATCTTGAAGGGCTATAATGTAAGCGTTAAATTTTTGTCTCATGTTTTTACAATCACCTTAAAAGTGCCCCAAAACGTTTTAGATTCTAATCAAGCATTGTGAATCAACTTAGCCGTATTAATGGAGGCGGCAGTCACAGAAAATGGCAATACCAAAATAACGCCTATAACCGGAACAAACAAAAACACGATGAAAAGCAGCCCGTTTCCAATGGCAATGCCTTTATTTTTTCGGACTAATTCAATACTTTCTCTATAATTAAAGTGTCGTTCCAAAGTATAATCCATATTCCCAAAACCGGCGTAATATGCCTGAACAACAAACAATAAAATAGTAGTTATAATATTTAAAACAGGAATAAATCCTAATATAAGTAACGGTGCAGAAATAAATAACTCCCTGAATAAGTTTCTTATGTTTATTCTAATACCCCTCCATAATTGTTCACTAAAACTTGTGGTTTTATGGCTGTGAAATTTCTTATCCTGATTTAAGTAAAGTTCTATCTTTTCAGAAATGGGACTCATAAAGGGTGCCGAAAGGGCCATTACAATATGTTTATACAATATCAGACCAATGATAACTATACCTATTCCACCTACTACACTAAAAATTATAGTAGCGGTCTGCTTACCCCACTCCCAAATCCATAATTTACTAATCAGGACCCCCAGATTATCACTAAGGCCGTAGGCAGAAAATCCAATGGCAATGGCAGTGACTAAGCTAATGGCTATAGGAATAAAGAAATACTTCCACAATTTTAGTTTGGAGAGTAACGAGAAAGATTGACCATACGCTGATATACCGAAAAATATATTTTCTATCATTAATTTATTCGCAGTTTAGACAGAACAGGTTTATATCGCATCCAAGTCGATGTCTTCTATATAAACCAAATCATTATTGTATTTTTTGAGGTCTTCAACGCGGTAAATTTTTTTAGATTCTTCGGTCTTTTCTTTTAATCGCTCTAAAAGTAAATCTAATGGTAATTCTTCAGAAATGATAAACATTTTTCTGCCTATATGGTTATTGTGTAAATCCATTTCCTTCTCTAAAGGAGTATTGGGCGAAAACTCTTCATGCCAATCGGTTATTTTTTCAGCAAATTTAATGGCCTTTCGTGTATTTCTTCGCCATTTAGAGCATTTTTTGGCAATTAAGAAATTCCACAAAGCATGCCTAAAAGCATTAGCCGCATTGTTTTTATGATGTAAATACCCATAGTATTTATCGGAAATTTTTACGGTTTGATACGTAGCCAAAAACATGGGGATTACATTAAGCGGATGTCTTAAAAAAAGTAAAATAAAAGACCAAACATTGCCTTTATTGACCAATTTAAAAAATTGCAATTTATTACTCATTGTGCATTAGGTTGGTTGTTCAGCCTATTGATAATTTTTTACGGTATCTATAAATGTTTTTGCATGTAAAACAGGAATATTTGGCAAAATGCCATGGCCCAAATTTACAATATATTTATCTTTCCCAAATCCATCAATCATATTTTTCACCATTTTTTTGATAGTGTCTGGTGGCGATAATAACCTGGAAGGGTCAAAATTCCCTTGCAAAGTAATACGGCCTCTGGTAAGAGAACGTGCTATTTGTGGAGATATTGTCCAGTCCACACCCAGAGCACTGGCATTAGATTTTGCCATTTGTTCAAGGGCGAACCAACAACCTTTTGCAAATACAATAACCGGAGCCTTATCTTTTAAAGCCTCAATAATTTGCTCAAGATACGGCCAAGAAAAAGTATTATAATCATCAGGAGACAATAAACCGCCCCACGAATCAAATAACTGCACCACATCTACTCCGGCGTGTATTTTTGACTTTAAATAAGCTATAGTGGTATCTGTGATAAGTTGCAATAAGGTATGTGCGGTTTTGGGGTGCGTAAAACAAAAGGCCTTGGCTTTATCAAATGTTTTACTGCCTTGCCCCTGTACTACATAACAAAGTATAGTCCAAGGAGAACCGGCAAAACCAATCAACGGAATTTCGTTATTTAATAAGTCTTTAGTAGCTCTTACAGCTTGCATTACATAACCTAGAGACTCCTCTACATCAGGGATAATAACCGAATCTAAATCTTCTTTTTTCCTTATGGGATTGGGTACATAAGGGCCAAAATTCGGTTTCATTTGTACTTCAATGTTCATGGCTTGCGGAATAACCAGAATATCCGAGAACAAAATAGCGGCATCCATCCCGAATCTTCGAATAGGCTGAACCGTAATCTCAGATGCCAACTCCGGCGTACGGCAACGAGTAAAAAAGTCATATTTCTTTCTAATCTCCATAAACTCCGGCAGGTACCGGCCAGCTTGACGCATCATCCAAACGGGAGGACGTTTAACAGTTTCGCCCTTTAGAGCTCTTAAAAATAAGTCGTTTTTTATCATAAATACAGATATTCCTTGTTCAATCCAAATAATGGAAAAATTGATTTAATTTATAGTTTGGTTTTTGCTACCGCTTCCATTCCTTTTTCAACGGCATTTTCAATAATATGTATTTCTTTATCCTTTATTGCAGCAGATAGAAACCAGGCTTCAAATTGTGACGGAGGAATAAAAACCCCATTTCGCATCATTTCCCAGAAAAAAATGCTAAACTTTTCAGTATCAGATGTTTTAGCTTCTTTAAAACAAGTAACATTTTTAGAAGTAAAAAATGGATTAATCATAGAACCGTACTTATTTACAGTGAGTTCAATACCATGCTTTTTGGCCTTATCCAATAAAATATTTTCTAATTGAAAAGCGATATCTTCCATTTTTTTATAAGGCTGTTCTTTTTTAAGTGTTTTTAGTGTAGCTATACCTGCTGCCATAGCAATAGGGTTTCCGCTTAAAGTACCGGCCTGATACATTTCACCTAACGGAGCTACCATTTCCATAATCTCATTTCGGGCTCCATAGGCACCAACCGGAAAACCACCACCGATAACTTTTCCTAAACAGGTAATGTCTGCTTTTACTCCAAACCGCTCTTGTGTACCCCCAAAATGAGCTCTAAAACCGGTCATTACTTCATCAATGATTAACAATGCCTTATTTTTGGTAGCGAGGGCTTTTAATTCTTTTAAAAAATCATCTTTTGGAGTTACCACACCCATATTTCCGGCTACCGGTTCAATAATTATACCGGCAATATCATGGTGCTTATCAAAAAGCGAAGCCACACTTTCTATATGGTTATATTCTGCAACTAGGGTATTTTGAACAGCTGCTTTAGGCACACCTTTACTACCGGGAATACTAAGTGTAGCCATACCACTGCCGGCAGCCACCAATAGAGCATCTGCATGGCCGTGATAGCAGCCGGAAAATTTAATTATTTTATCTTTTCCCGTAAAGGCACGAGCCAGTCTAATAGCACTAAAAACAGCCTCTGTACCCGAATTTACAAAACGTATTTTATCCATATCCGGAAAAGCATTGCAGATAAGTTTTGCCAAGTTCAGTTCTCTTTTTGTAGAAGCCCCAAAACTATATCCGTCTTTTAAAGCCTTTTTTACTGACTGCTCCACTTTTTTATGCCTATGCCCCAAAATCATAGGGCCGTAGGAACCTACCAGATCTACATATTTATTACCATCTACATCAGTAATATAAGCTCCTTTTGCATGGTCTATAAAAATAGGATTACCTCCTACCGACTTAAAAGCCCGTACAGGTGAATTTACGGCTCCTACTAAATGTTTTTGTCCTTTTTTATATAGTTTTTTTGATTGATGAAAGTTCATTTGGTAATAATTCAAAAATTAAAAGATTAAATAATAAAATGATTTAAAAAACCACTTATGGGCAGATTTAAATCTTAAATATTGAAAAAAGCTCACATTTCTTCAATAAATCCGGATAAGTTAAGAAACTAATGCCTTAAAAGCCGTGCAACTTCTTTGGCAAAATAAGTTATAATAATCTTTGCCCCTGCTCGTTTCATTGATGTTAAACTTTCTATCATTACTTTCTCGCCATCTATCCATCCTTTTTCTGCAGCTGCTTTTATCATGGCGTATTCACCACTTACATTATAACAGGCCACTGGTTTGTGCGTATTATTTTTTAAATCCCGAATAATATCTAAGTAAGACAATGCCGGTTTTACCATAAGAATATCGGCTTCTTCCAAATCATCTATTTCTGACTTTTTTAAGGCTTCCTGCCTATTGGCCACATCCATCTGATAGGTTTTTCTATCCCCAAAAGAAGGTGTAGAATCTGCAGCATCTCTAAACGGCCCGTAAAATGCCGAGGCATATTTTACAGAATATGCCATTATGGGCAATTGATAAAAATCATTATCATCCAAGGCTTTTCTTATGGTTCTCACTGTGCCATCCAACATTCCGGAAGGGGCAATCATATCTGCACCGGCCATAGCATGAGACAGGGCTTGCTTGGCAATATTGGGTAGTGTGGCATCATTGTCCAGATCACCGTTAGTTATTATACCACAGTGGCCATGGGTAGTATATTCACAGAAACATACATCAGTAATAACATACAAACCCGGATAATTTTTTTTGATAAATCTAATGGCTTTTTGTATCACGCCATTGTCATTCCAAGTTTCCGTACCCTCCATATCTTTTTTGGCAGGAATGCCAAAAAGCAGTACGGCTTGTATGTTTAAAGCTGTAACTTCGTCCAATTCTTCTGCCAACTTATCTAAAGAAAACCGGCAGATACCGGGCATGGACGGGATTTCCTTTTTAATTTTCTCACCTTCTTGCACAAAAATAGGATACACTAAATCATGTATGTGCAAGTGTGTTTCGCGTACCAAATTCCTAATGGCTTCATTTCTTCTTAATCTTCTTGTTCTTAACATACTATTTATCACTAAAATATTCATTTACCCGTTCTATTACACTTTCTACAGTGGGTACTTTTGCTATTGCCACTTGCGTAAAGTGCTTCTTAGCTTCTTTAGCCGTAGTTTCCCCAATACAAAAAGCTACTCCTTCTGCCTGATTTTTAGACAAATAGCTTTGCACTGTAGAAGGGCTGAAAAAAAGTAGGCCGTCCGGTGTTTTATCCACAATTTCGGGGCTTAACATGGTCTTATAGGCTACTATTTCCCGCAACGAGATTTCATTTTCGGACAACATATCAGGCATATTGTCCATTCTGATATTACTACAGAAAATAGTAACTTCATCAGATGCATCCAATTGTTTAACCAAATATTCACCCAGTTTTTTTGAATTTGAAGCCATGTAATTTACCCGGCCAATTTCTTTTTCAATCAATGCTCTGGTTCTCCTGCCTACACAATATATATTTTTAAATTGCAGTTTGTCCAACGGAAAATTAGATGCCAAAGCGGCCACTGCATTTTTACTGGTTATTACCACGTGTGCTATCGGTTCCTTAAGTACAGTTACGGGTATTCGGCTATATCTTATTTTTATAAAATCACTGGCTTTTACGGCAATTTCTTTATGAAACAGATATTTTTGGTTTGTGGTTAATGCTTTGGAGGCATACACGGTATATTTTTTATTTACCGATATGTTTTTGGAAATTAACTTTTTTGCCCCTCTTGCTATAACAATATCCGCACAATCTTTGGCTAAGTATTTGTGTTTATGCAACGCAACAATTTTGTTTACCTCTTTTTTTCGCGTACCGTCTTCACTTAAGACTATTGCTTCCAAGATAATTTTTTCATCTTTTATAGTAGCCAATGCTCCTATGGGAGCAGAACAGCCACCTTCCATTATCTTTAAAAATTCCCGTTCTACTCCGGTACAAATTTCGGTTTCTTTGTGGTTGAGTTTTGCAGCAGCAGTTAAAGAGAATTCATCATTTTCTAATGCCGTAATCATCAAAGCTCCCTGAGCCGGAGCAGGTATCATCCATGTTAAGGGGATTACATTTTCGGGTTTTATTTTTAGCCGTTTTAAAGCTGCTGCTGCAAAAACGGCTCCGTTCCACTCATTGTTTTCTAATTTTTCCAATCGTGTAGAAATGTTACCTCTTAGGCCTGTAATCCTATGGCCGGGAAAACGTTGCAGCCATTGAGCTTTACGCCGTAAACTTCCAGTGGCTATAACGGCATTTTTCTGTGAGAGAAACTCTTGGTTATCTTTAAAAACCAATACATCATGGTGTAGGCCACGTTTTAATACCGCTGCTTGAACGATGCCCTCGGGTAATTGTGTGGGGACATCTTTCATGGAATGTACGGCTATATCTATCTCCTCGTTTAAAAGAGCAATATCTAAATTTCTGGTAAATACTCCGGTAATGCCCATTTTATAAATAGGCTGATGAAGCACCATATCACCTGTAGATTTTATTGGAACCAAGGTGGTTTTATATCCCAGATATTCAAGTTGTTGTTGAACTACATCAGCTTGCCATAGTGCTAACTTACTATCGCGGGTGCCAATTCGTATTGTCTTACCCATGTGCAACGGTATCTAACTGAAAAACTTTGGTAATCAATTCCACACTTTCATCCGAGGAATTGTCTTCCATAAGGTGATTGGCAAAATGTTTGGTTATTTTTTGAACTATTCTATCCGTTAGTGCCGTTGCCTGTGCTTCGTTGAAGTTGGACATTTTTTTTCGTTGGTAGTCTATTTCTTCCTGTTTTATGGTGTTTAATTTCTCTTTTAAAGCACTTATAGTTGGGGCATATCTCCTGTTTTCCAACCATTTTAAAAAGTCCGATTTTACTTCTTCTAATATTGCTGTTGCCAGAGGCACCTCGGCTTCACGTTGTGATAATGTACTGGAAGTAATTTCGGATAATTCATCCAAATGCACCAATTGCACCTGAGGCAATTCCAACACATCATCCGACACATTTTTAGGTATAGAAAGGTCTAATATAAGCAAGGGTCTATAAGATGATAAAAGTGCTTTGGTTACCGTAGGTTCTGGTGCACCCGTAGCCACCACTAAAATGTCGGTTTGCTGAATTTCTGTTTTTAAATTTGAATAATCCGCTACGCTAAGGTTAAATTTACCAGCAATTTTTTCGGCTTTGTCTTTGGTTCTATTAATTAACTTAAGATGCTTATTACCAGAATGTTTTATTAAATTTTCACAGGTGTCACGCCCTATTTTTCCTGTACCAAAAAGCAAAATAGCCTTATTGGAAATATCCACAGTATGCTGTAAAATATACTTTACGGCCGCAAAAGAAACCGAAGTAGCTCCGGAACTAAGCCGGGTTTCATTTTTTATACGCTTACTGGTTTGTATAACAGCGTTGGCCAAACGGTTTAAAAAAGTACCTGTTAGATTATATTTTCTTGAAAGTTTTAAACTATTCTTTACCTGTTTTATGATTTCAAAATCGCCCAATATCTGGCTGTCCAAACCAGAGCCCACCTTAAAAAAATGATTTATGGCTGCTTTATTTTTATGAATATAGGCTACCTTTTCAAAAGATTCTAAGGTTCCTTTTGTATATGTACAGAGCAGTTTAATCAGTTCGTAAGGATGCTTGGCAAAGCCGTAAATTTCAGTTCGGTTACATGTGGAAATAGCCACTAACTCTTCTATATTATTATCAGAAGCCTCCTTAAGTAATTGTTCCAGCTGATCTTCCGCTAAACTAAAATGGCCTCTTACTTCCTCATCTGCTTTTTTATAACTGAGACCAATACAGTAAAAATTTCTATTGATAAATGGGTTAATATCATTCATATACTCACGTAAAAACGGATTCAAAAATAGCGTAGTTTTTAGATAAAAAATAACGATAGACGTTCCAAAAATAACGATAAGCGAGATTTAACCAATTTTTTATTGGAATTAATTTACAAAGCCTTATATTTGTTGATGTTACAATTTATTCACAATATTAATTTAGAACTTTTCTAAATAATAAATTGCAAAAAAAATGGAAGTCAAAACAGAAAAAAATGTCGATACAGGTACCCAAGGCCTTATAAAATTAGAACAGGGTATTTTAATACACATTGCAGATGGGAATAAGGAACATGTAAAATTGGAAACAATAACTAAAGATAATATACAATTTCACTTCTGCCTAAGCGGAAAAGCCGTTTTTAATTTTAATGAAAGTGGTTATAAAATGGGCATAGCCGCAGATGAAACAATATTATTATACAATCCGCAAAAAGCATTGCCTTTAAACGCACAACTTTATGACCAAGCCAAAATAATTTCAGTTTTTATTACAATAAAAAAATTGCACACATTTTTTTCAGAAGAAGCCGCCTATATTCCATTCTTAAAAATGGAAAATATAGATAAAAAGTTTTACGATAAAATCACTTACAGCCCTGCTATTGCCGTTATCCTCAACCAGATTATAAATAACAATTTACAAGGTGCCCTAAAAACGCTATACTTACGCGGCAAGATTTTTGAACTGATGAGTTTGTATTTTAACAAAAACGACCAAGACACTGAACAATGCCCATTTCTTGTTGATGAAGAAAACGTTATAAAAATAAGAAACGCAAAGGACATCATTATCCACAGGCTTACCGAGCCCCCGAGTTTACCCGACTTAGCAAAAGAGGTGGATATATCTTTAAAGAAATTAAAAGCCGGCTTTAAACAAATCTATGGCGATACCGTATATGGATTTTTATTTAACTATAAAATGGAACTGGCCAGAAAATTACTGGAAGAAAAAATGCTAAACGTAAACGAAATAGGATTAAGATTGGGGTACAGCACCTCTAGCCACTTTATTACAGCCTTTAAAAAAACCTTTGGCATTACGCCCAAAAAGTATATTCAAAAAGGAGCCGATTAACCGGCGGTAAATTATTTTCATAAAAACTGTGCTCAAAACTGTCTGAAATATTGAACTTATTTTTATCTCAAAAAACCAAAACAACCAATAGCAAAATTTTTGCTTTGGCTACTCGTCCAGTTTTGGCAATTTAAAATCATCTAAGGCCGAAGGCTCTTTCATCATTTTTTCAATTTCCTCTACTTTTCTGGGGGCACGGGCAGAGAGATTTACCGGGCCATCTTTAGTAACTAAAATATCATCTTCTATCCGTACAGCAATACCCCACCATTTTTTATCACACGGACTGTTTTCCGGGATATATATTCCGGGCTCTACAGTGAGTACCATATTTTCTTTAAATTCCCCCATGGTTCCTGCATCATGTACGTCTAAGCCGATATAATGTGATGAACCATGCGGGTAATAATCATGTTCTTCATCAATGGATTTTATAATCCCCAGTTTTAACAGTCCTTCATTCACTACTCTTCTGGTTGCCATGTAGGAAGCCGCAAAAGTACTACCCGGTTTTACCATAGCTATTCCTGCTTCCTGAGCGTTATAAACAATCTCATAAATAGCTTTTTGCTCCGGCGAAAAAGTTCCGTCTGCCGGAATGGTTCGGGTTACATCCGCAGTGTAACCGTGATATTCAGCTCCTAAATCCATCAAAACCAAATCACTACCTACTTTTGGTTTTATATTATCAATATAGTGTAAAATACAACCATTGTGCCCGGCTCCTACTATAGAAGGATAGCCTTCGTATTCTGCTCCGTATTTTTTATACACAAATTCATGGATACCCTGTATTTCTGTCTCGGACATATCCGGATGCATAGCTTTCATCATTTCTATCTGGCCTATAGCGGAAATTTCCACTGCTTTTTTTAGTAATTTAAGTTCGTCAGGTTGTTTAATTTCCCTTAGTTGCCCCATCAGTCCATCCAAAGTAGTAATGTCTATGTTTGTTTTTGGCGTTTCGGCTAATTTCAGATTTATTTTTTCTTTAAACTCTAAACGCAATTCATCAGAGTTTGCTTGTTGGAAACCCACCAACAGTTCATCTTTTTTTAACTCCGGATGGTAATCCATATACCTTCCCAAATTCTGAGCTACTTTGGCACTATTTTCTATATCAGTGGCTTTTATCAGTTGGTACGCCCTCCCTTTTGGGGTATTTGGTAAATTTTCTTTTCTATAATTAGCTTTTTGTTTAAACAGAGCCACTAAATCATGCAAGTCTGCCGTAGAACGAAAATCTCTATAATCATCCTCAAAATCAAATATTAAAACTTTGTCAAATTGGCCAAAATCAATATTGGCATCTTTAAAATCACCACCGGTAAAAACACGGCTAAAGCCCAATTGTTCCTTTACGCCTTTTACACCCAGTCGCTTTCCTGTCCACTGCTCTGCTTTAGCATTGCGTTCTTGTACAAAAATAGCTTCATTATACTGCACACCATCCTCATTTTGTTTTTCTTTATAAATAATCAATACCGAATGTGGCTCTTTATAGCCCGTTAAATAGTAAAAATTTGGGTCTTGATGATAAACATAATCCACATCATTGGCACGGTTTCTTACCGGGTTGGCAAAAAATACTGCCACGGAATTTGAAGGGAGGAGTTGCCGCAGGGCTTCCCTTCTATCTTTATGAAATTCCGCAGAAAGATAATCATCCGGTTTTTCTATTTGGCTAAAACCATTTTGCAGAAATAAAAAAACTAAAAATATAACAATATGATATTTGAACATGTTTAATCGGTTTATGAATATCAAAGCTATGAAATTTATTTTTTAAACCTTAAAACAAACTTAGCATCGTAAACAGACTATTCTGCAAGAGAACGATAACAATTTCATTTTTAAAGAAATACATTTTTTGTAAACCGGGCATAAGCACATTAAAACACGACTATCTCATTACAAGAAACAGTGCTATTTACTCGTCTAACTCCAGTTTCTGACTTTTATTTCTTATTCTGCTTTGGAACGTCTTACTTCAAAGACAAAGTAAATCACAATCAAGATTATTAAAAAATTTCTTACATCTATTAGCAATATTTAATACTTAATGTCTATTTTTGACGCTTAAATTTAAAAAAATGGCTTTTATTTTATCATTTTTCACAAATATTACCCTTCGGGGTTAGGCTATTTTTACTTCTCTTAAGTTCACTTAATTTTTTTACACAATCAACATCATTTAAAACATCTATGAAAGTTTTAAAATTCGGCGGTACCTCCGTAGGTTCAGCAGCCAACATAAAGCAAATTATCAACATCATAAAAAACGAGGCCAAAACTCAGCAAATTGTGGTAGTTTCGGCATTTTCTCAAGTTACCAACCTTCTTATAGATGCTGCAAAGCTGGCTTCTATAAAAGAAGATGCTTACCAAAACGATTTACAAATCATCAAAGATATTCACTACACTATTGTAAACGATTTATTCCCCAATAAAAAGAAATCACTCCTTAGATTTATTGATGAAAATCTGGGGCAACTGGAAAAAGTATTGGAAAGTATTTCTCATATAGGTGAGCTATCGGCAAAGAGCGAAGCCATTATAGAAAGCTATGGCGAATTGTTGTCTTCACATATTCTTACCGAAACATTTAAAGAATATGGGCTGGACACCATTTTAAAAGACAGCAGGGAATTGATAAGAACCAATAGTAACTATGCCAATGCCTCTGTTTATTTTTCGAAAACCGAAAACAACATTCAACAATTTTTTACAAAAAACAACAAGCCCATTGTAGTAGTACCTGGATTTATTGCCGCCAACGAACAAGGCGAAACTACCTTGCTGGGACGTGGTGGATCAGATTATTCCGCTGCTATTTTTGCCGGAGCTCTTAAAGCAGAATGTTTAGAAAAATGGACAGACGTGGACGGCATGTTTACAGCCAACCCTAATCTTGTAAAACAAGCCTTACCCATAAAAAACATTTCTTATGAAGAAGCCATGGAGCTGTCTCACTTTGGTGCCAAAGTGATTTATCCGCCTACTATTCATCCGGTTTTGCAAAAAAATATTCCCATTTACATAAAAAACACTACCCGTCCCAATGAACGCGGCACCAAAATAAGCAGTGTAATAAAAGGTAAAAAAAATATTGTAAAAGGCATCAGCCATACAGAAAATGTAAGTTTGATTACTTTAGAAGGCTCTGGTATGGTAGGCATTCCCGGTTTTTCCAAACGACTTTTTGAAACCTTATCGGCAGAAAAAATAAATATAAAACTCATCACCCAAGCCTCCTCAGAACATTCTATTTGTATTGCCATTGATGATGCTAATGCCGCTCAGGCCAAACTGGCCATAGACCAGACTTTTGAACTGGAAATTCTAAAAAGCAAACTAAAACCGCTTATTGTAGAACAAGGCCTGGCTATTATTGCTATTGTGGGTGAGCAAATGAAAAGCCACCAGGGTATTAGCGGGAAAATGTTTAGCACTCTGGGTAAAAACAACGTAAACATAAGAGCTATTGCTCAAGGGGCATCGGAGCGAAATATATCTGCTGTTATTGCTGCCAAAGACATCAAAAAAGCCCTGAACAGCTTACACGAAGCATTTTTCACAGATATTTACAAACAAGTTAACCTCTTTATCACCGGTATAGGTAATGTAGGCGGAAAATTAATTGAACAAATTGCCCAACAACAAGGTTTCTTATTGTCTCAACTCAAAATAAATATGCGAGTAGTGGGCATTTCTAATTCCCGAAAAATGGTTTTTTGTGAGGAGGGCCTGAATCTGGCCAATTACAAAAAATTATTGAAAAAAGGTGAAAATGCCAATTTACAGGCCTTTTTAGAACAGGTAATCCAACTTAATTTACGCAACAGTATTTTTGTGGACATAACGGCATCAGAAAATGTAGCAGATATGTATGCGGATTACCTAAAAAATAGTATTGCCGTAGTAGCTTGTAATAAAATAGCCAGTTCATCAGCATTTAAGAAATATAAAAATCTTAAAAATTTATCTATGGAGTACAATGCTCCATACCTGTTTGAGACCAATGTAGGTGCCGGATTGCCGGTTATTGACACCCTAAACAACCTCATTGCCAGCGGAGATAGCATTACCAGAATAGAAGCGGTGCTATCCGGAAGCCTTAATTTTATATTTAATCATTACAACAAAAACAACACCTTTTATGAAGTGGTAAAACAAGCCCGCGAAGAAGGCTATACAGAACCTGACCCCGGAATAGACCTGAGTGGCATAGATGTAGCCAGAAAAATATTGATTTTAGTTAGAGAAAGTGGACAAGAAATGGAATTGAAAGATGTTACCAATAAAACTTTCCTTTCCCCAAAAAGTACAGAAGCAAAAAGTATAGATAGCTTCTTTAAAGCGTTAAAAGAAGACGAAAATCACTATAAAAATATTCTGGCCAAAGCTGATAAAAATAAGGCTAAATTAAAATACGTAGCTTCTTACGAAAACGGAAAAGCAACAGTAGGTTTACAGGAAATTCCTGCAAATCACCCATTTTACAATTTAGAAGGCAAAGACAATATTGTAATGTTTTACACAAAACGCTACCCCGAACAACCCATGATAATAAAAGGTGCCGGTGCCGGTGCAGATGTAACAGCCTCCGGATTGTTTGCAGATATTATAAAAATAGGAAATAGAGAATAAGTTAAATGTGAAATATGAGGCCTGATACAGTTCAAACCTGCATAGTTTTAACGATAGAGATTAAAAGTGCAGAATCCTTTAGTCTGGAGTTTTGGGTTTCAAAAATTAGTGATTGTTCATGTTGTAAACGCTAAAACAAACCATAAACTAAAATGAAAAGAGTCTGCATATTTTCGCCTGCAACCGTAGCTAATGTTTCCTGTGGTTTTGATGCCTTAGGTTTTGCTTTGGAGAATATTGGTGATGAAATTACTGTAGCATTAACCCAAAACCCGGGCATAAAAATTACCAAAATAAAAGGAGCCACACTCCCTAAAAACCCAAAAAAAAATGTGGTAGGTGTGGTGGCAGAAGCTATGTTAGCCGCTTTGGATAAAAATATAGGCTTAGAAATAGCCATTACCAAAAAAGTAAAACCAGGCAGTGGTCTGGGTAGTAGTGCTTCCAGTGCCACCGGTATGGCATTTGCAGTCAACGAACTTATGAACAGGCCATTTAGCCAACTGGAATTAACGGAATTTGCCCGATTAGGAGAACAATTGGCTTGTGGCTCCCCTATTGCTGATAATGTAGCTGCTGCCATCTATGGAGGCTTTGTATTGGTAAGAAGTTATAATCCTCTCGAAATCATTAAGTTGCCTGTTCCTGAAAAACTATGGGTTGCCGTGGTTCATCCACAGATAGAAATAAAAACCGAAACTGCAAGAAAAATATTACCCGCTACTATTACGGTAACCAACTCCGTAAAACAAAGTGCAAATCTGGCAGGGCTAATCAGCGGATTATATACAGATAATTATGGTTTAATAAGCCGTTCATTAGAAGATGTTATTGCAGAACCGTACCGTAAAAAATTAATTCCGTGTTTTGATGTTGTAAAAGAACAATGTATGGCAGCAAACGCTCTGGGTGTAGGTATTTCAGGCTCAGGGCCAACTATTTTTGCGTTATGCAAAGGAGAAACTACGGCAAATAAAGTAGCAAAAATTATGAAAAACATTTATGCCCATCAAAACATAGAACACAAATGCTATGTTTCCAAAATAAACCAAGAAGGTAGTAAAGTGCTATAAATCATTTAAATACACATTAAACTGAGAGACTTAATTCTTAAAACTTGAACTTTTAATACCATGCAATATTACAGTTTAGAAAATAAAAAAAATATTACCGGATTTAAACAAGCTGTTCTAAAAGGATTGGCAGATGATAGAGGGTTGTATTTTCCTAAGGCCATTACACCGCTGCCCAAAAATTTTATAAAAAACATTGCGGATTATTCCAATCAGGAAATTGCTTTTTTGGCCATAAGGCAATTTATTGATGATGGTTTTACTGATGACATATTGCAAGAAATTATAAACGAAACTTTGTGTTTTGATTTTCCTACAGTAAAAATTTCAAAAAATATTTATGCCTTAGAGCTTTTCCATGGCCCTACTATGGCTTTTAAAGATGTAGGAGCTCGTTTTATGGCACGATGCCTGGGACAAATCAATAAAAATTCGGATCATAAAACAACTGTTTTGGTAGCTACTTCCGGTGATACAGGCGGAGCGGTAGCAAGTGGATTTCTGGGAGTGAAAAACGTAGATGTGGTGATACTCTACCCCAGTAAAAAAGTAAGCGAAGTTCAGGAAAAACAACTTACCACACTTGGAGAAAATATTACTGCATTGGAAGTAAACGGTACTTTTGATGATTGCCAGGCTATGGTAAAAAAAGCCTTTTTGGATAAAGAAATTATCGAGAAGCGGAATCTAACTTCTGCCAATTCTATCAATATTGCCCGATGGCTGCCGCAAATGTTTTATTACTTTTTTGCCTTTAAACAACTGATAAATCACGATAAAGAGATGATTTTCTCCGTGCCGAGTGGCAATTTTGGTAATATTTGTGCCGGAATATTAGCCAAAAAGCTGGGTTTACCAATAAAACATTTTATTGCGGCCACTAATGTTAACGATGTAGTACCGGAATATCTGTTATCGCAAATTTACAAACCAAAACCCTCTATCCAGACTATTTCTAATGCCATGGATGTAGGCAACCCCAGTAATTTTGTCCGCATCCAAGAACTATACAACGGTGATTGGGAAATGTTAAAAAAGGAACTTAGCGGCTTTGCTTTTACCGATGACGAGACTAAAAACAGTATGAAAAAATTATACACAGCCTATAAATATATTGCCGATCCTCACGGGGCTGTAGGCTACCTTGGCTTACAACAATATGGGCTAAAAGAAAATGAAATAGGTGTTTTTTTAGAAACTGCCCATCCCGTGAAATTTTTGGATGTAGTAACACCTGTTATCGGTAAAGAAATTGATTTTCCACCACAAATTGCCGAAATTATAGACAAAGAAAAAAAGGCTATCACAATAAAAAATTACGAAGCACTCAAATCATTTTTGTTTAATTAACCCTTAAATCAATTAACAATCTGATAAATAATACGTTAATGCCAAAATAATAGATTTTTCACCAATAGCATCCTAAATAAAACAACTCTAAAACAGCTTCCTGAAAATTGTATCAAAAACCGTAAGGCAATTCTTATTTTTTATTGTTACTTTGTAAAAGGATAATTATTTGTTTATAAGAATCCTCTCTAAATCTAACTAATACCAAGTCTAAATTATTATAAATTTTACCTTTTAGAACATGAAAAACACGCCACTTACCCATATTCACGAAGCTCTTGGAGCAAAAATGGTACCTTATGCCGGTTATAATATGCCCGTACAATATGAAGGAGTAACTGCTGAACACCTGACTGTTAGAAATTCCGTAGGCGTTTTTGACGTCTCACACATGGGCGAGTTTTTAATCAGCGGGCCAAACGCTTTGGCATTAATACAAAAAGTATCTTCCA
>PDWJ01002300.1_pt1 | contig 20699 bp, 20 predicted proteins | sample 1430881 | NCBI WGS metagenome assembly PDWJ01 (sample SAMN01162460, study PRJNA174530) | Oral metagenome, whole genome shotgun sequencing project. | biome: Marine environment; feature: Marine mammal; material: Swab sample of the gingival sulcus; isolation source: swab sample of gingival sulcus... | reverse complement strand
GGACTCCGAGGCGAGGTAGCGCCCTTTGTCTGCGAGAAGCGGGACGATTTGCTTCGGGGGGAGATCTTGAAACTCTGGGGAGTTCACGGTCTTGAGCAGTTGGCATCGCTCTATGTGCTCGTGTCGTCGTCCTCGTCCCCCCAGAGCTCCTCTGTGTCGACGGAAACGGGGCAAGCTCATACTGTGGTTTAGATGCGCTGAGTGAATAGGTACCGGCTTGGGGATTGGCGCGTTTTTCCTTTGCAGTTCGTAGGCGGACAGGTGGCTGTGAATTGAAATAGGCAGCGGCTGGGCTCCGGGCTTGCCGGGGCTGGGCCGCTGCCTATGGGGGCGCCGGGCGGGCGCTCAGGGGCGCCACTTGCGAGCTTGCTTATCTGCCGCTTTGGCGGCGGGAGGGGCTTGGAAGTGGCGGCTGGGTTATGGCTGTGCTTTTGCTTCTGGGCTTATCGGACTTCGACGATGGCGGGGGTGCCGAGGTGGAAGCCCTGGGGCGGGGCCAGGAAGAGGGGCTGGAACCAGAAGGCTTGGCCGATGAGGGTCGTGTTGTTTGGCAGCGTGATCGCGGCTTGGGCGTGGCCGCTGGCATCGGTGACGGTCGGGGTCGGCCAGACGAAGGGGCCGAAGCGGAGGGCGTTGAAGACGCCGTAGCCTCCGAAGAGGGAGCTTAGATCGATGCCGACCGGGGTCTTGCCCTTGTCTGCGGCTGCGTCGAAGAAGACGAAGAGCGGGAAGCGGCGGACTGGGCCTTGGAAGTCGATGGTGAAGTTGCGGCTCTTGGTGAAGTAGACGACACCGTCACCGGAGGCCTCGGCTGCGGGGATACCCTGCGGAGCCGTGGACGAAAGACCCTTGGCGTCGGCGAGGATCAAGCCGCGGATCATCGGGCGACGATCCTTGCTGCCGGCCTTGAGGCCGGTGTCCTTGTTGAGGCCGATCCAGCTGGCATCGGCCTTGCCGGTGCGGGTGCCCATCAGGACGCCGTTGATCGTCGCGATGGTGCCGGGCTGGCCCTTGTAATTGCGCGTCGAAAAGATCGTCGAGGCGTAGCTACCCTGGGAACCGTAGGGCGAGGTCTCGCTGTGGAAGATCAGGTGGGGGTGCTTGTACTTGGGATCGTAGTAGTCATTCCAAGTGCCGCCGGCGGGGTCGATTTCGATGCCCCCCATCCAGAAGGTGATGCTGCCGATTACGCCGACGCTGTCAACCCAGCCTGAGTTCTGGACGAGCATGCGCGTGCTCGGCTGGCCGGTGGGGCCAACACCGGCTTCTTTGAAGGCGATGCGCGCCGACTTGGGCTGGACGTCTTTGACATTGCCCTTGGCATCGTAGGTGATGGCCTTGGCCGGGATGTAGAGCACCGAAGCATCGTTGACCCAGGTTCCGGTCGCGCCCTGGCCCATGACCCTGACGCCGCCGCCGATCTTGGCGATATGGTTCGGCGCGAAGTACAGCGTTCCGTCCGGAGCTTGGCAGAGAGCTTGGCCGCCCTTGGCGTGGGCGCCGGTTTGCTTGCCGATGGCCTTCATGAACTGGTCTTGGGTGATAAAGAACTCGGCCTCTCCATTGGGGAGGATGCGCACGTAGTCGCCACTGCGCATTAGGTAGGGCTTACCCTTGACCTTGACCTGGATCTGTTCGGCGGCCGAACGCGAGGCTTGCTGTTTGTAGTGCTCGGTGACGGTCCAGAAGATTAGGTCGGCACGCGGATGCGCCTTGTCCTTGTGGCGCATGAAGACGCTGATGCCGTCATTGGCGACGCCGTTCATTTGGCCTTCGAAGTTGAGGCGGATGCCGTCGCCGTCAACGTCGCCGATGATGCCGTTGAGCGAGCTTCCGGGCAGCATCGAAAAGGCCGTTGCGCCCTGGCCCGGAACGACTCCGGTGATATCAAAGCTGCGGAACTTACCCAGCTCGGTGGCAGCAGCCTTGTTGTCAGCAGTCTTGCAGTTGTAGCGGTGACTGAAGATCACAAGATGCTTCTTCGTTTGGGCGAAAGCAGTAGCGGCAAGAAGCGTGACCGCGGCAGCGGCCAGAGAGAGTGTGGGGGAGCACTTCATGGTGCGGGACTCCTAGGCTGTGGAGATGTTCTTGGACCCTAGGAGGTTACGCTTGTTCACCTGGATTTCTAGGCGCCCATGTGTAAATGGCTCAGGGCAACAGGCTGCATGGGTGCATTGTCGAGGACAGAGGCCCAGGATGCTGCCGTAAAGGAGGAAGGAAAGCAGATGAACCGTTCACGACTTCTCGCACTGTTTGCGGTCCTGGCGATGCCCTTGTTCTTGGCTTGCGGCACCCCTGATCCGGATCCAACGCCGTCGCCAAAAGCCTCATCGCATGGGAAGAACCGCGGGGAGGAAGCTCGCGAGCCTGCCTTCGAGGTCGTGCGTGAGCCCTCGCTCTTTACTCGTATGCGATCGACTGGTCAGGCGGCGGGAGTCTTGGAAACGACGGTGACGAGCTACGTCGATGCCGCTGGCCGCCAGGTCGATCTGATCGGGGCCGTGCACATTGCGGAGCCGCGGTACTATGACGAACTTGAGGCACGGTTTTCGAGCTACGAGGCCCTGCTCTACGAACTGATCGCCAAGAAGGGCGCTCGGCCTCAGGCCGGCAAAGGCAGGGACAGCATTATCAGTCGTGTCCAGAAGATGATGAAAAGCATGCTCGCGCTCGAATTCCAGCTCGAAGGCATCGACTACAGCAAGCCCAACTTCGTGCATGCCGACCTGTCGCCGCAAGGACTCTCGGATGCGATGACAGCCTCGGGTGAGACCATGTTTTCGGTCATGGTTCGGTTTCTGCTTGCCGGACAGAAGGTCGGGGCCGAAGGCAAGTCGGTGAGCCCGTTGCACTTCCTCTTCTCCCTCTTCGCAGAGGACCGCGCCCAGTATTTGAAGTACCTCATGGCGCAGCAGCTGAGGCAAATGGACAAGCTGATGGCTGCGATGGGCCAGGGTGACAAGGGGCAGCAGAACGTACTGATTGGTGCGCGTAACGAGGCCTGTATGCAGGTGCTGGATCAAGAGCTCAAACAGGGAAAAAAGAAGCTCGGGATCTTTTATGGCGCCGCTCACTTGCCCGACATGGAAGAGCGGCTTTGGAAGCGCGGCTTCACCAAGAAGGGCGAGGAGTGGCTCATTGCCTGGGACGCTCGTAACAAGAAGAAGGGCGACGATGCGGCCAGCAGGGAGAATACTCCCGGTCGTGCTCCGGCGCAGCAGCCGGCGAATCCGTCCAAGAGCAAGGCTTCGCGGCAGGGGCGCTGATGGCAACGAACGGTCCTTTCCGTGGCTTGCGGCTCGGCACTGAACTCCTAGCGACGATCGCCGACTGTGGGTACCGGCGACCGACGCCGATCCAGGCCCGCGTCATTCCCTTCGTGCTCGATGGCCATGATGTGCTCGGCGTCGCGCAGACCGGGACCGGCAAGACCGCTGCCTTCGCGTGGCCCTTGCTACAGCTCCTAAGCGATCAGCCTGGTGCTGAGGAGAATGCTCTCCGGGCCCTGGTCCTGGCGCCGACTCGCGAGCTGGCCCGACAGATCTTCGCGATGATGGAGGTCTATTCGCAGCGGCTCGAGCTGCGCGTGGGCCTGGTGCATGGAGGCATGGGGGCGGAAAAGGACAAGGCGCTGGAGGAGGGCGTGCCTGAGGTTCTGGTTGCCACTCCAGGGCGCCTGCGGCAGCTGGAAGAGGAGGGGAGCATCCACTTCGAACAGCTGCAGATTCTGGTCCTCGATGAGTTTGACCGCATGCTCGACATGGGCTTCTTGCCAGCGGTGCATCGCTTGTGGGAGAGCCTGCCAGAAGGGGTGCAGAAGCTCTTCTTCTCCGCAACTCTGCCGACGCGCATTCGGGTGATCGCCGAACGCTTGATGAAGGATCCGATCGAGCTGGCCGTCGATGTTGCCGCGACGCCAGCCCAGAACGTCGAGCAAAAGGTCTACTTCGTGCGCTACTCGCAGAAGAGCGAGCTGCTCGCCCACCTGATCGAGAGCAAGGGCTATGAGCGGGTCCTGGTCTTTACCCGGCGCAAGAGCCGGGCGCAGAGCATCGCCGAAGCGTTGCAGGAGCAGGGCATCGCTGCCGAATACACCCACGGCGGTCTCAAGCAAAAGCGCCGGCAGGGTGCGCTCGACCGCTTCGTGCGTGGCGAGACCCGGGTGCTGGTCGCCTCCGATCTCGCCTCGCGCGGACTCGATGTCGAGGCCGTGACCCACGTCATCAACTTCGACTTGCCACACGAAGCGGGCACCTACATCCATCGCATCGGAAGAACCGGCCGCGCCGGCCAGCGCGGCGTGGCGATCTCCTTCTGCGATGAGCGCGACTTTGACCAACTGCGCCAGATCGAACTCTTGCTCGGGCGGCCGATTCCCATTGTGACCCAGCACGCCTTCAGCAAAGGAGCCGTGCTGCCGCCGCCTCCGATCGGCGCCTTCGGACGCCGCAAGCGACGCAGGCGGCGCGGCGCCCAAGGGCAAAAGCGGCGGCGCCGCCGTTAGCAGGCCGCCTGAACATGCGCACCGCGCCAACGGCGGTTCGGGCAGGCATCGAGCAGGTTCGAAAGAAGGCTGCGGTCCGCCCCGCCCCTTCGCTTGTGGAGGGGCAAGGGAAGGCCGCGGAGAGTCGTCGAGCGAAACACGCCGAGGGGTTGGCGGCGATGACCCGCGTGCTGGGACTACTGCGGCTCGGGCGATTCTTGGCCGAGGAGCTCTTGGACCAGTTTGAGGAGCTGGTGGGGTTCGAAGGGTTTGCGCAGTAGGGGGATTTCGCTTTCGCCGAATTCTCTCAGGCTGATTTCTTCTTCGGGGTAGCCGCTCATGAGAAGGACGGGGAGTTCGGGCTGGTCGTGCCAGAGGGTGTGGGCGAGCTTGGTGCCGCTGGCGCCGGGCAGGACGGCGTCGGTGACCAATAGGTCGAGGTCCCTGTGTTGGGCGTGGGCGGCGAGAGCTTGCTTGGCATCGCGGGCGCGGGTTACGCGGTAGCCGCCATGTTCGAGAACTCGCGCTGTGAGGTCGAGGACGGCGGCCTGGTCTTCGCAGACCAGGATGTGCTGGCACTGATCGCTCGGAGCTTGGTGTAGCAACTGGCCGAGGAGCTTTTCGCTCTCGGGTTGCCGGTGCAGTCGCTGCTGGGCGGCTTCGCTGCTCAGCGCCGGCAAGAAGACCTGGAAGGTGCTGCCCAGGCCTGGGACGCTCTCCATCCGCAGATGGCCGCCGGACTGGGTCACGATGCCGTGGACGATGGATAGGCCTAGGCCAGTGCCTAGGTGCAGGTTTTTGGTGGTAAAGAAGGGGTCGAAGACCTGCTCCAGGATTTCGGGCGGAATACCAGAGCCGGTGTCGCTGACGGTGAAGCAAACATAGTGGCCTGGGCGGACTTCGGCACCGAAATGCTTGGCTTGGCTCGACTCGCTGGACTGCGCCAACTCGGCGAGCTGCTCTTCTTCGATGCAATGATTTCGGGCTTCGATACTGAGCTGTCCACCGCGCGGCATGGCGTCGCTGGCGTTTACGGCAAGGTTGAGAATCACTTGCTTGATGCTGCTCGCATCCGCCTCGAGGAACCAGCAGTCAGGATCGCAGTTTATCTCAAGGAGGATGCTCTCACGGATGAGCCTCTTGAGGATCCTCTGCAGGTCGTCGAGAATCAATTCCGGTGTCAGAACTTCGGGCTCGGAGGCTTCACGTCTACCGAAGGCCAGGAGTTGTCGAGTTAGGTCTGAGGCGTCTCGGCCAGCACGTTCGATGTGTTCGAGGCCGGATTGGAGAAAGCTGAGGTCATTGCGGCCGCGTAAGAGCGACGCTTTGAGTAGCGTTACGTTGCCCAGGATCGCGGTGAGGATGTTGTTGAAGTCGTGGGCAATACCGCCGGTGAGCCGACCAATCGACTCGATTCGCTGCGCATGCAGGAGCTGCTCTTCGAGCGAAGCTTTCTCCCTGCGGGCGCTGGTGAGTTCGGAGACGTCCTGGACGCTGCCAGAGATGCGGGTGATTTCGCCGTTGTCTCCGTAAATCGGAAAGCTGCGTACGAGGACGTGGGCGATCTCAGTATCGGGCCGGAGGATACGGAAGCTCTCCTCGAAGCGACCGTCCTTAAGTGCGCTGCGAAAGCTGCGGCGAACTCGGCCGCGGTCTTCGGGATGCACGAAGGCGAGTAAGAAGCGCAGTGGTTTGTTGATCCAGTGCCGGAGTTCGTCACCGAGTAACTGAGTAAACGCCGGGTTTGCGTAGAGCAGATGATGGGGCCGGGCGGAGGCGAGCCAGATGCCATCGCCGAGGTGCTCGGCGAGTTGGTGCATCAACTCTTTGTCCATGTGCAGGTCGTGGACATCGATGTGCACGCCGATCATTCGCAGCGGCTGGCCATCGGCGCCGTGGCTGACGACTCGGCCCTTGGAGAGGATCCAATGCCATTCCCCACTGCGGGTGCGCATGCGGAACAGTGATTCGTAGAACTCGCTCTCCCCGCGCAGGTGGGTCTTAAGCAGCCGGAGGGTGCCGGGATAGTCCTCGGGGTGAACCAGGCTCTTCCACTCCTTGAACCTTTGCTGGCCGTTTTCTTGCAGGCCGAGCTGCTCGCTCATGAAGCTGCGGTTCTCGACGATATCCCACTCCCAATAGCCGAACTCGAAGTTCTCGAAGCTGCTGGGATTCTCGGAAGAGTCGTCAGCAGCAACTGGAGATCGGCTGCCGACCACAGCGTCGTTGGCTACCGCGTCGTTGGCTACCGCGTCGTTGGCTACCGCGTCGTTGGCTACCGCGTCGGACGCTACCGCGTCGGACGCCGAGAATTCGAGCTGAGCTTCGACTTCGGCGATGCGAGCACGCAGTAACGCTAGCTCTTCGGTGAGAGTGTGTCGGGAGGAGGGATTCACTCGGCCGGTGCTAGCCTTGTGCTTCAGTCTGAGACTAACGGAGAGAAGAAGAGTAGCGAGATAGGAGCCGGAGGCTCGTCGTTCTCTGTTCGCCTTTCGAGCGATAATTCAAAATTGCACATGGGGGGGCTTCGGCGGCAAGAGCTACTTACTTTTCCTTCCCCAGTTTTTTCCTGTTTGCTCTAGCCGTTGATTCGCAGCTCTCCCTGGCAGCAAAGGCGGTATTGCCTGCCGAGCTCTTCGAAGCAGGGCTCGGCGAAATCTTGGCCCAGGGTATGGATGGGGAGCCCCTTGGCCGTGGGGATCGGCGCTTCGAACAAGCGGGCGCGCATGCGCACCGGGGCGCCCAGGAGCAGGCATTCGACACCACGGCCCTGGACCTGGCTTTGTTCCCGAATCCAATCGTCCAGCCGCTGGCGTAGCTCTTCGAGGAGTCGGGCGGCGTTTTGTAAGCGCAGGCGCGAGCCGTAGCGGGAGGTGCCGCGCTTGGCCAGGTAGGTGCTTTGGGCCAGGCCACGGCCGCGGCTGACATATCGCTTCTGGCACTTGTGCTGGATCAACTCAGCGTCTTCCCAGAGGCCCGCTGCGAAGGCGCCTGCTCGCAGCAACACGAGTAGGTGCAGGCCCAGGCGGCTGGGCAGGTCCTCAAGCCAGGTCTCGGCGTCGAGGCCCGGCTCGGAGGGGCTGAGGACGGCCGGTGGCCGTAGGAGGACGCGATCCTCGGCATCGGCGAAAACGCCACGGCGCTGGTCGTAGATCAGTTGCTCGGGCGCCGGGTAGCCACGGGCCGCCAGTCCATCGAGGAGGGGCTCCGCCTGGTTCCACCAGAAGCTTTCGCCGACAGCTTCCAACGGCTACTTAGCCGTGGTCATGTCCGTGGGGTCCGTGCACGTGGCCGTGTTCGATTTCCTCTGGCGCGGCGTCGCGGATGGCGACGATTTCGACGGTGAAATCGAGGGTGGCACCGGCGAGGGGGTGGTTGAAGTCGATCTCGACCATCGAATCACCGATCTCCGCGATCCAGCAGGGGAGCTCTTGGCCGTCTTCGCTCCTGGCTGCGAGCTGCATGCCCGGCTCGAGTTCTTCGGGTAGTTGGTCGCGGGGGACGCTCTGCTTGGCCTCGGGGTTGCGCTCGCCGTAGCCCTCGTCCGGGCTGACCGAGACGGAGAGCTTGTCGCCGATGTTCTTTCCGGTCAGCTCCTTCTCCAGACCGGGCACGATGTTTTGGTAGCCGTGTAGGTAGGAGAGGGGCTCGGCTCCTTCGGAGCTGTCCAGCACTTCGCCGGCGACCTTGAGTTGGTAGTGGATATCAACGACCTTACCGGCCGCGACGGGGTTCTTGCTCATGCCGAGACGCTAACGGCTGTGGCTGAGCGAGGCCAGCTAGGAGCCAGGAAATGCGGGCGGCTGACAAAGGGGACGGCCTCTAGGGAGCATCCTCTTCGCGTTCTGCAGCCCAATCCTCGATGAGCTTGAGGAGGGCGGGACCGAAGGCTTCGAAGCGCTGGGGGCCGAGCCCGGGGATGGCGAGAAAGTCGATCTCGTCGCGAGGCGGGTTGGCCAATAGGGCGCTCAGGCTGCGGTTGCTGAAGACCGTGTAGGCGGGGCGGCCGTGTTCGCTGGCCAAGTCCCTGCGGAAGGCGCGGAGCAGGCGCTCCAGCTGGGGGTCGCCGGCTGCGGCCTCGCCGGAAGCTTCTGGGGAGGAGGCTGCGGACGGCTCGGCGGTAGAGGCTGCGCTCTTACGCCGAATCGCTGCGGAGCGGGCGCCGGTGGACTGGGAGCGGGCGCGGCGCGGCGCTGTCGCGGCTTGCAGGCTGCGGGCGAGCTCCTGGGGCAGGCCGGGCAGGTCGGGAGCCAGTTCTCCGCACAGGAAGGCCTGGCCCTGCCCGGAGACCGCGAGCACGCTGCCGCTGCTGCCGCTTGCCGACAGGAAGCTCTCACGTTCGAGGAGGCCGGTCTCTTCCAGCCAGCGGAGCAGGCGGCGGATCTCGGCTTCGGGGATCCGCCGCAGGGCTCCGTGGCCGGGGAGGCGGTCCATGCTGCGTTCGACGATTCCCTTGGCGCGGCTGCCGGCCAGCCACTTGGCGAGTTTGGCGGCGCCGACGCGGTAGGGGAGGCTGGCGATGGCTTGGAGGCTGCGGGTGAGTTCGGCGATTTGTTCGGCGTCGAGGGGGGCAGCGGCGCCGCCGGCTTGGGTGCAGAGGTCGCAGCGGCCGCAGGCTTGGTGGGGGCGGCCGAGGAAGTAGCGCTGCAGGCGCTCCATCCGGCATCCGCTCAGTGCCCGGGTGTAGTCCATCATCGCCGAGAGCCGTTGCTCATCGCGCTGGCGTTTGGCTTCGAGGCTCTGGGCGTCCAGCGGACATTCCGCTGCTAGCTCCGGGTCGATGATGACTTCGTCGGCGCGCAGGTAGAGCACGCCGAAGCGGGTCAGGAGCCGCAGCGCGGTGTCGAGAGCATTCTCTTCGCCCTTGAACAGCGAGCGCAGCTCGTCGAGGGGAATGGAGGGAGGGAGTGCGGGTTCCGGCCCTGCGGCGGCTCGGGAGCTGGCGGCGGCGTGCAGGCATTGCCAAAGCCGCGCGACCAGCTCGCTGCGCGGGTTGGCTCCGTCCAAGAAAAAGCGCTGCAGCCGGTAGTCGCCCCCGTGTTCGAGGAGGACGCAGCGGGCGGCTTCGCCGTCGCGGCCGGCGCGACCTGCCTCTTGGTAGTAGCTCTCGATGGAGCCAGGCATGTCGTAGTGCAGGACCAGTCGGACGTCGGGTTTATCGACCCCCATGCCAAAGGCATTGGTGGCGACGAGGACCTCGAGGCCGCTTGCCGGGGCTTCGAGAAATGCCTCCTGCGCGGCGCTGCGGGCCGGGTCGGGGAGGCCGGCATGGTAGGCGCGGGCCTGGATGCCGCGCTGCTGTAGCTGCAGGGTCAGCTCGTCGACGCCGCGCCGAGTGGCGCAGTAGACCAGGCGCAGGCCGGAGGCGGCTTCGAGGATCTGCACGGCGATCCGCGCCTTCTCGGCTTGGGTCGGCGCGGGATGCACCTCGAAGCGCAGCTGCGGGCGGTCGAAGCCGGTGAGGACTTCGACCGGGCTGCGCAGCTGTAGCTGCTCTTGGATGTCCTGGCGCACGGCGGGAGTCGCGGTGGCGGTCAGGGCGCTGATGGGTAGCTGCTCGAAGCGCTGTCGCAGCTCTCCAATGCGCCGGTAGTCGGGGCGAAAGTCGTGGCCCCACTGGCTGATGCAGTGGGCCTCGTCGACGACGATGCGCGTCGGCGGTAGCTGCTCCAGATAGTCGAGGAAGCGGGCCAGGCGCAGGCGTTCGGGGGCGACGAGCAGAAGATCGAGGGCGCCGGCTTCGAGCTCGCGCATGACCTGGCGCTTTTCTGCGAGATCGAGTCCGGAGTGGATGCAGGCGGCGGGGATGCCGCGCTTGCGTAGGGCTTGGACTTGGTCGTTCATCAGCGCGATCAGCGGACTGATGACGAGGGTGTAGCCCGCACTGGCGATGGCGGGTAGTTGGTAGCAGAGCGACTTGCCGGCGCCGGTGGGCATGACTACGAGCAGGTCCTGCCCGCTCAATGCGGCCTCGACGGCTCGTTCCTGACCCTCGCGGAACCCCTCGAAGCCGAAGCGTTCTGCCAGGACTTGACCTGCGCTAGGCTGCGCGCTCACGATCCTTCCCCCCCCCATGCGGCCACCATATTGGGCAGTGGGCAGGATGGTGCAAGTCTGGGCCTGCTCCTTGCTCGGGGCTCTGCTGCCGGGCAGGCAGAACTTGGCCGCGGGGGCGCAGACCTGGTGCGTAGCTAGTCGAGCCGGGTGACCTTGCTGCCAGGGACCAGGTCTTCACTCTGGTCGTCCGTGAAGCGCAGCTGGCATTTGCGGCCGCCGTCATAGTCCAGGGCATCGACGAGGAGGATGGCCTCGCGCTCGTAGGCCCGGACCTGGCCGCCATCTTCCTCGGTCTCACCGCGCCAGTAGCGGACGAAGGGGTTGTTCTTGAGCTCTTCGCCAATGCTGGTCGGCTCCATATGCCCGGGGTAAACGGTCAGGTCCTCGGGGAGGGCGAGGAGGATATGGAGGATGGAGTGCTTGAGGTCGGCGAGGGTCGTGTGCCCCTTGCCACGTGTTCCGCCGACGCTGCCGCGGAACAGCGTGTCGCCGGTAAACACGCAGGCTGTGGCCCGTCCTTCGCTCTTGCCTTCGACCAGGAAGTTCAGCTGGCCAAGGGTGTGGCCGGGCACGTGCAGGGCTTGGACTCTGAGCTCGCCCACTGCAAAAGACTGCTCGTGCTGCAGCTCGATATCGAGGTGGCCGAAGAGCTCTCTCTCCGCCGGGTGCCCACAGAGCGGCACGCGGAAGCGTTCCTGCCATTCGCGGTTGTGCTGGACATGGTCAGGGTGGTGGTGGGTCAAAAGCACTCGTTCGACTTGGTATCCCTCGCTCTCGATTACGGCCAGTAGTGGCGCCATCGGAGCGCCGCTGTCGATCAGCGCTGCCTTGCGCGATATGGGGTCGGCGACGAGGTAGGCGTTGGAGAGCCAGCGCTGGTTTCGAGAGGAGTGGACGTGCATGAGATGGGGAGCCAAGAGAGGAGGGGTTGCTGGCGGCGGCGATCGGCCGAGGAGCTGCCGATTAGATATTGACGTTACGGCCGTAGTTTTCTTCGGCCAGGCGTCTCATGAAGCTGCGGTCTTTGTTACTGCCGCCGATCATGATCGTGTGCAGGCGGATTCGGCGCAGCTGATTACGTATCCGGACTTCGCTGCGGATGACCGGTTTGACCACGAACTTGCCGATCGAAGGGCCGCCGTCGCTGAGCAAGAAGATGCTTTCGATGTCTTCCAGATCGAGGCAGAGCTCTAGGGCGTCGTAGATATTGGTTGAACCGCCGGCGCGGAGCGACTGCACGAATTCGACGGCCTTGGCGATGTTCTGTTTGCTTGCTCGCTGCATCTTCGACCGCCAGGGCTTGGGCTTGTAGTCGAAGGGCACGATGTTGAACCAGCTGTTATTGGGCAGATTTCGCAGGGCTTGGATCAGCTCGATCTTGGCCTGAGCCAGGCGAGTCCGGATCTTGCCGTCTTTGCCTTTGACCTTGACGCTCATGCTTCCGGAGAGGTCGATAATGAAGGCCATGCGCTTGGCGAAGATGCTGATCCCGTAATACTGCGAAGTGCTGCGGCCGCGTATGGGGATTTTGCGCTGCGGATGTTTCGGCTTCTTCAGCGGGATCACGTAGCTTTTCTTCGCCAGCTCCCACCAGGTGAACCAGGAGTCTGGGTCGTCGCCCTGGTCATGGCCGGTCAGGCTGCGTAGGGCTTCGAGTAGAAAAAAGCGCGGGCTGCCTTCTTCGACCGCCAGGCGATCGATAAGGAATTCGATGCTGCGGTTTTCGCGGAGAAAAGCGAGAGCATGGTAGGCGGCGATGCGCACCCGCGAGTCTGGGTCCTTGCCGGCGGCTTGCAGCTCGGTTTCGAAGGCGCGCGCGTGGCCTTCCTCCAGGATGTCCATCGCGGCGATGCGCAGCTCTGCGGGGCGGTAGCTGGCCACCGTGGACGCACAGATGTCGAGGGCTGAACTCCGCCCGTCTTTGCGGGCGAAGAGTTCGCGCAGGGCCTGGGCGGAGGCGCGAGGGCTTCGGCCATCGATGATGCGTAGCAGTGCTGCGCAGGCGGCCTTGCCCTGCATGCGGCTGATGCTGCGGACGGCATCGAAGGCCACCTCGGGGTCTTCGTCGCGGCTGGCCTTCTCAAGCTTGGGGAGATCGGCCGGGGCAAGGGTGCGCTGGATTTGCCGCAGGGCGCTGCGGCGAATGATGGCGTCGAAGTGGCGCAGGCCTTGTGCCCGCATCCAGCGTGAGACCCCCGGGGCGCGCATGGCCACCGCGTAGCGGAGGAAGGACTCCTCTGCGTGTAATAGGCGTTTCTCCACGACCGGCACGAGCAGGGTGATGGCTCGTAGATCATCGAAGCTACAGGCGAGTCGAAAGAACTCGGGGCGATGGTAGTTCAGGCTTGGGTTCTCGATGTGTTTTTTGCAGTGCTCGAAGAAGCGCAGGTCCTTTTTTCTCGCTAGGAGACGGAGGGCTTCGATGAGGACGAGAGCCTCTTCATTGCGGCCCAGATTGGGGGCAACGAAGCTGGAGTAGAGCCCTTTGGCATCGTGAGGACTCAGGCGCAGGGCTCGCAGGATGGCGGCTCGGCGAGAGGCCGGTGCCCCCTCGGTCAGATGCTTTAGGTAGCGGAGGCCGCTCTTGTCGGCTCTGCTTGCGAGGGCGGCAAAGATCGCTGCCTGCAGCCGCGAGGAGCGTGTTGTCTCGGCGAGGCGGGTGAGGAGCAGGCGGCCGTGCGAGTCCTTGGCGATGTCCTTGGCGCGGCGGCGTTGATCGGCGCTGCTCTTCGCTGCTGAGAGAGCCTTGATGCGATCGGCAAGGCTTTCCTGGGCAAGGACCGAGGAGAGGCTCGCGAGCACTGCAATCAGGGCAGCGAGTTCTCTCGTGCGGAAAGCGAAGGGCATGCGGGGGACCCGAGCAGGTGGGGAGCAAAATAATGATCTGGAAGCATAAAACCCTTTGCGGCCAGGGGAGAAGCTCTCTGCTGCAGAAGATATAGCTTTGGCCGCTTAGGCCGCCGTTCTGGCGACTTGCTGCCGGTATCGAAGGGACGGGCTTGCGAACCCTTGGGCGCTGTTGATTGGGCTAAGCGCGCCATGTCAGCGGCGCTTGCTTTCTGGGTGCCTTTTGCCCTCGAATATGCCTCGAAGCGTTCGCAGCGCTTGCTCTTAGCTTGTGTCCTAACCTTTGCCGCTTGGCGTTGCGAACTTGGCGGGCCAGCCGATGGCGGCGTCTCTGGGCCTGAGAACGAGAAGGAATGGAATCGATGACAGATTCAGACGACATGCGGGTCATCCTTGAGGCGCCCGTGCGCACCCTGTCTGTGGTGGCGGCACGGCTTGAGGACGAGGGCATTGAGTATTCTCTCCAGCGCCCGCCCGGCAGTGGCGGTGGCTGAGGCGTCAAGCTTTGGCTCGCGGTCGCGAGCAAGGACGTTGACGAGGCGATGGCGATCTACCACGAATACTGGGCCGAAGGCATTCCCCCAGAGATCCGCGCCATCTCGGAGAGGGCGATCGATCTGGATGCGGAGAAGACCCAGTGTCCGGCTTGCGGGGCGGAGTTCGCGCCCGAAGAGACGGTTGGCGAAGGGCAGCTGCGCTGCCCGGACTGCGGGCTGCGCTACGCCTGAGGCGGCGAAGAGGCGCCGGCGTCGTGGCTGGCTCAGAGTAGCTGGGCCAGATACGGCGGATCGCAGATCGAACTGGCGAAGCGCTCGGCGCCGAGGCGCGCGGCCGCGCTCATGCGCGCATGCTGCGCGGGGCTCAGCTCCAGGGCGCGACGCAGCGCCGCGACTAGGGCTTCGCTGGATTGGGCCGCGCAGAGAAAGCCGCTTTCGCCGTCGCGGACGATGTCCCGGCAGCCGGGCCGATCGCTGGTGATGCCGGGCACCCCGCAGGCCGCGGCTTCGATGAGCGAGCGGCTCATGCCCTCGCGGTAGGAGGGCAGGACGACAAAGTGGCTCTGGGCATAGGCCTCGCGGGCGTCGGCGAGGAAGCCGCGGAACTCAAGGGCCGGCCCGGCCAGGGCGGCGAGCTCGGCGCGGGAGATCAGCGAGCGGTTGGCGGCTTCTTCGTCACCGAAGACGAGAAAGCGGATCTTGGCCTTTTGCGCATGCAGGGTCCGAGCCGCCACGGCGAACTCCCGGATGCCCTTCTGCGCCAGAAAACGGCCGACGTAGCTACAGGTGAGCGGGGCTGTGGGCTGGAGCGGAGGCGGCGAGTGGGCGGCGAAGTGTTCGAGGCGGATGCCCGAGCCGGGAACGATCTCGAGCCGGGCCGCAGGGACCGCCAGCTCCTCCCTCGCGATTTGGTGATCGTCAGCGTTTTGCACAAAGACGTGGTCGGCGCGATCCAGGGCCAGGCGCAGGAGCTTGCGGATCATGCGCAGCGACAACCCCTGCTCGAGAAAGGCGGTGCCGAGACCCGTCAGGGTCGGGATCAAGCGGAAGGGCTGGGTGCGCGCTAGCAGGCCGCAATAGCTATTGGGCTTGATGGTAAAGGAGAAGACGTAGTCGGGACGCAGTCTCGAGAGGATGCTCCTGAGCTGCAGGAGGGCGCGTAGTTCGGAAACAGGGTTTTGCGATAGGGGGTCGAGGTCCCAGGCCTCTTCGCTGGCGCCGAGCTCGGCGAAGCGCTCGGCGGAGCCGGGCTCTGGAGCGCAGCAGACCCGCACCTGGTGCCCGGCTAGTACGAAGCTACGGATCAGCTCCGCGCGGAACTGGAGCAGATAATAGGCGGAGTTGCCGACGAGCAGCACCCGGCTCATGGGGTCGCGTCCCTGGCTAGGGAGCAGGCGCTTACGACGAAGTCGCGGGTGAAGGCGAAGCCGACCTCGATGGGGGCCTTGATCGCGAAGCGCTCGTGGATGGACTCTGGGAGCCAGGCCGCCAGATGCGAACCGCGGTGTTCGAGCCGGGCTTGGCGGAAGTCGACGTATTCGTGGCTGAGGGGAAACTGCAGCTTGTAGAGGCTCTCCTTGGCGCTGAAGAGCAGGGTGGCATTCTCAAGGCCTTGCTCCGCGTCCTGGCTCCTTAGCCAGGCGAGTTCGGATTCGACGAAGATCAGGCGCCAGAGCTTGGCTTCGACCCGGCCTCGCTTCTCGATGTCGAGGCCAAGGCTGCGGAACTGGGCTTTTTGGGCGGCCACCGCGACGCTGCAGGGAGGGCGGTGCGAGATGGCGCCGACATAGGCCTCGGGCCAGAGGACTTCGCGTTTCTCGCCCTTGAGTAGGACGGGTTCGCCTTGTACTCCGAGCTGGGCCAGGCAGGCGCGGGCGGCGTGGCGGCCGGCGCCGAACTCGCGTTTGCGCTTGTCGACGGCCCCTTGCACCAGCAACTCTTCTTGGGGATTGAGGAGAGCTTGGGTTTCATGACTGCACACGGCCACCGCGCAGCTGGCGGCGAACAAGGATTGGGCGGCGTCCTCGAGTTCCTGGCAGGGCTTCATGGCGATCGTCTTAGAGACCAGGAAAGACTCGGGCAATCACGGCCCTCTGCTGCTCTGCTGTGGCGCGATGATTTTCACCGCCTACGCGCTGTGGGCATGCCACCGAGGAAGCGAATCCGATGAATGAGCAAGAGTTCAAGAATCTGGCCACGCAGTGCCTGCAGAGGGTCGAGGACTGGGCCGAGGATTTCGAGCCCGAAGAGATGGACTACGAGCCCATGGATGGGCTGATCAAACTCGAGTTTCCCGGCAGCAAGTGCTTTGTGCTGAATCGGCAGGCGGGCAATTACCAGATGTGGTACGCGGCTGGTGCCCATGCTTGGCATTACGATTGGGATCCGGAAAGCGGCGCCTGGTTGAACGATCGGGACGGGCACAATCTCTTTGATTGCGTGCGTGCAACCGTTGCCGAGAAGCTGGGGCGCGAGGTGCCGGAGATCGGAGGCTGAGATGTCGGAACACGTCGAGAAGCTGCTCGCGGATTGGACCCAGCGCATTGCCGAATCGGAGCCTGGCCGGGTCCTCGATGTGGGCTGCGGGCGAGGCCGGGTATTGGAGCTGCTGCGGGAGCGCAAGATCGAGGCGCTGGGACTGGAGGCGGGGGAGGCGCGGCTGCGGGAGCTGGCCGAGCGAGGTTTGGACTTTCGGGAAGGCAGCGCCTTGGAGCTGCCCTTCGAGGACAAGAGCTTCGATACCGTGGCGCTTCGGCACGTGCTGCACCATCTCAGCGATCATGAGCTGGCACTGAAGGAGGCGGCGCGCGTCGCACGAAAGCAGCTGTGGATTGCCGAGCCCTGTTATGAAACTCGGATTGATTCGCAGGCAGCCGGCGACCGCTTGGACCGCTGGCATAAACGCCAGCACGAGACAACAGAGACTTCCGTCCACCGTAATAACCTGCTCGTGCACGAACTCTTGGCTTCGATCCATGAGGCTGTGGGGGAGGAGCCGGACATAGAGCTTGGGCGTTATCTCCCGCTGACGCGCTGGAGTGTCGACGAAGTCGAGCGGCGCTTTGGCCCCTTTGCTGCCAAGTTGCCGAGCGAAGATCCGGAGCGGGAACTCTACGCCGAGCTCCTTGAGATGGTGCGTTCGGGAGCCATGACCCGCGGCGGTAGCCTCTGGATACAGGTGAAGCTCTAGGCGCTGCGAAAAGGCGCGCAGGCGGTGCTTAGGGCTGCCGCAGGCCTCATCCAAGAGCCTGATCCGTCTGGGAAAAGCTCAGCCAGCTGTCGCCTCGCAGGGCAGTCCGAGGAAGAATGCTGGCATGGTTACGATTCGTTTTGCGAAGGACGGGGATACCCTCGTCAAGTCTCTCGATTTCCTGCTGATTCTTGCGCCGCAGTCGCTCTTAGGCAGTGATGCGGGAAAGGCTCTTCTGCCCAAGCAATACGCGGAGACGATCTGCGAGCTTGCCGAGGGCATGGAGCCGGGCCGCTATGGCACTTTGCGCGAGACGCGCTGCAATGCTGGCAAGCTGCGACTGGTGCTGGCCTTGCTCCCCGACGAGGTTTCTCGTTATGTCGGCCCGACCCGGGGGCTTCTGGCCCGCGATCTGGTCCATAAGTCCGGAATCGCCCAGGTCAAGAAGGGCGGCGCCTTGATGCTGCTCGAAGAAGCTGAGCACTGGCTGGCGAATGCGGCGGCGATCGTCCGCGCTTGTCCGCTCTTTGATCTGAAGACGGGCAAGCCCAAGACGGCGGGGACCTTGACCCTCTGCGGGGTGGTTCCGGGTAAGGGGCCGGTCAGCGTCGAGCGCTCCTGGCGTTCGACGATCGGAGCCACCCGAGCGGCAGCGCGCCTGGTGGACATGCCTCCGAGCGATTTGGATCCGGCAGGGTTCTCGCGCGAGGCCAAGGCGCTGCTACGCGGCGTGCCAGGGGTTCGCTTGCGGGAGATTACCGGCAACAAGCTGCTGGAAGAAAAGCTCGGCGGTATTCATGGCGTGGGGCGCTGTGCAAAAGCCCAGCCTCGCCTGCTCATCGCCAGCCTTGGTTCCTCGCGTTCGCGGGGGAATCACGTTTGCCTGGTGGGTAAGGGGGTGACCTTCGATACCGGGGGCCTCAACCTCAAGCCGCGCACCGGCATGGGGGGGATGAAGAGTGATATGGGCGGGGCGGCCGCCGTGCTCGGTGCCTTCCGGGCTTTGGCTGGAGCTGGGTTCCAGGGGCGGGTGACGGCGCTGATTTGCTTGGCGGAAAACGCGATTGGCCCGCTTGCGGTCAAGCCTGATGACGTCCTCGTTATGCACTCGGGTAAGACGGTCGAAATCAATAACACCGACGCCGAAGGGCGGCTGCTCCTCGCTGATGGCGTGAGTTATGCGGCGCGTAAGCTCAAGGCCGACATCATTATCGACGCGGCGACCTTGACCGGCGCCCAAGGCATCGCCACCGGGCGCGGCCACGCAGCGATTGTCTCCAATGATGCGGTGCTCGAGCGAATGCTGATCGAGACCGGCTTCGACACTGGGGACCTGGTGCATCCGCTTCCCTTTGCTCCCGAACTCTACCAACGCGAGTTCACTTCGCAGGTCGCGGACATGAAGAACTCGGTCAAGGACCGCGCCAACGCTCAGAGTTCCTGTGCCGCTCAATTCATCTATGAGCACCTGCCGGAGAACGACAAGCTCATGTGGGCCCACGTGGACCTGGCTAAGCCGGCGTTTCTCGACGAACGTGGCACCGGCTATGGCGTGCCCTTACTGAGCCAAGCGGTGTGGCGCCTGGCCTAGCAAGAGGCCTCCGGCGCCAAGGCCGCGGCTACGACGGCGAAGGGGTGACGCAGGGCTCTGGCCTTGGCTCTGCGTTTCGTTGCGAAGATGAGGGTCGCGCAGCGAATCGATAAAGCTCTGTCGCTGCTAGGAGTGCACCGTGCGTCCTTCGAATCCGACCCCGTCCTTACCCACGTCTACAACCTGTTCTTGGGCGGCACCTGCATCGAGGACATCGGCCATCTTCAATACAGCGAACCGATCCGGCGGCTGCTGGGGACCCAGCAGATCCCAGGCCTAACGACGGCCGGGGACTTCTTGCGGCGCTTCGAGGTGAGCCACATCGATCGGCTCGACCGGGTCGGTGACGCGATCTGGCAGGACGTTTGGAAGCACAGCTATGGCCTGGCGGCCCCTGGAATGCTGTCGAGCTTGTCGAATAAGTGAACCTGAACTGGATCAACGAGTTAGGCAGCCAGCGACTGCTAGACCCATGGGGCACCTTCCGCCCGCAGAATATGGGGCGCAGTACTGCAGGCAGCAGGAAGCGTTTGCCACGGTTACGATGCTCCGATAAGCGAGTCTCCGAGGAATCCGGGGTGGTTAAGAGGAGAAGCTGTAATGGGTTGTGCCGTGAGATGGGGTTTAGTCTGGTCTGTGTTGCTGCCTGTGTTGTCGTGTTGCGCTGGGGCGCAGCAGGATCCGGGGCAGCTTGAGGTTTGGGCAGGTTACTACTGGGAAGAAGAGTTAGGTCTCAGAATGTGGCGGTTCCCATCGAGGCGTCAAACGTCGCCCTGCCGGTGGTCGTCCATCGAGAGTTGGCCGAGCGGGTCGAGGAGATTGCGAAACTCGCACGTCGTACTGGCCTATGGATATTATTCCTGATGCAGGAACGCGATGGATTGCTTGTCGGGCATGTGCCTCGATGGGATATAGGCAGTCGGCCCAATTGGGTCGACTGCGGTTTCGAGGATGCTGTTCCTGGGTGGCGTTACGGAGTATTGGCTTTAGATAGTGTTTTTTACGAATATGACTCTGGCCTTAGTGGCTTCTTCTTCTCTCTTGGAGCGCTCTGGCGGCGAGGCGGTGAAATGGAGCTTAGTTTCCTAACGCAGGAGCCTGTTGGGATGAGCGAAGAGGAGGTGCCACCTGTTCCGATTGCTCCGCAACAGCTGTCTCTTTTCCGGTCTCGAATGCGCGCGCAGGTGCGGGGCGACGGCCTTAGCTGGACCCGTGGTACATTTGTCCTGGACCGATGGATCGGCGGAAAATTCCGACAAATCAAACTTTTGGGGCGTGCAGACTCTGGAAGGTTCAAGGGGGAAAATTTTCTGGGAATTGAGAGATTTCTCGCGCCTAAGTTGAAGCTTGTTGGGACCCCTGGATCCGATGCATGAGATACCGAAACGCGTGCTTTTCTTACTGGGGGCCCGGGATATGGACGCGTTTGAATGGGAAGGGGCTCGGTATTCTGCTGCTTGTCCGTCGTGGCGTGTCACTGTTTATTAAGGGCAAGGAAGTGAGAGAGCAGATTGAACTGCATTGGGATTCAAAGGCCGAGAAGCTTACGCTTGGCGAATGTCGATAGACTTATTGTTGATGATTCGCTCGCATCGACTCAGAGCGACCTTGCTCTTTGTTTCAGAGCAGCGAAGCCAGAAGCCGTATGCGCTTAGCCTCGACGTCTCCCATGAACAGTTGTTTCCAGCCGTGTGGCGTGAGCTTGGTAGCATCGCTGCGGCACAGCGATCGCTTGGCGGTTGCTAGAATGGCATCGAGGATGCCCTGTTTGCGACCTTGAACTGGATCGACTGGTTCAACAGCCAGCAACAGCATGGGGCCGGTGGGTATGTTCCGCCTACAGAATGCGAGACGAACGACTGCAATCAGCAGGAAGCATCTGCCGCAGTGGCGATGCTCACATAACCGAGTCTCCGGGAAACCCGGGGCGGTTCATGTGGTTGGTTTCCAGTCTTGGTGGCCCAATCCCGAGGATGGGCTTCCTGAGTATGTGTTGCCAATTTCAGATTTACGATCAACCGGGATTCCAGGGGT
>PDWJ01002298.1_pt1 | contig 20703 bp, 18 predicted proteins | sample 1430881 | NCBI WGS metagenome assembly PDWJ01 (sample SAMN01162460, study PRJNA174530) | Oral metagenome, whole genome shotgun sequencing project. | biome: Marine environment; feature: Marine mammal; material: Swab sample of the gingival sulcus; isolation source: swab sample of gingival sulcus... | reverse complement strand
CTACAGCTATGTTTATCCTTCAGGAGGCTGCCTTGAGTTTTCTCGGTCTGGGTGTTCCTCTTAATATTGCTACATGGGGAAATATCTTGAATGCCGCCCAGGAACTGAAGATCCTTCAGGAGGCATGGTGGATCTGGGCCCCTGTAGGTGTGGTTATCTCTCTTTTTGTTCTAAGTGTTAACTTTATCGGTGATGGCCTGCGTGATTCTACAGACCCCTCACAGCAGGGATAGGACGGAGGCAGTATGAGCAATAGTGATGCAATTATTGAAGTCAATGATTTAAAGACTTATTTTTATACAAACCAGCGCTGTAATCCTGCGGTTAACGGTGTTTCCTTCAAGGTAGAGAGGGGAAAGACTATCTGTATAGTAGGGGAGAGCGGCTGCGGTAAGTCGGTTACAGCCTCATCAATTATGGGATTGCTGCCCAAGCTTTCGCGTATTGAATCAGGTGAAATTATCTATCAGTCACCGAGCCATGGCGAACTTCGAATAGATCAACTTCCACAGGATGGAAAGATAATGAGGTCTATCAGGGGCGGAGAAATAGCAATGATTTTTCAGGATCCTATGACAGCCCTTAACCCTGTTTTTACCGTTGGCATGCAGATTGAAGAAAATCTGCGGTACCATACTGATATGAGCCGTAAAGAGATTAAGGAAAAGGTTGTTGACCTTCTTGCAACAATGGGTATTCCAAGCCCTGCACAGAGGGCCAACGAGTATCCCCATCAATATTCAGGCGGAATGAGGCAGAGGGCCATGATAGCAATGGCTATGGCATGCAATCCTCAGGTTCTGATTGCGGATGAGCCTACAACTGCACTTGATGTTACTATCCAGGCACAGATTTTTGAGTTGATAGATAAACTCAAGAAAGAGTTTAATACAGCGGTTATGCTGATTACCCATGATATGGGTGTAGTCTGTGAGCTGGCAGACAATGTAGCTGTTATGTATATGGGAAATATCGTAGAGAGCGGAACAATGACAGAAGTTCTTAAGTCTCCTTCACATCCGTACACAAAGTCGCTGCTTAAATCGATTCCTGTATTGGGAAAGGGGCGGGGGCAGGCTCTTGAACCTATTAGAGGTGTTACCCCTGATCCTTATAACCGGCCTAAAGGCTGTCAGTTTAAGGACCGTTGCGATTTCGCTGATGATAAGTGTTCAGCTGTTCCTCAGGATGAATCTATCTCAGGCAGCCACAGACTTCAGTGCTGGCATTACAGGGAGGTTGTGAATAATGGCTGAAAAAGTTAAAGAAACAATTCTCCGTTTAAGAGATGTTAAAACCCATTTCCCTATAAAAACCGGCGTATTCCGCAAAACTACCGGTTGGGTTAAGGCCGTTGACGGTGTTAATCTTGATATCTACCGGGGCGAAACCCTCGGCCTTGTCGGAGAGAGCGGCTGCGGAAAAACCACATTGGGTAAGTCCATACTGAGGCTTGTCGGTTCTACAAATGGTGAAATAATCTATTATGATAAAGAAGGAGAGGTTGATCTTCTTAAACTTAATAATGATGAGATGACATCATACCGCAAAAAGCTTCAGATAATATTTCAGGATCCCCATTCGTCGCTTAATCCTGTTTATACTATTTTCAAGTCTCTTGAGGATCCGCTGAAAAAGTTTGGAGTAAAGACAAAGGCTGAAAGACGAAAGATTATAGGGGATCTTCTTGAAGCCGTTAATATGCGGACAGAGTATATGGATCGTTATCCCCATGAGTTTTCCGGAGGACAGAGACAGAGAATTGGTGTAGCACGTGCATTAAGTATAGATCCGGAGCTTATCATCTGTGATGAGGCTGTCAGTGCACTGGATGTTTCAATACAGGCACAGGTTCTGAAACTTTTGAAGGATCTTAAAGATCAGCGCAATCTTACATATGTTTTTATAACCCACGATTTGAGTGTTGTTGAGTATATAAGCGACCGGATAGCTGTAATGTATCTGGGCCGGGTTGTTGAACAGGCAGCAAATGAAGAGATGTTTAACCGTACCCTTCATCCCTATACAAGGGCATTGCTGTCGGCAATCCCCGTTGCTGATCCGGACAGAAAATCAAGACGGATTGTTCTTGAGGGTGATGTTCCTTCTCCGGTTAATCCTCCCGCGGGCTGTCCTTTTCATCCGCGCTGTCCTAAATGTCAGCCTATTTGTAAGACAGAGGTGCCTGTTTTAAAAGATTATGGTAATGAAGGTGAGCAGCATATGGTTGCCTGTCATTTTGTTGAATAGAATTAATACAAATATTTGAAAGCGAGGTTAAGAATGAGTAAATATAGTTTGAATGAAATTGGCGGAGTAATTCCGGCCCTTATGACTACCTTTGATGAGCATGAGGAATTTGATGAAAAAAGGATGCGGGCTCTGGTTGATTTTCTGATTAAGAAGGGTGTAAACGGTCTATACCTTACCGGAAGTACCGGAGAAGGTTTTTTAATGACCCCGGAAGAACGTAAGAGGGTTGTTGAGGTTGTTGCGGATCAGACGGCAGGCCGTGTTCCTCTTATCTCTCATGTCGGAGCTATCGGAACAAAGGTTTCGATTGATCTTGCCGTACATGCTGAAAAAACAGGAGTTGATGCAATATCCTCTGTCCCGCCCTTCTACTGGCCCTTTAATTCGGAAAGTATCTTTAATTATTATAAGGATATAACCGGCTCAACCGCTCTTCCGATGATCGTATATAATATATCCTTGGCCGGACTTGTAGGTTTTGATCAGGTTAAGCGTTTTGCTTCAATAGAGGGGGTAAAAGGCGTAAAATATACGGCTACATCCCATTTTGAGATCATGAGACTTAAAGAAGAGATTGGTACTGATTTTAAAATATACTCCGGTTGCGATGAAATGGCTATTTCAGGATTTTCTTTTGGCGCAGATGGTATTATAGGTTCTTACTACAACCTTATGCCCGAGATTTTTATTGAAATATCTGATACCATGAAAAATCAGGATCTGCAGAAGGCGGAAGAATTACAGCGGATGGCTAACGTAATTATAATGCATACTAATCAGAAGAATAATATCGGTGTTATGAAGAGAGCCCTTTCCTGGATGGGTGTAGATGCCGGTTATTGCAGAAGACCCTTCAAAAATTATTCTTTCGAAGATGAGGCTGTATTGAAGGATGAGTTTAAGGCCCTTGCTGATAAACATAATCTTACCGGCATAGATTTTCTTAAAGCCCTCTAATACTTAAAATCAGAATCTCCTATGAATTCCCGAAGTATGGAATTCATGGGAACATATTTAGGCTGTATAGAAATAAAGTTATTTAGAAATGACATAAGTCTTGATGCCTCGGCATATTCAGGATGCCATGTTTTCACCGTTTTCAGAACGGGTATCGCCAGATTTTTCAATACAGCCAATTCATAGTCAAGGGCCGAGTTGAATACCGCGTCGGCATTGTTCTGAAACGGGAAGATATTCTTCTTCTCGCCTCGCTTTACAGAGTCCCACATACTGAGGGTTTTCAAGGCATCGTAACCCCTGAATTGGTAATCTCTCACAATCCTGCGCAGCAGGCGGTTATCAGTTGTCGCAATACGGTTATTATCGTCCAGATTAAGCTGTGTCAGGGCAGAGATATAGATTTTAAATTTCTGATCTGCAGGTATTCTGGCGGTAAGCCTATCGTTCAGGCCGTGAATTCCCTCAATCAGCAGTATATTCCTGTTGCGCATCTTTATCTTGCGGCCGTGATATTCACGTAAACCGGTTTTAAAATTAAATACCGGAATCTCAACCTCCTTACCGTTAAAAAGATCCAGCAGGTCGCTGTTGAGCTGTGATATATCAATTGCCTCTATGGCTTCAAAGTCATATTCACCGTACTCATCCTTTGGGGTCAGCTCACGGTTTACATAGTAATCATCCAGTGAAATAAGATGGGGATTAAAACCCATAACCTTAAGGTGAATTGCCAGCTTTTTGGTAAAGGTTGTTTTTCCTGATGATGATGGACCTGCTATCAGTACAACCCTTAGTTTTTCCCTGCGCTCAGCGATGAGATCAGCAATTTGAGAAAGTTTCTTCTCATGCAGGGCTTCTGCAACCCTTATGAAATCTTTTATATTGCTTCCCTCGGATAATTTATTCAGTTTTCCTGCACAGTCAACGTTTAGAATTTTTCCCCAGGCCTTGTATTCGTTATATATTGATTTAAGCAGCATATTATCTTCAAATTTATCAATCTTCTCTGGAGATGAGGCATGGGGATATCTTAGGATGAAGCCGGGCTCATAAGACATGATCTCAAATGTTTTCAGCATCCCGGTTTCAGGAAGCAGTGGTTCATAAGCTATATCAATCCAGTCTCCTATACGGTATACAGGAATTATTGACTCATTACGGTATTTAAGAAGCAGCTGCTTTGAAATATTATTATCAAACCTGTCACAGGCCTCAGAATAGGCCATGTTCTCAAAGTGGATCTTAAGATTCTGCTCAATTGCGGCGTTCATTTTATTTCTGATAAGATCAAGATCTTCTTCTTCGACATTTAAAATACCCTCAAAATAGCAGAAATAACCTGTACTTAATGAATGCCCTACCATGAGCCTGCGGTCGGGAAAGGTTTCACTGCATATTTTTGAAAGAAGTATTGTGAGGGTTTTCCGGTATACCCTTGCCCCCTCTGAAGATTCCAGAAATACCGGTTTTACCTCAGCATTAATCTTCAGCCTTGAGCTTAGACTGACAAGTTCATTGTTTACCATTGCGCTGGTTACAGGATACCGGCTTTCTTCGAGCAGATTATTCTCCTGCAGGATTGTTAGTATATCGGTTCCGTATTTTACCGTTGTTTCATTACCATTATCAAAGCGTACGTTTAAGTCTTTCATGTCAGCCCCCATTTTTTAATTATCACTTAATGGGGGAGATCTTTCAACTTTTTTTCTGCTATTATTTCTGTCCAGCTGCCGGGGCCGATATACTGGAAACGGTTGGAAAGAATTGTTTTCAATTCTTCAGTATTTGTCAGAGGGGCGGGGTGCAGCACTTTTAGCAGAGTTTTATCTGCGGTATTGGAGGGATTTTTATATAATTCAATCAGTTCATTATAGGTCATATTATTTTACCTCCGTTAAAATAGTTCAAGCTGAATGATTTTTTTTTGAATCTTTTTTATAGAAGATTTATTAACAGAATCATCGTAAATGTTTGTCAGGCTGTTTTTCATTTTTTGTATTTTTGCGGCCGGATCATTTATACTATTTTCATAAGGAAGGCTGAAATAAAGGTATAGTTCGGATTCAAGCATTCTGACAAGCTCATTAATATCCAGAATAACAGACTGGTCATCCTCACATTCTGAAAGAAGGGCCTGAATTATATTCAGAAAGGCTATTGTTTCCTCTTGTCCAATTGTTTTATCAATTATTCTTCTGATAAGTGAACGGCAAAAACAGATAAGTGAAGAGTCAGGCTCCCGCTCCATTAGCGAGAGGCCTATTAATCTAAGCCCCTCTGCCTGACCAAACAGTATTATGATATTGTCCGTGAGCTTTTCATCGTTAAAATTATATTCAATACACTTGTTGAAAGCCCAGAGTGCAAGGCGTGAGGCGGCCTCTGGATGGTCTTTTCTTATTTCTTTTATAAGGAGTGAGACTGTTTCGGCAAAAAGGTCTTCACCGTATATTATACTTTCGTTAAGATCGTCTATAGCTTCATTAAAAAAGCGGTTTTGTTCTGTTATTTTTGCTGCCAGTTTTTTCTCGCTTTTGCTTAGCTGCTGTGAAATATTAATCCCGGACATATTTCTCAGGACTGTTGAAAGGCTTGCAGCATCGCTGTTTGCTGTTATCCCTGCGAGAAGCGCCTCCATTCTGTGAAAATCATGATTATAGAATGCCTTAATGGCGTAAATGAGGTTTTTCCAATCTTCATTGGTTTCAGCCTCTTGTAGTGCAGCAAATGCCTCAGGATTGTGCATTCCGTTTGTGGCTGCCTCAAATGCATCACTTATTACCGTAGATGGAAAGGTTGAGATTCTAGTATACAATTATTGACCTCTTCGGTATTATTTTCAGGAAGATACAGGCTAATTAAAAGGCTCTAATCTGTCAACGGATTTTTTATTTATTTACCATATTGGCTCTTATTTCTTCAACCTCATCGCGGTTAAGAGCTCTCTCTATCTGAATCTCATCTTCAGGAGATGTATTCATGATTGGTGCGTCTGCATAGTAGGTTCTTTTTGAATCAAAGATCATTTTCAAGACAGGGTATTTGGGTTCTGCTGAGTTTGTCTTATTAACTATTCCTACTGAACCATCGGTCATCATTACATATGTTCCAATTGGATAAACTGTCAGTGTAAGCAGAAGAAGTCTGAGCACCTTCTCATCATATTTATGGCCTTTCTCTTTAATCAGTTCCAGTATTCCCGAATACCCGTCAATATTTTCCCTGAAAGGTCTTTTCGATACTGTCGCGCAGTAGGCACTGGCTACTGATATTATTTTCCCGTAAAGGCTTATTTTATCGCCGGTAAAACCCCTGGGATAACCTGAGCCGTCAACATTTTCTCTATGTTCCAGAACAGCAAGGGCTACTGATGTTGGAAATTCCGCGGCTTTTAAGGATTTAAAACCAAGTACAGGAAAGAGGGTAATACTCTTTTTTTCTTCAGGGGTAAGGGCTCTTTTGGAATAAAAAAGTTCCTGGGGAATATTAATTGAACCAATTCTGTGAAGAAGTGCCGCTATGCCTAGTTCTATCTGTTTGTGGGCCGGAAGCTTTAATGTCTCACTCATTGCTATAGAAAGAATGGCAGTTTTAACAGATTGCGAAACGCTGTAGTCTATATCTTCGGACTCATATTCAGTAAGGCTCATAAGATATGAAGTATGTGTCTTTGTCATCTGAATAAGTTTCTTTATCTGGTCAGAAACCGGATTGACCTTCGGCTCATTGCCCTCACGGTATTTTATAAAAAGCTTTGATGTAAATGAACATAGAGATTTATAGAATTCATCGGCCTCTATGGCCTCTTCAGATTCTTCTCCGTTGTTTCTTAGAAGAATACCCTCCGCGTCTCCGCTGCTGATGATTTCAGTAAACTCGGGAGAGCCTTTAGCACGTACTGATTTATAGTTCCAGTCGAAAAGTCTGCGTTTAAGTGTTGGAAGCATCGGGGTCTCAGGACTGAGGAGGATGTAGTCTTCATCAAGATAGATATTTTCAGAACAAAAAGCCTGATTTGGCATGCTGTCTACTGATATTTCATTCATTATTATTCCTCGTTGACCCCTTTATCATATTGAAGTAATATTGTTAGAAATTCAACACTTTTAAGTAAGTATACACCTACCTATATATTATTGGAGTATTTTTATTGAAATTTAAGATAATTTTTGTTTCATTTAACATTCTTATTATTTTTTCGTTTCTTATAGTTTTTATTTTTCCGGTATTGATGTTTGGTGAGGATTATTCCTTACAATTTCTGCTTGAAAGCTGGTATTTGGGGCTTATTTTTATTCTACTGCTTTTGATTATTAATATTTTATATTTTTTTAATAAGAAATTTCTTGGTTTTCTGGAAGCTGAAAACTGGCCGGAATTGAAGAGTTTTCTTGAATTAAAAATTTTTAAACAGAAAAAATACAGGATGATTTATATAAAGATGTATATTAATTCCTGTATTGCGGTTTCAAAGATAAATGATATTGAACGGCTGGAAAAAAATCTAAGAACTGATAAACCAAAGCTTGTTGCTAAACTTGCATTTGAACTCGGTCTTCCTTATATACTGAAAAATGATCCTGTTCAGATGAAAAGTTTTTTCGGGGAATTCCTTTTATCAGATACTGCTTACAGTAATTGGATACAATGGAACTATTGTTTTGCCCTTCTCATGCTGAACGAAACAGAGGATGCTGTTAAACTGCTTAAAAAACTTGCAGTTGATGATAGAGACCCTGTTCTTCAGTTATTGTCACTGTATATGCTGAATCCGTTTAGAAGCGATGAAAATATCAGTTCAATTCTTGAACAGGGGAAAAATGGGCTTATCAGAAAGGGAACAAAAGAATCAATGATTAATGAAGCTGGAAAACAGCATGATAATATACAAATACTTTTTTTTAAGAAGGTTTATAACGAAGCAGTTGACTGGCTGTTTTCTGGACAGGAAGGATAATGAGAAATTTTAAGAAATCACGTAAGCTGGATAATGTTTGTTATGATATAAGAGGCCCTATAGTTGCCGAGGCAGAGCGGCTTAAGGCTGAGGGTGCCAATATTCTTAAACTTAATATAGGAAATACTGAGCCTTTTGGTCTTTATACTCCTGATGAGGTTATTCACGATGTAATCATGAATCTGAGAAGTGCCGAGGGCTACTCTGATTCAAAGGGAATCTTTGCCGCACGCAAGGCTGTTATGCACAACTGCCAGCAGAAGAGGATTAAGGGCGTTAATGTAGATGATATCTATATCGGAAACGGGGTCTCAGAGCTTATCTCAATGTCGATGAACGGCCTTCTGGATGATGGAGACGAGGTTCTTATTCCTACCCCTGATTATCCGCTCTGGACTGCTTCTGTAACCCTTTCAGGAGGTTCGCCGGTGCATTATATCTGTGATGAGGCCTCGGACTGGTATCCGGATATTGCCGATATGGAGTCAAAGATAGGCCCGAAAACCAAGGCCATTGTAATAATCAGTCCTAACAATCCTACCGGAGCCGTATATCCTCCTGAAATTCTAAAACAGATTATCGGGCTTGCCGAAAAGCATGAGCTGATAATCTTTTCAGATGAGATCTACGACAAGATAATCTATGATCAGGAAAGCTACATATCTCCTGCGTCACTTTCAGAGGATGTTTTTTTTATAACCTTCGGCGGTTTGTCAAAGGTCTACCGTGCCCCCGGATTCAGGGCCGGCTGGATGATTCTGAGCGGAAAGAAGTCAGCGGCTGCGGATTATATAGAAGGGCTTGATATACTCTCAAATATGAGGCTTTGCTCAAATGTTCCTGCTCAGTATGCGATTCAGACCAGCCTCGGAGGTTTTCAGAGTATCGGCGAGCTTATCAAACCCGGCGGAAGGCTGTACGAGCAGCGTAATACGGCCTGGAATCTTTTAAATGATATTCCCGGTATCAGCTGTGTTAAGCCTGCCGGGGCATTGTACTGCTTTCCGAAGATAGATACAGATCGTTTTGGGATAAAGGATGATGTAAGGTTTGTGCTTGATTTTCTGCGTGAAAAACATATACTGCTTGTTCAGGGAACAGGGTTCAACCTGAGTGAACCGGATCATTTCAGGCTTGTATTTTTACCGGTAGTTGAAGATCTTGAATGTGCTCTGGGCGAATTAAAGGATTTTCTGAGCAATTATAAACAATAAATCAGGGGGATACATTATGGACGTAAGAGTAAGATACGCGCCCTCTCCGACAGGGCTGCAGCATATAGGCGGAGTCAGAACAGCATTGTTCAATTACTTCTTTGCAAGAAGTCAGGGCGGGAAGTTTATTCTCAGAATTGAAGACACCGACAGGGAGCGCTACAGTGATGAATCGCTGCAGGATCTTTATGATACCTTTAAATGGCTCGGCATAGACTGGGATGAGGGCCCCGACATGGGCGGCGAGTACGGCCCCTATGTGCAGTCTGAGCGCTTTGAGCTGTATAAAGAATATGCCGAGAAGCTTATCTCTGAGGGTAAGGCATATAAATGCTACTGCACAGCCGAACGTCTTGAGGCTCTGAGGGCAGAGCAGCAGAAGGACAAGAAATCCCATCAGGGTTATGACCGCCATTGCCGCGATTTAAGCCCCGAGCAGCAGGCCGAATATGAGACGCAGGGCATTAACCCGGTTGTGCGCTTCAAGATACCCCTTGAGGGAAAAACCGTCTTTCATGATGTGCTGCTTGGCGATGTAAAGCGCAAAAACAGCGACATAAGCCCCGATCCGGTTTTACTGAAGTCAGACGGTTTTCCGACATACCATCTTGCCAACATCATTGATGATCACCATATGAAGATATCCCACATCATGCGCGCCCAGGAGTGGCTGCCGTCCGGCCCTCTCCACATCCTGCTGTATCAGGCATTTGGATGGGAGCCCCCTGTATACTGTCATCTGCCAATGGTTATGGGAAAGGACGGCCAGAAGCTCTCAAAACGGCACGGCTCAACCAGCCTGCGCGATTTTATTGCAAAGGGATATCTTGCCGAGGCGCTCATCAACTATGTATCGCTTATCGGCTGGTCATACGACGATTCGCGGGAGTTTTTTGACAAGCAGGATCTTGAAAAGCTCTTTGTTCTTGAAAAGCTTAATAAGGCTCCAGGGGTTTTTGACTACAAAAAACTCGACTGGTTTAACGGGCAGTATATAAGAAGGCTCAGCGACAATGAGCTTAAGGCGAAGATCATTCCCTATCTTCATGAATCGGGTAATATCAGCAATCCTCCGACTGCTGAGCAGGATGAAATGCTAGGCGGCCTGATACCAATAGTGAAAGAACGGCTCAAGCTGCTCTCGGATATAGTTCCGATGACAGCCTTCCTTTTTGGTGATATATCAGGCTATCCCGTTGAGGTCCTTTTTCCTAAGAAAAAGGGAGCGGCTGAAACCCTTGAGTTATTGACAGCCGGCAGGCCGCTGATTGAAAAGCTTGAAACAATGGATGATCAGCAGCTTGAAGAGGAATTCAAGGCCCTGTCTGAGCAGACAGGCTTTAAGCTTGGTGATCTGCTTGCGCCGCTGCGTGTAGCAATAACCGGCAGCAAAATATCTCCCCCGCTTTTTGCGTCAATAAGGCTGCTTGGTTTGGAGACTGCGCTTGAGCGTATAGATGCTGCTATTGCGCTGCTGAAGTAGGTCTGGGTAAATTATTGAGCAGGAGCTTCAAATGAAATGAAGCCTCAATAAGATTAAATAAAGCCCCTAACACCGCCCACCTTATGTCAATTAAAACTATTCTATACAGTACTCCATTAGTGTAAGAAGCTGGAAGTTTCCAAACCTCTGAAGTGCTTCTATTTGATCAGAAATTTTAACAATGGGTTCGGGAAGGTTTTCTTTGATCAATGTTTTAATCAGCAGCCCCCCGATATTTCCTATCCCCAGTTTGAATCCGGTGTAGACTGATAGCTCGGTTTCTCCATTTATACCGGCAAGCTCAGCTGCTTTTTCTACAGCGGCGTCAAAGCCTCCCAGTTCATCTATTAGTCCGAGTGACAGTGCCTTTTTTCCTGTCCATATCCGTCCCTGAGCAATTTTATGCACCTCTTCATAATCCATGTTACGGCCCTTTGCGACTGTGTTTACAAAGATGTCGTATGTGCCCTGAATATAATTCATAAGCTTTTCATATTCTTTTTCGGTCATTTCACGGGTAATATCGCCGATTACAGCATTATCACGGGTAAAAAGACTCTCTGAATTTATTTCAAGCTTTTGAAGAAGTCCCTCTACATCAAAACTGAAACCCGTAACGCCAATTGAACCGGTGATTGTATCGGGTTCAGCAACTATGTAGTCTGAAAGGCATGAGATGTAGTAGCCGCCGGAGCCTGCAACAGAGCCCATCGACACAACTACCGGAAGATTGTAAGGCTCCTCACGGCAGATGGAAATCTCTTTTGCGATTATATCAGAGGCAATAGCAGAACCTCCGGGAGAATCAACCCGGAGTACAATTGCCCTTGTGCTTGGATTCTCTCTGGCCTGCCGCAGTGCACGCACAATTGTATCCGATCCTACTGCCTGTCCGGGGACGGCCTCTCCTGAATAGATGGCTCCGGTTGCGTATATTAATGCAATCTCGGAGGTGTAAGGGTTTGCCCAGTCGAGGCGGATCTGCTTTTTGGGTCTGGAATCTACTATATTACTGTAGTCGAAATCTTTATAGATTTTTTCATTAAGTTCCGCTTCATAAAGCAGGCCATCCACAAGGCCTGCATCAAGGCTTTCTTCTGCCAGCAGGTATGGGCCGCGGTTGAATAATTCTTCAGCAGGGGCTGCGAGGCGGCCTTTTCTGCCCCTGTTTATTCTAAATTCGATCTCTTCCTGCAGGCCGGTCAAAACCTCGGTGAGGGCCTCACGCTCGGCATCAGTCATTTCTGACATTGTGAAACGGTTGTTGGCTGTTTTGTAATCGTGGCTTTTCAGATCAACCGTCCTGATGCCGTATTTTGTGAGAAAGTCTTTAAAGTAGAGCTGAACGGTACCTGTGCCTCCAATAAACAGACTGCCGCATGGGTTCAAGTATATCTTATCGGCTGTAGCCGCGGCCAGGGCGTAGTTGGCCGTATCTGCTATTTCATAATAAAAGATAACTGCCTTTCCTTCAGCCTTAAACTCAAGAAGGGCCTTCTCAATCTCGTGAAAATTTGTTCTTGAAGCATTGAATAGCTTATTTCTGAAGATCAAACCCTTTATTCTGTCGTCGTGGGCCATTTTTCTTATTTGTTTAACAGTATCAAGTATTGAAGATCCTGAACCGGTAAAATGAATAAATCCCGAAGGAAACGGGCCGGGGTTTTCAGCAATATCAAGTGCATATTTATAATCATAATAACTATTCGGGTGTGAGGATAATACCGAAGGATACTGAAGCGGGTTAAGCTGCATATACCAGTTTTGACTGACTTGTTCTGCATTTGAAAGTATCCTGGCTTCTGCCCCGGCCATAAGATAGCCTGCCGAAACAGATAGACCGGCATTTATTGAATTATCTTCAAAGCTATAGCTGCCGTTAATATTTATTCCTGCTACCGGTTCAGTTTTAAGATGTAAGGTGGGAAGTGTTATTCCTGATGCATCCCAGTAGATATCGGCTCCTATTTCAAGGCGGAATGAGAGCTTTTTACTGAACCACATTGGTCTAAGTCCGAGCCCTGCACCGATATCCCAGCTTCCGGAATTGCTCATCCTGTAGACGGCTGCAAGGCTTAATGCTTCAAGCGGTCTTGCAAGCAGTCCTGCAGACCATTTCCCTCCGTTCCAGTTATTGTCAATCCAGCTGAAGCTTCCGCCTGTGTAGATATTGTAGAACGGTCCTATTGAAAATGCCGCAGATTTGAAAAGCCTGCCTGATTCAAAGCCTATTATACTGCCTAAAAACCTGCCTCCGGCAAATACATAGATATTATTGCTGAAATCATAATTATCTGTGAATATATTTCCGGGGGTTTGCATAATTCCTATTCCGGAACTGTTTCCAAACGACATTGCCGCGGGATTAAGGTATATTGCTCTGCTGTCATCAGTCAGCGCTAGCGGGTAATCCTTGTAATCGAATGGTTCCGCTATGGCTGCCGATGCAATTAAGACTATTACACCGATAAAGATTAATCTTTGTTTCATGATGACCTCCATAGTGTAGTATACAACGGTTTTAAAGAATTGAGTAATAATAAAAAAGCAGTATAAAGGACTATAGAGGACAATAAGGTCCAAAAAGCCTTGACAAAGCCTGCTTTGACGTCTATTTTATAATAAGGAGGTCATTACATGGATCTTAAAAACATAATAGATAAAGACCGCTGCATGGTTCTTGCTGAGAAAACAAAGACTGAGGTTATAATTGAACTTGCTTCAGTTTTTAAAGATTATAAAGGGCCGCAGGTTAATGGAAGCTCAATTAATATAGAAGAATTAAAAAAAGAACTTTTCTATCGTGAACAGCTTATGAGTACAGGTCTTAGTATGGGGATAGGGGTTCCGCATGTAAGATTTTCCGGTGTAAATTCTCCAATTGTTGTTGTCGGTATCCAGCCCAAGGGTGTTGAAGGTTATGATTCTCTCGATGGAGAACCTATAAAGATTGTTGTAATGATAATTGTTGGAGAAAACCAGCATAAAGAGCATATCAGACTTTTGTCAATGATCTCTGCAAGGCTTAAAGAGGCTGAACTGCGTGAAAAACTAATTGCAGCTGAAAGTGGAGAAGAGATCTACAGTCTGATTACAGGTTATGATAAATGAGATTTTTTCAAATGATAGGTGGTTTAAATGTCAGAAATTTTTTCAGCAATAGCCGGAAGGGCTTCGCTTTTTCATATTAATATTATTCTTTTTTTGGGAATAATCCTTTTCGGCGGCGCTGTAGGCGGCCGTATTTTTCAGAAGATTAAGGTACCCCAGGTTGTAGGTTACATTATTATTGGTGTGATTTTAGGACAGTCGGGGCTTAAATTTATAAGCCTTGACATGATTGAAACCCTTGAACCCATAAGTATTGTTGCATTATCGCTTATCGGTTTTTCAATAGGCGGGGAGTTGAAAATAACTGAACTCAAAAAACGGGGAAAGCAGTTTGTTTCAATCCTTTTTCTTGAGGCCCTGACCGCATTTGTGGTTGTCGGCGGTCTTGTTTTTGGTCTTTTTTATCTGCTGACAGCTAATTTTAATATGTCGCTTGCTCTCGGACTTGTTCTTGGCGCAATCTCTTCAGCAACCGCGCCGGCGGCAACAACAGATGTATTATGGGAAAACCGAACAAAGGGCCCTCTTACATCAACCGTTCTCGGAATTGTTGCAATGGATGATGCTGTAGCACTCTTGTTGTTTGCCTTTTCTGTAAGCATTGCAAGCAGCCTGATTGGAGTAGGCGGGGCTGAGGGAGCATCTCTTGCTGCTCAGCTGCTTGGTTTGTTGTGGGAGATAGGCGGCGCCATTGTTGTGGGAGGGCTGATCGCCTTTATTCTAAGCAAGCTTATAAAGGGCTTTCTTAATGAAGAGAGGATCCTTGCGTTTTCGCTTGGCTCGATCATGCTTTTAAGCGGACTTTCTGTAGCACTTGAGCTGGACATGATCCTTGCCGCGATGTCAATGGGATTTTTCATATCCAATTTTGCTCCGCGAAAGAGCAGCGAGACATTTGCTCTTATACAGAAGTTTTCACCGCCCATCTATGTTCTGTTCTTTGTTCTTGTAGGCTCAAAGCTTAATATATGGAGTATAACCGGGATTGTTGCGGCTATTGCCGGAGTTTTTCTCGTTGGAAGGACCCTTGGTAAGCTGATAGGCGCAAAGGCCGGAGCGGCTCTTTCAAAGGCTCCAAAAACCGTAGGGAAATATCTTCCTTACTGTCTTTTGAGTCAGGCTGGTGTTGCGATTGGTTTGTCCATTGTTGCCGGTCAGGTTTTTCCGGGCGATTTTGGCAATCTGGTCGTGACCGTAATTACCGCCACTACCTTTGTTGTTCAGATCTTCGGTCCCATCGCTGTTAAGTATGCGGTTAATAAGGCCGGCGAAGCGGGACTTAATATTACCGAAGAGGATCTGATTAAGCAGAGTATCGCAGCTGATGTAATGTATTCTGATATTCCGAAAATTCCGGTAAATGCCCCGGTAAGTAAAATTCTTGAGGTTTTCAGTGAACATGATTCTCTCTGTTATCCGGTTGTTTATGCGGATGACAGACTTGCCGGAATTATCAGTATCGAAGATCTTAAAAATACCTTCATGGCGGCTGAGTTATCCGACTTTCTGCTTGCCCATGATATTATGAAACAGCCTGTTGCCTCATGCAGTATTAATGATAATGCTGATGATGCAAAGAATACCCTTAAGCGGAAGGGTATTGAGTATCTGCCCGTATATGATGGTGAAACATTTGCAGGATTGATTGATGAGCGGGGCCTCAAACTGTTTTTTTCGCATAAGATGGCAGAGCTTAATAGAAAGGCTGAAGAATTAGGTTGATTTGAGTAATAACATCTATTGACCGTATAGATCTTTATTTGTACTATCACTGTAGAATTTTATTGTTATATGGAGTAATAGATGATAAATAAATTATCTGCTGATATAAAAACAAAGGGATTTTTACAATACTATTTTATATTTTTTGTTTCTTTGCTTATATATTTTTTTGTATCCTTTAAGGGGTATGGACCAGATGCACCCCTCTATTGGCTGACTCTTGTAATATATATTGTTGCCGCTAATGTTATGAGTATCGCATTTAACCTGCATGTCATAAGTTTTATCGTTTACAGGGAAAAACATTTTGATTTTAGAGGTTCATTCAGTAAACTTCTTTTCAAGGTTATTTTGGGCGGTATTATCTCCGTGGTTACTATTGGAATATACTATCCATGGTACATAAAAAAAATAAATAATTACTATCTCTCAACTGTAGAATACGACGGTAAAAATGGAGAACTTTTGAGTAAACCCGGCAGGCTTTTAAAGTATTCAATATTATTGGTAGCCCTGCCTGTAATCGCATTAATTGCTGTTTATGCTGTGATTATAACCGCAAAGTTAGGTTCAGAAACTTATTCTCTTGAGCCTTTTACTGCCATCTATCTTTTGTTGTTTCTTGTTTGTGTTATTGTGCTTTTATTACAACTTGTTTTTATGTATTTCTATCTGACCTGGATATTAAAAATAAGATATGGCTCATACACAACTGATTATGTAAGAAAATTTGGAAAGACCTTTTTGATTTTTCTTGGACAAAGCCTTCTTACCGTTGTGACCCTCTTTATTTATTTTCCGGCAGCCTATATTAAAATATACCGTTTTATATCTGAGGGTACAGAATACTATGACAGCAATGGAGAAAAAGCCGGAAATTTTGGTTTTAGCGGTAAAACTGGAAAGGGCTTTTTGCTTATATGGGGTCAGTCTCTGTTATCAATTATTACCCTTGGAATATATGCTCCCTGGGCAATGGTAAAGGTTGCCAACTGGTTTGTAAATAATATATATCTTGAAGGAATTGAAAAGCCCTTGATTGATGAAAACAAGGATCAGGTGTAACCTGTACCGAATATATTTAGAATTATCTTTGGAGGAGATATGAAAAAAATTATTTTTTGTCTTGCGATTGTTGTTCTTTTGTTTCCGGCGGGGATATTTGCGGCTCCAAGTGAACAGGATGTTGCAGATGCTGTGGGCGGCGTAATGTCTGTATTTGGACTTTCCATGATGGCTGCAATGTTTGGTGCAGAGCTTCCTGATGGATCTTTAGAGGTGGAAACCTCCGGAGACGGAACAATAAACACCTTCCGCTATAAAAACTTTCCCGCCAAAACCTTTTTGGAAGGAATGAAGGGAATGATGGCTCAGATGAGCGAACCGGGTGAAGAAAATGAGCTGGTCTGCCATTTTGATTATATGAGCGGAACAATTGTCACAACCGGAGATATGACTGGAAATTCCGGTCAGGTTGATATTGATGTTTCATTGAAGGGCGGAAGTGTTAAGACACTTGAAATGAGACTTGAGGATAGTATCGAAAATTCTTATCTCAAAGCTAATGGTAAGCGTTATAAGAATATGGAAAAAATTTTTGCTGACGCTGGATTTGACGATTCAGAAGAGTAAGAAACTGTTGACTAAAATAAAATGGAGCTAAAATATGATGAAAAACATAATAACTAAAAATAACAGTTTGCCTGCGAAGAAGACTTTTGATATTAAACCTTTTCTTTTTCTGTGTGTTTTTCCCTTGGTGATGCTTTCATCCTGTGCATCTCTTGCTGATTCGATGGTATCAAAAACCCTTGATGCTGTGGAGATGAAGGTTGTTGATGCAGGAAAAGCATTGGAAAAAGAAACTCCAAGTATGTCAGCCAATGATGTAGAACCCACGAAAGAAAATGTAATAGCTGCGATCAAGGCCAATAATTTTGATACCCTTAAAGGCTTATTAAGGAAGGTTGATGATGTAAAAGAAATTACAGGCTCCGAGGCACTTCTTCTGCACATGGCTGAAGAGGCATGCGGTGACAGCGCTTATACCAGCCCTGTTGTTGAACTTCTTGTAGAAAAAAAGGCCTATACCATGCAGGTTAATGAAAGGGGCCTTACATGGGATGAATATATGGATCAGATGGGAGGTGGAGAAGGAGCATTGGTTGGAAGCCCCCGCTGGGAATATGTGCAATCTGTTGTGGGTGATAAATTTGACAAGCGGAGAGAGGCAGTAAAAAATGATGATCTTGATGCTATAAAAGAATTGGAACCCTATGGTGTTATAGATGAAAGTCTTTTGGTCTTTGCTGTTCAAAGGAAGGCTGTCAATATCGCACACTATGTTTTGTCAAAAGAGGTATCACCCTCATATAAGAGGCCCAGAGATGGCAACAGCCTTTTACACATGGTTTGCTGGGATCGTAATTCTACCTGGGAAGATAAAGAAACCCTTGTTTCAATGCTTATCGAAGCGGGCGCCGATGTAAATGCTGTAAATAAAAAAGGTCAAACGCCTTTGTATGCTGTTTTGTACATAACATATTCATCAACTGACGGAAGTCCGGCAAAGGTTGCCAATATACTTCTTGATGCAGGCGCTGATGCAAGTGAGCCCGCTTTACCTGCATTGGCTGTTTTTATTCATGAGCCCGGAATTCTTGATCGTCTTCTTACCGGGAATCCCGGCTGGAGCCCAGACGGATCCGGTTTTAATGGTGTATTTGCCAACGCCGATGAAGACTGCCGCAGTGTATTTCTGAAGCACGGTATAAACCCTGATGTATGATTAAATAGAGAGAAACCATGAAAAGTCATGAAATAGATCTTGAAGTAATTGGTCATGGTGTTCAGGTTGGTGAAATTACCCTTGACCCGGGCGAGACCGTGATTGCTGAAGCCGGTGCCATGGTTTATATGGAAGACGGTATTGAGTTTAATGCGGTTATGGGAGACGGCTCCAAACCGGATCAGGGGTTAATGGATAAACTTTTTTCTGCCGGTAAAAGAATGCTTACTGGAGAAAGCCTGTTTTTAAGCCACTTTACAAATATGAGTTCAGAGCGCAGGATTGTTGCCTTTGCGGGCAACATCCCTGGCAGTATCGTTGGTGTTAATCTGTCAAAAATAGGAGGAGGCATAACCTGTCAGCGTGACGCCTTCCTCTGTGCCGCAAAGGGAACGGAGGTTACAATAGCCTTTACTAAAAGACTTGGCGCCGGTTTTTTCGGTGGAGAGGGTTTTATTCTCCAGCGTGTTAATGGAGACGGAAAACTGGTTGTGATGGCCGGAGGTAAGGTTATAAAAAAGCAGCTTAACAATGAAAGCCTAAGGGTTGATACAGGCTGTCTTGTAGCATTTACCGACGGCATTGATTACGATATTGCTCCTGCCGGTAATGCCGGTTCTATGCTTTTTGGTGGTGAGGGCCTGTTTTTAACAACGCTCAGAGGAAGCGGAACGGTTCTTCTTCAGAGCTGCCCTGCATCAAAGATGTCTCAAACACTTCTGAGAAACCTTCCCTCATCATCGGGTACAGGCAACAAGCCAATAGGGAATTTGGGCGGTATTCTTGAACGGTTATAGTAAGTATATCAAGAGTTTGTAATAGGTATAACAGCAGGGTTCGGGAAATTTTTATTTTTGGGTATTGTCCTCCTTTTCTCAAATTGAAGATCTGGTTTTATTAGTGGAATTGAACAGTACAGTTTTTTCCGCTTTGTTTGGCTTTATACAAAGCCAAATCAGCGTCATGTATCAAACTCTTTACATCGTATTTATTTTTTTTATCAGGCTCTACAACCACGAAGCCTATGCTTACAGTTATAGGGAGGCATACATTATCTTTATCTATTGGCTTCTCTGTTTCTTTAATACATTCATGAAGTTTTTTTGCCATAACTTCTGCATTTTGGGAAGAATCTACACTGGCACATACAAGGATCTCTTCTCCGCCATAACGAACAGAGGTGTCCTCACTACGGGCAAATATCTTTTTAACGCATTGTGCTACAAGAAGAAGTGCCTCATCTCCCTTTATATGACCATGGGTATCGTTGTAACATTTAAAATTATCAATATCTACCATATATAGAGCAGTATAACGTTTGTTGGTTTCAAGTAATGAACTAATTCTTTTTTCTCCTTCACGCCTGTTCATGAGCCTGGTCAAAGGATCTGTATAACTTTCTATAAGGGTTTTTACAACTGCAACATTGTAGGGATACAACAAAAAGTAAGCAACCAAGGCCGTTAAAGTAATACGGCTTATAATATTTCCAAAATAATGTAGAGGTGCATTCACGTAGAAGGCTATTCCCAAGTTTATTATGAGAAAAACGGAGTATATATAAAAAATTTGTCTTCTCCTTAAAACAAGAAGAATGCACATTCCTGCCAGCCATGTTGTTATATTTAAAGGCTGAAAGGTTTGTTCTGCATCTCTGAGAAAGCTAGGTAGATCAATAATCATGAAACAGATCCAGAAAATTGTAATAATTAACTTGGCTAAAACAGGTCTATGCAAACACCAGTTTTTGAGAAACGATACTAATAAGATATTAATTATTGAAATTATAAATAAAATAATGATACTGATCAGATATATCTGATCATATTCTCTGTGATTAGCAAATATATCATAGAATATAGTAAGTAATATTACAATAATACCGATACCTATATATTTAGATCGTATAAAATTCTGTAACAATGAATATTCTTCGTACTCTTGAGTATAAATTAAAGGATCTTCAATCTTATTTTCTTTATCTCTGAATCTTGATTTAGAATTATTTGAATCCTTTCTCAAATTCTTTATTGTGAACAAGCCTGCCTCCAATTTTTTTTAATTGTAAAAAAGCATAGCTGTTTCCAGATTATAAAGAGGTTAGGTTGCAAAAATATTTTTGCTTGCTTGCTTGCTTGCTTGCTTGCTTGCTTGCTTGCTTGCTTGCTTGCTTGCTTGCTTGCTTGCTTGCTTGCTTGCTTGCTTGCTTGCTTGC
>PDWJ01002295.1_pt1 | contig 20738 bp, 10 predicted proteins | sample 1430881 | NCBI WGS metagenome assembly PDWJ01 (sample SAMN01162460, study PRJNA174530) | Oral metagenome, whole genome shotgun sequencing project. | biome: Marine environment; feature: Marine mammal; material: Swab sample of the gingival sulcus; isolation source: swab sample of gingival sulcus... | reverse complement strand
GATTGGCTTGGCCTTGGCCGGGCTGTTGTTCTGGTGGCGGGGCACGCTCTGGGAGAAGCGCTGGCTGCTCAAGCTCTATGTGGTGGGCGTGCTCTTGCCGCAGGCAGCGGGGCAGCTGGGCTGGGCGTCGGCGGAGGTTGGTCGACAGCCCTGGATCGTCTACGGTATGCTGCGTACGAGTCAGGCGTTCTCGCCCAGCGTCTCGCCCAGCGAGATCCTCACCTCGCTGATCCTCTTCGGCCTGATCTACGCGCTGCTCTTCGCCCTCTTCGTCTTCTTGCTCGATCGGAAGATCAAGCATGGCCCCGTCTTCGCCGATGAGCCGAGGTGCGGCAACGATGGTGGGGTCAACGCGGCGGTGAAGACGCAGGAGGGCCGAGCATGAGCTTCGATCTCAACACGCTCTGGTTTCTGCTCGTTGGGGTGCTGCTCACCGGCTACGCCGTGCTCGACGGCTTCGACCTCGGCGTCGGCGCGCTGCACCTCTTCACCTCCGAAGACGAAGACCGGCGGATCTTGATCAACGCCATCGGCCCGGTCTGGGATGGTAATGAGGTCTGGCTCGTCACCGGCGGCGGGGCACTCTTCGCGGCCTTCCCGGAGGTCTACGCCTCGGTCTTCTCGGGCTTCTACCTCGCCTTCATGTTGCTATTGGTGACGCTGATCTTTCGCGCCGTCGCGATCGAGTTTCGCTCCAAGCAGCCCTCTCGGCGCTGGCGCCGCAGCTGGGACACCGCCTTCGCCGTCGGCTCCACCGGCGCAGCCTTCCTCACCGGCGTGGCGCTGGGCAACATCGCCCACGGCGTGCCCCTCGACGCGCAGCATCGCTTCGCCGGCAGCTTCTTCTCCTTGCTCAAACCCTACTCGCTGATCGTCGGCGCGACGACAGTCACGCTCTTCGCGATGCACGGCAACATCTACCTGCTCTTGAAGACTGAGGGCGCGCTACAAACGCGGGTGCGCAGCTGGGTGCCCAAGACGATCACGCTCTTCATGGTGATGTACGGGATCACCAGCGCGTTTACGGTGCTGCATCTGCCGCATATGACGCGCAACCTCTTCGCCCACCCGTTCCTCTTCGTGATCCCTGTGCTGAACGTGCTGGCGGTGCTGAACATCCCTCGGGAGGTCGCTCACGGCCGCGTTGGGCGGGCCTTCCTCTCCTCCTGCGCGGCGATGGCGCTGCTGCTCTTACTCTTCGGCGTCGGCCTCTTTCCGAACCTCGTCTACTCGGCCCCCACTGCAGCGTACAGCCTCCACATCTACAACGCCGCTTCCTCACAGAAGACCCTGGGTATCATGGCGATCATCGCAGCCCTCGGCGTCCCCATCGTGCTGGCCTACACGATCAGCATCTACTGGATCTTTCGGGGCAAAGTGACCCTCGACGAAAACAGCTACTAGCTCCACCGCGCGCCGCGCTACCATCACCAGATGCCGCGGCGTTTGCGCTCTGGCTTCGCGCCCGCGGGGGCGCCCCCCCTTTGAAGCGTTTCGCGCCACCATGTGGTGCTCGAGTTGCTGCTGGTGCTGCTCATAGCTGTGGGCTGGACGGCGAGCAGCTGTGGGCTGGACGGCGAGCTCTGGCGTCACCCCGACGATGGTGTGCTGGCCTATCAGCGCGCGGCTCGCGGCAAAGCTGCAGCAGGCGCAGAAGATGGAGTCCGTGCGCCTCGCCGCCGGCGTGGCCGATGACTTCAACAACCTGCTGACGGCGATCAGCGGCTACGGCGAGCTCATCGCCAGCAGCGGTGAGCTCGAAAACCCGTCGCAGCGCGATCGGCAGGAGGTGCAACACGCGGCGAAGCGGGCGACGAGCTTGACTCAGCAGCTGCCGGCCTTCAGCCGCCGCTTTCTACGCCTCAGAACGTTCGCCGTACCACCCGTATGGCTCATGTCTACGGCTACGAAAGCGGCTCGGCAGCTGGCTCGGTCCCGAATGTGTGGGGTGCTCCTACGATGCGCTGCTCGCCAACCCTCTGCTGCAGCATCCGGGACGCCTCCTCGACCACCACGTTGAGACCGAGGACCCAGAGCGAGATCACCTGCCGGCCGGCAGGGCTGTGCCCGGGCGACGGGAGGAATGTGTGGGGGGCTCTTAGATTGAGGGGATGATCACGGGGCCCTTCAGCTTCATCTCGTAGATGCCAAAGTGGCCGGCGGCGACGTAGAGCTTGTCGGCGGAGAACTCGAGGTGCGTGGCCCAGCCGAGGGTGCGCAGGAACTGCTGGCCAACCATCTTGCCCGGCTGGCTCATGTCGACCACCAGGATCCCGTCACCCGGCAGGTTGACGAAGAGCCGCCCCTGGTGGACGCCCATCAGGTTGACCCGATAGGTGCCGGTGGGCTCGCTGTAGGTCTGCTTCAGCATGCCAGCGGAGATGTCGAGCACGATCAGGTGGTCCGAGAGGTCGCTCCACTGCAGGTTGTTCTGCTGCCGGTAGTAGTAGTCGCGCCGGGCGTTGATCACCAGCTTGCCGCCGTTGACCACCAGGCCCTTGAGATAGAAGCTCGAGAAGAGGCGGCTGTCGAGCAGCGACGCCACGGGCTGGCCGAGGAGCGTCGTGCGCTGAAGCAGGTTGAGCCTGAAGTGCGCCTGGTATTTGTGGTAGGTCTTACCGGGCACCGGGTGCTTGACGTAGAAGTAGTCGTGTGTCAGCAGCATGGTGCTGCCCCAGCTGCCCTTGAAGGCGCGGATCAGCCGCCCCGGCAGGTTGATCGCCGGGCCGCTCTGGAGACCCGTCTTGCCGCCGGTGATGCCCTTCCAATGCTGGGCGAAATATTTGTACTTGTAGACCACCTGGCCGTTGGGCTTGGTCGTCTTGCCCAGGTAGGTGCGGTAGTTGAGATAGAAGGCGCTGGAGTCGGCGTCGTCGGGGACGACGTTGATGAACGCCCAGTTGCTCGCGCTCGTCAGCGTATAGGTGTGGACCTGCGGCGCGTAGGCCTTGGCCAGGTCAAGGTAGATCAGCTGCCGCTTCCAGGTCTTCAGCGCCGGATCGTAGTGACGGGCCAAGAAGGCCACGCCGCCGTCGATAACCGTGAAGTCCGAGCTGTAGTCGAACCAGTAGCCGCCCAAATAGCCAACCTCGCCACACCAGTACCTGTAGTAGGGCATCACGCTGGTCGGCAGCTTGATCTGGCCAGCCTTGGTCGGCGCCGCCGGGTTGGATAGGTCGTAGACCAGCGCCTCGCTCTCGCGATTGAGATAGCCCCTCTTGCTGGCATCGTGGGGCAGGTAGCGAAAGAGCACGAGCTTGTCTCCGTGCTTGATTACGCGGTGAACCTGGCCAACGCTGAAGCTGGCGACGACCTTGCTGTCTTCGAGCTTTCCGCTGCCGATCGCCTTGACGCGGAACTCGCTCTTGGCGCCCACGCCGGTGTCACCCCAGTAGTCCCAGTAGTAGCTGCGCGGGCCGATGTGCTCGACCATGTGGCTGCCAAAGCGGAAGACCTGCTGGTAGTAGGGCGCGACCTCGACCACAGACTGCTCAACGGGCTGGCTCAGGTCGTCGATGTCGAAGACCGAGAGGTGCGTGTCGGAGAGGTTGATCACCATCCGCCGATCCTTGCTGCCCTTATGCGTGAAGACGATCGAGCGCTTCACCTGGCCCTTGGCGTGGATCAGCGTACCGAAGTTTTGCAGCACCTTCTGCTGTGTGTGGTCCTTGGTTTCGTCGTAGGCGCCGATATTCCAGCTCATCAAGCCGACGGCGGTCTCGCGCTGATACCACCACCAGCTGCTGGAATCGTGCTTCTTGTAATAATAGACTGGCACCGTGATCACGTTGGCGCGGCTATCGGAGTGCATACCGATCATCTTATGGGCCTGGTCGCGGTTCCAGTTGAGCGCGGAGCCGACCCACTTGGCGTTCTGCACGGCGACGCAGGCGCGCTGCACGAGGCGGATCTTCGTCAGGTCGCGGACGTCGACCACTGAGACGGCGACGCCGCTCGAGCGCCAGGTGGTGCCGGGCTGACCAAAGCCATCGCAGACTTGGCTGTTGTCGCGGCCGATACCAAGGAGGAACTTGCCGCCCTCGACCAGCCGGAAGACGTTCATGTCGCCGGAGAGCCCGTCGATCTCGGAGAGCACCTTGAGGTTCTTGGGGTCGGCGAAGCTGATCGCGTAGAGCGGATCGACCTGCTCGGCGGTGATCGCGTAGGCAACCTTGCGGTCGCGGTCGAAGGCGCTGCCGCGGACTGTCTCATTGGGCTTGCCGAAGGCCAGCGAGTCGACCTTCACCGGGCTCCCGCCGTTGGTCACGTCCCAGGCCTCGAGGGTGTTCTGGATGATCGAGGTGCCAGTGCAGTTGATGCTGTTCCACTCGCGGCGCGCGAAGATACCGTAATAGGTCGCCTTCCCCGTGGACTTATCATAGATGTAGGTCTGCTTGAATTGGTCGCCGAGCTCACCATAGGTCTTGAACTTGGCGTGGACCTTGATCTTGCCTGTGGGGTCGGAGATATCGACCAACGAGACCACGGCCTGCTGCAGCCGGACCGAGCTCGAGCATTGGTATTTCGATCCCTTGACCCAACCGTATTTGCGCCAGTTCTCCACGACCATCAGCGTGTTCGAGGTCGCGCTGATCTGGACGTTTCCGAAGTAGCTGCGCAGGTTGGTGCCGGTCTTCTCGTCTTTGATCTTGTAAGAGCCGCCCTCGAAGAGCTTCAGCTTCTCCACCAGCTGCGGGGCCTTGGGGTTTTTGACGTTGAAGGAGTAGACCCAAGCCTGCTCCTTCTCCTTGTTCTGGTTGTAACCCCAGCCCCAATAGTAGTGCTGCGGGATGTAGGAGACGACGTAGATCGTGTCTTCGATCTTGCGCGAGACGCCCTCGCGGAGCTTGCCCTTGATGTCGACGGTCTTGAGCACCTTGGGGTTCTTGATGTCGCTGATGTCGATCGCGACGAGCTGGGAGACGTTATGCCGCTGAAACTCGAGCTTGCCCTTGGATTGCGTGAGGTAGAGGGAGTCGCGGAGCAGGGCGTAGACTGTCGTACCGCTGACGAACATCTCGATCGGGTAGCCGTAGACCGGCAGCCGAGAGACGAGCTTCGGCGTCTTGGGGTTGTTGACGTCATAGATGATAAAGCCGCGGTAGGTGTTCAGGTAGAAGAGTCGATTGTTGTCGACGCGGTAGATGTCCGCCTCTTCAACGTCGCCGGTGCGGCCCTGGGGCGGCGCGCCGGGCGCTTGAGCGCCATCCTTATTCGCGTCCAGCTCGCCGTTCGTGCCGGGGCTCGCCCAGTCGCCGCGACCCTCGCCATGCTGATTAGGCTCCTCGCTGACAAAGTCGGTCTGCCCTGGCAGCAGGCGGCCTTCGCCGCCATGGTCGCAGGCGCCCATCGCCAACCAGGCAAAGGCGGTCATCCCGATCAACAGGCTCTTGTGCATCATCTCTCATTCCCTCGCTTTCCGAAGCTCGATCAACGCCATGAAAGGACGTATGACGTGAAAGTACGTATGATGCGCTGTCAGAAAGCAAGGATCGGGCCACCTCGAGGCCAGCGCCTTCCGCGTCTCGATCGCGTCATTTCAGCGGGTTAGCTCGTGTCGTTCGGATCGTGCGCCGCGAATTCCCGGATCCTTGGCGGCGACGAGCTGAGAAATCTGAGGGGCCCGAGGGTGCTGCGAGAGCGCTGATCCGCTTGCCGGACCGAGCTGCGCGAAGGCTGCGGAATCACGGCGTAGGAGCGAGAAGGGCGCCTGCTGGTAGCCAGGCAACCGACGAGCGACAACCGCTGTGATGTCGCCGACCAGCGCGGCGACGGGAGGGAAGCGGGTCAGGGCTCTCGCGCTAGGGCGTTTGAGCGCGGGGAGCTTGCCGCCGTCATCGCACTTGCTGACGGCGAAGACGCTGTACTAGCAGCCTGTTGGTTGAGGAGCTTCCCCACGAATCCCCCCAACCCTCCATGCTATCGTCCTCGCCGTTCGAGACCGAGGAGCGAGCATGGCTGACCCGCTTTGGTACAAGGATGCGATCATCTATCAGACCCACGTGCGTTGCTTCGCCGACAGCAACGACGACGGCATCGGCGACTTCAATGGCCTGATCAGCAAGCTCGATTACATTCGCGACCTCGGCGTGACGGCGATCTGGCTCTTGCCCTTCTATCCGTCGCCGCTGCGAGACGATGGCTACGACATCGCCGACTATGCCGACGTGCACCCAGACTACGGCACGCTGCGCGACTTCAAGCGCTTCGTCCGCGAGGCGCATCGTCGCGACCTCCGTGTGATCACCGAGCTCGTGATCAACCACACCTCGGATCAGCATCCGTGGTTTCAGGCCGCGCGCCGCGCCCCCGCGGGCTCAGCCAAGCGCGACTTCTATGTCTGGAGCGACACCGACCAGAAATATGCCGAGACGCGGATCATCTTCACCGACACGGAGGGCTCGAACTGGGCCTGGGACGCGACCGCGCAGGCCTACTATTGGCATCGCTTCTTTTCCCACCAGCCAGACCTCAACCACAACAACCCCAAGGTCGTGCAGGCCGTGATCCGGCTGATGCACTTCTGGCTGGCGCTCGGCGTCGACGGGCTGCGCCTCGACGCCATCCCCTACCTCTGCGTGCGCGAGGGGACCAGCAACGAGAACCTCCCCGAGACCCACCAGGTGATCAAGCAGCTGCGCGCGGCGATGGACGCGCGCTTCAATGACAAGCTGCTCCTCGCCGAGGCTAACCAATGGCCCGAGGACGCCCGCGAGTATTTCGGAGACGGCGACGAGTGCAACATGGCGTTCCACTTCCCCTTGATGCCGCGGCTCTACATGGCCGCCGCGCAGGAGGACCGCTACCCGATCACCGAGATCATGCGTCAGACCCCGGAGATCCCCGATAACTGTCAGTGGGCGATCTTTCTGCGCAACCACGACGAGCTGACCCTCGAGATGGTCACCGATCGCGAGCGAGACTACATGTACCGGGTCTACGCCGCTGAAGCGCGGATGCGCTGCAACGTCGGCATCCGCCGCCGCCTCGCGCCGCTGATGGACAACGACGGGGCGAAGATCCGCCTACTCAACAGCCTGCTGCTCTCGATGCCCGGTACGCCGATCCTCTACTACGGCGACGAGATCGGCATGGGCGACAACATCTACCTCGGCGATCGCAATGGCGTCCGCACGCCGATGCAGTGGAACGTCGACCGCAACGGCGGCTTCTCCAAGGCCGACCCGGCGCGGCTCTACCTGCCGCCGATCATGGATCCCGTCTATGGCTACCAGGCGGTCAACGTCGAGGCGCAGCAGCACAGCCCGACCTCGCTCTTGAACTGGATGCGTCAGCTGATCGCCGTGCGCCAGGCTCATGGTGCCTTCTCTCGCGGCGAGCTGCGCTTCTTCTTCCCGGGCAACCGCAAGATCCTGGCCTACCTCCGCGAGGTCGAGGGCGAGGACCAGGAGACGATCCTCTGCGTCGCGAACCTCTCGCGTCACGCGCAGCCGGTGGAGCTCGACCTCTCCGAGTTTCGCGGGCGGGTCCCCGTGGAGCTCCTTGGCCGCACCCCCTTCCCGCCGATCGGCGCGCTGCCCTACCTGCTGACGCTCCCTGGTCATGGCTTCTACTGGTTCCGCCTCACCGACGAGGCAGACGCGCCGCGGTGGCACATCGAGCAAGAGCCGCCGCAGCCGGCGATGCCCTATCTCGTGCTCAAGGGTGCCGGTCTCGGCGCTCTCCTCGGCGCCAAGCAGCGCCGCGAGCTCGAGCGCGACGTGCTCCCCGCCTACCTGGCGCAGAAGCGCTGGTACACGGCGCATGGGGCCCGCATCGAGCGCATCGTGCTCCACGATCTGGGCACCTGTGGCGAGCAGGAGCAGTGGCTGCTCACGCTGGTCGAGGTCCATCTCGACGACCGCCCGGCGCAGTACTACTTCCTGCCTTTCGCCGTGGCCTGGGATAACGGCGACGAGGACGCCCTCTCGCTGCTCGGCGGGCTCGTGCTCTGCGGTGTGCGCCGGGCCAACCGCACCGGCCTGCTCTTCGACGCGCTCCACGACGAGTGCTTCGTGCGCTCGCTCGCCCAGCGGATCGTCTACGGCGGTGAGGGCGCCGGTGCCGGCGACCGCCTGTCGGCCTCACGGCTCCGCGAGCTGCCCGAACCCCTCGCGGCGGACGCGCAGGTCCGCTGGCTCGAGGGCGCGACGAACACCTCCTGCGTGCTCGCAGAGCAGGTGCTGCTGAAGGTCTACCGCCGCCTGCAGCCCGGCTCCCACCCAGAGGTGGCGATGGGCGCGTTCCTCGCGGGCGAGCCTTTCGTCGCCGACACCTACGGGGCGCTCTCGCTGGCCGTCGACGGCGAGGCCGAGCCCTGGTCGCTGGGCCTCTTGCAGCAGTTCGTGGTCTGTCGCGACGACGCCTGGCATTACGTCCTCGATCAGCTCTCGCGTTTCCTCGACGTGATCGTCACGGCGCCACCGCAGGATCAGCGCACCATGGAGGACCTCGAGGGCTTCTTCACGCTGCTCGGTGAGTTCCACCTGCTCGGTGAGCGCACGGCGCAGATGCATCGCGCCTTCGCCCGTCACGGCGTCGATCCGAGCTTCGAGCCGGAGCCGCTCTCCGACGACGACCTGCGCCGCTGGCGCGAAAAGGTCAACGCGGACCTCGAGGCCACCATCGCGCTGGTCGAGACGCAGCTCGGTCACTGGGAGGAGGCTACGGCGCTGCTGGGGCAGCGTCTGCTCGACGAGCGCGAGCCCCTGCGCGAGCTGGTCTCGGGGCTGAAGCTCGACGCCGAGGGGCTGCTCAAGACGCGGCACCACGGTGACTTCCACCTCGGGCAGATGCTCATTCATGAGCACGACTTCATCTTCATCGACTTCGAGGGGGATCCCGCTGTACCGCTGGCCGCGCGCAGCGACAAGCACTCGCCGCTACGCGATCTGGCCGGCCTGCTGCGCTCGATCGACTACGCTGCCCGGAGCGCGCTGCGTGACTTCGAGGTCAACCGGGGCGAGCCAAACGAACAGGTGCTGGCCTGGCTGAAGCGCTGGCAGTCGCTGGTGCTCGACGCGCTGCGAGCGGGCTACTTCGGCGTGCTGCAGAGCCCGGCGGCGCCAGCCGCGCAGAGCGCGCTGCTCGAGCTCTTCGTGCTCGAGAAGGCGCTCTACGAGGTGCGCTACGAGATCGACCATCGGCCAGAGTGGGCCAGCGTGCCGCTGGCGGGGCTGCTCGAGACCCTCATCGACGGTCCCCGGGCGGCGCATGCACGAGCACAGGAGGACACCGATGGCTGAACACGGCCGCCCAACTATTGTTGGCATCGACGACCTCTGGGCGCGTGTCGACGGCGCCGAGCGGCTGCTCTTGGCCCTCGACTACGACGGCACCCTGGCCCCCTTTCAGATCGACCGCATGGCCGCCGCCCCCCTGCCGGGGATGCGAGCCGCGGTGGAGGCGCTGCGCGACGATCCGCGGGTGCGCCTGGTGATGATCTCCGGGCGCGGCCTCGACGAGCTCGCCCAGCTCTTGGCCGTGACGGGGATCGAGCTGATCGGCAGCCATGGCTTCGAGCGGCAGCTGCAGAGCGGCGAGCGAGAGCGCACTCCGCTGGCGCCAGCGCAGGGGCAGGCCCTCGACGCCGCGGAGCGCTTCGCCGTGGAGCGGGGCTACCGCCACGAGCGCAAGGCGGCGTCCTTCGCTGTGCACAGCCGAGGCCTCGACGTGGCGACCGCCGAGGCCATCCACGCCGACGCGCGGGAGGCCTGGCGCGACCACGCCGCGCTGCCGCAGATGGAGCTGCTCGAGTTCAACGGCGGCGTCGAGCTGCGCGCCAGCGGCATCGACAAGGGCACGGCGCTGCGAGGCTGGCTGGCGGCCCAGGGCGGCGTCCAGGCCGGAGACGTAGCGATGTATGTGGGAGACGACCGCACCGACGAGGACGCCTTCGCCGTGCTCGCCGAGCTCGGAGAGCGAGGCCTGGGGATCAAGGTCGGCGCTGGAGAGACGGTGGCCGCGGGGCGGATCGCCGACTGCGAGGCCGTTGCCGGGCTGCTCGCCGCCCTCGCCGACGTTCCGACCCGCCGGGGCGGGCGGCGCAGCAGAACACATAGACGAGGAGCTGCGATGAACGACCCGACCGTGAACAACGGAGAACAGGAAGACTCGAAGGCCGGCGTGAGCGCAGGGGACGAGCAGACGAGGCGCCTGGTGGTGGTCTCGAATCGCCTCCCGGTGCGGCTGAGCTTGGATGAGGACGGTAGTTGGGCGATGAGCCGCAGCGCCGGCGGCCTGGTCACGGCGCTCGGCCCAGTGCTCGGCGGCCGCGGCGGGATCTGGATCGGCTGGCCCGGGGCAAGCGGTGAAGACGTGATGGAGGCCGTGCGCAACGTCGAGGACATCGGCTATCAGCTGCACCCCGTCGCGCTCACCGCCGACGAGATCGAGGGCTACTATCACGGCTTCTCCAACGAGGTGCTCTGGCCGCTCTTTCACGACCTGGTCACCCGCTGCAACCACGACCCGATCAACTGGCCGGTCTACGAGCAGGTCAACCGAAAGTTCGCCGAGACGATCGCCGTAGGCACGAAGGCCGACGACTACGTCTGGATCCAAGACTATCATCTGATGCTTTGCGCCCAATACCTGCGTGAGATGGGCGTACAGCAGCGCACGGGCTTCTTTTTGCATATCCCCTTCCCGCCGCTGGACATCTTCCTCAAGCTCCCCTGGCGCTTCCAGATCCTCGAGGGGCTCCTGGCTCACGACCTGCTGGGCTTTCAGACCATGCGCGACAAGCGCAACTTCATCTCCTGCGTGCGCACGCTGATTCCGGCGGTGCGGGTGCTCGGCGGCAACAAGGCGGTCTCCGACCTCGAGACGATGGACCACGCCGTGCGCGTCGGCGCCTTCCCCATCGGCATCGACTTCAAGTCCTTCGCCGAGGACGCGGCACAGGAGGAGGTCTCGGAGAAGGCCTGGTACCTCCACGAACAGCTCCCCGACCGTAAGCTGATCCTCGGCGTCGACCGCCTCGACTACACCAAGGGGCTTCCCGAGCGGCTCTCCTCAATCGGCCACACCCTCGAGCGGCATCCCGAGCTGCAGGGGACGTTCACCTTCATCCAGGTCGTGGTGCCCAGCCGTGAGAGCGTGCCGGAGTACCAGCAGCTCAAGGCCGAGGTCGAGCGCCGGGTGGGCGAGATCAACGGGCGCTTCACCCGCGACGGCTGGACGCCGATCCACTACCAATACCGCTCGCTGACTCGCGCCGAGCTGCTGGCTTACTACCGCACCTGTGAGGTGGCGTTGGTCACGCCCCTCAAAGACGGGATGAACCTGGTGGCCAAAGAGTACTGCGCCTGCTCGCTCGAGACCGGCGTGCTCGTCCTCAGCGAGTTTGCCGGGGCGGCGGCGCAGCTCCATCAGGGCGCGCTGATGGTCAACCCCTTCGATCAACACGGGCTGGCCGACGCGATCCACCGCGCCCTGACCATGCCCGAAGACGAGGCCCGCGAGCGGATGCGGAAGCTTCGGCGCAACGTCCACCGCCAGAGCGTCTTCTGGTGGGTCGATCAATTTCTCCGCGCGGCGATCTCCCTCGACCTGAGCCACTTTCCGCGCTTGCATTACTTCGTGCCCACCCCACCGGCCGAGACCGCGCCCTAGGAGAACCGATGCGCCCTGGACACGACTTCTTCAAGACAGACCCATTCTTCAAGACAGACCAGCTTCTCGGCGAGGAGCAACGCCTCGCCAAAGACACAGTGCGCGCCTTCGTCGATGAGCGCGTGCTGCCGATCATCGGCGGCTGCTATCGCGAGGGGCGCTTCCCTCGCGAGCTGGTGCCGATGATCGGCGAGCTCGGCCTGCTCGGTCCAACCGTAAAGGGCTACGGCGGCGCCGGAGCGAGCCCGCTGACCTACGGCGTGATGATGAGCGAGCTCGAGCGCGGCGACTCGGGGATCCGCAGCTTCTGCTCGGTGCAGAGCTCGCTGGTGATCTACCCGATCTTGACCTTCGGCAGCGACGAGCAGAGAGACCGCTGGCTCCCCAAGCTGATCACCGGCGAGGCGATCGGCTGCTTCGGGCTAACCGAGCCGGACTTCGGCTCCAACCCCGCCGACATGCGCACCCGCGCCCGCCGAGACGGCGACAGCTACCTGCTAGAAGGCACCAAGCGTTGGATCACCAACGGCACCGTCGCCGACGTCGCGGTGGTCTTCGCCAGAGACGACGAGGGGTCTATCGGGGGCTTTGTCGTCGAGAAGGGGACGCCAGGGTTTTCCGCGCGGGAGATGGAGGGCAAGCTCTCGCTGCGGGCCTCGATCACCGGCGAGCTGGTCTTCGACGACTGCCGTGTGCCGGCGAGCGCGCGCCTGCCCGCAGCCAAAGGGCTGAAGGCTGCCCTGGCCTGCCTCAACCAGGCGCGCTTTGGGATCGCCTTTGGCGCCGTCGGTGCAGCGGAGGCCTGCCTCGAGGAGGCGCTGGAGTACACCAGCAGCCGTGTGCAGTTCGACCGCCCGATCGCGGGCTTTCAGCTGGTACAAAAGGAGCTGGTCGACTGCTATGAGGCGATCGTCCAGGCCAAGCTGCTCTGCCTGCGCCTGGGGCAGCTCAAAGAGGCCGGCGAAGCCAGCCCCGTGGCTATCTCGCTAGCCAAACGCAACAACGTCGCGATGGCCCTCGAGGTCGCCCGCCGCTGCCGCGACCTCCTCGGCGCCAACGGCGTCGTCGACGACTACGCGGCGATGCGCCACGCCTGCAACCTCGAGGCGGTGAAGACCTACGAGGGCACCCATAACGTGCACACCCTGATCGTCGGCCAGGCGCTGACCGGGCTCGCGGCCTTCTCCTGATCGACGCCGCTGCCTGCTACTTGCCCGTCAGGCTGGTGGTATCGCCACGCCCCTCGATCACGTCGATGATCCGTTGGGCGAAGTAGGGCGCGACGGTCTGCGCGAAGGTCGAGTTGGGGTGCGAGTCCTGCGCACTCGCGGCGTACGCGTTTTTCAGATAGAGCCCCGTGCCGTCGGTCTCGAGGTTGCGGAAATCCCAGATGTAGATGTTGTCGCCAGGCGTGTCCCAGGTGCCTGTGACCCAGTTGGAGAAGTCCCGAGCGCGCTGCGCGGCGTTCGCCGTGGTTGACGCCTGGGTCAGAGCGGCCCCCGTCCAGACGATGAAGCGCGTGTTGGGGAAGCTCAGCATCTTCGTCTTCAGCGCAGCGTACTGCAGCTTGTAGTTCTCGGCGCGCTTGCTGCTAGAGGAGATGCTGGGGGTGCCCGTATCGGCGAGCATTGAGCTGACCGGGTAGCAATGCTTCCAGACGATCACCTCGTACTGCTTCGTCAACATCTCGAGGGTGGGTTCTGACTGATAGGCCGTGGGCCCAGCGTGGTTGACCCAGATGTTCCAGTAGTCGTAAGGGTAGTTGTCCCAACCGTAGGGCGACGACTTCGGAAATGCCTGCTCGACGATGCTGTAGCTCTTGCCCGCGCTGGTGTTGTGGGCGGTGATTTCACCCTTGACGCCGCCTTTCCAGATCACGTTGCCGGTGCTGTGGTGCAAAAAGATCACGCGCGAGTTGGAAGGCAACGGCGTCACTGTCGTCCCCCCCTGGTCTGTCGTCCCCCCCTGGTCTGGCGGCAGCGCCTGGTCTGGCGGCAGCGCCTGGTCTGGCGACAGCGCCTGGTCTGGCGGCAGCGCCTGGTCTGGCGGCAGCGCCTGGTCTGGCGGCAGCGCCTGGTCTGGCGGCAGCGCCTGGTCTAGCGGCAGCGCCTGGTCTGGCGGCAGCGACTGGTCTGGCGGCAGCTGTTGGTCTCGAGGCGCCTGATCTGTCGGCGGCGTCTGGTCCAGCGGTGCCTGGTCCGGCACCGGCGTCTGGTCCACCGGCGGGGTCTGATCGCGAGCCCCGTCGGGGTTCGTGCCACCATCGCTAGCCGGGAGGTCGATGGAGGCCGCATCGTTACCGAGGTTTGTCGTTGCCTCGAACGTGCAGCCAGCGCCCAAAAGGCCGATACAGCAGATCACGAAGACGAGCGACCCAACTCTGATCATCTCAAACCCCTAGGAGAGAGTTGAGATGATTGTAGGGAGTTTCGCGCGGATCCGAAAGCACTCAACCACTGGAGGGAGCGATCAAGGCCTGCAAACCACGGTGGGCTGCGTGGCGCAGACGCTCATGAGGGCAGAGGGAGCGCTCGCTGCCCTCCATCGGACCGGTTTGCATACCAACGAAGAGCCGTCCTATCATCAACCCCTCGGGTACCTACGGGAAGGGATCGATAGAGCATGCGACGACCTGCGCCTTGGAACCTTCTGGGGGTTGCGATACCGCAGCTTCGCTTCTCATCGTGGCTCCTCTCGGCGATGCTCCTCGCTTTTCCAGCGTGCTCCGAGGATCGTCCCGAGGGCACATCCGCCGATAGCGCCGCCGACCTCCGCGGCGTCGACACGAGCGACCACCCCGACGCAGACCAAGCAGATAGCGCGCGCGCTCACGATAGCCTCCAGCCCGATCAAGGGCCGGAGGACCTCGGGGGCATCGATCCCTCCATTGGCCAGACCCGCATCGCGAAATGGAGGTTCGACCGCAAGGTCCCGCTGACCGTCAACTTCGACGACAGCACCCCCAACCAGGTCAAGTATGCAGTGCCGGAGATGGCAGCCGTTGGGCTCCAAGGGACCTTCTTCATCAACCCCGGAACCACTATGTACAAGAGCCAACAGGCGTCTTGGGAGAACGACACCGTGCGCTTGGGGCAAGAGGTCGCCAACCACACCATGAACCATCGCGGTGCAGCCTCCTACGCCGAAGCTGAAACCGAGATCGGCGACGCAGCGACGTACATTTGGTCGCTCTACCCACCGCAGCGCAGCAAGCTCATCGCCTTCAACAGGGGGGGTGGAACCAACTGGAATATCAGCGACGCCCAGTACCAGCAGCTCCTCGACAAGTACTCTTGCATCGAGCGAAAATACAGCACTGGCATAAAGCAGGGCCAGAAGGCGACGGTGATCATCAACTACATCAAGCAGAACTTTCAGAGTGACCACTGGAAGAAGGGGAATATCCATTTTCATGGGATCTGCCTCGACAGCGACAAGGTCAACTGCCTCTGCCCCACCGTCGGTTCTTCGAAGAACTGCCGCGAGTACGGCAACGGCGCAAACCACGGCGCCATACAGCTCTCAGAGTTAAAAAAGACCATCGCCGCGCTGGCGACAGACCCCTACTTCAAGAGCACGGTGTGGATCGCGGGCTATATCGCTGTCCATAAATACGAACACACGCGTGACAACAGCGCGGTCAGCCTCATCGCCAGCAACCCGAGCAGAGTCGTCCTCCAGCTGACGACGACCCTCGACACCGCCCTCTACGATGAGGGGCTGACCTTGGTCACAGCGGTTCCCTTGAGCTGGACCTCCTGCGTCGTCCGGCAAGGCTCATCCTCGAAGGCCTATCAAGCAAAGGGTGGCCAGGTCGTCTTCGAGGCCAAACCCGGCGCTGATTTGATCGTCGTCGAACAAAAACCCTAGCGCGCCGACCAACTTCGCTCCCGTCGCCGCGTTGGTCTGCGAGATTACAGAGGTTGTCGCTCGTCGGTTGCTTGCTGCCAGCAGGCGCCCTTCTCGCTCCTACGCCGTGATTCCGCATCCGTCGCGCAGCTCAGTCCGGTAAGCTGATCAGCGATCTAGCAGCCTGTTGATGTAGGAGCTTCTCCACACACTCGGGACCGAGCCGGGTGCTGAGCTGCCGAGCCGATTTCGTAGAGGAAGATATGAGACCTATGGGTGATATGGCGAACGTTCTGAGACCTAGAAAGCGGCCGGCAGCGCTGTGCCCGGCGACAGGAGGGATTATGGGGGGGGAAGCTCTTAGGACTTCGTTACTCCTCTGTCAGATACCAGGACCTTCATTCCGCGCGCCGCACCAGCAAAGCCAAGTCGTACGCGCTTCGTCCACAGTTTTCCAGGCCCCAGCGCTTCGCGCCAAATGCGCCCTGATCATCGGCGCGCTGCTCTTCGGGTGGACGCCGCAGAGCGCCTACGCGGGGACGTTCTACGTCTCAGATCAGGGCGACGACAACAACCCTGGAAGCAAGGCAAGACCTTGGAAGACCATCCAAAAGGCCGCGGACACCATCGCTCCCGGTGACGTCGCGGTCATCGGCACGGGCGTTTACCCGGAGAACGTCAAGATCTCCCGTAGCGGCACCAGCGATGCAGCCCGCCTGCGCTTTCGCTCAGAGGTCATGCATAAGGCTCGCTGCACGAGCTTCACCATCAAGGGCAGCTACGTCAGCATCGAGGGGTTCGACGTCGAGGCAGACACGACGTCCTGGGTGGGAATACGGGTCGTCGGCGCCACGAACGTCGAGGTCGCCAAATGCCGTGTGACGAACTGCCCCAACGGCGGCATCGGCGCGAGGACAGCGGCGCACGTGTCCATCCTAGACAACACAGTCCGCGATAACGGGCAGTGGGGGATCAGCGTGGTCGGATCGCATATCCGGATCGAAGGTAATAGCGTCACTGGGACCGTTCAGTATCATAAGAAGGGGACTGAACCTGGCTTCAAAGGCCACGACGCGGACGGTCTGCGGGTCTTCGGCGATCATCACCTGGTGCGCAATAATCGAATCCTGGACATCGCCGACCCAACCAGGAGCGAGAACGTCGATCCCCACGCCGACTGCATCCAAACCTGGGATGGGCCCAAACCCAACGGGAGCCCGGTGATGACCAATACAATCATCGAGAGAAACCACTGCCGCGTGCTCCACGCCAGCGGAAAAGGGGTGATGATGAGCGCCATTCATGGGACGCCTTGTCATCACATCACTATCCGCAACAACGTCTTCGAGTTCCGCGATATCGGCATATCAGCGACCCTCGGTGCTTTCCACGACATCATCGTACAGAACAACACCTTCAAGGCTCAGCTTGGAGAGAAGTCCTGGGGCGCCGCCGTGAGCATGGCCAACGTCTCCGCCTACGCGGTCCAGAACAATATCATGGTCGACTGTCACCCACAGAGCCGAAAGATCGTCGGGGGAGATGGCATCGTCGATCATAACCTGATCTGGCACTCGGACGGTTCGGCCTTCGCAGGCAGCCTCCCGGGAAAACAAGCTCATGAGCTCTGGGGCGTCGACCCACGCTTCGTCTCCTATGCGGCAAAGGGCACGAATAACAACTATGCGCTGAAGTCTGGCTCACCAGCCATCGACACGGGCACAGCCCTCAGCTCCGTTAATGAAGACATCTTGGGTGTGCCTCGCCCCCAGGGCAAAGGTCACGACATCGGCGCCTATGAGGGCTGCAAGGCCGCGACATGCAAAGATCTCGGTCGTGAATGCGGCAGCGTCGATGACGGCTGCGGCGTGCCACTTGACTGTGGAGGCTGTAGCAAAGGGCAGCGCTGCAGCTCCGCCGGCAAATGTGTGGCGGGTTGTGTCGACTGCAAAGACGGGGGCGGCTCCGACGTGACCCTGCCCATCGACGGCGGTGTCGACGATAGCGCTCCACGAGACCAAGCGTTGGGCGGGGTAGACGCCGCGCCCGCCTCGTCGTCCAGTGGTGGCTGCTGGCTCGGGTCTCCTGAGCACCAGAGCAGCCCGAAGAGCTCGCTGTGGCTTTTGGAGGCAGCGCTGGTCTTGGCCTGGGTTCGCCGACGAGCGGTGTGACGCCCTACTCGACGCGCCAGGTGTCGCCGCTGGCGAAGAGCGCCTCGAGGTCGCCCTCGCCGCTCGCGGCGACGGCGTCGTCGATCTGCTGAGCGAGGAGCTCTTCGTAGGCCGGGCGCTGGATAGCGCGGAAGACGCCCACGGGCACGGGGAAGTCGGGGTAGGTCATACGGTCGAGGAGCATCGGCAGGGTTGGGCTGGTGCACGTCTCATCGTGGACCAACAGGGCGTCCTCGCCCACGGCGCCCTCGCCCGATCCCACCTCGACGACCTTCGTCGTCAGACCATCGAGGACGATGCCGCGTTGGTTGTCGGCGCCGAAGCGCAGCGGCTTACCATGCTCGAGCTGGATCATCTTGGCGGCACGCACGTTCTTGTCGACGAAGGCGTCGAAGGTGCCGTCGTTGAAGATGTTGCAGTTCTGGTAGACCTCGATGAAGGAGCTGCCTTTATGCGCGACGGCTCGCTTGAGCACCATCTGCAGGTGCTTGGGGTCTTTGTCGATGGAACGCGCCACGAAGGTCGCCTCCGCGGCCAGCGCCACCGCCAGCGGGCGAACGGGGTGGTCGATGTTACCGAGCGGCGAGGACTTGGTCTTTTTGCCGAGCTCCGACGTCGGAGAGTACTGCCCTTTGGTCAGCCCGTAGATTTGGTTGTTGAAGAGGATGATGTTCAGGTCGATGTTGCGGCGCAGGGTGTGGAGTAGGTGGTTGCCGCCAATCGACAGCCCGTCGCCGTCACCCGTGATCACGAAGACCGTCAGCTCCGGACGCACCATCTTCAGCCCGCTCGAGATCGTCAGCGCCCGGCCGTGGATCCCGTGGAAGCCGTAGGTGTTCATGTAGTATGGGAAACGGCTCGAGCAGCCGATGCCCGAGACGAAGACGACGTCCTCGCGGGGAATGCCGAGCTCGGGCAGCACCTTCTGCATCTGCGCCAAGATCGAATAGTCACCGCAGCCAGGGCACCAGCGGACCTCCTGGTCCGAGGCGAAGTCTTTGCGGGTCAGCTTCGGCTTGATGGCGACCTCTTTCATCGCTGGCCTCCTCGCACGCCCGCCGGAGATTGCCCCAGAGCGCCGTCGATCGCGTCTTCAATCTCGCTGATGGTCAGCGGCTGACCCGTGACCCGGTTATAGCCCTGGGCGTCGATCAGCAGCTCGGCGCGCAGCAGCATCCGCAGCTGGCCGAGGTTGAGCTCGGGCACCAAGACCTGCTCGAAGCCGCCGAGGAGCTCGCCGAGGTCTGTAGGAAAAGGCCGCAGGTGGCGCAGGTGCAGATGCGAGACGGAGCGCCCGTCGCTACGCTTCGCCTCCACGGCGCTGCGCACAGCGCCATAGGTGCTGCCCCAGCTCACCACCGCCAGCTCACCCGTCCGATCACCGTAGACCTCCTGGGGCGGCAGCAGCTTGGCCACCGAGCCGACCTTGCGCTGACGTAGCAAGCTCATCTGGTGGTGGTTTTCCGGGTCGTAGCTGACGTTGCCGCTCTCGGCGCTCTTTTCGAGGGTGCCAAGGCGATGCTCGAGCCCCGCCGTGCCCGGGATCGCCCAGGGACGCACGAGGGTCTCCGGGTCTCGAGCGTAGGGCTGAAAGCCTGAGGCCTGCTCGGGGCCGGGATGCGTGACGTCGATCGTCGGCAGCTCGTCAACCTTCGGCACAGGCCAGGGCTCGGAGCCGTTGGCGAGGTAGCCGTCGGTCATGAAGACGACCGGGGTCATCGCCGTCAGGGCGATGCGAACGGCCTCGATCGCGAGAGAAAAACAGTCGGCAGGCGTCGCTGGCGCCAGCACCACCACCGGGCTCTCGCCGTTTCGGCCGAAGCAGGCCTGCAGCAGGTCGGCTTGCTCGGTCTTGGTCGGCATCCCAGTGCTCGGGCCGGCGCGCTGGACGTTGATCACGATCACCGGAAGCTCGGTCATCACCGCCATGCCGAGGGCCTCGCCCTTCAGCGCGAGCCCCGGGCCGCTGGTGCCCGTTAGCGCCAGCGCGCCGCCAAAGGCCGCGCCAACGGTCGCGCCCATCGCCGCGATCTCGTCTTCGGCCTGAAAGGTCCGCACGCCAAACTGCTTGAGGCGCGCCAGCTCGTGGAGCACGTCGGAGGCCGGCGTGATCGGGTAGCTGCCATAAAAGAGCGGCTTGTCGGCGAGATGCGAGGCCGTGAGGAAGCCCAGCGCGGTCGCCGCGCTGCCGGTGATGTTGCGGTAGAGCCCAGGCGCGAGCGCCGCGGAAGGCACACGGTAGCGCTCGGTGAAGATCTCCGCCGTCTCGCCGAAGGCGTGGCCAGCCTTCAGCGTGGCGACGTTCGCCTCGGCGACCTCCTCACCCTTGGACGAGAAGGCGCCGCGGATCCGCTGCTCCATCCGCTCGATCGGCCGACCATAGAGCCAGCACATCAGCCCGAGGGCGAAGACGTTGCGGCAGCGGTTGACCTGCTTGACCGGCAGCCCAGAGTCGACCAGAGCGCGCTCGTTCATCGCGCTGATCGGCACCTCGAAGACGCGGTAGCCGCGCAGGCTGTCGTTCTCGAGCGGGTTTTCAGCGTAGCCGGCCTTCTTCAGGTTCTGTGGCCCGAACTCGTCGGCGTTGACGACGATCGTGCCGTCCCGCGGCAGATCGCCAAGGTTGGCTTTTAGCGCCGCCGGGTTCATTGCCACCAAGACGTCCGGGCGGTCGCCAGGGGTGTGGATCGGCTCGGCGGCGAAGCTGAGCTGAAACGAGCTGACGCCCGGGATTGAGCCCGCCGGGGCGCGAATCTCGGCCGGGAAGTTTGGCAGCGTCGAGACGTCGTTGCCGACGATCGCGGAGATGTTGGCGAACTGGTGACCGGCCAGCTGCATTCCGTCACCGGAGTCGCCAGCAAAGCGGATCGTCACTCGTTTCTTGTCGGTCTGGATCGCCGCAGCAGAAGAGGCGTGCGCGGAAGACATCGAGAAGCTCCAGAGCGAAGAGTGGGAGTGGTGCGTGCGTATGCATCTGGGGGCAGCCAAGGCGAGCTACCACGCCTCGCCACCCCACGCCAGGGGGGCGCGGTGGAGCCGATATCCTTCTGGCTAGAGCGCTGATCCGCTTACCGGACCGAGAGCTGCGCGAAAGAGGCGGAA
>PDWJ01002294.1_pt1 | contig 20753 bp, 18 predicted proteins | sample 1430881 | NCBI WGS metagenome assembly PDWJ01 (sample SAMN01162460, study PRJNA174530) | Oral metagenome, whole genome shotgun sequencing project. | biome: Marine environment; feature: Marine mammal; material: Swab sample of the gingival sulcus; isolation source: swab sample of gingival sulcus... | reverse complement strand
AGAACCTATCGAGTTTACGACAGAGTTTTTTAAAATGGTGGAAGCTGGAAAAATTTCGGAAGCATATGATCAACTTTTTTCAGGCTCTCAAATCCCTGCGCAAAAACCTCAGGCAGTTGACGTGTTAAAAAGACAAACATCCAGCGGTCTTTCCCTCTATGGGAATATTATTGGCCTTGAGAAAATCAGGGAAGAGAAAATCGGCAATTCAATAATCAGGCTTGTATGTACTAAAACTGGATTTGGCTCCAACTGTATGGGAGTTTTATTTCTATAATCCAAAAGGGAATTGGTTTCTCGCTAACGTAATGTTCAATGACCAATTTCAATTGATCCATAAAGTAGAATAGTCGCATCCATCAGTATCCTGCAAAAATGATCTCTCAGGGCAACGGGTTGTTTTTCGGTGAAAAAGAAAGATTAACAAAGAGCTGGAGGTGCGGATTTTCCTGTACTGCTGCACTGTCTCCTCATCACTGAGGTTCAGCGTATGCTTGATCAGCAGTGCCCCAATGACAAGACGTGCATCCCTACAGGGACGAACAGGCTATATGTTAACAGTTATAATTTACATATTCGAAGCGTCCATTAGTTTAGCTTTCTTAATTTTATTTGATGAATATAAGGACGCTCTATAATTCTCTTATGGAGGCTGAAAGTCTGTAAGCCTTCTTGAAGGACAATAACAACTGGCCCTAAATGCCTGTCAGTAGAGTCATGCAACCACTGCGGGTACCAGCTCCAGGCATTTTTAGTGAGGTAGATCGCGGTGGTTCCCGCGTAGGGGTGACCAGGCAAGGCTTTTTGCAAGACACCGTTGACTCCGATATGCATTCCATTGTTCCGATGTCCGTTGGCATAGGTGTGTACCAGGACCTCGTATTTTCCAGTTTCAGGAACACAGATATCATACTCAACCCGAGTTGAGACCGGTCCTTCCCCATTAAAACGAATAGCGGAATTTCCTTCATACATCGTCTTCTCTCCGCCATAAGAACGTGAATATTCAACAGCATCGACGAGAAAATCCGTCCCCTGCCATTCACCAGCACCTTCACAGTTCTTTTGGGTAGAAGAAGCGAGAACTGGAGTCATATTCAGCCAGTTCCACTTCGCGGCAACAGGTTGTACCGCAAACCATCCCATGACCATCACCATTCCTGTAAGCCAGATTTTTAAGAAATTATTTTTTTGCATAAAGTTTACATTACGCTCCTTAAAAAGGAATTCTCAACCGCCTAACGGCGTGGTTTCAAAACATAAGACGCTGTAGGGCACGAATATTTCGTATGATTGCCTTTTCACCCAATCTCTTCGGTATGCAAAAAAGATTATCTTCCGAAGAAGTAGACATATACGTAGAGTAATTTTTACCGTGCATCTTACGCCTTAATGAAGCAGCCAACCACTTTAAAGTACTATTTTTTTTGTTCTCTGACAAGGGTAATCGGAAGAAAAAATGGCATCTTCTCCCTGTAGGCCACTTAGAATGAGATAGTCGCGGCATCACAACAGAGGTTGATCAGTTTTACTGCAGTACCAAAACGTGCGTCCTCAAGGCAACCATGGAACTTTCCGATGAGATAGGAATCTCCAGCGATTTGAACGAGAGTTGGGAAAACGCTATGGCGAGAAAGTCAAAAAAGAAGAGATGCGACAATGACCACAAATGTCCAGAAGGATGCCTGTGGGTTGACTACTCCCAGGATGCCCACTGATGGCGTTGAGGCCACCTTCGCCTTAAACGATGGGCTGTACTGTTTTGTTTCCTGCCCATTTCAACTCCTTTCAAGAGAGTGTGACTTGGAGCTTAACATATTGTCCAGTTTTTGGGGGACCACCGCTTTTAAATGTGATCTGACAATCACAGCTAAGAACTCGATAACTGTCTGATCTGGTCTGAACCACTACAGGTGTAGCTCGTTCTTTTTTTCTTTGACAATGGAACACCTCCTGATGCCTATATACATTGGGGTTTGTGAGGCGGTCACTAAATTGGGGTAAATATAATTCAGGTCTTTACAGAGATATGATTTTTTCCCTTCACCGTGTACCATACTCGTGGAGGTTCCCTTGTCTTGAGAAGTAGAACCCTGTTGATGCCATGTATCGGTATGGTAAAAACGGGACGTGGAACAACCACCTGGGAGATAAAATCCCTGAGACGTCCCGCTACCTGAAACCAAGGCTGAAAAAACGGACCTTCAATAAAGGTGCATTGCTCGACGCGATCAGGTAAAGATACCCTACGATCCAAACCAATTTTACAACACGCTCACCGATGCCTGCCACCTCAAACTTTTTTTTATCAATTATCGTACCGACGTACAATGAGTCCCAAAACGTTGTAGAGCTGATCCGCCGCCTGGAAACCGCTCTTGGCCACACCGGATGGGAGGTCATCTTTGTCGATGATGACTCGCCTGACGGAACTTCATCGATTCTGCGAAATATCGCCCGCCACGACCACCGAATTCGTTGCTTGCAAAGAATTGGCCGTAGAGGACTTTCTTCAGCCTGTATTGAGGGGATGCTGGCATCGTCAGCACCTGTCATAGCTGTGATGGATGCTGATTTACAACATGATGAAACAATACTGCCAAAGATGCTGAAGGCCATAGATGAAGATGGTGCGGATATTGTCATTGGCAGCCGGTATGTTTTTCATGGAAGTACAGGTGATTGGAGCAAAACTCGTAAGGCAATGAGCCGGCTTGCTACCAACGCGAGCCGGGCAATACTTGCTCAACCAGTATCAGACCCGATGAGCGGTTTTTTTCTGCTGAAAAGAGAGGTTCTCGACGAAACAGTTCGCAACCTTTCAGGTTTGGGGTTTAAAATATTACTCGATATCCTGGCAACCGCAAGGCAACGCTCTTTTCGCGTTGCAGAAATACCCTACCGCTTTCGTGACCGACTTACCGGCGAAAGCAAATTAGATGAGGTCGTTGTCTGGGAATACGCCTTGTTATTGGCGGACAAGACCATCGGCCGCTTCGTGCCTGTACGTTTTCTTGCCTTCTCTATTATCGGCGGGCTGGGCGTCTTCGTCCATCTGGCTATGCTCACCGCCCTTCTTAAGGGTCTGGGCTGGCAGTTTGTCACTGCCCAGACCCTTGCGACAGGAACTGCAATGATCTTTAACTTTGTCTTGAATAATATCTTAACCTATCGGGATAGAAGGCTGAAGGGCTGGAAATGGCTTAAGGGTTTGTTGAGTTTTATTCTTGCCTGCAGCGTTGGAGCTCTCGCCAATGTAGGAATAGCAACCTATCTCTTTCAGCGACAAACCCAGTGGCTGCTCGCAGCGTTCGCCGGTATACTGATTAGCGCTGTCTGGAACTATGCTGCTACCCAGTTCTATACATGGGGCAAAGACAGATAAGGCCTGAGTATCGCGGCCAAGGGGCGTTGCCTCGGGCAGGCAAAGCCCTCAATAGGCATCATGGTGTCATGAAAAGAGCGTCTGCCTGTCTGAAAAGATCTGCAAACGGAGGAGAAATATGAGAAAGCTACGGGTGGCGCTTGTCGCCGGCGGTAGGTCTGATGAGCGCGAGGTCTCTTTGAAAGGGGCTGTTGGCGTGGAGGCGGCGTTGAACCCTGAGTTGTACGAGGTTATCCGTTATGATCCGATGACTGACCTGGCCGCTTTAGCCCGGGATGCCGATCAGCTTGACTTCGCCTTTATTCTTCTACATGGGCTTTTTGGTGAGGATGGTACTATTCAGGGGATGCTGGACGTTCTCGGTGTCCCCTATCAAGGTTCAGGGGTGCAGGGTAGTGCACTGGCCATAGATAAAAATCTTGCCAAGGAGCTCTTTGTCGCGGCAGGGTTGCCCGTCGCTCCGTGGCTGATGGCAACGACGGCTGATGTCAAAGACAGCTCCCGCCTCGTGGAGACACTTCGACTGCCACTGGTGGTCAAGCCCGTACGTCAGGGCTCATCCATCGGCATGTCTATAGTAAGAGAGGCGCACCTGTTGGCCCCTGCCCTGACCAAGGCGTTCAGCCATGATCATCAGGTAATGGTGGAAACCTATCTGCACGGCCGGGAGCTGACTGTCGGCGTGCTCGGCAATGAGGAGCTGGAGCCCCTGCCCCTGGTGGAGATTATCCCGGACAGCAAGTACGCTTTTTTCGATTACGAGGCCAAGTATGTTCCCGGCGCCACCAGGGAAATCTGTCCCGCTGAGGTGGCACCGACCATCGCTGCTTTGGCCCAGGAGTACGCGGTGCGTGCCCATCGCTGTTTGCGGCTCTTCGGCTACAGCCGCACCGATTTTATCCTGACCGAACAAGGGCTTCATCTCCTTGAGACCAACACCATCCCTGGGATGACCCCCACCAGCCTGCTCCCCCAGGCTGCCGCCGCTGCCGGGTATCCCTTTGCCGCGCTTCTCGACCGCTTGATTGAGTTGGGCCTTGAGCTGCGAGGAAGATAGGCCTCTGTCTAGAAGTGGCGCTGAAAATAAGGTTCGAGTACCTCGGGTAGGGCGATGGTGCCATCCTCCTGCTGATAGTTTTCAAAGATGGCGATCAGTGTGCGCCCCACTGCCAGCCCCGAACCGTTGAGTGTGTGCACCAGCCGGCTTTTTTTGCCGCCATCCGGGCGATAACGGATCCCTGCCCTGCGGGCCTGAAAGTCCAGACAGTTTGAGCAGGAAGAGATCTCGCGGTAGGCCTGCTGCCCTGGAAGCCAGACTTCGATATCGTAGGTCTTGGTTGCAGAAAATCCGAGATCACCCGTGCACAGCGTCACTACCCTGTAGGGCAGTTCCAGCAGCTGTAATACCTCTTCGGCGTCAGCCAACATGCTTTCCAGCTCCTCCATGGAGGTCTCCGGTGTGGTAAATTTTACCATCTCCACCTTTTCAAACTGATGCTGCCGGATGAGCCCTCTCGTGTCTTTCCCGTAACTTCCCGCCTCCGAACGGAAACAGGGCGTGTAGGCTGTATATTTGATGGGCAGGTCCTTTTCGCCAAGCGTTTGTCCGCTGTGAATATTGGTCAAAGGTACTTCGGCTGTTGGAATTAGCCAGAGATCCCACTCTTCGATTTTGAATAGGTCTTCCTTGAATTTGGGCAACTGCCCGGTACCACGCATGGTTTTTGAATTGACAAGAAAGGGGGGCAAAACTTCGGTATAGCCGTGACGCTGGGTGTGCAGGTCAAGGAAGAAATTAATCAGTGCCCGTTCCAACCGTGAGGCAAAACCTCGGAGGAGCGAGAAACGGGCACCGGAGAGTCGTGCCGAGGTTTCGAAGTCGAGGATGCCAAGCCTCTCGCCCAGCTCCCAGTGTTCCCTGGGGGTGAAAGAAAACCGGGTCGGCTCACGCCAGGTCTTGACCAAAAGGTTTTCACTATCATCCTTACCCTCAGGGACTGAATCGTCACAGAGATTGGGGATGGCAAGAACAATCTCATCAAGCTGTCGCTGCACCTGAGACAGCTCGCTGTCGAGTTCTTTGATCCTGGCCGAGACATCCCGCATCTCGAGAATCAAGGGCTCTGCCCTGGCGTGCTCTCCTGCCTGTTTGAGGGGTGCAATCTCCCCAGAAACCTGATTGCGCCGGTTTTTGAGGCGTTCGGCCTCCTCCAGTAAACTCCGGCGGCGGTCGTCGATTTCGGTGAAGCGGGTGAAGAGGGCGTCATCGACACCGCGCAACCGTGATTTCTTTCGAACAAGATCCAGATTATCTCTGATGAAGCGCAGTTCAAGCATGGTTGAGTCGTTTTTTTATGGAGATATGAAGGTAAAGCGCAGAAGCTATCCCGAATCTGCGTTGAACTTGTAGCACGGCAAACAGCGAAACGCAACGGGTATTCAATTGCTTTTCCGCCCCTGTTTTGCTACCTTTTGCCAACTATTGACGTCCTATGGTCTGGTCGCTCTGGAGTGTTTCGTGGAAGGCAAAAATAACCTTGTCATTTTTCTGGTCGAGCTGCGCAAGTCTCTGAAAATTCTGGGATTGACGCTGATGCTCCTTACGGTTGCGCTGTTTTTTGCCTCGAGCAGCCTCCTTGATCTGTTCAGGGAACACTTGCAGGAGACCCTGTACTTTTTTTCCGTTGCCGGGCCCTTTCTCGCCCATGTCAAAGTTGCCTTTTTTGGCGCTCTCTATCTCCTTATGCCCATACTGATGTATGTTCTATGGAAGGCAATGGGGAAACCTTTTGGCGTAACCGGCCGACAACTTACCTGGTTTGTTGTTGCCACCTGCCTGCTGTTTTATATCGGTACGACATTCTGCTATCTGGTCACCCTGCCACTGGGGGTCAAATTTCTTCTTGGATTCCAGTCCGAAGAGATGCAGGCGGTGATCTCTATCAGCAGGTTTGTCAACTTTGTTATTGTGTTTGTCCTTGCCTTTGGGGTAATTTTTGAACTTCCAGTGTTTATGATCTTTTGTGCGCAGGTGCAGCTTATTAGCGGCAAGACGTTCGCACGTAACCGACATTTTGCTGTGCTTGGTATCGCCATTGCTGCGGCCCTGTTTACGCCGACACCGGACGTCGTCAATATGGGGCTTATGGGGGGGCCGCTCTATCTCCTCTATGAGGCTGGGATTCTGGTGATCAACTTTTTACGGATTGACCAGCGGCCTACGGAAAAAACACTGGAATCTTTCCCCCCACCAGGTGCAAAAGAGTGAGGTCTTAGAGGTCTGCCACCTGCACGTTTTTGGGGAGAGTCACCCTTGAGTCTCTAGCAGATCCGCAGGAAGGGCTGCGGGAGAAGATGTCAGCCTCAACCAGCCGGCTTTAGCTCCAGGACTTGATGATCTCCAACGATAAAGGACGCGGTATGGGGAGGTTCTTCCAGCTGCCCGGCGCAGAAGCCAGGGATAGCTGCCAGCAAGAAATCGGAGCAATCCCAGGTACCGGGGCATCCAGGCCATTGTCTCACAGACAGAGCCCCGCAGCACAGACACGGCCGTGGCAGACAGCTTTTTTGTGCATGGCAATCATGCGTCAAAGGTTATCGGAGGAATAAAGCCTTGAAGATCTCCAGACGTCAACCCGGGTACACCCGCGCCGAACGAATTTTTTTACGGCGAGTGACGATCCTTGTCGTTCTATTGGGAACAGGCTGGTTGCTGTTTGCCCCCCGGTACGGGTATTTTCACTACCGGTCCCGGGTAAAGAGAGCCGAGCAGCTCGCGCAGGAAAACAAAAAACTCCAAGAGGGAAACAACGAAAAAGCAACGATCAATGATCGATTGCGCCACGATGACGCCTATTTTGAAAAGATGGCCAGAGAGACCTATGGGCTACTGAAGAAAAACGAAACAACTTATGAGTTTGATGTGGAAAAATAAAGGGGAGGAGCGATTGGCGTAGTGGTCGTGATGACGCGCCACGATGAGATTGTGCTGATCAACAACTGCAGAAAAAAGCTGTCCCGACGCAACAGAAGCCGGGACAGGAAACTTTATGCAGGCCGCCCGGGCCCGCAGCAGGTCAAGATGCTCAACTGAATCCGGAGGAACCGCCGCAGCCACCAGATACACCACCCATGGGCAGGGTGCTTCCTGAACTCGGCAGAGCAGAGGGTGCGGATATGGTCTTTACCACCTCGGTGGAGTGGCACTGGGGACAGTGAGGAGGGGCTGCGGCATTGGCAGAGGTGGTAATTTCTTCAAATCGGGCTTTACAGCCTGTACATGTATACTCGTAGATAGGCATGGCGTGTCCTTTATTGAGGAGGGGGCTGGAACGCTTGTGCAAGCGCAGGAAAAAATTTTACTCTTTCTGTTCCTACATTATTAAGCATAGAGGAAGCCTTTGTCAGCACAGAAAGCTCTTCAAGAAAATGACACCCCAAACCCCCGTCAGCTGGTTGGCCTGGCGCTGGAGCTGCGGCAGCATCTCAGACGGCACCGAAGTATGGGGATTGCGACCTATCCTGCGACATCGTCCCTGCAGGCGTTTGTCAACGGCAGCAGGAATAACACCGGGACGAGCAAACAGTCGGTAACGGGCACGACACCTGTATCTCAACCCTTCCCCCAGCCGGTCGTTCAGAAGATAAAAAAAGAGTCACTGACCGAGGTACACCACGATATTCTTTCCTGTACAGCCTGTGATCTCGGCAGCGACCAGCAGGGTGGTATTCCCGGTACAGGTGAGGCCGGTGCCGTGCTGATCGCCCTGGGTGACGGCGTACAGCCTGGGGGAATCGAGCAAACCGGCGTGTTCTTCGGTGAGCAGGAGGATGAACTTTTCTGGAAGATGATGGCTGCCATTGGGCTCGGCAAGGCTGATGTCTATGTAAGCAATACCGTAAAGTGCTGTCCTGTACCGCCACAGCAAGTCAGCGACCGTCACAGGCGCCGATGCAGAGAACACCTGCTCCGCGAGATTCAGGCTGTTCAGCCCAAGGTGATTTTGGGGATGGGAGAGATAACCTGTACTGATCTTTTAGGTAGAGATATTCAGCTGTTACGTTTGCGGGGACGTTGGCAGAAGCTGCATCAACAAAACGGTGTGGTCCTGCCGATAATGCCAACCTTTCACCCCAGGATGCTGTTGCAGCATGAGGAGCTGAAACGACCGGTCTGGCAGGACCTCCAGCAGGTGCGCAGACGTCTCCTCGGCTAGTGCAGCTGTGGTGTCGGCCCTGTAGACAGCTTCTTTCCCTTAGTACAGATACAGCACTGCTTTTTCTGTTCTTCAGGGAGGAAGAGCTTCTCGCAACAAAAAACGTCATGTCGGCAAACAAGGCGACATCTTCGGCAAGAAGGGGGCCAGGCTCCCCCAGTGTCCCCGGACAGTATTTTTGCTGTGGCTGGAACGGCTATTCCATGCTAGAACTGAACAATTTGAAGAAACGATCGGGCAACATTATAAGATAAGGGGGAAAGAATGGCTGTTCACGAGATTATGCACCCGCTGGTCCGGCACAAGCTGGGGTTGCTGCGGGAGAGGGACATCTCCACCAAGGAATTCAGGACGTTGAGCAGTGAAGTTGGCATGCTGCTAACCTATGAGGCAACCCGGGACCTGCCTGCTGAGCGGGTGACCATTGATTGCTGGTCCGGCCCGGTTGATGTGGAACGGATCAAGGGGAAGAAGATCACCATCGTACCTATTCTCAGAGCCGGACTCGGTATGATGGAGGGTGTTCTCCAGGCCATTCCTTCGGCCAAGGTATCGGTGGTTGGCCTGTACCGTAACGAGGAGACCCTGGAGCCGGTTACCTATTTTCAAAAACTGGTGCAGGATATTGATCAACGCAAGGCGATGATTCTTGATCCCATGCTGGCGACCGGCGGCACCTTGGTCGCTACCGTCGATATGCTCAAGCAGGCTGGCTGCCGGGATATTATCGGTATCTTTCTGGTGGCTGCTCCTGAAGGGATAAAGCGCATGCAGGAAGTGCATCCAGACGTGGATATTTACGTTGCTGGTATTGACGAGCGATTGAACGAGCAGGGGTATATTCTTCCTGGTCTTGGTGATGCCGGAGACAAAATTTTTGGCACCAAATAAGGCTTGAAGGCGGTTGGGCAGGTCTGCCTGCTCCTGACGTGTATCAAGCTTACCCATTATACGGTGTTATTCAAGGAGATGACCATGACAGATGAGGTACAGGTAGGGGGAGCAAAACAGCTCCTCGTCGGTTTGCAGATGCTGTTTGTGGCCTTCGGGGCGCTGGTCCTGGTGCCCATCCTCACCGGGCTCGACTCCAATGTCGCCCTGTTTACTGCTGGCGCAGGTACCCTGGTGTTCCAAGTAATCACCGGCCGCAGCGTTCCGGTGTTCCTCGCTTCATCCTTTGCCTTTATCGCGCCGATTATCTACGGTGTACAGACCTGGGGCGTTCCAGAAACGTTGTGCGGTCTCATGGCCGCCGGAGTTGTGTATATCCTGTTGGCAGTGCTGATTAAAGTTCGGGGACGAGGTATCGTCAAGCAGGTTCTGCCGCCGGTGGTGGTGGGGCCGGTAATCATGGTTATCGGTTTGAATCTGGCGCCGGTGGCGGTAAACATGGCTCTTGGCAAGACAGGTGACGGCGCTGCTGTGCTGGTACCCCAAGCCCCGGCGCTGACCGTTGCCATGATCGCCCTGCTGGTAACGGTGCTGGCCGTCCTGATGGGGCGTGGTATACTCCGCCTTGTCTCGATCCTGCTCGGTATCACTGCGGGCTACCTGGCAAGCCTGTGCTTTGGGCTCATTGATTTCACACCGGTACTGGAGAGCCCATGGTTGTCGGTCCCCTCCTTTGTCATGCCAAAGCTCAGCTGGCAGGCTGTTTTTTTCATCGTACCGGTGGCTATTGCCCCTGCCATTGAGCACATTGGTGACATGCTGGCCATCAGTCAGGTCACTGGCAAGAATTATCTGGAAAAACCGGGCCTGCACCGTACCCTGATGGGGGACGGTATCGCGACCTCACTGGCTGCTATGCTCGGCGGCCCGCCCAACACTACCTACTCCGAAGTCACCGGAGCTGTAACCCTGACTCGTGCCTTTAACCCGGCGATTATGACCTGGGCGGCTGTTTTTGCCATTTTGTTGAGTTTTGTCAGTAAACTTGGGGCACTTCTTTCCTCTATTCCGGTCCCGGTCATGGGCGGCATTATGACCCTGTTGTTCGGCACCATTGCTGCCATTGGTATGAACACTCTGGTGCGAGAAAACGCCAACCTGTCGCAGCCAAGAAATATGGTGATTGTTTCGCTTATTCTGGTCTTTGGTATCGGTGATATGGCCCTTGGTTACAAGGGCTTTATGGTGCAGGGTATCGGCCTTTCTGCCATTGTCGGCGTGCTGCTGAATCTGATTCTCCCGGGAAAAGAACGCTCCGGGAGCCAAGAGTACTGATGCGTATCGCAGCAGTGAACATGCTCAAGGGCCCTGGCGCAGTGCCGGGGCTTTTTTTATCGAGGGCGCGACGTGTAAGATTCCATCGGCTGTGGCTGATGGTCTTTATGACGGTGGTTGTTCTGCTACAGAGCGAACAGGCCCTTGCAGATCAGCAGATACGCTTACCGATGTTTATTGACATGCCACTGCTGCGTTCCCTGGTGGCGGAACAGTTCTTCACCGAGCCGGGTGAACAGGCAACGGTGGTGAATCTGTCCGATGGCTGCAATCGAGTTCTTCTCTCCGAGCCAATGATTGGTGAGGAACGACACATGATCCGTCTGCAGACAAAGGTTCGGATCGACTGGGGGACGCCGATAGGCGGTAAATGCTTTGCGCCGCTCTCCTGGGAGGGGCAGGTGGCGTTGTGGCAGGAGCCTGTGATTACGCCTGAGTGGCAGTTGCGTTTTTCCACAAAGGATTCATCACTGCTGGATATGAGCGACCGGCCGATTCGTCTGGCCGATCTGTTCTGGAACCTGGTGAAAGAGCATGTTCATCGATATCTCGGAGATATTGTCGTCGACCTGGCGCCTCCGGTGCTGCAGCTCAAAGAGATGTTACTGCCCCAGTTTACCGCTGACAGAAGAGCTGCGGCCATTGGTTTCCTGGAGAGCATGCAACCCTCAGGTCCGAGTCTTGAGGACGGACAACTGCGGGTGGATATCCTCGCCCGGGTGCCAGACGTCCAACGCTTGCCCGAGGAAGAGCAGCACCGGGTCGAAGCTTCTCCAAAATCACTGGAACGGCTTCTGGAGCTCTGGGAGACATGGGATGCCCTGCTCGTCTACCTTATTGGCCAACTTTCCGATAAGCCGTTGACCGATGATGACAGGCAGCTTCTCCTGGATACAACCCTGAGCATGCGCTACGAGATCAGCAGGGCTCTGGAGGCGGGTGGTCTGACCGATAGTCTGATCAGGGAGCAGTTTGTTGGGAGCTGGAACGCATTAAAACCGTTGTTTCGTAACCATCTGGGGGGTGATTCTGACGGCAATCTATTGGGATACCTCAGTTTTTTTACCGCTGTCGATGCCCTCGCAGTCCTGGATACAATCGGTCCGGCCATTGGGCTGGAGATCAGCAGCGATGGACTGCACCGGCTGGCAGTGTTACTGGACGGAGGGATGGCGCTGGAGCCAGTGGAAGAGGTAAATCCTGCTTTGCGTAGGGCTTTTGGGCTGGGTGAGCCCCTGGAGGAGGGGAGCAGCGAGGTTCCGGTGGATGAGGATCGCCTCCCCTCATCAGATACACGTGAAGGGTCTTCTTCGGATCGTGACGAAACCGGTCAGCCGCAAACGCTGTGGTTGCCGTGGATGCAGCATTTTTTTCAGTACCTGCCAGGGGTTCCTGCCGTGGCCTGGGCTGCTCCACCTTCCATGGAGGAGATTCGTGGCTGGACAGCTCGAATAGTCCCGGCGTCCCAGTTGCTGCCGGCAGTGCAGAAAGTTCTGGAACGAGCGGGCGCCCGGATGAAGGGAAAGCTGCAACTGCAGACAATTACTCAAGAATGGCTGGATCGTATGATTCTGGCAACAGCATGGCAGGAGAGCTGTTTTCGGCAGTTCACGGTGAAGAACAAGAAATTGACCTACCTCCTCTCCTATAATAAAAGCTCAGTAGGGCTGATGCAGGTCAACGAGAAGGTCTGGCGTGGACTCTACAACAGGCAGGAGTTGCGGTGGAATATCCACTACAATGCCAGAGCCGGAGTGGAGATCCTGACGCTGTATTTGAACCGTTATATCGCCCGTTATCCTGTGCCAGTGAAACTCACGGATAAAAAGGGACAACGGTTTCTCGCAGCCTGGCTGTATACACTTTACAATGGTGGGCCGAGCCAGTTGAAAAAGTTTATTGCCCGGCATGCCGCCGGCAATCTTTACCAGAGTGAAAAACTTTTTCTTGAAAAGTACGATCAGAGCGGCAGCTCTGACTGGATGAACCAGGTGGACTGTCTGCCGCGAATTTGAAGCGTTCACCGCTCTGTGTGCTGGTCGTTCTGGTAGCCCCAAAAACATTGCGTTACAAGAAGACCCTTTTATGCAACAGGAGTAACAGGGTACTGCCACTCCTGTGACAATACCATACCAACTTTTTCCGGGAGGAAATCATGAACGTCTACTATGATAAGGACTGTGATCTGTCACTGATTCAAAGCAAAAAGGTGGCCGTCATCGGCTACGGTTCACAGGGACATGCCCATGCCTGCAATCTTCAGGAATCCGGAGTGGATGTCACGGTGGGACTGCGTCCCGGTTCTGCCTCGAGGGCCAAGGCTGAGCGTGCCGGGCTCAAGGTTGCCGATGTGGGAGAGGCTGTTGCCGCTGCCGATGTGGTCATGGTGCTTACCCCGGACGAATTTCATGGCCAGCTCTACACCAGCCAACTGGAACCGAATCTTAAGCAAGGGGCGACTCTGGCCGTGGCCCATGGGTTTTCCATCCACTACAATCAGATTGTGCCCCGGCAGGACCTGGATGTCATCATGATTGCCCCCAAAGCACCGGGGCATACGGTACGTAGCGAATTTGTCCGGGGAGGTGGCGTGCCTGACCTGATCGCTGTGTTCCAGGATAGAAGCGGTAGTGCCAAGAATCTTGCGCTCAGTTATGCCTCGGGGTTGGGTGGCGGTCGTACCGGCATCATCGAGACAACCTTCAAGGATGAGACCGAGACCGACCTGTTTGGTGAGCAGGCCGTGCTTTGTGGCGGTTGTGTGGAACTGGTCAAGGCCGGCTTTGAAACCCTGGTTGAAGCTGGATACGCTCCGGAGATGGCCTATTTCGAGTGCCTGCACGAATTGAAGCTGATTGTTGACCTGATGTACGAGGGCGGTGTCGCCAATATGAATTATTCAATTTCCAATAATGCCGAGTACGGTGAGTATGTGACCGGACCGCAGGTTATTAATGAGGAGTCTCGGAAGGCCATGCGTACTGCCCTTACACGGATTCAAAACGGGGAATATGCCAAGCAGTTTATCGCTGAAGGGAAGGGAAACTATCCTTCCATGACCGCCTATCGCCGCAATAATGCTGCTCACCCCATTGAACAGGTTGGCGAACGGCTGCGAAACATGATGCCCTGGATTGCTGCCAACAAGCTGGTGGATAAAGAAAAAAACTGAGTTTTTTTCTTGGCCAATCAGGTGAAGACACAGCTGCCACGGTCTTTCCAGACAGCGGCAGCTGTGCATTTTGCGAAGAAAAAAATGCTGAGTTGCACAGGATAACCTTACCCCTGAAAAGTCTGAAAACGGCGCATACGGATATTCATCAGTACACCTACTGCAGCAAGGGTGGTCACCAGGCTTGACCCGCCATAGCTAAACAAGGGTAAGGGAATGCCCACCACAGGCAGGAACCCGAGAACCATAAACAGGTTAATGACCGCCTGCCAGAAGATCATCATCACCATGCCAAAGGCCAGCAGTACGCCAAACCTGTCCCTGGCGGTCATGGCAATGTTGAGTCCCCAGATCAGTAGAAAAAAATAACAGCCCAGGAAAAAAAACGAACCAGCAAAGCCCCACTCCTCACCCCATACCGCAAACGCAAAATCAGTATGCCGTTCCGGCAGAAAATGGAGATGCCCCTGCGTCCCCTCCATAAACCCCTTGCCAAAAGACTGACCAGACCCCACCGCGATCTTCGATTGCATCACCTGATAGCCGTGATTCATGGGATCACTCTCAGGATGGATGAAGGTCTCGATCCGTTTACGCTGATACTCTTTGAGGAAAAACTTCCAACCAATCGCCGCGATACTCACCGCGGTACCAGCGAGAATAGCCAGGGTTGACCAGCGCAGCTCGACGAAAAGGGTTATGGAGAGGAAGAGAATACCGAGCATTACTGCTGTTCCCAGATCCGGCTGGATAAAAATCAGCGCAAAAGGAAGGCCGGTCAGCAGTATTGGCCGGACAAGGTCCTTGATGGTGTACCCTCCTTTGATCTCCTTTCGTGAATAGCAGCTGGCCAGCACTATCACGAGCATAATTTTGGCCGGCTCCGAAGGTTGCAGGCGAAAAAAACCGAGGTTGATCCACCGCTGGGTACCGGCGATGGTATCAACAAAAAAATTGGTGTAGAGCAGGAGCAGGAGTACCCCGATATACCCTAAGTATCCGAGAAACTCCATCTCTTTGTAGTCGATGAGGATAATTGGGAGGAGCATGAAAAAACCAGCGATAAAGAGATAGAGCTGCTTGAAAAAGATTGGCGAGGCACCGGCACCGTTCCAGGTGGAACTGTACAGGTTGACCAGGGACATACCGCTGACCAGGAGCAGCATCAGCAGGGTTACCCAGTCAAAGTGCTGAATCAGTCGGCGATCAAAACGCAGCATGGTCCACTCCTCTCCCGATGATATGATCAGCAGATATCCTCATTGGCCGCCATCCTCAGGGGCCGTTTCCACTGGAACTCCCCTTGTTCCCGCAAAATACCGCTCCATAACCTGTTTGGCGATGGGGGCTACCCAGCTCCCGTGGAGTCCGTGCTCAACAAGTACGGTCACCACGATTTCCGGGTTATCCGCTGGCGCGAAACAGGTAAACCAGGCATGATCACGGTATTTATAGGGGATGTCTTTTTCCTTGAGATGCTTGTATACCTTGAGCCGTACGACCTGGGCAGTCCCGGTCTTTCCTCCAACGGTGATACTCTTGTCTGTAAGCCGGGCCACCCGGCCTGTGCCACGCTTCCCCTCAACAGCCTCAACCATTCCCTGGCGGATGAGCTGCAGATTTCGCCCCTGTCCCTGCAGTCGATTAAGCACAGTGGGTTCGAACGCCTCCAGCAGACGGCCATCCGGATCATAGATAGAAGCAATGATCGACGGCCGATACAGGGTTCCGCCGTTGGCGAGGGTCGCGGTCATCAGCGCAAGTTGTACAGGAGTCACCAGGTCAAAACCTTGGCCAATGGCAACACTGAGCGTCTCGCCTTCCTGCCAGGGTTTTCCGTCCCGTTGCATTTTCCAGGATGCGGTGGGGATCAGACCTGGTTTTTCATGCTCCATTTCAATGCCGGTCTTTGCCCCCAGGCCAAACATTCTTGCGTATTTTGCCAGGCGATCCACCCCAAGCCATTGGCCCACCTGATAGAAATAGACATCACAGGATTCGGCCACGGCCCGCTTCAGATTAACAGCGCCATGGCCGGCATGTTTCCAGCACCGGTAGGTACGATTGCCAAATCGATAGTGTCCCGGGCAGTAGACAACAGTGTCAGGGGTAATCACCCCTTCGGCAAGACCGGCCAGAGCCGTGACCGGTTTATAGGTTGATCCGGGGGGATACTGCCCCTGGACCAGTTTGTTGATCAGGGGATGCTGCTCGTTATTGAGCAACGCATTCCATGCCTTGTGGGAGATTCCCCCGACAAATTCATCCAGATGTAGCTCCGGGGCACTGGCCATGGCCAGTATCTTGCCTGTATTCGCCTCCATGGCAACCACGGCACCGGCATGATGTTCAGCAGCCATGGCCTCTTCAGCGACCCGCTGTAGGTCCATGTCCAGGGTGAGATGAATATCATTGCCCGGCAGGGGTTCAATGCCTTTCAGGTTACGTTGTTCAAAACCCAGGGCATTGACCTCCATATAATGCCGCCCCTTTTCACCGTGGAGGTCGTGTTCGCGCAAACGCTCCAGCCCCATTTTACCGACAAGATCACCGCCGCGATAATCCCCGCCCAGTCGCTCCAGATCTTTTTCGTTGATCTCTCCCAGATAGCCAATAAGATGTGAAGCCAAGTTGCCATAATGATAGACCCTGAGTGGAACCACTTCGATCTTGATGCCCGGTAAATCCATCCGGTTATTTTCGATGCGGGCGACAACATCCCAGGCGATATCCTCGGCGATCCGCACAGGGATATGACCGGGGGTGTTGGCCATCTTGCGGACCTTATCCATCAGTTCGGAGAGATCAGTATTAAGGACGCGGGCCACTTTTTTCAGTAAGTTGCCGTCAAACTGGTTTCCTTCCCTGACCCAAACGACATTAAAGGATGGCCGATTGGTAACGATTTCTCTTCCCTTGCTGTCAAAGATATTGCCGCGAGGGGCTGCCACTTCCAGATAGCGCACCCGATTGGAGTCGGCAAAATTCTTGTAGAGATCACCCTCATGAATCTGCAGGTAATAGAGGCGGGTGACAATAACAGCCAAAAAGAAAAGGAGAAGAGACGACGCGTACATGGCTCGTTTGCGCAGGTTGTCCAGTTCGCCGTCATCACGGGGTGTCAGCTTGGTGACCCCCTCTTCGTTGCGCTGGTCAGCCTCAAAAAACGAAACAGGACGCCGGGTATTATACTTGCGTTTCCGTAAATTTTTCATCCTGTCTCATCGGGTAAACCGGTTACCGGAGCGAGCCCGCAACCGGGCCAGCGGCGAAGGCTTGCTTTGCAACTTCTGCTCTATCAGGATCATGCCTCGAAACAACGGTGCGGCAAAAAGGACAACCAGTCCCATTCGCACCAGCATCCGGGGCCAGGACCAGGGAATCATCTGTTCCGGACCAAACAGGCTAAGCGGCAGATACACCAGCCAATACAGGGCAAGATAACTGACACCGATCATGGGAATCTGGTAGAATCCTTCACGAACAGGCAGGTAGCGTGCCAGCAGTCGCAGAGAAAAAAAACCGCCAAAACAGATAATAGCATACATCCCCAGCACTGAGCCACACAGCACATCGAGAAGACCGGCCAAGGGAAAGAGGACAATCAGGCCACGGAGAAGATCAAACCGATAGGCGACAAAGGCGACCAGTATATAATAAAGATCCGGGGCCAGTAGCCAGACTGGATCGAGCATGAATAGCGTTGTCTGAAGAATGACCAGCACCGTGCCGATCAGGATGAACACGAGAGACATCATCGAACGCCCAGTTCCGGGACCCGCTGATCAATGATGAGCAGGTTTTCCAAGGTAAGATAATCCACGGCAGGGGTGACCTCTATCTCGTGAAACATGCCACGGCGCTTACGAATAACCCTGGAAACCACGCCCACAGGCAGGCCTGTGGGAAAAAGGCCGCTGTACCCAGCCGACACGACCACGTCTCCCTCGGCGACATCAACGGTTTTAAGAACGTACTCAAGGCGATAGATCAATGTCCCGGTCCCCTTGAGAATACCACGGACCCGTGATTTCTGCAGGAGAACATCTATGGCACTTGATGGAGCGATAGCTAGAAGTATCCTCGAATAGCTGGGCGACACCGCAAAGACCTGCCCGACAATTCCCTCGGCGTTAAGGACCGCCGACCCCTTGACCACCCCGTCACTCTCTCCCCGATCAATGACGACAGTGCGAAACCAGAGGCTTGGATCCTTCCCCACCACCTTGCAGGCAATAGCAGGATAATCAATACTCTTTTTAAAGTCGAGGAGCTTCCGGAGGCGGGCATTTGTGGCAAGGGCCTCGCGGCTCTGATGGAGTAGGCCTCGCGCTTCTTCAAGTTCCCGGTGCAGCCGTTCGTTCTCTTCGTGCACGGCGACAAGGCTACGATATTTATCGCCAGTCTTGTGGAGATAGGTGGAGACTGCAGCCACAGACTCCTGCATGGGCCCTGCTGTTTCCAGTATGAGCTTGTGCAGGGCACCAAACTTCTGTCCTCCCAAGGTGGAAGCCAGAAAGATCAGTGCCATTGTCAGGACAAGCGCAGAGAGCAACAAAATCCGAAAAATACGAATGTTGTTGCCACGCTTGCGAGTACTCTGTTTTCTCATTGAGCAACCCTGGCCTGCGGCCGCATCGGGAAGGGAGAGCGGACGAAAAAACGGGGAAGGTGCGAACTCGGTTTAATCGATGGCTATTTCCCGCAAAATCTCTATATTATCAAGGGCCCGCCCTGAACCGAGAACCACGGAAGAGAGCGGATCATCGGCAACAATAATGGGCATGCCGGTCTCTTCGCGCAACAGCCGGTCCAGGTTTTTCAGCAAGGCGCCGCCACCGGTAAGGACGATTCCCTGGTCGACAATGTCAGCAGAGAGTTCCGGAGGGGTAACTTCCAAGGCCACCCGAACCGCATCAACAATAATCTCAACCTGTTCTTTAATGGCAGCCTGAATCTCCTTGGAGGTAATGGCCAGGGTTTTAGGGATACCCGAAACGAGATCCCTGCCCTTAATGTCCATAGTCTCGAAGGGTTCTTCAGGCAGTACGTTACCAATAGTCATTTTAACCTGTTCAGCGGTCCGCTCACCGATGGCCAGATTATGCTTACGTTTGATGTACTGAAGGATAGCGTCATCCATCTTGTCACCGGCAACCCGCACCGATTTGGCATACACGACTCCAGCCAGAGAGATCACTGCCACCTCAGTGGTACCGCCACCTATGTCAATGATCATGTTGGCAGTAGGTTCAGTGATGGGAAGATTGGCCCCGATGGCCGCCGCCATAGGTTCCTCTATAAGATACACCTCGCGGGCACCAGCGTGTTCCGCCGACTCACGCACCGCCCGTTTTTCCACCTGGGTAATACCCGAAGGTACTGAAACGATAATCCGAGGGTGAACGAGGGTCCGCCGATTATGCACCTTATTAATAAAATAGCGTAACATCGCCTCAGTCACTTCAAAATCTGCGATGACCCCATCCTTCATAGGCCTGATGGCAGCGATGTTGCCCGGGGTTTTTCCCAGCATCTCCTTGGCTTCTTTACCAACGGCCAGCACCTTGCTGCCACGGTTGTCCTGGCGTACGGCAACGACCGAGGGTTCCCGCAGGACGATTCCTTTTCCTTTAACATAGAGCACGGTGTTAGCTGTGCCCAGGTCAATTGCCAGATCATTGGACATCCAGCCAAACAAAAAATTGAGTGGAGAAAACATTCAAGCCCACCTATGATATATAGTCTCGAGTGGCAGTGTCGGTAAACACCTGCCTACTACAGTAAGTATAAGGGAGTTTGACAGGGACAGCCTGTCTGCCAAAAGTAAAGACTAAATCTTACCAGCAGATCCCCAGGATGGCAACCGATATAGACATGAAAGAAAAAAGAAGCGGAAAGACTTGACAGCAGACAAACCAGCATGGTATTCACGCCCTGCAGAAACAACGGGGCTATAGCTCAGCTGGGAGAGCGCTTGAATGGCATTCAAGAGGTCAGCGGTTCGATCCCGCTTAGCTCCACCAAAAGACACAAGGGTTGCGGCAAGGATACCGTAACCCTTTTTTTGTGTTTTTACTAAAAGATATCTTGAAGAAGGGTCTTCTTTGACGAGAATAAGGAGTTCACTGGCGAGCGAAATGGAACTAATTTGTTAATCAGATTGAGAAACAGCTAATTGTTGCTGAAAAATTTTACCATTATATCTCAATGTTGTGATTCATATAGCTAGTTTCAGCGTAATAGTTTGATGGGAAAAATACGGTGGTGGAGCCAATTAAATGGACAGCCTGACGGGAGAGATAAGCTACATGGCCTTTTACGAGATTATAGTACTGGATCCATTTGGCGAGCCCGAGGCGCAGTGACCTGCCGTTTTCAAACGAATGCAGGTGTAGTGTCTAGAAAATTCACGAAGATGAGTATGTCGATGTGAATGTCTGGTATCGTCGTTGACCTTATGAGCCGTTGCCAGTATGTATTTTTACTCCGTCCCGGCGCTTTGGAAAAAATCGGGTTGTCGTTTGGAGAGAACCTCCTCTTGTAAAGGGTGGTCGTGAAGCTGGGCGCTTTTTAGGCACCATGTAAATGACTGTTCCATTTCTATTTGCAGCATAATTAAAAATGGTTATATGGATTAATCGAAATGCGTTGAATTAAGGACTGCCATGTTTTTACGTAGTCTTGATATATGTCGGTGCCTTTTTCCATAACCGGTCGAAACGCCCAGCCTTTGAGTTTATATCGCAGGAAA
>PDWJ01003127.1_pt1 | contig 20762 bp, 14 predicted proteins | sample 1430881 | NCBI WGS metagenome assembly PDWJ01 (sample SAMN01162460, study PRJNA174530) | Oral metagenome, whole genome shotgun sequencing project. | biome: Marine environment; feature: Marine mammal; material: Swab sample of the gingival sulcus; isolation source: swab sample of gingival sulcus... | reverse complement strand
GCATTCAGCCCCATCACCTTACGACGTATGCCGAATACGCCTCAGGCGCTGGGGCTTCTGCGCCTTGCATCTGGCATCCTGCTGGTGATCAGGAAATTGGCGGAATAAAATGCAAATCAAATATTTATAAAATGAATACCACCAGTAAACTGGTGGTATCATAAGCCCCCCCTAAAGGGGGGTCTCACACCAACTACCTTTTTAGTTAAACGTAAAGCCCTGTTTCTTCTTCGAGAATATCTTTACACCCTTGATTTCTTATATCTTTCCGCATCTTTATTTTGTTAAAAAACCAACTGTACTAAAAAATAACCACAAGCCCCAAATATATAACCTTGAACTATTCGATTGTTCTTGCTAGCAAACCCCATATTTGCAAGCTCTTTATTATCTGATCAGTTGCCCCTCTCATTGTAGAAAATTTCTTTATTCCCGGCACTAATCACTGGCATAGCCATTGTTCATACCACCGGCATGCCGGTGGTTTATTCCTTCTAATTAGTCGATGGATTTGGGTTTATCGGACAGCTTGACGTGGAATCATAAGCCTTTGGTGACATTATGAGTAATTATTCCGTGCTAACGCGCGGGGATTGGATTTATCGCATTAAGGATGGATGCATGGGGAAAGGCAGCATATATGCTCGTAAACTGCCCTCATGCTTCCATCGCCAGCTACGGCGCTCGGGTTGCTTCCCAGCATTGCCCTATCCTCCGAGCTGGCGGACGAAAAATACCATAGGAGAAAATTTTTTCAACAAAAAAAGAACAACAAGGCCATCGGTCCAGCTGGAAAAAGGCGGGTTTTAACCTAAAAAATGTAGCTTAAAAAATGTCAAAATCAGTCTTGACATGGGGGCCACTTCAACTTTTTTCATAGAGGAGCTGCTTCAGGAACGCCTCGTCACTTTGAGACAAACCCTCTCCTGATTTGATGCGTTCACGGATTTGCCCGACCTGACCGTAAAACTCACGATAGGCATCATGCCAGCCTTTGACCTCGTGTTTCCGGTTTTCAATCAGGTATTTGTAAAGATTCTTCAGTCTGCTTTTCATTTCAGCCCCTTATTTTCTAAATCGTTCTCTTTTTCAGCGATCGGCAGTTCCTCCAGCTCGAAAAGGTCGTGTGACATGCGGCGGACACCTATGTTGTATTCCATCAGGAGAGTGACCAATTGTTCACCATTCATGAGGCCCACGGGCGTTTTATCCGGTTAATTGGCCTCCTTGATGGCACCGGTGCTGAAATCGCTGGTGGTAATGATCAGTCCCTGTTCATGCGCACCAAGACTGCCGCGTACCTGCTGAACAGTCGGGCTCTGGATATTGCCTTTCCAGCGTTTGGCCTGAACAGCCATCTTTATGCGCACCACATCGCTGATCAGCAGCGAACCCCGGACATCGATGCCGCCATCACCTCCATACTTGGTCACCTTGATGCTTTCAAAGCCCATTTCTGCCAGCAACTGTCCAACCAGCTCCTCGAATTGTGCCGGACTCAGATCCATCAGTTGGGAAAGCAGCTTCTTTCGAATCTCTCGATTGTGCTTGGAAATCTGATACGGCAGGCCGGTTCCCATCCATTTGACAAGGCTGTAATACCCGGGTGATATTCTAACAAAACGGCCGGGCTCACCGCTGGCTTTTGCCCGTTTGAGTTCAGTCACCAATTGGGCGTTCATGGTTGCTTCGGGAGTCTTGCCTGATGTGTTCAGCCAGCCCTGATTCATGGCCTTGTCAGTAATGTCCCGGTAATGCATCGGTTGCTTATTGGCAAAGAATTCAAGCACAGCCTCTGCTGCCTGAAGAAAGGACATAACCTGTCCTTTTGGCGGAGCGCCATAAGAAACTGGCTCCTCTGAACGACACATTGCCGGGGCTTTTTCTTTCACATCACAAACAGCAACAATTTGAGTATCCCGAAGAAAGAACGTCTGAGGCGCAACCTTCACAAAGGCCGACTGGTCCCCATGCTTTTTAATGTCCGAGTACAGGCGGGCGCTGACAGTGGCCTCCGGTGTTTTACCATCGCTTGACCACAGACCAGCTTCCATAATCCGCTCGGCGATCTTTTTTGCATGGAGAGGCTTTCCAGCGTCCTTCAATATCTGTATTGCTGCGTCTTGAACATTCATTGAGTACCTCTACCTATCCACAGCCGTTTTAGTGCTTCCACCGTGTTGAGTTACGCGGGGACGGCATTTTACCTTAACCGCACTTCTTATAAACGAATCCTCTGAAGCCTTGCTTGACCAAACGTAAGCCTCTCCGGTTCCGAGATGGCTCATTTTGTCTGAGGTCAAATTATTTAAAGCTGCATTGGCTTTCTGGATATGCTTCAACCATGCTGGTGAGTTGAATTTGTGCATTATGATCTGTGAGGACAGTTCGATAAGCGACACAGGGACAGACGGTGGGTCTTGAGACGCTACCATTATACTCGTACCTTTATGGCGCATCTCTCTCACAACTTCGACTAATCCAGAAACGAGGTCATCGTTCTCAATATATTTATGCGCTTCGTCAAAGACGACGAGTTTGTTGAATGCATTGCCTTTATAAGTGGCCTCAGAGAATATCTGAAGCATTACAACAAATAATCCGAGAGCCTCATCTTTTTCGATGTACTCATCTCGGAGATCCACGATAATCAGGCGACCGGGCCAAATCAGATCTTGCAACTTCTGAGAATCATCAATGTATTCACTGGCGAACTGCAACCGGGTCTGAGCCAGTTCTTTCAGGTGGCCTGAAAGACCTGAGCTATCAATTCCATTCCTGATCGCGTCCAGAGTGAGGTTGTTTCGCAAACCTCTCATTATGAGATTGATCTGTCTCATATACATACTCTGGCTACCAATAGCTCCCATCAAAAATTTCCAATGGGCAGCTTTGAGTTCTACAGCAGAGAAGGCAATCGGCCGCACTTCAATATCCGGGTACTCCTGCCGTCGCTGCTCAACTTTGTCAGAGGGAGTCAGGATCAGAATATCTTTTAGCGCTTCTGGTTCGGCTTTATAACGTTCCCGCAGAATATTCATTTCAGACTCAACAGTATTTGCCTCAACCATGGATGTGAACTCCGGTGCATAATCCTGTGTCGGGCTGTAATGGAAAATGACCGTGGATAATGGGCTCGGAAGCACATTGATGTTTGGTATCGGAATACTGGCCATTTCAATCGCAGTTCCAAGCGTGTAGCTTTTACCTCCGCCCTGTACCCCAAACAGACTGATTGTATGCGTATGGTTAAGGTCAAGCGCTACTTTGCGACCAGAGACTTCGCCAAGAAGGCCGTACTGGGGTGAATCGGATGTAACGCCAAGCATCACATCATATTTAACCTCTGAGGACGATTCTTTCTCTTCTTCTGGTATTGAGTCAGGCATGGCAGGGACATCTTCTGGTTCAGCAGCTACAACATTTTCTGGCTCAGCCTCTTCAACTGCCGGGGTGCTACCTGTTTCGTCTTCCGACTCGGGCTTTACCGGTTTCTCAGGCTCCACTGGCTGACTCTCAATCTCCGGCTGGTAATCGCTAATCTCTTCTGCTTCATCTTCAATGTCCACAATCAAATCATCAATGGCTGTAGTTCTTTCTCTTTTGGCTGTGAGAAAGGCTGCGGTCTCCAGACGCGGGACTTCTGGAATTGTCAGATCTGTTAATATTGCGTTGCTTTCATTGGCCAAATCCTCAGAAGCTTCGGATAAACTCAAAGAACAATTATCCAGTAAGGCTTGAACCAGATTTTTTCCTATCCGATGAAATTCAATGCCCACTTCATTATCAGGCGCATCAGTTCCGTCTTTCTCAAAGTCAAAGATGATGGCACTTCGCCTGAATTGGAGGGAATATCCTTTTTCAATGGTGGCCAAAAATAGCCGTGCTTCATCAGCAGCATCCTTCTCAAATATTTTATATCGAATCGCTCGCTCCAGATAGAATCTCAACAGGAGTGCCAGCTCGCGGCTTTTTAATAATCTATCAGGCCGGTCATTCTTCTTGAGTGCAGGATCGAAGTGGCGCTGAATAATTCTTTCGCTCTGATTGATCTGACCGCTGATGCGCTCCTTCAGCTGATTAAAGGCTGAAAAAGCTCCGACGTCGGAATAACATTTAACCTCAACCAAATTGCAGGTGATTGTTCTTGAGGTCAGGTCCAGATCGAACAGCGCAAGATCGGTTCTTTGTAAGCTGACTGAATCTTCAACCTCATCTCCGCTGGATGATTTGTACAAATCGGTATGCGCATCAAGGGGGATGATTATCTGATTTGCGAGGGCTCCCTGATACTCCAGATACAACCGGGCCAGTGCAAGTCCGAGAGCTTCCTGCTGTTGTGTATCCGCAGAAATCAGTTTCAAAGCCAGTTGACCGGATAGCGACCTTAAATGAGCAAGGATTGCCACTGTTTGATTCTGATCAGCAGTGAGCCCGTGAATTTCCAGTACAGGATGTAGCATCGCTTCAAGCTCATCGGTAGATCGGGAGGAAATAATCAGATTGTGTGTTGTATGAGTGCTGGTGCCAGGGACAAAATCAATCAGGTAGTCGGGACGATTTTTCCTGCCTCCGTGATCAAAGAACTCAATCCCCATATTACGGTCAATGGTGAATACCCAATCGCTCACCTGATGGATCTGATAAATGAACTCTCTTTCCTTTGAATCAAGACCGAGTGTAATAACGGGGACTCCTGCAAAATTAGCTCCGGTTGTGGCAACGGCAGCAATAGCCGAGCAGATCTTCGCCGTCAGGTTGGTTAGCAAGTCATAGCAACTCGAATTGCCCGGCTGCAAATTTGTGCCTATACGCGGGCTCTTCTGCCAGAAGGTCCCGCTTTCATCATCAATGAAATTATCGTCATAGTCCTGGATAAGGCCGTAAAGCGGAGGGAATGCTTTCTTGAGCTGGCTGACTGATATTTCTTCTGCCGGGAAGACATCCAGCAACATACTGAGATGAGCAGCAAACTTTTCCGCATCCGCATGGAACTCGGCATTGTGATGCTTTGCCAGACTCATCTTTGAAAAAAGATGGTTGCCTGTGGATATTGAGAATGCATCAGAAGAATCGTACTTTCCTGCGGTCCCGGGCTTTAATAATTGCTCAAGAGCGTCTCCGAGAGCTGGCGATTCAGGATCTGAAGAAAAGAGATTCAGGTTATATCTCAGACTGTTGAATTCGTTCTTATGCTGAAGAGCCATTAAAGCCTCGGCAATAACGCTTCCTGAGCCGGGGTTAAAAACATTGATAGATAGTTCACGGACATAAGGGTGCTGTGACAGATAGCGTTCAATTTTTTCAGCGACCACTGTGCCGTTGACGTCGGTCCCGACTGTGGCCGGTTCTGGCAGGCCAAGAGCAGCGCAAAGCTCCGCGATCAGTCCACGCGTGTTATCTTCAGTTGCGGGAGCGCAAACACACCAAAACGGATTAAGGTTGTCTACTGCTGTAAAAACACGTCCATCTTCAACGGGTATACCTACTGGAAAATTGACCGCCTGCAGTCCTTCAAGAAGGACCGTTCTAACTGCAGGAAGATAGTCCTTGCCATCGGTCAATATTTGCTGAATCCATTCTTGAGCCAACGTTGACCAGCTGAGCAGCCACAACACTCTCAAAGGATGTGTGGGAGCAACAAAAAGAGCTTCACGGTGCTTGCCTCTGAAATCAGTCAAAACAACGTGCACCGAATCAACCGCAAGAATGTTCTTCAGCTCTATCAAAGCAGACTGCCTGTCGGCTCCGACGTTGTGTTCTGCATTGCGCATAATGCTTTTAATCAGATCGAAATATGATTCAGCATAAGCGAGGCAGAGCTCCTTATTTTCCTCGAAGGAGAATCCCTGACAGATCAATTCCGAACTACCGTTCCTTATAGCATCAAACAACAGTTCCCGAGCTGAAAGGAAGGACTGCATCGCAGCAGAAGAAGGGAGTTTCAGACCAATCTCACTCGGCAGCTCCGGCGTACTCAGATTGATCTGCATTCTCCAGCCGGAAGGGTGCTTAGGTCCGGCAAGAATCCGTTGTTCGATTGATTTCAGAATCCGGGATACCGGAATCCGCATGGCACCCTCGCGCCCAAATTTAACAACAAGCAACTCTTGTTTTGAATTACGTTTTGTCTTGCCGCCTTCGGACCAGTTTATGTCCGATATACAAACATCAGCCGGGGCTCTATCATCCCCCAAAGCTGTCAGCTGGAGTTTGATTTTGGCATGCTCAAGACTCTTCTCAAACGGGATTGCCCTTTGCGGAGGCTCTTCCTCAAGACTGCCTCCGGGCAAAACATAAAAGGGTTCACTTTGGAACGGCCGTATAGAATCTTCACCATCCCCCGAATCATTCATGGGGACGGGATCTCCCTCAGCAGTCCAAGGCAACACACGTATGTAATGCCAGCCTTCTTCAAAGTCGATTTTGTTCAGTTTGGTGAGACTCACAGTACAGTTGGTACGTTTTGGGTTCCACGCCTTCACCTTTTTCGATTTTCCGACTGGGCCTCCGGCCTGTGACATGATTTGAACAGTAAAGTGATCCAGCCCATTAATCATCTTGGGATGCGGATTAACATCGAAGACCACATTCATTTTTCTGCGGTCATTAGGCACCAATACCTGCTGGCCAATCAATCCGCTCAGGGTGTCGTCATTTTCATCGGCCGCAATAGCAGGCAGATCTGTCGATTCAACGTTGAGATCAATTTTGTCCAGAGAAATTTCTTCAGCAAAAGCCCATTTATCAAAAGAAATATCCCACCAGTTTTTTTCCAAAGCGATTCGTCTTGTCCAGTTTTCCGGCTCATGGACATCATGCTTGTCAAAAAAGCTAATGAGTGAAGCAGCCAGTTTCTTATCTTGGAGTCCAAGTTCGGCCACTCTGCCTCGAATGGACTTATGGGAATTTGCCAAAATTCGGATGGAATCAATGTTGCGATGAATCTTACCTGAAACGTGCGCAGGGTCTTCAAATAGCTTGAAGTCAGGAATTAAAGCAAGCTCGTAAAGGCTTGCCCCAACCGTCTCTCCATCAATACCATTCTCAAGTGCAGTCAATAAAAAGCGAACCATACTGACCTCATCCGCGAAAAACCATTGTTCCTCCTGAAGGATGGCAAAGATGTCTTTTATGGATGCGATGAGTGAAACGGGAACGCGCTGTAAAAACTGTTCGGTCAGATCCCTGTAAATATCAACAAAAGTTAGCTCCTCAAAAGTGGCCACCCCGAACGAGTCTTCAGCACTGGTTCTAAGAGATGTCGGTATGAAGACCAGCAGTGGGCTTCTTAACTCACCATCATCTTGAAGATTTCGCAGCTCCACGAGTTTAGTGGAGGTGATCAGGTGCTTCTTCTCTGCTGAGTACGTATGACTCAAGATAAAGATATTGCCGCCCGGAAACTGCTTTCTCAGCTCCAGGCAAAGAGTTTCCATAATATCATCATCAAGATCAGCGACCCGCATACAATGGCCCGGGGCTCTTTCCTGAAGGATTTGGCTTAGTTGGGGACCCAGGAGAGTTATAACAGCATTGTTTATTGTTTCCTGTGTTACCTCAATAAATGCGTTACTCATGCCTGCCTCCCATTCGAATTATTCTGACCTCTCTGGGTAATCTGATATCTGGGGGTAATTTTTTGGGTTATGTAGGCATCAGACAGGTCTTCATAAAATCCAATCTCTCTCAGGCGTCGTTTAAACGCCTCTACATTCAATCTCAATGCTCGTTTATCAAGGATGCTGGAACCCTGTGAAGATGGTGGAACCCGGTCGATGCAAATTCCATATCGTTCAAATAGAAACACTAAAAGTTCTTCAATTTGAAGCTCTCTGGTTAGAAACGCATTGTCCTTTTGGGTTAACACTGCCAGCTGCAACAACACTTCAAGCAGCTTGCTACCAAGAACAAACCGGCGTCTTTTTCTTGTGGGTTGAGATAATAAGCCATTATCCTTATTTTTAAGAAGAATAGAGTCAAGACACTGTGTTATGTAATTTTGATGATATTTAGAACGACATCCCATTAGGATTTCAATAAATGTATCAAAATCATTCAAACCCATTTCTGTAGCTGAACGGATTTCCGGGTCAACTATTTCATTATTTTCTGTTGCCTCTTCAATGAGCCTTGTCAGTCGAAATTTAAAATAGGCTTCTCGTTCACTTGTATGTTCATCCTGCAATAGAGAAATAATTTCAGCCAGAGAGAACCCGTCAGCCTTTGCTGGAGAAAGTTTATTCGCTTTTTGCAGGTAATCTGCCAGCTCATCAAGTTTTTTCACTCTATAATTCGCATCAACAAACCCCGGTATCTTCCTGTAAATCTTTTCTGCAGATAATTCTGCCATTTTTGTCATGTGCGGGTTATTTACATCATTCATGTCGGTAAGGATGAATACATGATGAGGTGAAGTAAGCCCGGAGTATCCATCAAAGATAGGTGTACGTGACTCTTTTTGGAAGCAATTCTTCTGTTTTACCAATTGTGGCAAAAGTTCCAGAAGACTCATATGATAAAGTGACAAATGGAAGGCGATTAAGGTTTTTAGGTATTCGACGATCACCGTTCGAGGGATGTGGTGTTCATACGCCAATAAGCGAAGTATATCTTCAGCAAATATGTCTGCCAAATCCATACAAATTGGAGGTTGGCGCTCAGGAGCTTTAGAATCTTTTGTATCCTGGCTCACTTGATGATCCAAACGGAGAAGCGCTTGTGTTTCCACATCAAGAACAACATTTTGATCATACTTGTCAGTCAAAAAATCATAACCGTGAAAGAAAAAACGCTTTAAAGCATCTCTAACAGCCTGACCTTTTCCTTTACGAGCATAATAAAGCATCCAATAAACTTGCTCAGAGCCACTAAAATCACGAGCATATTCGTATTCCTGAATTTATACGTATTCCCATGAAGAGGTCGAGGAGCAGCCACTGCTTGACTGTCTTTGCCTCGGTTTACTAAATCAAGAAGATCTGTTTCCAACCATTTGTAAATAACGTCTGGATAATCTTGAAATCCTCTAAACCATTCAGGATGTTCAATAAATTCATTTTTAAAATCTTCAATGGTCAATAATTTTTTACTGGATAAACGATTACTATACCCATCATATTTTAATCGAGGAAAAAGCATCGTTAAAACTCGATCCATATCCATATATTTGAATTCCAGAAAAGAAACCTTTGTACAGCGAAATTCTTTATCTTTTCCTCTAATTGACATGATATTCGCCTCCTTCTTCCATTACACACATGGAAAGGACTCCATCATCCTCACGTTCTATTTCATAAAAGCGTCTCCCTGTTTCTGTGAGTAAAACTTCACTATACGGAGCAGATGCAAGGATATTTTTAAATACCGATAAACTGAGATAGAAGCCTTCCTCTTCCTCAACGCTCGGGCGATAGCCATCATTCAGCCTCATAAGCATTTCATACACATCAAGGTGTATGGTCAGATTGGCAGTATGCCCATCACCGGAGTCATAATGCAGGATGATGTTTTGCGGGAAGGTTTCAAGGAACGGGTGAGCCATGCCCCCGGCCTGTGACTGGAATGAGAATCGGTCTCCATCAAACAACCGATAGCTTCGTATGGTGCCTTTCTCGACTTTTCGAACCCGCAGTGCCAGCTGCAAGCCAAGCCTGTCAGGATTGCTTAATCCTTCACCGCGATTGATGGCCATGAGTATCCGCTTGATAGCCTCATCGCTGTCATCTTTGCTGTGAATGGTATCAATAAACTGATCAAGTGTTTTATACGGCAGCATCGCTTTCCATTGTTCTTCATCGCGGCATTCGAAGAAATGCTTCCGGCGCATGTGGCTCAGGTAATTCTGGTGCTTTGATATGTGATGATTTCGCCTTTTCAGCGAGAAGTCTCGTGGAAGATTATCAAATAACAGCCGGATCAACTCTTCATCATAGGTCGGCCTGATTCCAAAATTAAACCGGGACATTTTCTTGTGATCTGGACTTAAAAAGCCGAGCTCCCGATCCAGAGCCGGATTACTGACCTGAGCCACATCAATTTCCTGCAGCAGCTTAATCAGACGGTCGGCGTTCTCTTTGTGGCCCGCTATCCATGAATTGAAGTAATAGCCTTCTAAAATCCGGTTCCAGCTTGCTTCGCCACCATTTTGATACAGCTGATGGATGCCATCGCAGTCTTCGGTGCCAACCAGCATGTATGCCAAGGCCGACCGAAGATCACGCATGGTGATATGTAGTCTCCCGCGAAGGTAGGTAATCGTGTAGAGTTTTTCCAGCCGCTCTGTAATTTTTGGACCAGCAGTCGGGTCCTGGAAGGTGGACGCATTATGGTAGGCGTAACATTTGCTTTTCAGATCACACTCTTCACAAGCAGACCAATATTCCGGTTGCGTCATCCTATTGATCAGGCGTTTCAGAATTGAGCCATTGCCATCGCCTGCATCAGAAACAACGGAACGCAGGTTCAGGTTGATGACCGATACTCCAGATTCCGGTTGCTGGCCTGCCAGTCCCTGCTGAACCATTGCGGCCAGTTCCGGGAAATCCTTCTCATGCTCCAAGAAGAAATCGACAAGGCGACCTTCATTGATCGCAATAATGCGTGTCTGGTTGGTGGGCCACGAATCCGGATTTTTGCCTTTGAATGGACTAAAGAATTTCAGCAATACGGAGTCGTTTTGCTCGTCGCCTTCATCCTGACTGCCGTCATAGTTGCTCTGGAAGGTATGACCTTTCAATTGAAAAACTGCGCCATTCACACCGCGCCGAAATTGTGCGCCAAGACGTTCCGCTTCACTTTCAAATTGCTGAATAAAGGCCGTTTTACCGTCACCGGCGTTACCACTGATAACCACGAGCCGGAAATCACCCCGAAGCAATGCGGGCTGCAATTTTTCATCGAGATAGGTTGAGACATACGTTGCCTTGCCGATCTCATCCAGCCCTCGCGTACCGGCGTTGGATATCTGGCTCTGACTGTAGAGCGTCAGCAGATGACTGACGTAAGGATTGAAGTTAGGGCGATCAGCCTTGAAGCCCAGTTTGGATAAGGCTTTTGGCGTTGCGGTCAGCTCACCGGTTGTCATCAAAGAACGATATTTTCCATTCAGCGCTTCCAGATCAGCCAGCATTTCAAGCGGCTTCTGGTAACGATCTTTCCTCTCTGGAGCGATGAGCTTGTGTATAATCTTTATGAGTCCGGAATTCAGCAGAGCAACCTTTGAACTGCTTAATCTCTCGCGGCTGCTTTTTCAGTGGAGGTGTCATCTCCTCAAAAGGATAGGTGCCACCGGTCAAGCATTCATAAAAGGTGACCCCAAGGGCATACAGATCCCGGTCGATTCGATCTTCAGCCGAAGGCTCACCGGAAAAGTCGTAGTCTGGCGGCAAATATCTTCTTGTGCCACCGCCACTTTTAATGTCATCGCTTTCGGAAACGGCCACATTGAAATCGATAATTCGAACCCCTTTATCGGTCCATAGCAAATTCGATGGTTTCATATCCTGATGGTAGACGCCATTTTTATGCAGATGCTCCAAACCCTTTGCCGCTTGCATGATAATCTGAACAGCATCATGCAAAGACAATGCTTTGGCATCAATCAGGTCGGAAACATCAAGCCCGTCAACATATTCAAAAACGATGTATGGGGTTTGTTTTTTATCGTTAAAACGGTCTGCCCAAACAACCTTTACCACATGCGGATGCTCGGGAAGCTGCGTCAGGGTCTTGTATTCTCGGCGCAATCGCTCATACACGCTGCGTCGGTCTTGGGTGATTATCTTGATGACCCGGACCACATCAGCAAAGGAGTCAAAAACCTTGTAAACAACGCCGAAACCGCCGCTGCCCAGTTTTGCCTGCACGCGAAACCGATTTGCCAGCACATCATCTCTTTGCAAAGAAGTCAGGTCTTCAGGAACAACTGGCAGCGCATCGCTGAAAATGTCATCGGCCGATTCGCCTCCTGCTTCAGGAAGGATGATGGCATCCAACCCTTTTCGGGCTACGGCCGCACTGGAATATCTATCTTCAGGGTCAAATTCACAAAATTTCTGCAGCCAGGTATCGAAGCTTTTCGGCAGGTCGGTTTTTACCTCTGACGGCAGAATGGGGAACTTGCCGTCGGCTTCCATCATCTGATCAATGTTCTCAAAAGCCTGGTCACCAGTGATCAGTTCGTAAAAAATCAGGCCGATGGAATAAAGGTCCGAAAGAATACTTGCTTCCCTGGTGAAAGATTCATCTTCATCCTTAACCAGTTCAGGTGCCCGGTAATCCCTATCAATATCTCTGATAATCTGGTCAGCGATGGTGCTGGTTCTGTTTTTACCAACCCGGGCAAAATCAAACCCTGTCACCCGGGCCTGACCGCCTTTGGTTACCACAATGGCATCCGGCGTCAGGTTGCGGTGAATGGCCTCATGCTTATGGGCGTAATCCAGGGCAGAGAGGACATTGCGCATGATCTCCAGCTTCTGGTCAAAGGTCAGAGCCAAGGTGCTTTTTTTGATATGCTGTCGGAGCGCTTGTCCGGGAAGATCTTCGGTGACCAGAACCACCCGGTCTTCCTCATCCGATACAAAGAGGTCCTTGACTGCAAGGATGTTGGCATGGGTCGGCATATGCGCTACCGCACGGTAGGCATTGCTGATTTTCTTGAATTCCTCTTTCCGGGCTGCTTCATCCTGATACGGATCGGCCTGGTACACCCTCAAACGTGCCATGCCGCCGGTTTTACCTAACAAGCTGTGCTTGGCCCGGTATTCGGTATAGTGATCATCACCGCCAAGTTTTTCTTCAACCTGCCAGTCACGGAAAACCAAAGTCGAACTCCTGGGTTTTGCCTTGCCGGTGATCGCTTTGAAAATCTGGGCATGATAACGCTGAATATTATCAAGCCGGTGAGCTGGAATCCGCTTTTTGTCCGAGAGATATTTGATGCAATGCTTCAGGTCAGTTACATCTGGTGAATCAATTCCAGCCGGATCGTTCAGTTGGGCATCATTGGCCGTCAACAGCACCACCGCCTGTACATGCGCTTTGCGCAGTTCTGTTAATCCAGGGCTACTCTCTTTGATAATAGAAGCCAAAATTTTTGCGTGATTACGGAGCTTGGCCAGCGGAGAGTGGAAGGGTTGCCTGCCATCGGGATACCATTTGGAACCGTAGACATCAATGAGTCCGTGAGTTCCCTTGATATCCACCAGATAGACTGCGTGAGGCGACATCACCGCCAGATCGATTTCAAACACTTCCTCTCCCTGACGGAGCTCAAAGTTATGAAACAGCATCCAGCTGTCTGGAAGACGATCGCGCAGCAAGCCAATGGCTTTACGCTCGGCATCATTTGCCGGGATACCGCTGATCTTCGTAATCACCTTAGCCATTAGCTCCCTCCCTCTTTGATGGCGTTCTCGACGAGCAAAACAGCATCCGTTTCATACTGCTGGGCTTCCGCTCGATCTCTTCCAGCTTTCCAAACCATATCGTTAATCTCTTCCTCAAACGCAGAATCACTTCGAGGAATAACAAGCTTTTGAACGTCAAAAACAGATAAGTGCGGAATAGAACTACCGGCCGCTGTTCTGATTAGCTGACGGTACCCCACATCGGTCAGGAACAGGTAGGCATACAAATACCCCGGTAGGATAGAGGCATTCTGTGCACTTATTCTGATAACATCAACCGAAACACAGGCGTTGCTAAACCGACTATCAGCCCAGACACCTCGTCCGATGATTCCTCCAACTTGGCCACTGCGAGCCAAAAGAAGATCGCCTTCCTGGGTGGCCCAGCTATTGTCGTCTGGCAGCAACCTCCTCGACAGGAACCTTGCAGGTGCATAGACCTGCCTAAATATCTCTCCACTGGTCAAAAACGGTTCGCCAAATTCTTGTTCGACAAAGACCTGTTTGAGACGGCCAGTCTCACCAAAAGAGACCCCAAGATCATTGAGATAATCCTTGGTGGGAACAGCATCCAAAAGTCGATCGCTTTCTTGTGCAATTTTGTCATGGAAGGTAGCTTCCATCCTCACTAAAACATTATCGGATGAAGCGACTGCGCATGAAAAATTTCGATGAGAAAGAGCTAATTTTTCTGGGAAACCAAATGCTTCATTAACCTTGCCGCCGGCATCTTTCAAAAGAGAAGTTGCCTCAACACGCAAATCTGCAGCCCTTTGAACCAACTCATGTGCTTTATCTTCAATATCTCCCAAACGCGGAACTGGAAGGTCAGCAATATGGTGAGGTTCAATATGCTGGATGATTGCCCCATATGTTCCTGAAATTACGAGAGGAACCCCATATTTACTTGATAAGTAAGAGTAAAGATAGCCAGGTTTGATTTTCTCTATATCAGGCACAACTCTCATGAAATGCTGTGAGCCAGCCATACCAGTCATATTTGACCTGGCGTAGGCCATTCTTCCAATAGTTCCTGAACAAGTTATTAAAGTCCATCCTTCCTCTATTAATAAGGCTGAATTCTCATCTACTTGTTTTTTTGACAGGAGGGAAACATTAGAGAGGTCGGCATCAAGGATATCAGTGCTTCCAAGAAACGGAACTCCATTAGAGGGATCATCAACATATATCCTTGGGAAACGAGGCCCGTTAAAGATTCCATCTTTATGTCCGGTTGTGAGAGAAGACAAAGGCTCTGTATCGTGCTGTTTCAGAGTGTCCATAGCCTCAATCGCACCGGACATATAAGGCCCACAATCAAGGCGTCGTCCATTTTCTTCAAGCCATCTGCTTGGCACCGTCTTTACTTGAAATGTTCTACTCATCCTGGCACCTTGCCGGTTTCCTTAAATTCTTTAATTTGTCTGTCACAAAAGATTTTCTCATGATCATGCCTCCCTTGGAAACCATTTTTGCATTGTCATTTTTAACTCCTGAAATGAGGCGTCCTGACAGTGCCTGATAGAAACCTTACTGGTGATTGCACTATAAATCGAAGAGGAGCGCGGGATACGATTTTGTTTTAATACAGCTTCCATCGTTTCCTTGGGTCGGTCGGGTTTTATTTGGCCCTTTGGCCATATATCTGCGGTTATATCCTGTACAGATTGCATACCCAGTGCTGTCGCCACATGGATATTTTTTTGCCAGATCCAGTTTTCCAATTCAGGAGCGATAACAATCACTTTACAGTTTTCTTCGTTCCATCCTGATAGAATCAGATTCCTGGCAATATGCGTCTCTATTTCTTGTGCACCAGGAGAGCCGTCCCATTCTGCATCCAAAACGACAACTGCGTGGGCATGGGTTTTTACATAAGTTCGTAACAATTCATGGGCACGGGTATATAGTCCAGGATCATTATCACCGGAGGCAACAATCAAATCCTGAGTCACATCGAAATCAAACTTTCCACAATCAAGCCGGTTATAAAAGTGATCTCGTTCAAAAAAACCTTGAAAAGCTGCTTTCATGTTGGCATCGGCAACCAAAAAGATACAGTCTCTCATCCCAGCACCCCTGCCGCAAAAAGTGCTCCAAGATCAATTTTCCCTTGCCAGTCTTTTAATTGCGGATGTTGAGAGCCTTTCACAAAACTTGCTGCTCCATTATCAGCCAACCGGCCACAAAGGATTTGCTTCAATCTGCTCTGGGCCAAAACCACCGGAGAATGAGAGCTTACAATTACCTGTGAACCATATACTGAAGACAAGGATTGCAATACAGCTTCAATAGCCCGAGGATGAATTCCGTTTTCAGGTTCTTCTGTGATAATGAGAGAGGGAAGATTATCTAAATAAGGAAGAATGGTTAATGCCAGAATCCGCAAAGTGCCTTCAGATAGCCCCGAAGAGGTAACCTTGTAGCCACCATGGTAGGATACGATAAAATAGGCATGATGGTCTTCTTCACGTTCTTTGACAGTGATATTTTCAATTTGTGGCAGTGCCGTCTTAACATGGTTCACCCAGAGCTGAAATCGTGATTCATTGTTTTGCAACCGTAATGCCAGCCAGGGGAGATTTGCTGCATCAGGCATAACTCTGTCTGAAAGCCCAGGAGGGCTGGCTTTCAAATTTAACCTTCGGCAGCGCCAATAATGAATTTGCTACCTCCAGATTTTTTGTTTTTGCGTTCTTGGTTGTTTCAACGCGTAACCCTGATACGTTGTTACTGCCTCTCATCAGAATGCTTCTCCAACCCTTGGGTAAGGCGTAATCTCCATAAATTCGGCCAATACCGCGCTCAGGTTTTTTGTTGGAGGGAAATAAAAACAGATTTTCTGTGCCAACAATTAATTTGTTGTCAACAATCTCAAACCTTATCTCATAACGAATAAACTGCCACCATTCTTCTGAATTTTTTTTTGCAGTCTCTGATAAAGACGAGGTCAAAGACTCCATAATCTTTTGAGGTATTTTTGCTTCCAAGGCAATGGAAAAGTAATTGCCTTGACCGTGGAAAACAAGCTCTTCAAAAGCGGAACAGCGAGGAGGGGCATCATTTTGCGATAAGATAAAAGCCTGACTGACGGAGGGGCTTTTAAAACAGTCAGAAAATAATTCGGGGATACCCAGCAATGTGGTTTTTCCGGAGCCATTTGCCCCAACAAGTAGAGTAAATTCCTCAAAATCAATATCTGCTTTTTCCAGACAGCGGTAATTGGTCGCTTCAATTCTGGTAATCATAGACAGCTCTCCCATTACTTGCTTTAAAGCTTATAAAAGTACATTTTTTATTTTGTTCGTTCATTGGCTCTCCCACTTTTGCGGCTTATGAAATAACCACAACATGTTTTGTGGCTCATTTTTTTTATTTTATGAGCCACAAACAGATTTGCTGATAACTGACGCACCTCAAAATACATCATGCCCCTCTGCGATATTTAATAGTTCCGAGTAGGCCAGTATGGCTGCCTTACGACCGCCGCCAGCCTGCATTTCACGGAGAACAGTATTCTTCTTCAAAACAGCAAGAATTCTTTTAGCGGTAGCATTTGGTATACCAGAGGAGTGAATAAAATCGGTGGTTTTGAAAATGGGACGCTCAAAAATCCATTCCAGGGCATGAATGGCATATTGAGAATGCGTCCATTCAGCGACATTGAGCTTCATACGATCATAAAGATCTAAAATTGCTTTAGTTTTATTAAGGTTATCTTCCGCCTGAGCTTGCAGGGCCTTAAGAAAGAATGTACACCAACCGCTCCAATCCCCATCCCTTGAAATGGCAAGAAGGCGGTCATAGTATTCATCCCTGTTCCTTTCCAAATAGGCACTCATATAAAAAACGGGTTGCTGGACGAGCTTATTATTAAATAAGAACAGGGGAATCAACATCCTGCCCAAACGGCCATTTCCATCCAGAAAAGGATGAAGGGCTTCAAATTCAGCATGAAGAATGGGCAATTGAATCAGGCTGTCCGGTGTCTTCTGATGAATATACCTCTCCCATCTGCTCATGGCATCGGGCAGTTGATTGGCTTCAATCGGAACATACTTGGCATCTTCGATGGCACAACCAGGCGGCCCAATCCAATTGGGAATTTTGCGGTATTGCCCTGGAGACTTGCCATGCCCGCGTACGCTGTTGAGCAGTATCTTATGGCTTTCTAAAATAATACGTTGGCAAAGCGGGAGCTCCTCCAGCATCCTGGTCGCATGATTCAGCGCTTGCCGGTAGTTCAGCACCTCCCAGATATCTGCTCCTCGTGCATCATCGGGGTCGTTTGTTTCTCCTTTGGCTTCATATTCAAGAACCTCCCCCATTGTTGCCTGAGTTCCCTCAATACGAGAGGATAAAACTGCTTCTTGAGTGGATAGAGGGCTGAGAAGCACCCTGGCATTGGGCATGGCCGTCAGCATTCCGTCATAACGCGCCAATGCCGCATTTGCCGGACCGACCAAAGGCAACAACAGTTCCAGGTCTAACTTTTTGGGTGGGAAACCGCCTGTGTGATATTGTACTGGTTTATCCATCAGTCATGCTCCCTTAAAAACGCACGATACATTTCTGCAATTACCGGCAAGTCGTTATCTTCAATTTTTTCATTCCGTATGAGTCGACGTTCTACAATCCGACCTCCTATACGAAGCCTTTCTGTATATTCCTTTGCTTGGAGAATCTCTTCTCCATCCGGGGTGCGCTTGTAGAGCTTGTTGCCACGGCGGTCAAAACCAACTTTATCAGCTACTGCCATAAAGACAGGATATTCTTCCATACCACCCATCGTTTCAGCGTGCTTTTCCTGTTCGCTCTTTCTGCGCAAGAAGAGAAGGCTGGTGAGGATATTTACATTGGCCTCAGCAATAAAGGCTTCTACCGGAAGGTCTACAGATGCCAGCACCTGTGACTCCCGCATGATCCACCAGCGGATGTATTCAGCCGCTGGATTTCCCAATACACCATCAGGTAGAACAATTCCCATTCTTCCGGTGCCGGGCTTCAACCATTTCAAACAGCGTTCAATAAACAGAATTTCCGGAGCTACACTGCTTTTAAGAGCACTGGTATTTCTGAATCCGCCATCGCCATCCGACTCCCAGTTGTGGGCGAGCTCGTAGTGTTTGAGGATGTTCTTGTCAGTAATGGGAATATCCGAGCCGAACGGTGGATTGGTCATCACAACATCTATACTACCAAATGGAAGGTCTTGAGCAGCATCCTTATCTTGCAGGTGACCGTTGGGAAATTCCAGCGAGTTCATGTGATAGAGGTGACCGCGACCATCGCCAGCCATCACCATGTTCATTTGGGAAGCTCTTACAAGGAACTGGTCAAAGTCGGAGCCAAAGACCATTTCCCCGGCATACGCTTTCAGTCGGTCATGCACATTCAGGAATTCAGTGGTGTTTTCAGTTCCGGCAGTGGTGCCTTCCTCATCTCTGAATTTTTTCAACATGTGACCGAGGTTGGCCACAAGGAAGCCTCCAGTACCACAGGCGGGGTCCAGAACCCGTTCGTTCTCTTTCGGGTCGAGCATCTCTACAACGAGCTTCACAACGCCTCTTGGCGTGAAGTACTGGCCTCTGTCGCCGCGCAGATTGGTACCTACAATTTCCTGATAGGCGACACCCTTGGCGTCCACATCGGTCCGGGTGAAATCATATTTGGCAAGCTCGGACACCATAAATGCCAGAGCGCGGTCTGAAAGTGAAATCTCTTCATTGCCCCTGAAAATATTGGGGAACTTCGCTTTCACCTCATTGAAGAGAGGTTCGATTCGTTTGCGGATCTCTTTACGACCGGCATTATCAAACTGTTCTTTAGGACCTGCCCAGAAGCGACGCTCACCCCGTTTAAAGGTCTCGTCGTGCATCTTGCAAAAGATCAGGTAAAGAAACTGCCAGAAGGCAGCATCTTTGGGCATCCCCTCATTACCATGAATAAAGTTGTGACAACGGCGGAAGGTGACTTTCAGCATGTCGTTGTCGGCAACTCGGGTACGGGCATCGGAAACAACATCCTTGGTTCTCATGGACTCTTCTGCCATTGGCCAATCCCCGATCGGATTGCATTTGGTTTCAAATCGTTTTTGTTCTTTTTCTAAAAAGAAGAATTCAAGGCCATTGGTCCAGAGCCCGTATTTGCAGGATTCCACTTCTTGCAACAGCTCCTCAAGAGCGTTTAGATCCGCAGCGGCCTGTTCAAAGTCACGAATACGGACGGCTGTTTTTCCAACTTTCGGCTCTTGTCGGCACAAGATAATTCGGCTGATATTTTCAATTTCATGATCCTTGCCATGATGGAATATGGCGACATCCGCTTTTTTTCTTCCTGCGACCTTGAAGTCCCTCGCCATATCATCCGGGGAGATTCCATACTCATGAATCAAGGCTCGAACGATGCGCTGACGCACCTGTTCTTTTTTTGTCTCCTTGATTTGTTTCCCGGATATATAATCCAGCAGATACCCTGCTGCGATAGTCTTGTCTGATTGTTTATTTTTCTTACTCACTATGAAGCCTCCACTGGCAGGGGGTTGTAAATCTTTTCATTCGTCGCCTCCCAGATCCTGAGAGCTTGTTTTCAGTTGTTCGATTCACTCGTCAATGTCCTTATTCGAGAACCGCCATTGACCGCGAACCTTAAAAGCAGGCAATTCCCCAGACTGAGCCATTGAGTAAACGGTCTTCTCTCCAATTGCCGAAATCTATGTAATATAAAAAGAACCCATGTCAAAATCAACCGAAATATACTATAGAATTCCAAATTTTACCAGATAAATTTAGTGTTGCAAAACACTAAACATTGATATATATTACTGAGACGAATCAATAGCTGACAAAATCAGGAGTGTTGAGTGAAAAATTTCGGTGACACAATCAGGGAGCTGCGGACAGCACAGGATCTCGGCTTGCGGGAAACTGCAGGCAAGATCGGTATTTCTCCCGCATATCTCAGCCGGATAGAGCGTGGCAAGGAGAAGCCACCAAAGCCGGAGGTAATAAAAGCCCTTGCAAAAGAACTGGCGGCTGACCCGGATGTTTTATTCCGCTTATCGTCTTCCACAGACCCGGAAGTCTCAAATTTTCTAAACGACCGGCCTGAGGTTATGGAGCTTTTACGATTCATTAAGGATTCCGACTTCACCTCAAAACAGATTGAAAAGCTGCTTGAGGCGGCCAAATCGATTCATACTGACTAAAAATAACCCTGCCAGTCCCCATTCGTCCGCTCTCCATTGTTCGCCATTCTCATATTTGTAAGTCCACGCAAGCATCGACTTTCCACAAACACAGACCGCCACCAAAACTCGTGTATAAACACAGCGACCATTTGGATCGAATG